>Ga0209395_1000125_pt1 | contig 121627 bp, 117 predicted proteins | sample GOMGulsemesocosm_3_FD_184635 | JGI IMG/M metagenome (GOLD analysis project Ga0209395, IMG submission 184635) | Methane-oxidizing microbial communities from mesocosms in the Gulf of Mexico - GOM9D Gulf of Mexico (SPAdes) (version 2) | ecosystem: Environmental > Aquatic > Marine > Cold seeps...
CACAGCGGTTTAATAGCAAACATAAGCGAGTTGGCCATTTGTTTCAAGGACGTTATAAGTCCATCTTGGTAGATAAAGACAGTTATTTACTTGAGCTATGTCGGTATGTGGTTTTGAATCCAGTGAGAGAGAAGTAAAGGGTCAAGTCTTGCATATTGGGGAAAATAGGGTCAGGTCCCGAACTGCGAATTTATGAAAAGGAATTATCAATAAAAAAGCCTGAAAGTATTCGTGTTCGCAATTCGGGACCTGACCCCACCAATGAAAAGAAAGTAAAGTCACGGATAAAGGTGGAAACAGTAAAGCCTTTTTTAAAGGAAAACTCAGCGATTGTAGGGGCTGTGAACTGAAAACTAAATGTTTAAGAAATCCTGCCGCAGTAGATAAAGTCAATGGGCATGGCCGACAAGTCTCCTTTATTTTAGAAAAAACAGGCACGCCTTACACTGACTGGATGAAAATAAGAGTCGATAGCAAGAAAGGTAAACAAATCTACAGCCACAGAATGTCAGTAGTGGAGCCCGTGTTTGGCAATATCACCAGTAATAAAGGACTCAAGCGATTTAGTTTAAGAGGCAAAACCAAAGTTAATGCGCAATGGAAATTGTTCTGTCTGATCCAGAATATAGAGAAACTGGCTAATTATGGGAAGATAGCCGCATAAAGGAAGGGTAATAGGGGCTAAAGCGCCACAGAAAACAGAATAAAGCAGTCTACAGGTCAGATGTATCAAGCAAGAAAAGGAAAAGGTAGATGTTAGATGAAAAGTTGGGCATAATGTTGAAAATTAAAAAAACGACAGAGTCGCTTGATTAAACTTCTATTTTAGGATTTTTCTACAGCCTCGTTAGGTTTCAAATGGAAATACTCTCTTCTGTACATACTTGGTTCTTTGATTCTATATACCTTGAAACGATTGTTAAAAATACAACAATTACTGAAACCGAAGAAAACCTCATACATTATCACCTTTGGGCAGAAGACTATTTAATTGATGTAATATCTCAAGAAGAACCCATAATTAAATTACTAATGAAAAACCCCAATTTAAATATTGAAAGAAATAGCACATATGTTACAACATGCACCTAACGAGGCACTCCAGTTGATTCGTACTTTTGTGATCATATCTGCCGGGTTTATATTTTTTTTGTTTATATTATTTGCAGAAGATGAACCAAAAAAACCAGCGCCTTCTAAAGCAGAGCTTGAACTCATGGCGCATGATGTATATGCGGTTATTTCAGGGCAAACTATTCGAGTTCCACTTGTGGCAATCTTTGGAGTTGAAAGTAGCAGATATATATGTAGCGAAAAAGACAACACTCATTGCGTTGTTTCCAAAGAAAAAATATTATTCGAGCAACCCGTAGAATTTAAACATATAAATATTTCTCTTACGGACTATAGCTATTACTTTGACGGGGATCTATATTCTTATCATTACCCCCATCTTTGTCCACTATTCTCACAAGAATGGGCTCGCCGCATATGTACTGAAAGGGATCATCTTGGCTTCTTTGGTCTTCGACGTTTTTCATTGGTCGAAAAGAAATCACTTAGATCTCTTAATTATGTTTCGCTTAACGGATATGAACCTATTGGAACACTAGGAGAGTTGGTGCAAAAAATGACCTTTGAAGGCGAAGCTCCATCCATCTACTGTGAAAACGATGAACAGGGAAATCCATTAAAACTTTGTGCTGCTGCTATGCAGATAACGGATAGCTTATTAGCGGCTTGGGTGGTGTCACGTGAGGGAGCAGAAATTCCAAAGATTGCTCGAGATGGTCAAATCATCAGAGCACTCTTAAAGTACGGTATGGGAGAAACAGAAAACTTTAAAGAATTGAACTCCGTATTGCAGGAATAATAGCCTAATAAGTAACTATGGCTTTGTATTGTATGAAAAAGCAAGCTCATTTGGACGCACCTGTCGGTGTGCCAGTTAAGTGAGGGTTAGCAAAAAAATAAAATGAAGCATATAAGCAGAGTTAAAAGCTCTTTACTCTGACTTCTTATTTGGTGAGGAAAATTATGACCAATTAAGAAGCGGGTCAATACAACAAGTCTCAAGCAGAGGAACCGAGGGGTCAGGTCTTGCATATTGCGCATAACAGACGAAATGCAGAGCAAAGAATAGAACGAAGTAAAGGTCGGGGTCAAAGGTCGGGGTCTGGTCTTGACTCTTGCCTAGATGAAAATGACAAAAGCGGAAGAAATAACAGGGGTCAGAGTAAAATTGAATTCTAGTGTGGACCTCGAACACGGTGCTTTTCCAAGTTTTTATAACTTGGCATTCAACCAGCCAGATTCTTCTTCTTATGCGTAGTTTGTTATTGAGAAAAAAAGCCAGTCGTTTACCAAGGTTTGGATGTGAAACAGGCTGGTTAACTCATGGTAGCACTTATCAATCCAATAACTTGAAAAATATATAATTATGGTATATATTTTATATCATGCATAATTTTGAATTTGATGACAAAAAGAGTGCTTTAAATTTAAGTAAACACGATATTGATTTTGTGTCTGCGCAAGCACTTTGGAATGACCCTGACCTCGTTGAAGTTCAAGCCACATCTGATAGCGAACCTCGATTTTTAATGATTGGCTGTATTGGTAACAAACATTGGTCAGCAGTTATAACTTATCGTAAAAGTAATGTCAGGATAATTTCTGTTAGACGATCACGAAAGTCGGAGGTAGAACTATATGAAAGCTGAAATTTTTGATAAAAAATTTGATGATGACAATGACGATATTATTAGTGACCTTGATTTATCAACTTTAAAACGTCCTAATCAAAAACAAAAAAGGGTCAATGTAGATTTTCCTGTTTGGATAATTGATTCCCTAGACAAGGAAGCAAATCGAGTAGGTGTGACACGACAATCTATAATAAAAATTTGGTTAGCTGAGCGACTCGAAGAACAAGTGATAACAAGGCGCTCCACCTAACCGCAGGAAGTGTGCTCGTTTTTAAATGTCAGTTTTTTATCAAAGCTCATCGAACCAAAAGGGTCAGACTTTAATGCTGCTTACTTAAGGCCATGTTATCTGTTTTATTCAATTCTTCAGTTTCCTAACGCCCCCCCTTTCAGATATCTTAAATTCTGCTATTTTGCTACAAATTATTGAAGGCTCAACTCATAGCAGAAATAGACTTTTTACACCTTTAGCACGGTAGGTTGGGGTGATTTTTTGAACCCCAACATCTTGACATTACGATGAAATGTTGGGTTTCGTACCTCAACCCAACCTACCGCGCTGATGGAAATAATGAGTTTAACGGAAAACCGAGCGGAAAACCGAGGGTCAGATCTTGCATATTGCGCATAACAGACGAAATGCAGAGCAAAGAATAGAACGAGTGGGGAAAGTAAAACCTGAGAACTAGCCAGTTTTTATAACTTTGCAATCAACTGGCCTCTATTCTTCTAATGCGTAGTTCATTTTGCTGAGAAAAGTACATCGTCCTGCATAATCCTGACGCTGAACACAGCAAGTTATTTTACGGTTATTTTTCCCGGCAAGTGCTAGTAGTAGAAACGAAACTCATTGCTTGAAAGAGTTCAAGCTGACTACTTGTGAAGCCAGATTGATTTGAAAAAAGTAAGCTCGATCAGGTGAATATAGGCCTGTGAAAGAGCCAGACCTGAGCTTTGATGTTTGCCAAGTTGAGTGCTGAAAAAGGAAAAGCGGACCACTGCCACGGAATTTAATGAAGAGAGGAAGAGTAAAGAGACCAGTAGGCTGGGGCGAGGGCTTAAAGAGCAAGCGTTGTAACTACAAACTCCTCAGTTTAAGAGGATTATCTTTTTGCTCTATTCTGCATAGCAAAAAAGAAAATATTTGTGTAGATACCTATGCTTCTAGTGGGGGGGGTTAGTGGAAAAAACAGCTAGGGAAACTTTATTGTTTCAACGTACAGGTCAAAAAACTAAAATAAAGCAGCGTTCCTTTTCTGAAGCTAAAGATTTTATAAAAGAAAAGTATCGAGTATTCGTGAGCTTTTAACTTTTCCCTCCATTTATTGAGACAATAGAAATAAATGGAGGGAAAAGAAAACCAGCTTCCTCACCTCGTATTCAAAGCGGTGGGAAGTAATAACCGAAAAAAGCAAAAGGTCACGGAAATAAAATATGTAACAACTTTTAACGATCAATGGGGTCAGATTCCAACACTGCTACCAGTGGAAAGCTAAGTTGTTGAATTGTAATGTGTAGTAGGTTGGGGGGGGAACCCAACATTACGATAAAATGCTGGGTTTCGTACCTCAACCCAGCCTACCGCGCTGTTCTTATGCTTAAGGAACCTCTGATTAAGTTGGTTAGAATTTAGCACAGAAAAAACGGTCGCTATTTTTCACGAAGTGAGCCGTAATAGTCATTCTATTGCGCCGATCTTCGTGGAAAATATCGGCCGTTTTAGCAAGCTAAAAATAATTGGACTTGATCAGAGGTTCCTTAAGGATTGCAGTCGTTATCCAAACAGTTTTAGACAAGGCGTCTCATCATTGCTTACATTTTCTGGGGGATTTTAACAGATTAAAATACTTGAGTGATTCACTTGGTTATTGAAAAATCAATGGTTTATACACATATTAATTAGTCCCTATATTTAAATAGCAGAATACTGCGATAAGAATATTTATTAAATCCCTTGATTATTTCAAGTTATTGAAAAACAATGCTTTTATTTGGTTGTTTGTTTTTTGTACAATTTAGCCAAAGAGTAATCTCAACAGGGCTTTAGCGATACTGTAAAGGATTAATCCACAGAGTTATCCACAGGAATTGTGTATAACGAAATTTCCTTTTTTATCATAATAACTTAGCTGTTAATTGAAGAACTAACTTGCGATTAACGAGCTAAATAGGATGATTTTAAATATTACTTTTATTCTATATAAAAAGGGGGAAAGCTGATGTTTTTAATGTACATGGCTGTTAATTATCCGCAGGTTAAAGAGCCATAGATTGTCATTTACTCAATATATATTTAAAATTTTGTCGATAGAGGAGAAGTCTATTGGCTGCGATTGTTCTTGATCTGCCTTCTATTGATAAGAACAATTCAGGCATTAAGACGTTTTTAATAGCCATGTAGAGCCTTTTTACCTGGATAGCCATCAATTGATGTGAATTCTATGCTAAGCACCTAGGCATCATTAATGTAATGTTTTTACTACTCTTTTTCTCATCTTCTGCGTTTTGAATATGAAAAAAACCTGCATAAAAAGTAGTTAAATTAATGATACCCAGGCACTTATAATCTATGCTTAAATAGATTGTTAATAATATTTCTAAGGCGGATGGCTAACAATGCGAAAAAGGATTAAAAAATATTTACTAATCTTATTTGGTTTTTTATTTGTCGCCTTGGGTGTTATTGGTGCATTGCTTCCTATTTTACCTACAACGCCTTTTTTATTATTGGCTCTTGCCTGTTTTGCTAACAGTTCTCCACGTTTTCATCAAATGTTACTGAATAACCGTTGGTTTGGTCATGCTTTGCGACAATGGGAGTGTGATCGTTCAATTACACGGAGTTCTAAAATAAAAGCAATGTTGATGATTGTTTTAACCTTTTCTGTGTCAATAGTTATACTGGATGGACGAATGCAACTACAGCTAGGTTTATTATGTATGGGAAGTGTATTGCTTGTTTTTATGTGGCGGTTGAAAGAGGCTGAGGAACTTGCTGTTAAAGTAAAAAATGATTAAAACTCGATGATTTTATTTAGGGCAGATTTAGTCCACCCTAAATAAAGGGAAGGTATTAGCTTTTTGATGAGCCCTGTAGTCTTTTTATCCAAGGTTTTTTAGCTAAAGGATCCACATCAAATGCTAACGATTCTGGCTTATGTAATAGTCCTGATTCTCCCGAGGCATTTGGGTTTAATTGTCTTTTTTCAATAAAGTCAATGAGCCTGCGTGTATTGTAAATAAGCAATACACGGTTTCCAAACCGACTGTTATAGACTTGATAAGCTATGTTCTTTTCTGAGAAATCGGGGTTTCTATTGATGAATAAATCAATATCAGTTTTAGTACTGGATGCCAGTTTCTTTAATACAGAGCAATCATGGTTTTTAATGATACCGTTAAGGTGATCAGCTAAGGAACCTGAAAGCTGGTGTTGATGCAGTTTTTGGATATCAAACTCTGTCAGCTGAAAGCTTTCTGCAACTAAGTAGTGACGGTCTTTTTCACCATCATTAGCAAAGATAGAAATTTTTTCTAAGTTTTGATCTTCAACGGCGGCAAGAAACTCTTGTGGTGCTCTAATATGTTTATCGACTGTTACCACCCAGGGCAAGGCTCTTCCTGTTTGTTCATAACGTGCTTTTACGCTACAAATGACGGCTGAACGAAGTAACTCGTCTTCGCGTCCTTCTGGTTTAACTATAAAGGCATCTACCGCTGTGATTTGTGTTTGAAACCCTGATGCTTTAAATTGCTTAACAATATTGGAATAGCGAGGGGAATAGGGGATTGAAGTACCATCATATAGAATATTAATGCGCTCTTTTTTTGCGTGCTGAGCGACCATATGACGTAAACGGTTGGCGAATGGCTCCACGTAAACATAATCATCACTATGATGGTTTGCAGCTGTTAGAACGGTATATAAATCACTTATCTTTCGAAACTCATCTAGCGAAGCAATAACAAAGTTATCACCGCAACAGGCTTCAGCAATTTCTTCAACCGCTGTTTTTCCTGCACCTGCACCGCCCATACTCATAAACAGTTGAGGGTGTGTTGCTGGTTTTTTACCTTCAAAAATAGCGTCTAAAGCATCATCAAGTTTTTTACTGATGGTACTCAATCGGCTATAGGCAATTTCTACTGAACGAATTAAACGATCATCGCCCTTGGCAGCATTTAATAATTTTGTCTTTAATTCCAGATTATTTGCTAATTCAAAAATAGCGTATTTATCATCACTTTCACATTGTTTGATGAGTTCTAAAAGTTCTGTATGACTCGGGGAGCGTAAGCTAGTGAGCATATTAATATCTAAACAGAATAAGGGCGGTGTTTCATCAATATGAATGCTAATACCATCAATATTAGTTTTTTCAGCCACCCTTAAAGAATCTGTTCCTGGTAAATAACCAATAATATGTTTGGAGGCTTTTACCGGATTATCAGCAAATTGTTTACCCGCTTCAAAAATTTTATCCTTTATAGATTTAAGAGGCACTAGGCCGCCATTAACTAAAACAAGACATACTGTGCCTTGGTCCGTTGTGTGAGACAGGAAGGGAACACCAGAAATAAATACTTTATTTTCAGGCCAGATTCCATAGTCATTGGCTTTATTTGGTAGGCTTTTACAGCGGGTAGGGTCTAATGCACGCTCAAAGGCTGTAATAATAGATTCTATATTGCTATCTAAGTCATGTAAGGCTAGGGTGTCTGTTGCATCTAGCCTTCTAAAATCAATCCCTTGCTCATAGACACTTTTAAATGCAGGTAGTTTACCTAATGCAGTCAGAAAGAAGTCTAAGGTAATTCTATTGCCGTAAGAAAAGGGGCGTATTTTACGCATTTCCTGATAGAAATTGGCTAATCTTTCAGCGATATTACTGGTGTTAATAATAAAACCATTGTTATCAAAAATAGCGGTATCACTATTGTAATCAGTATCTAAAACAAGTTGTTCAATGGTTAGACGAAATTGAATCCGCTTTTGCCCATCTGTCATTATTCCTGGACGATGATTAACTGTGGCCTGCTTCTTCCAGTCATGGAAAATTTCTCTATGAATACGAGAAAAAAGCTCAGTTAAATAGGTGACCCGTTTAACCTGATCATGAGAAACCGTGGCTTCAGATTCTTTTCTAAGGGTTGAAAGTAGCTTAATGCCTTGTGAAATAGCGAGAGCTGTTCTTAATTTAGTCAGGTGTTCAAAGTCGGACGTATGTGAAGGGATATTATTCATTTAAGACTCAAGTATTAATCACGGTACCAGAATGAAAATGCCTGAGGCCTTTTCAAAAAAAGGCTAATTATACATGAGTCGGACGGTTGAATGGAGAGGAGGTGATTTAACAAGCAGACAGGGAATCATTTATTCTATGTATTTGTAATGGGAGGGACTCATCTTTAGATGGCTTAGTCATCCTTTAATAAATGGATTGAGTTAAGCTGGTCAGATTCACTGACTTCAGCATCCAATGCCTTTAATAGCCCGTTTTCAATTGAATAAATCCAGCCGTGGATAGTAAGGTCTCTATTGGTTTTCCAGGCACGTTGTACGACGGTACTATGACAAACATTAGCCACTTGCTCAATAACATTTTTTTCACATAATAAATTGATTTTGTCTTTCTCTGTTGCTTGTGCATCAATTTCTTCTTTATGCCAGCGATAAACATCTTTAATATGGCGAAGCCAATTATCAATTAAGCCTTGTGAATGTCCCTCAAAGGCAGCTTTAACACCCCCACAGCCATAATGACCACAAACAATAATATGTTTAACTTCTAATACGTTAACTGCATATTGAATCACGGATAAGCAGTTTAAATCACTATGAACAACGACATTAGCAATATTGCGATGAACAAAGACTTCACCTGGTTTAAGGTCTACCACTTGATTTGCAGGAACGCGACTATCAGAACAACCTATCCATAAATAATCGGGTGTTTGTTGCTCTGATAAATGTTTGAAAAAATTTGGATTAGCTTGAGTCATTTTTTCAGCCCAGGCTTTATTATTATCGAATAGTGAATTTAATTTACGACGCTGAAACTTATCCATAACGTATTCCTTGTTTTTTAATGGCGATTAAAATTTATTTTCAATAACAATTTCATTTAATGCTAATTGCCCTGCACGTGGAGCAGCGGCAGTCACGCCTTTACCAATGGCAAGACACATTGAAATAAGGTGGTCATCAGGTAAGTTAATCAGATTGGCGACAGCAGGAAAATCAAACCCATCCATAGGGCAGGAGTCATAGCCCATTGATTTTGCAGATAACATTAAGGTTTGAGCGACAATGCCACAGGTGCGCATGGCCTCGTCTCTTTGAACTTGATCTTTATCTCGATAGTAAGCATCAATGGCGGGTAATATAAAATCTTGTACTTCTTGCGCTGCATTTTTCCAATATCGAATGGGGGATTTTTCCCATGCTTTTAAATCTGCACAAAGAACAATGAGGACTGAGCTATCGGTAATTTGAGCCTGATCCCAGGCGACTTTACGAATTTCTTTTCTTAATTCTAGGTCTTTTACTACGACAAAACGCCAATGCTGGATATTAAAGGCGGTAGGGGACAAAGCAGCAAGTGAAAGTAATTCATTTAATTCTTCATCGGATATTTTATGCTCAGGATCATAATATTTTACTGAGCGGCGAGACTTTATAGCGTCTTTAGTTTCCATTTATCTGCTGTAAGAGTAATTTAAAGGTCTTGTAATTTTTTGCTAATATTTTTATTGATGAAGCTTGCAAAGTCATCAGTATTTTCATAACCTTGTTTTTTGGCAAAGTTAACAATATTCATGACTAAGCCTTTAGTTTCGGCTATGTCTTCATGTGTTCGTCCACAGCCTTCACAGTGAGATCCTTCCTCTGTACATTGACCTGAAACGCAAGGGTTAAATTTCATGTGTGACTCCTAAGTAATCGTATGTAAACGCTTATAGTAAGCTTATTTTTAGTGAATTAATAGCTTAGGAACGTGCATGAAACAACTTCCCGATCTCTAACTGGTTTTTTTGCTCCAGGTGGGATAATCTCATTCGTTGCGTAGAATAACTATGCGCCTCATGAGATTATCCCACCTGAAGCAAAAACCCTGTGTTATAACTTCGGGAAGTTATTCCATACACGATCCTTAGTTACTGGTTTTTTGGATCAATATTTTTTAGTATTTCTTCTAATGGGACTAAGTTCATCCTTACCCTGAATAAAACATCATGATTATGTAATAAGCCAAAGCAGTCGTACGTTCGTAGTAAAATATTACTTTGGTTTAGGGTATTGTTACTGGATTCGGGGTGTTGTTTGACTAAAATATATAATTTATCATCATTTTTTAATTTACTTAAATGCTGGCGATCAACTGATATTTCCTGTGAGGTATAAACCATAGGATTACGTTTAAAATCGTGATTTTCTAGTTGGGCTTTTTCTAATAATGCACCAGATGCTAGGCTGCAAGGAAATATTTCTGGATAATTTTCAATATGAGTTAACTCATCAAAATAATCTGATTGTTCAGCTAAAGACCCCGATAGAAAGTTTTTAACATTACCATTATGCAAAAATTTTCGTTTAAGAAAGTAGTCTGTTCCAGGAATAGTCGTTTTGTCAGGGATAACATTTAAGTTAGGTAGTTTATTGAATTTTATATCACCTAGGAATAATGGCATTTGTGTTTCTTTTTTAAAGCCTAATAAAATAGTTTTTCCTTCAGCCTTTATGGCAATACGGTTGCCCAAGGTTAAGCTTGGAATTGTTTTTATCAGGGTTTTCTTTATTTCTAGAGTAAAGGGCGTGGCCGGCTTTAAGGCATTGACAAAAGTGATCTGATAATTACTGTATCGTAAATTATTCTCAGAAATGATTTTGTTTTCATGATGTTTTTCTCTATATAAACGCACTTGATATTCAATTAATGTATTTAATTGATAACCAAGAACAATCGGGCCTTTAAATGGGTTATGGGTTATCTGTAGCCATTTGTGTTTGTCGTGGAATAGATTGAAATCATCAGATGCATTACGGGCAACTTCTATATGTATTTGCTCAAAGATGAAGGGGTCTGAGATCATTAAGGTGCCTCTGATTAAGTGGGTTAGAATTTAGCGCTGAAAAAACGGTCGCTATTTTTCACGAAGTGAGCAGTAATAGCACTTCTATTGCGCCGATCTTGGTGGAAAATGTCGGCAGTTTTAGCAAGCTAAAAATAATTGGACTTGATCAGAGGCTCCTTAAAGTACTTGTTTAATAAAGCTAGGGGAAATAGTCGGTTCACTAACGGGGTTGTCAAACCAGAAGTTCATGGGATAGTCAAAGCCCATGCCGTGCATATAATTATACAGTGCTTTTTTTAAACCTCGACCCAACAGTTCATGGTCGGTGATAACCGAGTCATGATAATCAATGTCATTTTCTGCAAACAGGACATTTTTATTCGGTATTAATTCTATTCCGTATTGTTCTGGGTGCAAACCAATAGGGCTATGGATAGTTGCAGCAAAGCGATGCCAGTATGCGGATTGAAAACAACCATTAAGCATTAATTGGCGAACTCTTTCCAATGAATCAACAGTTTCTTGCTCCGTTTGTGTGGGAAACCCATACATTAGATAGGCATGAACAAGAATACCGGCATTGGCAAAGTGTTTGGTTACTTTCGCCACTTGTTCAACGGTGACCCCTTTTTTCATTAACTTTAATAAGCGATCCGAGGCAACTTCTAAGCCTCCACTAATGGCAATGCAACCTGAGTCGGCTAGTAACTGACATTTTTCAGCTGTGAAGGTTTTTTCAAAACGAATATTGCCCCACCAGCTAATCACAATATGACGCTCAATCAGTTTTTCTGCCATTGCAAATAACACTTTTGGCGGCGCAGCTTCATCAACAAAATGAAATCCCGTTTCACCTGTTTCTAGTATGAGTTTTTCAATTCTATTCACAATAATTTCAGCACCCGCATCATCATATTGTCCAATATAGCTGAGACTAATATCGCAAAAACTACATTGTGACCAGTAACAGCCATGAGCAATAGTGAGTTTGTTCCAGCGACCATCACTCCATATTCTGTGCATGGGGTTGAGCATTTCACAGAGAGATAAGTATTGATCGACAGGTAGCCCTTCATAACTCGGTGTGCCTGTATTTTTATGGGGGATGTTGTGAAGTTGTGGATTGTTATTGTAGAAAACGTGTTTGTCTTTTAAGAAATAGGTGCGGACTAAATCTTCAATTGGGCGTTGTTTATTGAGGTATTCTAATAAGGTGAGAAGTGGCCGCTCGCCATCATCAACCGTGATGAAATCAACAAATTCAAAAATACGAGGGTCTTTTAAAGATCTTAATTCGGTATTAATAAAGCCACCACCCAGAACAATAATAATTTCCGGGTTGATTTTTTTACAGCACTGAGCAATTTTTAAAGCGCCGAGCATATTGCCAGGGAAGGGCACCGTAAGACCAACAATCGATGGGTTTTCTTTTGTTAAATAATCGGTGACTAAGGCCTCAATGATTTTATCCGTATAAAGAGGAGGTTGTTGCAATTGCTGATATAAGTCATCAAAAGAAGGGTTGGAAGCGGCTAAACGTTCGCCATAGCGAGAGACTTCAAAGTGAGGGTCAACCCCTTGCTTTATTACAGCAGAAAGATCATCAATAAATAAAGTGGCTAGAAATTTGGCTTTATCTTGTACGCCTAAATTGCCAAAAGCATCATTTAACACATCACCTCGCATTTCCTCCATTTGATATAAACTTTCAAATTGAGGGCCTTCAGGAAGAAAACGGCGGGATGCAATACGTAAAGCTAATGAAGAATTATGGCCTTGAAGGAATTTTACGGTGGGTTCTATGCAGTTTAGATAGGCAGGAAAGTGAACTAGGAAATTATAAATTTCATCTGGTAATTCATCATCTTCAAAATCGGAAAAATTATCTTCTACGGTTTCATAAATGGTTTCCAAGCCCTGTTTGCTTAATAAGGTTAGAAATAATTCTATGGCTAGATCGCGTTGACTCACCGCGTAGCCTTCTTGTTTTAGAAACCCTGTTAAATAAGCCGTTGCGGGATACGGTGTATTTAATTGGGTCATCGGGGGGGTGATGAGTAGAATTTTTAAATTGGATCTTTCCATAAGCCGCTTAAAACAATCTTTTGCTTTTGATAAGGCTTATATTTTACATTGATTTTTTACTGTTTGGACTGACGATTTTATAACGGGTTAAAGATTGGCGTTGAACGGCCCGTTATATTAGGAAATTATTAAATCGTCAGTCCCAAACGCCTCATTACTTCCAGCTACCTATTGCTTGGTTTAGTTCTGCTTCTGCACGTAAGGCATCAAAGCGGGCTGCAATATTTCTAGCGTGTGATTTATCTCTTGCAACTTCTGCTTCAATATAACGAGTAACCGTGACGGTACCCGCTTTTCGTTGTTCATTCACCAAGCGTAAAGCTTCTTCCGATGCTGCAACAGAGCTCGAGGTCACTTTAATTCTAGCAAGGGCTTCTTGCACCTTTAGATGGGCTGATTTAACAGCATGCTCTATCATTAATTGAGTTTGTTTGGCTGATTTCTTAGCAATGTCTAGTTGGTGTTCGGCTTTTTTAATTTTTTTACTGTCACGAAAACCAGAAAAAATGTCCATTTCTACCATGACACCCGCAGTTACATTATCTCGGTTAGTGCTGTAATCTAGATTTTTACTATCTGAACCATAAGATACATAGGCATCCGCTTTGGGTAAATAGGCACCTTTAGCTGAGTTTAATTGTTGCTGAGCTATTTCTATCTGTTTGTTTGCTGATTGTGTTTCTGGTCGTTGATTGATTGCAATGGTTAGTAAATCTACAAATGACTGATTAGCCTGGGGCATCGTCCAATTTTCAGAGGTATCGATTTCAAAGGCTTCTAAAGCGGTAATACCTAATAAACTTTTTAAGCTTATTTTTGTTAATTCAATTGCATTAGAGGTTTGTATTTTTGTATCCTGGGCTTCGGCTAGCTGCACTTGCAAAGATAATAGGTCCGACTTTAAGGCGGATCCCGCTTCATATCTATTCTTACTTTGTTTAAGTTCATTATTCACCGCTTCAATAGAGCGGTTGGCGACTTTATCAACTTCAATAGAGGCAAGATAGGCATAAAAGGTAGAGCTGACGGTTTGAATAAGCTGGTTGCGAATGGCTGATTTATTTAAAGTCGCTGTATCGATGCCTAATTCAGCCGCCTTAGAATTAAAATAATCTTGCCCGCCTCTAAATAAGGAATAACGTGCAGTGACTTCTGGGCGATAATTATCCGTGCCGCCAGGGTTGTTGAAGTCTGTTGACGGTGAAAAATTCAGTCGGCGTTGAGCGATAATCATGCCAAATGCTCGGGAAGGGTTGGTAGAGTGTTCATAGGATAGGCTCGTTTTTATACTAGGGTAAAAACGAGAGAGCGCGATCCCTAACTGAGCTTCGGCTTGTGAGACTTTATCCTGCATAATTTGCAAGTTAGGATTATAAATAAGTGCGTAATCTATGGCTTGTTGCAAGTTATAGCTATTACTCTCCGTTGCCATCAGATTGGTAGAATTCAGTAAAACTGCCGTCGCAATTAAAAATGGTTTTTTATATAAATTAAACATGATTTTATAAGTCCCCTTAGTCCCTGGTTTTATTTTTTGTTCAAATGGTTGGGAGAAACAAGTTGTTCCCCAATGCTTAAACCAGAGATAACCAGTACGTTATCAGCTGATTGTTGACCAATTCGAATAAAGCGCCGTACTGGATTTCCATTTTCTAAAACCCAGACAACATCTAATTGCCCCATTTTTTTAACATAGGATGCAGGAATTAGGAGTTGTTCCTGTTTTTCCGATGGGATAACTATTCGGGCGAATAATCCGGGTAGTAATTGACCATCATTTTCAATTTTTGCTTTGATAAGAAAGCTACGAGCCCCCGGATCAGCGGCAGGAACAATTTCTTCAATAGTTGCCATTAATGTTTTATCTAAAGCAGGAATGTAGGTTTTTAGTTGTTGCCCTATGCTGAGGGTTAATGCCAGTGATTCACGTACATTGGCATCAATTCGTAGTGATTTTGGATCATATAATGTCAGTAATTTCATCCCTGGCGATGCCAAATCTCCTGGTTCAGCAAAACGGTCAATCACTCTTGCTGAAAATTGAGCTCTGATTTTACTGTAGCTTGACGTCGTTTGAGTGGATGATAGTTGTTGTCTGGCTCTTGCTAATTGAGCTCTAAGACTTGAGTAGTTTGCACTGGCTTGTTCAAGCTGAGCTTTAGTGACACTTTCTTTTTGGTACAGGCTTTTGGTTCTGCTGTAATGAGAGCGTGCTTGTGTTAATTGTGCTTGAATTGAATTGATATTTTCTTTTGATTGAGCCACATTTGAAAGGTTGTTTCTATTGTCTAATTCAATTAATAGCTCGCCTTTGTTAACCCTATCGCCTGCTTTAACATGAATAAATTTGATTGGTGCTAAAATCCGGGCAGCAACATGAGTGGTTTGTTTGGAGCGAACGGTCGCAGGTACATCTTCGTTTAATTGAGTGAGTACTTTTTTAAGTGTTAACGCATCCCCTTTATAACTTAGGGTATTATTAATTTCACCTGGTTTAATTTTAGAGTCAAATCCTCCTGCCATCCAAAAGATCGCAACTAAAAGTCCGGCAACGGTTAATAAGGGCATAGCATAAGGTTTTATTTTATTGTACATAATGATGGCCTAAATCGTTTCTTCTACAGGTGAATAAATTAAAAAATAAACTACGGGAATGACTAATAAAGTAAACAGGGTAGAGGCGATAATTCCAAAAATAATAGCAATCGCTAAGCCACTGAAAACAGGGTCTAAAGTAATGATCAGGTTGCCTAGAAGTGTTGTTCCAGCCGTTAATAAAACAGGACGCATTCGGATGGCCCCCGCTTTGAGTAGTGCTTCTTGTAATGCCATGCCATGCTTTCTTCCCTGTTCAATAAATTCAATCAAAATAAGGGCATTACGAATCACAATTCCTGCCAGTGCGATCATGCCAATCATGGCGGTTGCGGTAAACAAAACAGGGTCAGGACTTTGGCCTATAAAGCGTTCGCCAAACTGATTTAACATCCAGAATCCTGGCATAATACCTATGACGGTCATAGGTATGGAAGACATAATAATCAGTGATAAGGTAGAAGACCCTGTTTGCATTCGCATAACAAAATAAATACCAATTAATGCAAAAGCGAAAGCTAAGCCCATATCACGAAATACCCGAATGGTGGTATCCCATTCGCCTTCACCATCCCATTTTACGGTAATATCATTAGGGAGTTTCCAGGGAATCCCACCACCAGAATTGAAGAAGTTTCGATTACTCCAGTCGGGGGCATCGGTACTGCTGCTATTCATATCTGCTTTTATATCCATAATGACTTCAACAGGGGTTCGGCCTTCAAGTTCAGCTGTGACATAGACCACTGGTTTTAGATCTTTATGGTAGATGGCCTGATCAGCTGTCGATTTAACAAATTCACCTAATTCACCTAAGGAGATAAGTTGTTGAGAACTCAGATTAGATCGGCCTTTTAAAGGTAATACCTCTAAATCAGATTGGCTGGTACGATTATCTTTAGCTAAGCGTAAAGTAATAGGTAACGGGTTAGCCTCTCTTTCTAAGTTTAAATGACCTGCAATATAGCCTTCATTAGCAATTTTCAAATTTATTGCAAGGTCTTGAGTACTTATTCCAGAAAGCATGGCTTTCTCTTTATCGGTATGAAAACGCCAGCGGGTTTGATCAGCTTCAACGGTTGAATCAACCTCTACAACAAAAGGCTCTTGTTTTAACCTATCGATAACTAATGACGCTGCATCTCTTTGTTGTTGGTAGTCAGTTAGTGAATCTCCATAGATTTCAGCAACCACTGTACTGAGTACTGGAGGGCCTGGTGGGACTTCAACCACTTTAATGGAAGCGCCATTAATATTGAGAGGCGCTAGCATTTTTCGTAAACGTAAAAGCACGGCATGTGAATTGTGTTCACGCTCTTCTCTTGCGGCCAGAGTGATACGTAAATCAGCTAAATGCGGAGCATGGCGATAAAAGTATTGTCTAACCAAACCATTAAAATCCATAGGAGAGGGTTGGCCGACATAACTGGCAATCGCTTTAACTTCAGGCAATTTTCGTGCAATAAGGGCCGCTTTTTCAGAAACCGCTGCGGTTTGTTCAAGAGTACTCCCTTCTGGCAAATCGACTAAAATTTGCATTTCATCTTTATTATCAAATGGCAACAGTTTAAGCGGAACCATTCTAAACATGGGTAAACTGGCGGTGATAGCAAATAAAGAAACAAAGACAGTAATTAATATCCAGGCTTTTTTTCTTGAGGCTATAAAAGGGCCAATGAGGTTACTATAAAAAGTTAATAAACCTTCTGAGGTATCGGCTTCTTTTGTCGGTTTTAATGCTTTACTGGATAGCCAGGGCGTGACCATAAAGGCAACCAAGGTAGAAATAATCACAGCAACGGGGACATTAAATGCCATGGGAGCCATATAGGGTCCCATCATGCCGGTAATAAATGCCAGCGGAACAAAGGCAAGAATAATGGTGACGGTTGACATTAATAAGGCCGATCTTATTTCTGCCATGGCTGAAATAATACGTTGTTGAGCATCGCCCTTACCTTGACGCATAAATCGTTCTATATTATCAATCCCTGTAATAGGGTCATCAACCAGTAAACCCAGGGAAAGAATTAAGGCGAATAAAGTCACTCGGTTAATGGTATACCCCATGACCATATCAAGCATCAGTGTGAGCCCATAACAAATGGGGATGGCTAGGCCAACAACGAGTGCCGCACGCCAGCCCAAGAATACAGCAATAAAGACCACAACGGTAAAAATCGCAAATGCTAAACTGCTGGTTAGGTTAGAGACTTTTTCATCTGCTGTTTTTCCGTAATCACGCAAGACTTCAATATGAACTTCTGCGGGTAAGAAATCCTGTTGTAATTGAGCCATTTGTTTATGGATATTTTCAGCAAGCCAAACGGCATTTGAACCTCGTTTTTTAGCTATTGCCACGGTAACCATGGGATATTGGTCATTAAATTTAGTTGATTGTTCATGACCTGGGGCAAATTCTATCCAGCTATAATTATTAACTTCAGCGGGACCATCTGTAATGCTTGCAACATCTTGTAAATAAACGGGGAGACCATCGACAACATTAATAACCAGTGATTTTAATTGATTCACTGAACGAATGAAGTCACCCGCTTCAACAATAATGGATTGATTGTTAGCTGAGACAATGCCTGCGCTATGTAATTGATTTGAAGCGGAAATAGCTCGAATTATCTCGGTTGCTGTGGTTTTTCGAGCCGCCATGCTTTGCGGGTTAAATAGAACATTAATATTTCTGGCTCTGCCACCAACAACAGATACTTTATTGGTATCATCAATTTGTTGTAATGAGGTGGTGATTTCATCGGCAAAGCGGCGTAATTCAAAATCACTATAACGGTTAGGTTGATCACTCCATAAGCCTAATATAACAACGGGGACGTCATCGACCTCTAAGGGTTTGATAACCCAGTTCTTAACAGCGGCTGGAATATTGTCCTGATTAGAAAGTAATTTATTGTAGGCATTTAATAGCGAATCTTCTCTATCTTCACCCACAAAATAACGCAGTGTAACAACCGCTTTACCAGAACCAGAACGGGAATAAAGATGCTCTACCCCTTTAATCTGGGAAAGCATTTTTTCCAGGGGCAACGTCACTTGTCGCTCAACCTGCTTGGCAGATAACCCTGGTGCAGAGATAATGACATCGGCCATTGGTACAACGATTTGAGGTTCTTCTTCTCTTGGTGTGTAAACCAGTGCAATTGCGCCGAGAGTAAATGAAAGAATAAAAAATAAAATAGGCAGGCCACCTTTTAAGGAATAGGCGACCAGCTTATCTAAGCCTGTCTGTTGGGATGCATTAGTGGTATCAGTCATTTTTTAAAATATAGAATAGGCGAACTGGTTGTCTTTTTAAGTATAAATCATTAAGAAAAATGAGGTTACTGAATATAATTATATTCTAATATAGGTGATTTAAGAAGCTTTTAATTTACTTACCTGAAAACGCCCCCTTTTTGTGTCCATCATATACCTTTTAAAATTAAGGGTGGAAGAAAAAGTTGCGTTAATTTTTTTATAATGTTTATGGGCTTCTTAGATGCAATATATATTTTATAAGCAAGAAGTATATATTGGGTCTATTATTAAAAATTAGTTTATAGTAATGAAATAACCGCTCAGATGACAACACGTTTTAAAAAGGTTCTTCAGCTTTCAGTTCTAGCTTTAGCTTTTGTATGTTCGCAACTTAGTGCTGAGATATTATTAAATGAACCCATTATTCCTATTCCCTATGTTGAGGTAGAGGATCTTCAGCATGTCGAATTAGGTCAGTTATTATTTCATGATGTTCGATTATCTAAAAATGCTCAAGTGTCCTGCGCCAGCTGCCACTCAATGAGAATGGGGGGGGCTGATGCTCAAGTGGTTTCAACGGGTGTTAATAGCCAGAAAGGGGATATTAATTCACCGACAGTATTTAATAGTAGCTTAAACTTTAGGCAGTTTTGGAATGGCCGTGCGGCAAACTTGATGGAGCAAGTTGATGGCCCACTGGATAACCATAAAGAAATGGGTTTTAGCTGGCAACAAGCTATCGAAATATTTAAAAAGGATCCCTTTTATATTGCAAAGTTTAATCAGGCATATGCTGATGGCTTAACAATTCTTAATATACGTAGGGCGATAGTTAGTTTTGAAGAGTCACTTTTAACCCCTGATAGTCGATTTGATCAATTTTTAAAGGGAAATAAAAAGGCGATTTCAGACAGTGAATTAATGGGCTATAAGCTTTTTAAACAATATGGTTGTATTTCATGTCATCAGGGTGTTGCGGTAGGAGGCAACTTATATCAAAAGCTAGGGGCTTTGGGGGACTATTTTGAGGATAGAGGTCATATTCAAGAAGCTGACTTTGGTCGTTTTACAGTGACTAAATTAGAAAAAGATCGTTTTGTTTTTAAGGTGCCTAGCTTGAGAAATATTGAATTAACCGCCCCCTATTTTCATGATGGGTCCCAAAAAACACTTATTGATGCGATCAATACTATGATGAAATATCAGTTGGGAATCATTGCAGGTAAAACGGATGTTTTATTAATTGAGGCATTTTTGAAAACTTTAACCGGACACTATAAGGGGCAATCGTTAAAGGAAGCAAAGCAATGAAGAGGTTTTCAATGCTGTTTAGTGTTGTGAGTTTTTTATTTATAACAATCGCTATTTTAGCGACTTGGTTATATCAATATTCACAGGTTGATTATAAGACTTATCATCAAAATACCGAGTTAGTTCGAGCTTTTCAGGAAAATACGGCTGAACTGATACGTGAAATCATTTTAGTACAACAAGGGCAGTTTCAACATTATGATGCGATAACTACTGTCATCAATAGTAATGAATTTTTAATTACTCGGCTGGTGTTAAATCAATCTGATGAGATTGTTGAATTAATAAATGCCTGGAATGAGTTAAAACAAAATGCAGAAAGTATTAAATCAGATTATGCTGTATACCAAAATTCTTTAAGGTATTTTCCTAAAGGGACTCAATATTTGTTATTAGAGCTTGCTGCTCAAAAAAATAAAGAAGGACTGGTTGAGTCGTTGTTGAGTCTTGAGCGTCGAGTGATGCAGTTTAGTCTTGGGCATGGTCAGCAATCTTTTAAAAAATTAGAGCGTCAGACTCAATCATTTGCCTTATTCGCTAAAAGAATGCCAAAGGAATTAGCTTTTGCAATAAAAATGTTATCAAAGCATGGGCAAATTTTATTGAGCAGGCATCAACTTTTACAGCAGTATAATGGCCAACTACTCAATACCAAAATTCCACAGCAAACTCAGTTGTTGTTGGACCAATATAATAATAAGTTCCAAAAACAAGTTAATCAGGCCGCTGAGATTAGATCCATATTTTATATTGTTTGTCTGATTTTGGTTTTAATTGTTGCTGTTGTCATCCTTAAATTAAAAAGGATTCTTTCAGAACTATATGAAAGCGAAGTGTTGTTACGTCATGTGGCGGATAATGCGCCCGTCATGTTGTGGATGACTAATCAGGATGGATGTTTAGTTTTTATTAATGAGCGCTGGCAGCAAGCAAGCAATAGTTCAGAAGGGGAGCCTATTGTTTCTGTTTTTATAGAAAATATTTGTCCTGATGATAAAGAGCGAGTACGGTTAATTTTATTACAGCAGAAAAATAAAAAGGCTGAGTCGGTATTTCAATTTCGCATCATGGGTGATGAAGAAGAGTACCTCTATTGGTCTGCATATTTAATCGCTCGTTATTCTAAAGATGGAGAGTATCTAGGATTAATTTGTTCGACGGTTGATATTACACAACAAAAAAAACTAGAACTTGAAACGCAATTGGCTGCTCGTGTTTTTGAACATAGTCTAGAAGGGATTTTAATTAGTGATGCTGATAATAAAATTGTTCAAACTAATCAGGCATTTTCTATATTGACGGGCTACAGCCAAGCTGAAGTATTGAATAAAAACCCTAGATTATTAAGTTCAGGGGTGCAAGGTGAAACCTTTTATAAGGGCATGTGGAAAGCAATTGAAGACGTAGGTCTATGGCAAGGGGAGGTTCACAATCGGCGTAAAAATGGTGAGGTATTTCATGAATGGCTGACGATTATTGCGATTAAAAATGAAGGCCAGGATATTACGCATCATATTGCTATTTTTAGTGATATAACTGAAAAGAAAAGAGCGGAGAAAGATATAAACTTTTTAGCTCATTATGACCCGCTCACTCGCTTACCTAATAGAGTTTTATTTAATGAACGAATGGAGCATGCGATACAGCAGGCAGTAAGAAATAAACACAGTGTTGCTGTTATGTTTTTGGATTTAGATCGATTTAAAGCGGTTAATGATAGTTTGGGGCATGCAGCAGGAGATAAACTGTTAATTAAAGTTGCAGAAGATATCACTCACTGTATTCGGGAGGTTGATACCTTAGCTCGGGTAGGGGGTGATGAGTTTATTATTTTACTTGAGGCGATGGATCCGCAAGGGGTATATAAAGATTGTCCTATCGTTGCAGATAAAATTATTCAGAAATTGTCTTCTGAATATATATTGAGTGGTAGCCAGGCTTTTATTGGCGTTAGTATCGGAATTTCTATTTTTCCGCATGATGGCGAAACGATTGAAAACCTGACACAAAGAGCTGATATGGCAATGTATCATGCGAAAGATAAGGGGCGAAATAACTTCCAGTTTTATTCAGATCAATTAAATAAGGTGGTGCAGACAAGGTTAAGAATGGAAGCTGATTTACGTATAGCAATAGATCAGCAGCAGTTTTTTCTTCAGTATCAGCCTCAATATAATTTAGCCACCCAGGAAATTGATGGATTTGAAGCGCTGATTCGTTGGCAGCATCCCGAAATGGGGCTGATTGCACCTGATGATTTTATTGCCATAGCTGAAGAAACGGGATTAATTGTCGAGATTGGTCAGTGGGTTTTGGACGCAGCTTGCAGTCAATTAGTTGAGTGGAATAAATCAACGGGGTTAGCGTTAAGGATGGCGATCAATGTTTCACTTAAGCAATTAGAAAAAGAGGGGTTTGTTGAGTGCGTAAAGGCAGTTTTAGAACGCACAGGAATACCCGCTGAATTGGTTGAGCTTGAGGTAACAGAAAGTATATTTTTAGAAGAGGGTTCTGTTACCTTACAAATTTTAATTCAACTGCATCAATTAGGTGTGCAAATTTCAATGGATGACTTTGGAACAGGGTATTCAAATATGAGTTATTTGAAAAAATTACCTATTGATAGAATTAAAATTGACCGGTGTTTTATCATGGATATCCCTTATGATGAAAGTGATGCCGCCATTGTGTGCGCAATTATTGATATTGCTAGACACTTTGAGATAAAAGTGATTGCAGAAGGTATTGAGTACCAAGAGCAAGCTGACTATTTACTCAGTAAAGGCTGTGATGAGGGGCAGGGATATTTATTTAGTAAACCATTATCTTCTGATATGGCTGGGAAATTACTCTTAGATTAAGGGTAATCAATGCCGTCATTATTTTTATTTAAAATAAAAGGATAGTTATTTTTTTACAAAGGTTTAAGTTGAGGTGTTAACCCTATTTATTATGTGTTTATTAGGGAGTTTTCCCTGAAACTAGACAATTCACAGCTTACGTCTATTCTTAAGTTTAATCATTTTATAGATAAAATAGTGTTTCGATGTTTATTACAGATAATACTTCTCTTCCTGCTTTAGTTGATTCTAATAAAAGCTTTACCGTTAAAGAAATTATATGGGATACACAGAATAATTCTTTATACCAACAGTTGGTTTTTAAAGTACTTAGAAAGCCCAAAAGATTAATCTCTCACCTGCAACGGATTTATTTAACTTATAGTTTAGATGAGCCTGACCCACTCTATGCTGCATTAGTGGATTTATTATGGGTGCTGGATGGCAAAGGTAGTGCTTTAAGTCGTCGAATGGTTAAAGCAACACAGTCTAATTTAAGCGAGCAGCAAGTTAAGATATTGAAGGGGTATTTAAATAATACAGAGTCATTATCTGGGAATAAATTTTCTGTGTGTATTACAGGGAAAGGTGAAACGGTAGTATTTGAAAAGAAACAGAGCTCAGACGATTTATATGACCCTCTCAGTTTGGCGAGAGACTATATTGAATATAGTCAGCTTGATGAAGCGCTTAAAACACTTGAAGATGCACTATCAAATGAACCAGAAAGGCGAGATATACAAATTGAACTTTTGGAATTATTAAAAGTTACAAAAAATGTTCAGGAATTTACCCGAATTCAACATGCATTTTTGGACAAACAGATGGAATTATCTGTTGAGTGGTCGCAATTAGCAGAGTATTTTTCAGGGATACACAATGAAAAATAATAAAAACAAACCGTTACAAATTGCACTTTTTGGAATGGATGATCGAGCCTATAAAACGATGAGCATGTACCTTAAAGGGCCATGTAAAGGTATTGCAGTCGTGGTCAATGAATTTGAAGCTGAAATTGATATCATTGATGCGGATCACATTAAAGCGAAGGCATTACTTGCGGAACGAAAAAACAAAGGGGCCAGCCGGCCTATTCTTATTCTTTCATTAGAAGAATTATCTATTGAAGGCACTTTATACGTTAAAAAACCAGTTAGTAAAGAGGGATTGCTTACAGCGTTAAATAAAGCAAAAGAAATACTTAAAACTGAACGGTTAAAACAAGAAAAGAAAATAACTGAACCAGAGATAAAGAAAGAAGAAGTCGTCGTAGCTGAAAAGAAACAGGCTGGTATTAAGCATATAGATAAAGAAGAAAAGAAAAAAGTATCAAAGCACCGGACTGCAATGGATTTAACTGAAGTCGGTTTTTCTGCCTATATAGGGCATGTTGATGGGATTGATTTTTCTGACAGGAAACAACTATTAAATGCTTCTTATAATTCAAAAGGGTTTTTTTTAGGCTATGTTCAATCGGCGCTTAAAGTAAGTAAAGCTAAAGGCCGGATTTTACAACTAAATTCTGGATGGAAACCATTAATTATCTTTCCCCATAGTAAAGAAATCTGGTTAGATGCGGATGATAAACAATTAAGATCTTTTGCAGGGTTGGCAATAAAAAGTAATTCATCTCAAGGGATGACATTAACACCCGTTGGGCAAAATTCCTCTAATTTTAATAACAAAATGGAAGGCTTCTATGATGTTGACTATTTTCTTTGGAAGCTGGCTATTTGGACATCTAAAGGGAGATATCCAAGTACTATAGATATTAAGCAACCTGTATTTTTGAAGCAGTGGCCTAATTTTACACGGTTGGTAGTAACGCCGCATGCTATACAAATAGCTGCATTATTAATTTTAGCCCCAAGGACTGCATTGGATATTGCTAAGGTGTTAAATATTAAGCCGCAGTACGTCTTTGTTTTTATCAGTGCGGCACATGTGCTAGGTTTGGTGGGGCAAGCAAAAAGGCAGGCTGATGATATTGTTTTACCTTCAAAAGAAATTAAGGTGGCAGCTAAAAAAGGTCTGTTAAGTAGAATACTTGGGCGTTTACGTGGCTAAATAAAAGGAATGAAAAATAGATGAATCAATATAAAATTATTTTTACGGGCCCCGTCGGAGCAGGTAAAACAACGGCAATAGATTCGATTAGTGATGTGCCGCCTGTTAAAACAGATGCAGCTGCTAGTGACATGACCAAGAGTCGAAAGGCAGCCACAACGGTAGCAATGGATTATGGCATTATGAATCTGTCTGATGGAGAGAAAATTCATTTATATGGTACGCCAGGGCAGGAACGTTTTGATTTTATGTGGGATATATTGACAGTTGGAGGGATTGGTCTGGTTTTATTATTGGATAATACCAGAGCTGATCCATTTAAAGATATGCGGTTTTTTTTGGACTCCTTTAGTGAATTTATTTCAGATACGAATGTTGCAATTGGAGTCACTCAAATGGATTTGAGTAGTAAGCCTACGATTAATGATTATCATGAACATTTGCAGGCAATGGATTTGAAGCCCGCTGTATTTTCAGTTGACGCTAGGGTTAAGAATGATGTTTCTTTATTGGTTCAGGCGCTTTTGTTTTCGCTTGATCCTGGTTTAGAAGGTGAATAAAGTATGAGTGAATACGGACTGGTCGATAATTTATTTCTCTATCCTACGCCTGTTGGCGCCTATTATTCAGTTGCTTCAGCTGAAGATGAAAAATCAAGAAGGTTTATCAAAAGGGTATTGCAATTACCTGAAACGCCTGCTTTAAAAGTCGATAAATTAATGGACTTAATGGAAGAGGAAAGTGAGGAAAAAGCAATTGAGTTGCTACGTCACTGCCAGAAATTAGGGTGGGTTAAAGGGGTTGAAAGCAGTATAAAATCTCCCGAAGGTTCACTTGAAGAAATATTGCCTGAATTGCTAAAAAATATTTCTGAATCAGGAAAAGTGGTTTTGGCTGATGATCAAGGGTTTTATCTGGCCTGTAGTGGGTATCCCCATGAAGTTGCAGAGGAGTTATCCGCATTAAGTGCGGAAATTGCAACGGTTCATAAGCGGCGGTCAGGATTACTAATTAATAATTTAGGTATTGGAAGTCAGGCCTGGGCAATTGTTGATGCATTTGGTAATAGTCAGGTTGGTTTTTGGCCTGTTTTTATTGGAGATACACGGTTTGTTGTTGCTATTTCGGGTATTCCCCATTTTAATCAGCCTGATTTTGTATCACTGATTTGGGCGTTAAGCATTCGTTATGCTAAGTAAATTTTTACATATTTTATATAGAATAAGGAGTTAATATGAGAGCAGATATGCTTACTTCGGTTTTAACCGAATTAAATGGAACTTCAGCTGATATTGAAGCATCGGGTGTCATATCAACTGATGGCTTAATGATGGCATCAGTATTACCAGCGGGATTGGATGAAGATAGAGTGGGTGCAATGAGTGCTGCAATGCTTTCTTTGGGTGATAGAACAGCACAAGAACTTAATCGAGGTGGTTTGGAACAAGTTCTTATTAAAGGTGATAGTGGCTATGTTTTAATGACTTATGCAGGTGATGAAGCTGTGCTGACGGTGATGGCAAAGCCCAATGCAAAATTGGGGCTCATTTTTCTGGATGTTAAACGAGCAGCACAGAGTATTACTGAGTTACTTTAATGTGTTAATAATTATAGGTAGGCGTTTTTATGATTAATGATATGAAAGCTGAAGATATCGTCGGTGAATATAAAGAAGTGACACTCGATTTATATCAATCAATCTCTAGGAAGGTTTTATACACGGAGGTCGAAACCCCTTATCCAGATGGTAAACTTATTGTTTCAACGACGACACCTGATGGTGTTATAACTCATGTTAATCAGTCTTTTATAGAAATGTCAGGGTTTTCTGAAAATGAGTTGATTGGTGCGCCTCATGCGATTCTTCGGCACCCAGATATGCCCCCTGCTGCATTTCAGGATTTATGGGATACCGTTAACCGTGGTGATAAATGGCAGGGGTTTGTCAAAAACTTACGTAAAGACGGTGGTTATTATTGGGTAAAGGCAACAGTTATTCCAAATATTAGAAATGGAGAATTGGTTGCTTATACCTCTGTTCGTAGGAAGCCTTCAAGAACGAAAGTCGATGAATGTATAAAGCTTTATCCAACGCTATTTTAAGACGGAGACTCTAATGTCATTTATGTTTACTGTGAGCCCAGACTTTACACCTGATCATTTATCTGGATGGTACATTTTTAATACCTGGATACAAAGACAGACCGATACAGCAATCCATTTGGAAATGTATAATGATTTCCAGAGCCAAAGAGAAGCCATAAAAAATGATCAAATTGATTTGATCTATGCTAACCCTTTTGATGCAGCAATGTTGGTGCGAGACAAAGGGTTTCAGCCCTTGGTGAAGGCCGTGGGGGAATCTGACGAAGCAATTATTGCTGTCAATGCGGAAAATTCAGTAGAAGATGTCGTGCATTTAGCAGAAGGAATCAAAGTTGCATTTACTGAGGATCCAGATGTGCATATGATGGGGATGATTATGCTTGAGCCTGGTGATTTGGATGCAAGTAATATTACGCCTGTATTATCAGATACCTATGTTTTGGTTGCTAAACATTTGTTAAGAGGTGAGGCTGATGTTGGAATATTTTTAGCAGAAGCTTATGATGGTCTTTCTTCAATGATCAAAAAACAGCTTAGGGTTTTAGTTAGAAGTCAAATAAGTGTTATTCATCACTCCTTAATGATTGGTCCTAATTTATTAGATAAAAAAGAGCAGTTTCAAAAGGTATTAGTTGATATGAATGCTGATGAAAAAGGTCAGGGAGTATTAAAAAGTCTTAATTTTACTGCATGGGAAAAAGTTGAAGATGATGAAATGGAGTTTATGATCGATTTGATGGATACATTATCTATGTAGTTTGAATCAATGATGAGAGAGTGAATGCCTTTTGTATTCACTCTCTCATACTTAAAAGTATAGTGTTTTTGTGGTTATTTGGTGGGCGAGGGTTAAGAGGTTTTTTTACTTTTGAACGGAAAGAATTTTAGTAAATGATTGATAAATATCTGAAATAAAGATACGCTATTGAATCAATTGTAGATTAAAATAGGATCTTTTCGTTATGAAACCCTTTAAAAAAATAATTATAACTTCATGTCCAGCTATTATATTGGCTTGGTCAGGGGGCGTTTCTGCTGAACTGAATGATACACAAACTAATTTTTTGAATGCTTCTGTTCAAAGTTGGATGAGCGGTGCAATGTCAGGAAATAATTCGGCTGAATTGCAAACGGCAATGGATCAAGTTTTTAATGGTAGTATTCAGTCAGAGACAAATGCAGCAATGACTGCTGTTTCCGCCGAACAAAGCAATGTTTTTGGGTCTCAATCAACAAAGACATTAGCCGGTCAATTACATACAGTTGAAATCGTTCATACGCGTTTAAAATTAGCATCTAATGAGCAGGCAGATGTTCTTTATGCTGATAATAATCATATGTTTTCAATGAACAAAGGTGGTGCAGCTAGTTCAGATATTGGTGAAGAAATAGGTTTCTGGATGAACAGCTCTTATAGTTTTGGCGATACGGACTCTACTTTTGACCAGCTTGGGTATGATTATGATAGCTGGAGTGCTGTGATGGGTGCTGATTATAAGTTGACGGATTCATTGATTGTTGGTTTGGCTTTTGATTATAGTCATATTGATGCTGATTTTGATGGACATCGTGGCGGTACAGATACCAATACTTACACTGGATCTTTATATGGAAGTTTTTATGTGACAGATAATTTTCATTTGGATGCTGTCGCTTCGTATGGCGGGGCGGATTATGAAATAAACAGGAAGTTATTTTATGTGATAACAACTGGGGCAACGGCAGGCACAACCGATACAACCGCTGAAGGCGAAACAGATGGAGATCAGTTGTCTTTTAATTTTAATGCTGGGTATGACTATCACTACAAAGGCTTATCCGTAACGCCTTATGCCAGTGTTAATTATTTAACCATGCAAATTGATTCATATAAAGAGAATAAAAATACGGGTGATGGTTGGGCTATGAGGTTTAATGAGCAAAATATACAGTCATTAACTACGACGGTAGGTTCACAAATTTCATATGCATTTAGTGTTCCCTTTGGAGTTATTGTTCCTCAGTTACATGGTGCCTGGCATCATGAGTATAAAAATAATAGTAGAACGGCTAAGGCGACACTTCTTGGTGATGCTTTGGCTCAAACAATTGATATTGATATAGCAGGACCTGATCGTAACTTTTTTACCGTAGGTGCCGATGTGTCTGCAGTTTTGACTCATGGGGTAACAACATTTGCTAGTTATAATGCTTTAGTTGGCTATAATAATGTTGATAGTCATACGTTTACACTGGGATTTAGATTAGAGCTATAAATTCAGGGTTTCAATAAGTAAAAGATTGTTTTGGTGAAACCTATTAATAGGGTTTCATCAACAATGATAGTGGAGGCTGATGATTAGCGTTTGATGAATTGTCGGCTTCTATAAATGTCTTTATGACAATCGCTGAAAATCAGGGAAACGGAGCGATAGCGAAGTGATGATTTTTAGTCCGCAGTAGGCCACAGGGAAATTTGCCGATTCGACGTGTGCGATAGCACGCGAGAGAAGCAAAAATTTTTTCCCGATAAGCCGTCAAGTCAGTGAGGTAAGTTTTAACGGAGCGGCTTTTGTGCGGAGTTGAAACCGGACGCAGGACGTACTGGGGCACTTAATTAATTCGCCCGAGTGAAGTGAGTCTTTGGACATGGATGTCCCAAGGTGATATGTAGTGAGGATGGCGCGCTAGTATAACGAGCTTTTATGCTTATATTATTGGATGATAAAACATAAACATATCAATTATTAGCGTATTTTTTTAACGCAAATAAACTTATGTTCGGCCGTTAATTCCATTTCAAAATACCCTGAAATGCCATCTTTAGTTAGGAATGATTGAATGTTTCTAGCGGGGAAGGCAATTCTACGGCCATCATCAGCAACAACGGATATGTTTTTAGCAACGCCTTGGTATACCTTTAGGTATTGCTCATAAGAAAGTTGTAAGGAAAATCGTATGAATTGGTGTGGGTTCATTGGGTTGCATCATTAAGCAAAAAGATTAATGCTTAGTTGATTTGTATAGATTGTATTAGATAGATACTTAAGTTTGATGTGTTTACAAGATAAAAGCAAGGCATTAAAGCAGACAAGGCAGGTAGCCTTGTCTGCTATTAACTTGATACTAGGATTAAGCACATATTAACCTCTATACTTTAGATTGTTTGCTATTTAGATTGATGTTACTAGAAATGACAGCAGATGCAAACAAGGTAGATGAGATGATAAATTCGCCTGAGATGAAGCCAAATAGTCCAGTAGTAAACATGATTCCAGTTAAAATATCTTTGTTTAGGTTGCTCATAAGTAAGATTCTCTTTAAGTTATATAGTTAATAAAATTTATCTTTTTTAAAAGATGGCTTAACTATACGGGAGATTTATATTGGATACAATGAGCTATAATTTTATTTATTATTTCGTATATGTTTACAATAAGTCATAGTAATTTCATATTCAGCCTGTAAAATGCACTCCTTTTGCATAATTTATATTTTTTTAAAGTTAACTGAAGTAAAGCGTCAGGGTATTGGGTTAACAATACCCTGACGCTTTCAACTAAAATATTATTTTTGTAATGCTGCAATACGCTCTTCAAGTGGAGGGTGACTCATAAACAATTTTTGTACGCCACCACCATTGATTCCAAAAGCAGCAAGTTGCCCAGGTAAATCTTCAGGGCTATGAGCGCGCTGTAAGGCGCGTAGGGCACCAATCATTTTTTCTTTACCTGCTAGGTTTGCACCACCTGCATCGGCATGAAATTCACGGTAACGTGAGAACCACATGACGAGCATTGAGGCTAGGAATGATAAGGCCACTTGTGCAATCATTTGAGTAATGTAATACCCCATGCCATGACCATCTTCATTCTTAAGGATAACTCGATCAACAAAGTGGCCTATGATGGAAGCAAAGAAATAGACAAAGGTATTGACGACACCTTGCATCAGCGCCATAGTAATCATATCCCCATTAGCGACATGGCTAATTTCATGACCTACTACAGCTTCAACTTCATCAGCGCTCATCGCTTGTAATAATCCCGTGCTCACTGCAACCAAGGCATTGTTTCTACTCATCCCTGTAGCAAAAGCATTGGGTTCTGGTGTTTGAAATATACCAACTTCAGGCATACCAATACCTGCTTCTTTTGCTTGTTTAGCAACTAAAGAAATAAGCCATTGTTCTGTTTGGTTCTGTGGGTTTTCAATCACATGAACATTCATGGCTCGTTTGGCAGACCATTTTGATATTGCCAATGAAATTACTGAGCCAGTCATGCCGATAACGGCCGACAACACTAAAAGAGCATTTAAATTAAGGTCAACGCCATTGGCTTGTAGTGTGCTGCCAATACCAAAAATACTAAAGACAATACTGATAACAATCATTATTGCTACGTTGGTTGCTAGAAAAAGTACAATTCGCATCATATTAAGATACCTTATTATTAAGTGATGATATTTATTGTAATGACTCGGTTAATGCTAAGTCGTTACGATTAATATAATAATGGGGGAGTAAAAACTTAAATTCAATAGTCTGGACTGTTAAGATAACTAAAAGTTTAACCTGGAGGAAGGAAAATGAATTTTTTTAAAATAGTAGGGCTTTTTTTATTGACTATCAATTATGCTTTTTCAGATCAGGATAGCCATAAAGAAATATTGAAACAATTACAATTACCGGTTGGTTTTTCTATCTCGATTTATGCTGATAATGTGCCTAATGCTAGGACTTTAACATTAGGTGATAGTGGGGTGGTTTTTGTTGGTACACGTCAACAAGGGGATGTGTACGCTGTTAAAGATAGTAATGCTGATGGTTTTGCTGATAAACGCTATATTATAGCGACAGGATTATATATGCCTAATGGTGTTGCCTATCAAAATATGAACCTTTATGTGGCTGAAACCAACAGGATTATTAGGTTTAAACATATTGAACACCATTTAGATAGTCCCTTAAAACCAGAAGTGGTTTACGATAAATTACCTATGGATAAACATCATGGCTGGAAATATTTACGCTTTGGTCCAGAGGGTAAATTATATACAGCGGTTGGCGCGCCCTGTAATGTGTGTTTACCTAAAAAGGATATTTATTCCTCATTAGTTAGATTAAATCCAGATGGTAGTGAGTTTGAAATATTAGCTCAAGGTATTCGTAATTCAGTGGGCTTTGACTGGCAACCAGTAAGCAATCAATTATTTTTTACAGATAATGGACGGGATCATTTGGGCGATGATACACCTCCTGATGAACTAAATAAATGGTCGGAAAAAAATCAGCATTTTGGTTTCCCTTATTGTCATGGGGGCGTGATTGCTGACCCTGAACTGGCTGGGAACAAAGTCTGTTCGCAATTTACTGCACCCGAATGGAAATTTAAAGCACACATGGCGCCTTTAGGTATGCGGTTTTATACGGGCAAGCAATTTCCTGAACGTTTTGTTAATCAATTGTTTGTTGCTCAGCATGGCTCATGGAATAGAACTGAACCTCATGGCTATCGTATTGCTTTGATTAAATTTAAGCAGGGGAAAGCTATTTTAGAGCAAGCTTTTATTACTGGTTGGTTAACTCAAGACGGCAAAGTATTGGGGCGGCCGACAGATATTTTACAAATGCCCGATGGAAGTTTATTAATCGCAGATGATACCTTAGGTGTTATTTATCGTGTGGAATATAAAAATGACTAAAGAATTTAAAATTAATAACCGAGAAGTGGCTTATAACGGCTTCTTTAGATTAGAAAAATATCAATTGCAACATACTTTATTTCAAGGTGGCTGGAGTGAAGAAATTACGCGTGAATTATTTATGCGAGGGAATTGTGTTGCGGTATTACTTTATGATCCTAATCGAGATGAGGTGGTTTTGATTGAGCAATTTCGGGCAGGGGCAATTTTAAATCCTGGTCGAGCCTGGTTACTAGAAATTGTTGCAGGTGCAATTGAACCAGGAGAGACAGCAGAAGAGGTTGCCTATAGAGAGTCTGTTGAAGAAGCAGGCTGTGAAATTGAAGAATTGACTTTGATTAATGAGTTTTATACAACGCCAGGGGGGGCTTCAGAGCGAATTAGTCTGTTTTTAGGTAAGGTGGATACGAGTAACGTGGGGGGTATTCATGGGCTGGATGATGAGCATGAAGATATTATGGTGACTACGGCTAAATTTGATGAGGTCTTTCGCATGGTAGAAGATGGCCGAATTGAATCGGGTATCCCTATTATTGCGATCCAGTGGCTGTATATTAATCGGGATAAGCTTAGAAAAAATTGGGGTATTAACATATAGATACCAATCAGCTTATTTGAAATAATTATAATTCATGCACAACAGTATTCGCTATAAGTAGGATATAATGATCGGTTGGCATACTTTGAGAGTATTTTAAAGTGGAAGTTACAGAATATATGAATAAACTGGGTCAGCAAGCGAGAAAAGCGGGCCGAGAAATAAGTAAAGCGGATTCAGGTAAGAAAAACCTGGCTTTATTAAAAATTGCTGAAGCATTGGCAAATAATAAAGAAACGTTGGTTGCTGAAAATCAGAAAGATTTAACAGCAGGTAAAAAAAATGGTCTGGATTCAGCTTTATTAGACCGACTTGAATTGAGCCTTAAAGGTATCGATTCAATGATTGAGGGCTTGCATCAGGTTGCTTCACTTGCTGATCCTGTCGGAGAAATAACTGATCTTAGTTATAGACCCAGTGGAATACAAGTAGGGCAAATGCGTGTGCCTTTAGGCGTTATTGGGATTATTTACGAGTCTCGTCCCAATGTGACCATTGATGCGGCTGCGCTGTGTTTAAAATCAGGCAATGCCTGTATTTTAAGAGGGGGCTCAGAGGCCATTCATTCTAATCAGGCAATTGCTTTGTGTATTAGTGAAGGGTTGCAAGCGGCAGGGTTGCCAGCTGAAGCGGTTCAAGTTGTTAAAACAACTGACCGAGCGGCTGTAGGCGAATTGATTACGATGGATCAGTATGTTGATGTTATTGTGCCACGGGGTGGTAAAGGTTTAATTGAAAGAATTAGCCAACAAGCAACCATTGCTGTTATTAAACATTTGGATGGAATTTGTCATGTGTATATTGACGGTCAAGCAGATGTAGATAAAGCGGTCAATATTGCCTTTAATGCAAAAACGCATCGTTATGGTGTTTGTAATGCAATGGAAACTTTGTTAATTGCAGAGTCAATAGCCGCTGAAGTTTTGCCCCTACTGGCAACAAAATATCTGAAAGAGGGGGTTGAACTGAGAGGCTGTCTTAAAACCTGCTCCTTGATTCCTGAATGCTCCAGAGCCACGGATGAAGACTGGGATACTGAATATTTAGCCCCTATTTTATCAATTAAGATCATTGAAAATATTGATGATGCGATTGAACATATTAATCAACATAGTTCAGCTCATACTGAAACAATTGTTACTGAAAACTATACCTTGGCTAGACGTTTTTTACGTGAAGTAGATTCAAGCTCTGTTATGGTTAATGCATCTACTCGATTTGCTGACGGTTTTGAATATGGTTTAGGTGCTGAAATTGGTATTAGTACTGATAAATTACATGCCAGAGGACCGGTTGGTTTGAATGGCTTGACCACATTAAAATATGTGGTGTTGGGTGACGGTCAAATTAGAGCCTAAAATACTAGTGGCTTGGTCACTATATTTATCAAATTAAAATTGATTGGATGCTCTAGGTGTAGATGCTATTTAGGTTCTGTATTGGAAGTTAAAGATTAGCCAAGAAATGAGGATTTAATAAGACAAGTCATACTTTCGGGTATTATTAAATCCTCATTCCTAAACATAGAGATCTAATTTAAAATTTAGCAAGATTACGTAAACAAAGAGAGAGAAATGCAAACAAAAGAGTTATTGAAAATTATTGAAGATGTTCTGGATGAACGAAAAGGGCAACAGATTACTGTCCTGGATGTTATAGGGAAAACCAGTATCACTGACTATATGGTTATCGTGACATCAACATCTGACAGACATGCTAAATCTTTAGCTGATTATGTATTAGTCAAAGTAAAAGAGACCGGTTTTAAGCCTTTAGGCTTAGAAGGTCAGCAAGGTTCGGATTGGGTTTTGTTAGATTTGGGCGATATCATTTTACATGTTATGACAGCTCAGGCGCGTGAGTTTTATCAACTAGAAAAATTATGGTCTGTTGAAAGGGTTGATAATTCTGAAGTATTAGGGGAATAATTTAAGAATTAGTTTATTCAGCCGATAACTAATTTATGATTAAGGGAGGTTATTGGTGAATAAATTAATAAGACTGTTAATTGTTTTGGTTACTATGACTTTGGTTGCATGTTCTTCTATAACAACAAAGCCAGTCGCCAAAACAGCAGATAAAATACTGATGGCACATGGCTATAGTAGAATTCAACAGCTGGCTCAGTTAACAGCAGTACAAAATAAATTCGCAATTGAGCAAGGGGCTAAAATTAATGCCTATAGAAAGCTTGCTAAACAACTTTATAGTGAAAGCCTGGAAAATGGTTTGTTAGTTGCAGACCAGGTTATAAAAGAAGAGCCTTTTCGTATTTATTTAGATTTGTTTTTACGCCAGGCGAGAGTGGTTGACTCTCAAGTGATTGCAGACCAAAAAATGGTGGGAATGGCATTAACTTTAACCCCTCGTTTTTATGACTGTTTTTCTACTACGGTTGCTAAGGTTTCTCAATGCTTGAAGGAAGATGATAAAGTTCAATTTACTCGAATTGGATATCAAACAGCAGCCATCTCAACGGTTAACCTAAGTTGTCCAGAATGCTCGTTAGCATTAAGTGTCTCAGGCTATTCAGCAGAAAAAAACGGGCTTGATAGAACTTTGTTAAATGTGGGGTTATATGATTCTGAATGGATTGGAAATATGGCTACCTCAACATTAATTCGTTATTGGTATTTAACAAATTTTATTTTTAATTAGTTTTATTTTTCAAAATATAATGAAATTGTCTATTCAAATCTGTTTCTTTATTAGTCTGGTTTGCCTGCAAGCTTGTGGGACGGTTAAGTTACCTGAGGATATGCTTGAGTCTAAGCTCGAGCCCCGTTCTCGCGCGATTACTATGCAAGGCCAAGCAACTATTAATAAAGGAGCAAAACTATTAGCGAGAAAGCAAGCTTTTAGATCTGCTGTCAGAGCTGTTTCAACAGAAGTCGGTGGGCGCTTTTCATCAGAAGCTATTCTTGGTAGTACCAAAGTCGTTGACGAATGGATTGCTGATAATATATATCATGTGCAGGTACTTGCTGTCTTATCCGAAGGGCAGGTTTGTAACTCACCTTATAGAAAAAGAATTATAGTGACAGGGTTCCCTGGTGTTGTTGCTGGTCAAATCAGTGCTAATGAAACGCAGGATTTATACAGCGGTATTCCAAGAGAAATGATGAATATTCTGATGGAGTCTGGAGACTTTATTGGGAAAAACAAAACGCATTCGGTGCTATATGCTAAACCTGATATGGCACCAGAAATAATTGATGAAACAGGCTATCAGGATTCGATTATTGTACAAATGGCACAAGAGCATGGGGCTCAGTTTATTTTATCTGGTGTCATTAGAGATTTTGAAGTCGAGTCTACAGAATATGTAAGAGGTGCTGGTATTTTTGCACAAGTGAAATCAATGATGAGAGATTTCGTGGCAAGACGGGGCGTGGCAATTGATGTTTATGTTCATGATGGTGCAAGTGGGGCTTTGTTATTTCAACATCGTTATACCGATACAGTGATAGGCGATGTATGGATTCCCTCAGGCTATACCGTTGGGAGTGAACGGTTTAAATCAACACCATCAGGGCATAAGATATCCAAGATTATTCAGTTAGCTAGTCAGGATGTAGGGCATTTGTTTACTTGTTATCCTTTTTCAACAAAAGTTTTAAAGGTTGAAAATAACAAGGTTTATATTGCAGCGGGCACTCAGGATAAATTAAGGCAAGGTGATAGCTTGGTGGTTTATGCATCAAAAGGAGCGAGCACAATGCAAACGAATGAATTGGTTGGCGTGATAAATATTCAGAATGTCCAGGCAAATTTTTCAGTAGGCCGGATGGAACTTGCTTCAGATATACGGAAAATTAGAGCCGGAGACTTAGTTAAGAGTTGGTAATTTTAATTGATGTTTTCTATCGGTAATATCTGGGATAATGTTTTAGATATAAGTTGGTTTTCTGTCTATGTGATTAACCTCAAACTTTATTAAGATAAATTATAAACTGCATCACAGTAATGCTGTTTTAAACCAAGTATTGTTAATATAACAAAAATAAAAGGGAAGAGAAAAATGACTGAATTAGCTAAAAGTCGTATTGGTTTTATTGACCAGTTACATGAAACATTTTTAATGAGAAAAGGCCATGGAGCCTTTGCTTATATTTCAGTTTCTGAAACGCTATTATTATTTGATAGGTTTTTAGACTCTGATGAATCGGCTGATTTATTTATTAATCAGTTTGTGCGTTCTATCTAAAAAAAGTTGTAGATTAAGTTTATTTATAATGGGTAGAGATGAACAGTCTTTAAGTCGTGCATTTTAAAAATATGAATCTGTGCTTAGGTCACTTGTTTATAACTCTACCCACGAATATCTTGATTACCTAACTGGATGAAAATATCTTGCATCAATGCCTATTGAACAAGACTGATTAATCAATAGCCAATGACTATTTATCACTCGTAGATGATGAAATAAAGCAAAAAACTGTGTGAATTTGTATCCTGAAAAGTGTTGATACATCAAATCAAGATAATACAGTAGCTTATTTTTTTATTTTAAATCGACAAATATGTTCGCCTTTAGCCATACATTCAACAGATTCAATCTCTTTATTTAATACAGTAGAAATAAGTGTTTTATCAAGCTCACATATCTCCTGATGCTTTTGAGCAAGATCATGATAAATACAGTTACAAGCTTCTATGTATTGATTTTCGGTAGCAGAATCTTTAGTTGCAGATGCCTGGTATCCAAGATCTTCCATGATGTTTATTAATTCATCAATTCGGGCATCAATTTTTTTACCTTCAAATCTAGCTAATAAACTCTGTGCCAGGGTATTGCCAAGTTTTTGTAGATAGGCTTTAAATGCCTCTTCCCCTTGTTCATTTTTTAAATCGGAAAGAATCAGTTCAGAAAACCAGGCATATTGTTTAGGAAAAAAATTTAATCCCATTTCTGTTAGAACAAAAGTACGAACGGGGCGTCCCGCTGTTTTTTTAAGTTCTCCCATTTGTATATAGCCCTCTTTTTCCAAAGAAGATAAATGTTGTTGAACGGCATTTCGTGAAATACTAAAATAGCTGGCTATTTCATCAATGCTTATCCCTGCTCTATTTTTTAGGAATAAATCAAGAATTTGGCGTTGGCGAGGGCTAACTTTGCTCGGCATAAGATTTATTTTTAATTCTTTTTAAAGTGTAAAGGATAGCAAATAATGAATTAAATTACTTAATTAAAGTTTTAACATATATAAGTTGTAAAAGGTTCGGGGGTTTGTTATTCTCTAAAACTACAGTACATTAACTGTAGCTAATATAATAATAATGAGGAGTAGTCAATGAGTGAAGCTAAAACTGAATCTTTATTCGATAGAATAGGTGGAGAAGCAGCTGTAAATGCAGCAGTAGAATTGTTTTACAGAAAAGTTCTTGAGGATCATCGAATTAATCGTTTTTTTGATAAAACCAATATGGAAGAACAAATTGTTAAGCAAAAAGCATTTTTTACTATGGCATTTGGTGGGCCAAACACTTATACCGGTCAAGACATGAGAATTGCTCACGCCCGTTTAGTTAAAATGGGTTTAAATGATTCTCATTTTGATGCAGTTATGGAGCATTTAGGTGCAACGCTTGTTGAGTTAAATGTGCCTGCCGATTTAATTGGTGAAGCCGCTGCAATTGCAGAAAGTGTAAGACCCGATGTATTAGGTAAGTAAAATTTAAAAAGACCTTGTAGGGAATATTTTTCTCCTAGCTAGTGTTAAAAATGGAAAAATGTTCATTTACTTCGTGTAAATTTAGCTTTTTTATCCATTTTTACATGCTTTGAAGTAAAATCTATTTAATGCAAAGGTCTCTTCGAGTATTTGTTTACAATATGAAAAGAGAAAACATGATGTTTTCTCTTTTTTTATGCTCGAAATCATTACAATATCCATTGAGGAACTGTATTTACAATGATAAATTTAAAAATTGGCGAAAATAATTATGCCTGTGAGCCAAAAGAAACAGTTCTTGATTCTTTATTAAGACAGGATGTTGATATTTCTTTTGCTTGTAAGAAAGGTACCTGTCAATGTTGTATGGTGCGCTGTACTGATGGTAAGCCAACTGAAAGTTCTCAAAGTAATTTAAAGGATACTTTAAAAAGCCAAAATTATTTTTTAGCTTGTTGCTGTGTGCCTGAACAAGATATGACTATTCGATTGCCAGATCAATCAGAGATATTTTCTGAGGGAAAGGTTGTTGTTAATGAGTTAATGAATAGAAATACAATTTTATTGATTTTAGAATGTCATGATATTACCGAATATAGGGCAGGGCAGTTCGTTAACTTGCAAAGAGAAGACGGCTTAACTCGTAGCTATTCAATTGCTAATACACCTCAGGAATCTAGAACATTAGAGTTTCATATTCGCCGGTTACCAGGAGGACAGTTTAGCGAGTGGGTGCATGATGAAATTAAAGTAGGTGATACTTTATCTGTGTCCGAGCCAAAAGGACATTGTTTTTATATTCCCGAACGGAAAGAGCAAGGCATTTTACTTGTAGGAACGGGAAGTGGGTTGGCACCGCTTGCGGGGATTTTAACGGATGCGCTTTCTCATGGACATTCTGGAGCTATTCATTTATTTCATGGCAGTAGTGAGAAAGAGGATTTATATCGTATTGATGAAATGAGGCAATTAGCTGAAACACATGAAAACTTTAATTATATCCCTTGTATTTCAAGAGAGCATTCAGAGCAAGGGTTTGCGCAGGGGCGAGCCAATCAAGTAGCGTTAGAGCAGATGACCGATTTAAAAGGCTGGCGAGTCTTTCTTTGTGGGCATCCAGAAATGATTTCTCAAATGAAAACCCAGGTTTTTCTAAAAGGTGTTTCGATGGGGGATATTTATACCGATGCTTTTCTTGTGATGCCTGAAGAAAAAATCTAGAAATTAAGTTTATTAAATATGAAACAAACAACCGTCAAAAGTGAAAGTAGTCAGCTGATCGTGTCAGCAGGAAAAAGTAGTCGACTCGATGCGATTAGAAAAAAAGCTGGATTACAGATTGCTGGGACTGAATTACCCAAAAAAACAAATTCTCCAATCCTTGCTTCAGGATTACCTCAACAAACTAAAGTTGCGCTACAACAAGCAGGAATTCTGTTTGAGGAAAGAATAGCATCGATTTTGAATGAATACCCAGCAGGTAAGAAAAAAACTTTTTTTAAAATAAAATATGGGGTGTCTGTTGCCAAGATTAAAACAATGCTAATTAAAGACATTTTCAAACGATTAGAAATGGATAAGCAGCAACTTAAACATTATCAATTGATTGAAAACTTGTATTTGAGTGGAAAAACCCCCAATGCTTAATAGGCTGGTTAACTTATTTCCTGTGTGGGCCATTATGTTATCGGCTATAGCTTTTTTTAATGCGGATACTTTTGCAGCATTTAAAAGTAGTATTGTGCCTTTATTAGCTGTTGTTATGTTTTGTATGGGAATGACCTTAACATGGCAAAATTTTAAAGCGGTGATAAAGAGCCCCTTAATTATTGCGATAGCAGTAGGTATTCAATTTTTATTAATGCCTCTGTTTGCCTATGTAATTTCTATTATGCTGGGGTTATCAGTCGATTTAATGACTGGAATGGTATTAGTGGGTGCAAGTGCAGGAGGAACCGCATCAAATGTAATTTGTTATCTGGCAAAAGGTAATGTGGCTTTGTCTATTTTAATGACAGTGGTTTCAACCTTATGTGCTGTTATGTTAATGCCCGCTTTAACTTTTTTATATCTGAACCAGGTTGTCCCCGTACCTGTAGAAGGCATGTTAAGCAGTATTTTGTCGATTGTGTTATTTCCAGTGTTGCTAGGGACTTTATTAAATAGTTTCTTTACTCAAAGATTAAAACGTATTCAGCCTGTTTTACCCTTATTATCTACATTTTCTATCATGTTTATCATAGCCATTATTGTTGGCTTAAATCATGATAATTTACGTGTTTTAGCTATGCCTGTATTAATAGCTGTTGTTTTACATAATGCAATGGGGCTAATCGTTGGGTATGGAATTCCACGATTATTTAAATACGATGCAAAAACCTGTCGAACAGTGTGTATTGAAGTAGCGATGCAGAACTCGGGTTTAAGTGTAGCTCTGGCGATTAAATATTTTTCAATTTCCGCTGCTTTGCCAGGCGCATTATTTAGTATTTGGCATAATATTTCAGGTAGTTTATTGGCTTTTTATTGGCGTAAATAAAGTGAAACAACATTGGGTCAATGCGAATGAATTAACAGCTAGCTTAAATAAAGTAAAATAGTAGTCTGATAAAAGAAAATTCTTGGTAAAGTTTATCTGATTGGAATGATGTCAGCCTGGTTTAAAATCGAGTTCACACAAGGTTTTAGCCGCATGTATCCGACCATCCAATAGCATTGATTTTAGTTGTTCAGTACGTTGCATGTAAGTGTCTGAGAGTTCTTTAAACGCTTCTGGTAAATGATGACGCTCTAAGCGAGATAAATGGCCATCAAAAGCAGCTGATATACTCAGTAAATCTAAAATAAAATAGCGTTCCTGATCTGAAACTTGCTCTAGAACTTGCAAAAAATCTTCCCAATTATCATATTCAGAATCATCTTCGATTTCAAATTTATCACATAGTCTGATTAATAAAATCAACATATTAGGGTGATAGTTTTGGGAAAGCACCATCATGGTTGCCACTGCACGGACTGCGCCATCTTGAGCTTTTGGTGATAACTGCTGCATTAAGCTATCAGTTAACATATCATTTACAATATACGCAGCTAATTTGTTGCCAAAGAGCCTTAATCTAGCTTCTCTGGCTACTTTATATAAGGTAAAGGCATCCCAAATACCTGTAATTGGAATAGCAATCCAGCTAAATGCATTACGCATTTCGCCTTTACCAAACAGACGAATAAGAATAAATTTAACCAGCATTCCACTTAGAATAACCTTAACTTTATAGAGTAAGGCAACTAAAAATAATTTTGATTTTGATAAGTGTTTAAGTGGATCTATCCCTAAGTAGTGAATAATTGGGTCGGGAACTTCAAGTGCAGCACGAGCCAGAATGTTTGGAACGGCATCATCACCCGGTAAACAGAAGTCTCTTGTAGACTGATTATGACCAGTTAAACAAGCCAAACTATGGACTGTTTTAATGCCCAGCCAAAATAGTACGGCCATTTCAGTTACCAACATAACCACTAATACACTGCCATACAAAAAATAGTAAGCAGTTGTATCCATTGAGTCTTGGTAAGTCCATTCAATCCAAATGGTTACAAATGTAGTCAATGCGCCAATTGCAAAGGCAATAACTGTCGTAAATGTGGTGATACTCTTTGCAAGTGTTTGTAATATTTCATCGGGAGGTAAATCATCAATACTAATATTATCAATATCTGCTGTACCAGACTTTTTAGCCAAGTAGTGATAATACTTAACACCTAACCCTTCAAGAAAACCAGGGGACTCTTTATGCTGATATGAGGGTTTTTTTAGAGTGTTAATTAATTTAGACATAATGCTTATTAAGTTCTATATGCGGTATGAGATATTCTATTATAAATTCAATCTATATGGGTTTTATTACCCGTCCTTAGGGAGGATAAAATAAACTTACATAGATGATACCCCGACCGCTTGTGGCGAGGAGTTTCATTATGTTTAAATACTATTAACTGGTAATGGGTTAAACCTGTGTTTAGCATAAGAACAATAGAATAAGAAAGTGATTTATTGGATAATTCCCACATGAAACATTACCAAGAAATCATCTATCCTAACTGTACTAATACCAACCTGATGAAATCAGGCAGTAGCGATCATGGTGTACAGCGATATCGTTGCCAGATTTCAGATTGCCCAACCAATACTTTCATGTTGGAATATTGTTACAAAGCATGTGAATTTTGAATCAAAGAACAAGTTGTCGAAATGGCTATTAATAGTCGTGGCACTCGAGGCACTGCGCGGGTTCTTAACAGAGTATTGGGGTCAGGTCCCGAACTGAGGATTCTCTCTCCAACCTTATTATAATTTCGCAATTGGGGGCCTCGTCGTTTAATTTCATTTTACTGGCTTGAATGTTGCCTTTATTATGGAAGATAACTAGAAAACCATCAAAGCACCAGTAAAAGTAAGTTATTTGATAGGCGACAGGTATGCTGACATAGGGGGCAGGTTTTAGCTAAGGGAGTAGGTATGAATAGAAAAAACGAAGAGAACAAAAGTTGGATTGTTGAGTGTTAGAAGTACTTTATTCAGGTTTGAGTGATCTTTCTCACAAAATTCTTGTAATCAGTTAAGACTTACATTAAATGTTAGGCAAGTAGTTTACTATAGAGTTTATATTACTTAAATTAATTAAGGGTAATGGGTGGTTGTTTAGTTTTATGATGTGATTCTGATTCGCAACCTGACCCCATATCTATTCCATATCTATTTGACCCCATATCTATTTTCTAATGTCTCACTTTCTGTGGAGGTTCAATGCTATCACTTATAGAGCATAGTAAAAATATTATGAGATTTTTACTAAAGATGTTTGTGCGGTTAATATTAGTATTTATAGCCTTGTATTTTTTGGGTGCTGTAATTTCAACGTATTTTTACTCTGGGTTCACAGAGATACCGAATAAAATAGGCAGTGGCGGACAAGGAAAAATATATACCTATTCGGGTAGAACGTTAAATGACACGGCTAGGGTTGTTGTTTTAGATCATAAGTTTGGAGGCGGGGGGGTATATAAGGCTATAGCTCATGGAGACGAATTTTTTGATGAATTAAGGATGGTCTCTCAACGTTACCAACTAATTAATAATCGCAATGTGATTTGGATAATTGAGATTCTATCGGCTAATAAAACAGAGAAGTCGGTTGCCGCAGCATCTGAGCTTTATCATATGCCTAAAATCATAAATAAATTGGCAGGGGCAGTCATTTTAGCAAAATTTGATCTTTTAAAGCATGATGCGTTTCAACTGGATGGTTTAATTTATAATATATTGGCAAACGAGCAATATTCTAAGGATTTAGATCCGACAATTGAATACTCAACTTATATTAAATTAGCCCTTAAGTCTGTTGTGTATGCTCAAGCCAATAATATGGTTCCTTATATTATTGACCTGTTAAAAACTCCCTCTAAGCTACTTGGAGCTCAAACAGCTGTCTGTAATGCATTAGTGCAATTAAAAGCAATAGAATCGATACCTATATTAATTGAATCAATGAAGTCAGAGAAGTTTTATGCCCTCTCAGCAGCATTTAATGCATTAGTATCTTTTGGTGAAGAGAAAGCCATTCCTTTGGCAATTGCTAGGATTCCTCCAGAACAAAAAATTTCCACAGTACCGAGTGCTATCCCTTTAATTGCTGCATTAGAACAATATACAGGTAAATCGTTTGGAAAAAACAAAAAAGCTTGGGAATATTGGTTTTATGAAAAATCTAACTCTGTCAATTAGATAGCTTACACAGTTAAACAACTACTAAGGAAAAAGATATGCCTAATAATGAAAGCGTTAAAGATTATACCGTTACGGTTCATGTTAGTTCAAGTCCCGATGGCTGGGCTGGTACTCCTCTTCCAGGGCATGTCTATTATGAATTAAGTGATGGTACCAAATCATATTATTACGGTTTTGAACCAAAAGTTAATGTTAATGTAGATCAAGTATATACTCATGTTGGTTCTGTAATGGTGGCACTTCCATTGGATTACACTTATTTGGACAGTGATGGGCAAGTAATCACAACTGATAATAGCAGTTACCCAGAACCTGAAGTTAGCAGAGAATATAAAATAACTTCTAAACAGTTTGATTCTTTAAAATCATATTCAGATGGTTTTGTAGAGCGGGTTTCAGATGGAACAAGATCTTGGGGTCAGGTCCCGAACTGAGAATTCTCTCTCCAACCTTATTATAATTTCGCAATTGGGGGCCTCGTCGTTTAATTTCATTTTACTGGCTTGAATGTTGCCTTTATTATGGAAGATAACTAGAAAACCATCAAAGCACCAGTAAAAGTAAGTTATTTGATAGGCGACAGGTATGCTGACATAGGGGGCAGGTTTTAGCTAAGGGAGTAGGTATGAATAGAAAAAACGAAGAGAACAAAAGTTGGATTGTTGAGTGTTAGAAGTACTTTATTCAGGTTTGAGTGATCTTTCTCACAAAATTCTTGTAATCAGTTAAGACTTACATTAAATGTTAGGCAAGTAGTTTACTATAGAGTTTATATTACTTAAATTAATTAAGGGTAATGGGTGGTTGTTTAGTTTTATGATGTGATTCTGATTCGCAACCTGACCCCATATCTATTCCATATCTATTTGACCCCATATCTATTTTCTAATGTCTCACTTTCTGTGGAGGTTCAATGCTATCACTTATAGAGCATAGTAAAAATATTATGAGATTTTTACTAAAGATGTTTGTGCGGTTAATATTAGTATTTATAGCCTTGTATTTTTTGGGTGCTGTAATTTCAACGTATTTTTACTCTGGGTTCACAGAGATACCGAATAAAATAGGCAGTGGCGGACAAGGAAAAATATATACCTATTCGGGTAGAACGTTAAATGACACGGCTAGGGTTGTTGTTTTAGATCATAAGTTTGGAGGCGGGGGGGTATATAAGGCTATAGCTCATGGAGACGAATTTTTTGATGAATTAAGGATGGTCTCTCAACGTTACCAACTAATTAATAATCGCAATGTGATTTGGATAATTGAGATTCTATCGGCTAATAAAACAGAGAAGTCGGTTGCCGCAGCATCTGAGCTTTATCATATGCCTAAAATCATAAATAAATTGGCAGGGGCAGTCATTTTAGCAAAATTTGATCTTTTAAAGCATGATGCGTTTCAACTGGATGGTTTAATTTATAATATATTGGCAAACGAGCAATATTCTAAGAATTTTGATCCGACAATTGAATACTCAACTTACATTAAATTAGCCCTTAAGTCTGTTGTGTATGCTCAAGCCAATAATATGGTTCCTTATATTATTGACCTGTTAAAAACGCCCTCTAAGCTACTTGGAAAGCAATCAGCAGTCTGTAATGCATTAGTGCAATTAAAAGCAAGAGAATCGATACCAGCATTGATTGAATCAATGAAGTCAGAGGAGTTTTATGCCCTCTCAGCAGCATTTAATGCATTAATATCATTTGGTGAAGAGAAAGCCATTCCTTTGGCAATTGCTAGGATTCCTCTGGAACAAACACAATCCATAGTACTTGGCTCTACCTCTTTAATTGCTGTGTTAGAGCAATATACAGGTAAATCTTTTGGAAAAAACAGAAAAGCTTGGGAACATTGGTTTTATGAAAAATATAACTCTGTCAATTAGATGGCTTGCACTCAGCAATTCTCAATTTAGGTTTTTCATATTTCTGGTATAGGAATATCTAGGCTATGTTTGCGTTAATAGTTGAAAAAATATTCATCTCTTCTCAATGCTTGATATGGCATGGTTTGAACCATATTTCATGGAACCGCTAAGTAATTGAAAAATAGCGTATTTAAAAAAAACAACTTTTAACGATGACATAGCCAATATCTAGCCCTTCTAGCATAAATTCCATTAATTTTTGCCAACTATCAAAGACCATATAACGAGTAAGAGCTCTTAAACCATCAAAAAATGTTTTTCTGCTTGTGATGTCCTTCCGTATTAGTGCATAGCATTGGTCAAACCATTCAAGTACCGTATCCAATACAAGTCTTTTTTTATTTAATTTATATGCTTTTAACTCCTCGCCTTCTCTATCGCTGTCAGCATATTTTGTAAAATACGAAGAAACAGTTCTTGGCGGACTTTAGTGTCCTAATTTGCTGGATGTTTCTAAGCAACTTAATTATACCAATCCCAATAAATAATTACGCTAATAACCGTCATTCCCGAAATCTTTAATCGGGAACCCATGCACGCACATAGATTCCTGCTAAGAACCTGCAGGAATGACGACTTCTAAATTCAGGTGTAAATATATTGGGATTGGTATTAGAGCTTCCTTCATGAAATTATCTAAACAGATATTACTTGCCGTTTTGAGCCCCACTGACCAGGTACAATGTCAAATAGACCCGCACAGGGGGTATTACATTTAACACAATGCCCTAAACTGTCTAAATTCCATTCGGAAAGCTCATACCAGTCACGGCCAATGAGTAGTTCACCACAATGATGGCAGTACGTACTGTCTGCTGCTTTGTCATGAGCATTACCAATATAGGCATAATGTACCCCATTTGCTAAAGCAATAGACCTGGCTTTTAAAAGAGTGGAAAGAGGGGTTTTAGCTGTGTTAGACATTTTCCAGTCTGGGTGGAATGCTGAGAAATGCATTGGGATGTCTGTTCCCAGGTTTTCCACGACCCATTGGGTCATGTCCTGTAACTCTTTTTCTGAATCATTTTCTCCAGGTATTAATAAGGTAGTGAGTTCCAGCCAGACATTGGTTTCATGTTTAATATATTGCAGTGTTTCCAGTACATTTTGTAAGTGAGAGCCTGTAATTTTATGATAAAAATTTTCGTTAAATGATTTTAAGTCAATATTTGCAGCATCCATCGTTTGATAAAACTCTGCTCTAGGTTGTTTGCAGACATATCCAGCGGAGACAGCAACGGATTTAATATTGAGTTCCCTGCATGCTATCGCAGTGTCTATTGCATATTCATGGAAAATAACAGGATCGTTATAGGTATATGCGACACTTTTGCAATTGTTTTTTAGTGCTGAATTAGCAATAGCCTCAGGGGTTGCCTGGCTCATGAGTGAGTCCATTTCTCTGGATTTGCTGATATCCCAATTCTGACAAAATTTACAAGCCAGATTACAGCCCGCTGTACCAAAAGAAAAAACTGAGGATCCTGGGTAGAAGTGGTTCAATGGTTTTTTTTCAATAGGGTCAATACAAAAGCCACTAGAACGACCGTAACTGGTCAAAACAATCTGCTGATTTAAGTTTTGTCGAATAAAACATAAGCCCCTTTGCTGATTGTGCAATTTGCAAAAACGGGGGCATAAATCACATTGCACTCGACCATCATCAAGTTTATGCCAGTAATTAGTTTGAACAGTATTTTTTGCAATTAGTTTACGCATAAGAATAATATAAATATACAAAAGTTATGGTTTTTAGTTTTAAAAAAATATTGCCTATTTAAACTTGTAATTTAGTATAAGTCGCCTATAAGTTAAACATGGTTAATATTCGACAAGCAGCCGTTGCTGGTACTTTTTATCCTGCTGATCCAGAGCAGCTTAAACTAATGTTACAACATTATCTTATTGATGCGCCGCAAGGTAAAAAAGTTCCTAAAGCAATGATAGTCCCTCATGCTGGCTATATTTATTCTGGAGCTATTGCTGCGACTGCTTATGTGAGGCTGAAAACCGTAAAAAAATTAATTAAAAAAGTACTTTTAATAGGGCCTTCTCATCGGATCGGCTTTCAAGGGCTTGCTTTAAGTACTGCTGATCAATTTAGCACGCCTTTAGGTGATATTGCTATTGAAAAAAATGATGTGAAACAGATGGCTGAATTTCCTTTTGTTCATTATTTAGATCAAGCGCATGAGTTAGAGCATAGTCTAGAAGTTCATTTGCCTTTTTTACAAACAGTTTTAGATGATTTTTGTTTAATTCCAGTGGTTGCTGGCGAGGCTTCAGCTGAGCAAGTCTGTCAAGTGATTGAGAAGTTTTGGGGGCAAGAGGATACTCTAATTGTAATAAGTTCAGATTTGAGTCACTTTCATGATTACCCTACCGCTCAAAAAATAGATCATAAAACCTCTGAAATTATTCAACAATTACAATATGAAAAGTTGAGTAGTGGCTCTGCGTGTGGATATGTTCCCGTGAGTGGGTTAATGGCTTTAGCTAGAAAAAACAAACTACAGATTAAAGCAATTGATTTAAGAAATTCAGGTGATACAGCGGGAAGGTCAGATATGGATAGCGTGGTAGGATATGGTGCATATGTCATTGAATGAAGAGAACCGAAGGGTTTTATTGGATTTAGCCTATCAATCGATAAAAACAGGCTTAGAGACAGGGCACCCTTTAAGTATTAATTTAAGGCAGTATGCTGTTGAATTATCACAACAAAGAGCAACATTTGTTACCTTGGAAAAAAATAAACAATTACGAGGCTGTATAGGTATGCTAACGGCAGTTTTGCCCTTGGCTGAAGATATTTGTGAGAATGCTTTTTCAGCCGCTTTTAAGGATCCGAGGTTCCCCCCTTTAACGCAATCAGAATTGGCTGAAATAGAAATTTATTTATCTATTTTGAGTCCTTCGGTTGAAATTGAATTTAGTTCAGAACAAGAGCTAATTTCTAAAATAAGGCCTAATATTGATGGTTTGATTTTAGAAAGCGGCTCTCGTCGGGGGACATTTTTACCTTCGGTGTGGCAGTCCATTCCTACTTCAGGGCAGTTTTTTCAACATTTAAAACAAAAAGCAGGGTTAGATAAAGACTTTTGGTCAGATCAAATCAAAGTCTATCGTTATACCACTGAAATAATTACTAAAGAATAATGCCAGCAGGTCAAGTTTGTTGTTAACGCTTATCTATTATTGGGGGCGCAGGCTTTAGCCTGCTCTTGCATGTAAGAATGCAGGTTAAAACCTGCGCTCCTAAAGGCTAATATGTTTGCTAAAGGAACCTCTGATCAAGTCCAATTATTTTTAGCTTGCTAAAACGGCCGATATTTTCCACCAAGATCGGCGCAATAGAACGACTATTACCCCTCACTTCGTGAAAAATAACGACAGTTTTTTCTGCGCTAAATTCTAACCAACTTAATCAGAGGTTCCTAAAGCTTCAATTTGACCGACCAGCAGAAAATAGCGGGCATTATCTTGTCCATTTAACCATGTTTCATAATCCGTGCTTTATCACGCTGCCAATCTTTATCTTTAGCAACGGCACGTTTATCATGTAATTTTTTACCCTTAGCCATTCCCACTTTTAGTTTTGCTCGGCCATTGATCCAGTACATTGAAAGTGGGACGATGGTATAGCCTTTACGTTCAACTCCTCCAATCAATTTGTCTAATTCATAGCGATGTAGCAGTAATTTCTTCCGTCTGACTCGATCAGGAACGACGTGGGTAGAGGCAGAGAGTAAAGGTGATATATGAGCACCTAAAAGCCAAGCCTCGCCTTTGTGAATGACAATGTGGCTCTCTTTTAGCTGTATGTGGCCTTCGCGAAGGCTTTTTACTTCCCAGCCTTCAAGCACCAAACCAGCCTCAAATGTATCTTCAATAAAAAATTCATGAGAAGCCTGACGATTAAGGGCAATCGTGTTGTCTTGACGTTTGTTCTTTTTAGATTTTTTACCAGCCATAGTAATAAACGTTTTTTAAACTGAGGGAAATTAAATATTTTGGTATTTTACTTGATTAGTAGATAATGGACGTAACTATTTAGTTTTTTAGGATGCTTGATACAAAAATGGCAAATACAAAATCGATACATGGAGAATGGTCATCACGATTCGCTTATATTTTAGCTGCAACGGGGTCGGCCGTTGGACTGGGTAATATTTGGAAATTTCCTTATATTACTGGTGAGAATGGAGGCGGTGCTTTTGTTTTAGTTTACTTGGCTTGTGTGATTGCGATTGGTATACCTATTATGATTGCTGAAACAATGATGGGGAGGCGTGGACGACAAAGTCCGATTAATACATTAACCACGCTATCAACAGAAGCTGGAGCCAATAAGAATTGGCATTATCTTGGCTGGATGGGGGTTTCCGCTGGTGTGCTTATTTTGTCCTATTATAGTGTGATTGCTGGATGGGCGAGTGCTTATGTCTTTAAAGCTATTTTTGGTGGATTTTCTGCTAATGCGGGTGAAGTTAAAGCAACATTCGATGAGTTAATTGCGAGTCCAATGCAATTGGTTTTTTGGCATACGCTTTTTATGATTGCAACGATGAGTGTGGTGATGAGAGGGGTAAGAGGGGGGCTTGAAAGAGCCGTGCAATTGTTAATGCCCACTTTACTTGGGTTGTTATTTTTGTTGGTCGCCTATGCAATGACAACAGGAGAGGCATATTTTAAAGGGCTTTCTTTTCTTTTTAGTCCAGACTTTAGTGAAATTGATGGTGATGCTGTTTTAACAGCGATGGGGCATGCTTTTTTTACTTTAGGTTTAGGTATGGGCGCTATTATGGTTTATGGATCCTATTTACCAAGTGGTGTGTCAATTGCCAAGACAAGTTTATACATTGCAGGGGCTGATACGATAGTTGCTTTATTGGCGGGTATTGCTATTTTTCCTTTGGTTTTTGCTAATGGCTTAGAGCCAGGATCAGGGCCTGGTTTGATCTTTCAAACCTTACCGATTGCTTTTGGCAATATGACGGGTGGCTGGTTGTTCGGAATATTATTTTTTGTATTATTAGTTTTTGCTGCATTAACATCGTCAATTTCATTAATTGAACCTGTGGTGGCCTGGCTTGTTGAAAATAAAGGCTTCTCTCGAGTTAGAGCCAGTGTTATTAGTGGTGTGGCAACTTGGGCATTAGGCGTAACCGTTGCTTTGTCATTTAACGTATGGACTGACTTTACTATTTTTGGAAAAACTATTTTTAATTTTCTAGATTATGTCACTGCCAATTTGATGCTACCTATCGGTGGTTTTTGTATTGCAGTTTTTGCAGCCTGGGTGATGCATGATAAACATGTACGAGAGGAATTAGCATTACCAGAACAGCCATATTTATTATGGAAGTATTTAGCCAGTTATGTGGCTCCTGCTTCAGTGTTTCTGGTATTTTTACATGTTGTTGGAGTTTTCTAAAGATGTCCATCGTACAAAAAAGTGCTTTGGTGAAGTATTCTGCACAGCAAATGTTTGAGATAGTTGATGATATAGAATCCTATCCAGATTTTTTGCCTTGGTGTAGCGGGAGTAAAATCCTGCTAAGAGACGCTGATATTGTTGAAGCTGAGCTTCAGATTTCTAAGGCTGGGTTTAATAAGACATTTGCAACCAGAAATAGAAGTGATGGTCATGGGAAATTATTTATGACTTTATTAGACGGGCCTTTTTCTTCACTTGATGGTGTTTGGGATTTTATGCCGTTACGAGAAGATGCCAGCAAAATTTCTCTTGATTTGGAATTTGAAATGCATGGAAAATTTGCCAGTTTGGCCTTTGGTGCTGTTTTTAATCAAATTTGTAATACGATGGTTAAATCCTTTACGGATAGAGCTAAGCATGTTTATGGATAAGGTTGAGGTTGCTTTTGCAAGTCCTGAAAAACAACTTGTTATGACTGTTTCACTAGCTGTAGGAAGTACAGTGAGACAGGCAATTGATGCTTCAGGTGTGGTAAATCAATTTCCTGAGATTGATTTACTCTCAATGCCTGTCGGCATTTTTGGAAAAATCTGTCAGCAAGACTTTGTTCTCAAGTCAGGTGATAGGGTGGAGATTTATCGACCATTATTACAAAACCCCATGGATGCTAGGCGAAATAGAGCAGTTAAAGCTGCTTGATAGAGCAAGTTAAAGGACTCTATCAGCCACCATTGCAGTTTTGTAACGGTGGCTTTACCTCCTGCATTCATGCTGTCGTTGTTATCGATAAAAATCAACGCACTATAAATTCCATAACCCGTACCGCGCGAGGTATCATTAAATGCTTAGCTAGGATGAATAAGCACTAGTTAGCTTTCAGTCTTCTCATCTTCATATTCTTTTTCTTGCTGATCATCTACTGATGGTGTTGCTGTTTCTGGGGTTATTGATTCATCATCATTAAAAAGCCCCGTGATTTTTTCCCATAGTGTTTTTTCTAAATCACGTGGTGGGACATCAAGGGTTGTTTCTTTAGATACTTTTATAACCGGCAACGTACTGGGTCTGTAATCGCCTTGAATACCAATCAGGGTATCGCCATCAAAAAATAAAGAGAGTCTTTTTTGTTTTCTTGCCTTTCCACCCAACTGTTCTGAATAAAGGTAATCCCAGCGTTTCTGATGAAAAACATCGACTAACATTGATGAGCCCATAATATATAAGACCTGGCGTTTGGTCATATTCGGACGAAGTTGGTCAATAATCTCTTGGCTAATGATGTTTCCTTGTTGAATATCTAAAGTATAAACTCCAGGAAGATTGTTCATTATTGTCGAACAACCCGATAAAGTAATGCCTAATATTAGTACAATGGGATAGATAGATTTTCTCATGTTCTCTTAACTTAAATAGCGTATAAGGAAAATGATACCGTATGTTAAAAGATAATCCTATAAAAGTATCAGCAACAGCAAATAAAAAAAGATACAATTAGCTGTATCTTGCACAATCATATTTTATGGAGAATAGCTGTTGGAAAGTAATGATTTAAGAAATGTCGGATTAAAGGTGACATTACCTCGTGTAAAGATTTTAGAGATTTTAGAAAAACAGACGGATCAGCGGCATTTATCTGCTGAGCAAGTGTATAAAATTTTATTAAGTGAGGATGAAGAAATTGGTTTAGCCACTGTTTATCGAGTGTTAACTCAATTTGAGGCGGCTGGATTAGTGACTCGACATCACTTTGAAGGTGGGAATTCAATCTTTGAATTAAATAAAGGCAGTCATCATGATCATATTGTCTGTATGAAATGTGGGAAGGTTGATGAGTTTACTGATGCTGTTATTGAAAAGCGTCAAGAAAATATTGCGGAAAAATTAGGCTATGAATTAACTGATCATAGTTTATATCTGTATGGGTTTTGCTCCCAGTGTAAAAACAAATAATATAATTAATCTATCTATGTTTAAACCTCTAATTCTATACATTGGCTTGCGTTACACACGAGCTAAGCGACGAACACAATTCATTTCTTTTATTACTTTAACTTCCGTTTTAGGCATAGCTCTAGGTGTTACTGCATTGATCGCAGTCCTTTCAGTCATGAATGGTTTTGAAGCTGAGTTACGTGAACGTATTTTGGGAATGACTGCTCACACGACCATTACTGGCAGAAATGGAAAGCTATTAGACTGGCAACAGTTAGAGAAAAAAATAATAAATAAACCTCATGTTGAAGGTTCAGCCCCTTTTGTAAAAGGGCAAGTGATGGTTAATGCAGGGAGACGCGTAAGCGGCACTTTATTAAGAGGTGTTTTCCCCGAGCATGAACCTAAGGTTTCAGAAGTGGCTAATAAAATGCAGATTGGTCAATTATCTGATTTAGTTGCAGGTAAATTTGGTATTGTTTTAGGGGCTGAATTAGCTAATTATTTAGGGGTTATGCCAGGTGATAAGGTGACTATCATTACCTCTCAGATAAGTTCGACACCCGCAGGAATTTTACCTCGTTTGAAGCGATTTACTGTGGTGGGTGTATTTAAGGTGGGTATGTATGAATATGATCGTAATATGGCGCTTATTCATATCGAGGATGCTAAAAAATTATTTCGTTTAGGTGAGGCTGTTAACGGCTTAAGGTTAAAGCTTGATGATCTTTTTAACGCCCCTAAAATCACCCAGACTTTAGCAAGTGAACTGTATAACAAGTACAGTGTGAGTGATTGGACTAAAGCGCATAGTAATTTTTTTAGAGCGATTAAAACAGAAAAAAGGGTCATGTTTATTATTTTATTATTAATTGTGGCTGTTGCCGCCTTTAATATTGTTTCAACCTTAGTTATGGTTGTGACTGACAAGCGAGGGGATATCGCTATTTTAAAAACACAGGGGCTATCTAATTGGGCGGTGATGGGGATTTTTATTGTGTTAGGGGGGATTATTGGAATCATAGGAACCGCATTAGGCACTTTAGGCGGGGTTTTGTTAGCCTTAAATATTGAAACTATTATTCCAGCGGTTGAAAGTTTTTTTGGGGTTCAGTTCATGGCTGCTGATGTTTATTATATAAGTGATGTGCCTTCAAAACTTGATTGGGCTGATGTTTATGCCATTGCTGGTATCTCTTTTTCTTTATCTCTTATGGCAACGCTTTACCCTGCATGGCAGGCTTCTCGAATTAATCCAGCAGAGGTATTGAGATATGAATAGTTCAACCATACTTCAATGTCAGCAATTGAGCATGTGCTATCAACAAGGCAATTTAGATGTTAGTGTTTTGAAAGGTATTGACCTTTCAATTAAGGCAGGAGAGCGTGTTGCTATTATGGGAGCCTCGGGGTCAGGAAAAAGCACCTTACTACATTTGTTAGGTGGGTTGGAGAAGCCAACACAAGGCAATATTATTTTAGATGGTGAAAATCTAAATAATATTAGCGCGTCAAAGTTAAGTAAATTAAGAAATAGATCTTTAGGATTTATCTATCAGTTTCATCATTTGCTTGGCGAGTTTACCATTTTAGAAAATGTAGCAATGCCCGTTTTAATCGCTGGTCATTCAGTGAAAGAAGCGCGTAAAAAAGCCTTGGAAATGTTAGGTAAAGTAGGGTTGGGACATCGAGTGGAACATAAGCCTGGAGAATTGTCCGGCGGAGAGAGACAACGAGCTGCTGTGGCAAGAGCCTTAATTAATAGTCCTAAATGTGTATTGGCTGATGAGCCTACGGGAAATTTAGATAGTAAAACAGCGGAGCAGATCTATCAGCTAATGCTGGAGTTAAATCAAGAGTTACAAGTAAGTTTTTTAGTGGTGACGCATGATCTGGATTTGGCAAAAAGAATGGATAAAGTCTTACATATGGAAGATGGGTTGATTGTATCAAGTTAATTGTAATGAGCGAAGTATAAGAGTCAGCCTCTTATACTTCGCTCATTACCTTATCTATTTTTTCTTGATTTCCATTGTTGGCTGACATGATAGCGCCAAAAAAGGCGCATACCAAAATAGCCTGCAAGTGAAGAGATAACGCCTAAAATTAGGCAGCCAAATAAAAAGGGACCTCCAATATCACCTAAGCTAGCCATCATACTTTCTAAGGTAAATTCAAAGCCTTCACCAGGTGTAGATTCACCTAAAGACCACAACCCGACAACATAGGCGAAATAGAACATGGGTGGCATTGTCAGAGGATTGGTTACCCAGACTAAAGCAACTGAAATAGGTAAGTTAGCCCTAAAATAAAAAGCGGCAACGGCAGCAATAGCCATTTGACCTGGAGTCGGAATCCACGCGGCAAATAAGCCAACAGCAAAAGCCAGAGAGACAGAATTTCGATTTAAATGCCACAAATTTGGCTCATGTAATCTGTCACCCAAAAATTGTAGGCTTTTTTGTTGCTTGAGTTTTTCAGGATCAGGCATATATTTTTTTATAAGTTTTTTTGGCATGATGCTGTATATAGAGTTATGTAATAACTAAGTTTATCAGGTTCATTCTATGCATGTGCATATACTTGGTAGGGGTTAAGCTTCGTTCTTTTCTTTTACGAACTGCTCAAACTCTTTGAGAGGTAAGGGCTTGCTAAAAAAATAGCCTTGGGCATAACGACATTGGTGATCTAGAAGATTGAGTTGATCCTGATTTTCAACCCCAGTGGCGACTACTTTTATATTAAGCTTATTGGCTAAAATAATAATGGTTTCTACCAGAATGGCATGAACAGGGTCTGACACCATGCTGTGAATGTAGGAACGGTCAATTTTTATCACATCAACAGGGTATTTTTTTAAGTAACTTAAGGAAGAATAGCCTGTACCAAAGCTATCTAGAGAGATCTGTATCCCTTCTTGTTTAAGTTTTTCAATACTTTTTAAACGATTGTTTTGTTCATCAATAAATATCTTTTCTGATATTTCAAAAGTAATGCTATTGGGTGAAATCTGTTTGGTTTTTAAAATATCTAACCACTCAATATGGCATTCAGAAGGGCTATATTGAGCAACAGATTGATTGAGAGAAATATGTAAGGGAGACAAACCTAGGCGTTGCCAATGCAGCATATTTTCAGCAACTTCATTAATAACCCAATTTCCAATTTCTCGAATTAACCCGCTTTCTTCTGCAACTGGAATGAAATCACTGAGTGGAATATACCCCGCTTCAGGATGATTCCAGCGCAATAAAGTTTCGGCACTGGTTACTTTATTTTTGTGGAGGTCAATAATAGGTTGGTAATGAAGCGTGAATTCCTTATTAGCAATGGCTGATTGCATGTCTTCTATCAGTTTTAAACGTTTTTCTGTTTCTTGTTGTAATGCTTGGGTGTAGTAGTAATAGCTATTATTGCCATGGTTTTTTGCCATGTACATGGCACTATCTGCATTCTTTTGTAATGTATCAATGTTGTCACCATCATCAGGGAAGATTGATATGCCGATACTTCCTGAAATGAAAATTTCTTGTTGGTCTACAACAATTGGTTTTTTAAAAGAGTTAAAAACCTTTCGGGCAATGAGCTCTGCATCAGTTGTTTTTTCAAGTTCAGGTAGGATAATACAAAATTCATCTCCCCCGAGTCGAGCAACAGTATCTGACTTTCTAACGGAGGCAAGAAGTTTTTTGGCTGTTTCTTGCAGTAAAGCATCACCTACATGGTGTCCTAAGGTATCGTTAATCCATTTGAACTTATTCAGATCAAGTAACATTAAGGCGATTTTTTTATTGTTACGTTGTGTTTGTTTTATCGCACCACTCAGTCGGTCAATAAATAATGTACGATTAGGTAGCTGAGTTAAGGAATCATAATTGGCTTGAAGCTTAATTGATGCTTCAGCGGCTTTTTGTTGACTAATATCCCTTAAAACAGAAATGGATTGATCAATATGACCTAGCTCATCTTTAAGAATGTAGATAGACTGCCAGACGGGGATTGAATGGCCATCTGAGTGGCGTATTAAAACCTCACCTTGCCAGTAATGTTTATTTTTTAGCGTTTTAGAAATGCTGTTGAAATAAGAGCTGTCGAAATGTTCGATATTAAGAACATCACTTTTTTTTGTTAAGGCAACTTGTTCTGTTAAGCCACAAACCTTACTGAATGCATCATTAACTGAAATAATGTTTTTTTGAGCATCCGTAATAAAAATGGCATCTTCTGTATGTTCTAAGAATGATAATTTAAGCCGTAAGTTTTGGTCGGCTGGCAGCTGAGATTCATTGTATTGTATTTTTCCGTATAGACGTCTGACAAAGCCATTATCATCAACCTCAGCCTTTATGTTTGCGTGAAGCAGGGAGGTTTGTCCAGAATTTGATAAATAACGAAAATCATATTCGACAGGCAGGTGGGAAAATAAACAAATATTATTTTTAGTTCTGACGATGGCTAAATCATCAATATGAATTTTTGATATGAATTTTTTATAAGAAAGTTTCTTATTTGTTGCGTTTTCAAAAGAAGACCAGTGAACCGACTCATCAGAAAGAAAGTATTCCCAGTTTTCTTTTATAGCGGGTTGTTTTTTTACTGGCGCATTTTGAAATGCTTTGTTTGTATGGTTTTTTTGGATTTTATTGAGTTGCAATGTGGCAATTGATTGAAAAATACTGAAACTGAGTTGGTCAATAAAATTTTCGGTAAAAGCATCTTTAAAAATATAATCCAGACAGCCTAAATGCATGGCTTTGGTGATTAAATGGGGGTCTTTTTCTGTATTTACAATGATGGTGGCCGGATTAATATTCTGCCCTTTTAAATAGCCTAATAGTGAAAAAGCATTCAAGGTGGGTGTTAAAAAATCAATGATTAATAAATGATAAGCTTGCTGCTGAAATTTCTGTTCAAGGAATTCTTGTTCAGACCCTACAGTTGTGACATGGTAACCTTTCCATTCAAGACGCATTTTTACTTGACTGGCAATAAAATCATCCTGATCAAGATAAAGAATTCTGATGTTGCTCATAGGAAATATATTGGGCTACAAGGTGTGAGGCACCATTTAAACAGCTTTTTATGAAGTTAGTAAAGCTTATAACTACACATTTTGGGATATTTTCAATTGATTGTGAACTTTGCCTGGTTCCTTGTGAATATGATTAAATGTTAGTTAAGAGCTATTTATCTGATAATAGCCGTTGAATTTTTGTCAGTAAAAGATTGCCTTCTGAAAAATATTTTTCATTGAATCGTTGTTGATAGGTGTTTTCAAAACTACGCATTAATTGCCCAAATTCATCTTTAGAAAATTGATCAGAACTCACAAGGCTTTGAATCGTTGAAATAGGGTTGTCAATTGTTTTAGAAAATTGACGTTGATAGCTTTGGGCAATCGCCTGGTGTAATTGCTGTATTTTGTCGGTATTCCCTTCTGCAAGAATGATAGCGACTAAACTATTTACATTCCGTAATGGGGTATTGTATTTTTTTTCATAGATGTTTTCTAGATTAAGGGTTAGCTCTTTAAGTTGGGGTTCAGAAAGCGCTAGCTGATCTAATTGTGTATATAAAGTGGATAGCTTATCTTGTTGGGATTGGGGGGGGGTATTGGCGTGACTATTTTCCAGTGCTTTGTTTTTTTGAGCATATAATGCCCAATACTGGCTAAAATAAGGAAGATTCTTATCATTTTTAAATTGACGTTTAATAATATCTGCCAAAGAAGCAAGTCCACAACTGATGGATGAATTAGGATAAGACAAAACAACAGGGATTTGTTTAGAAACAGCTTTATTTACTGCGGGGTCAGCGGTTAAGTAGCCTAAATAGTGGATATCAATTTTTAGATAAGTTTTGACTGCTTTTTGAAAGCGTTTAAATACAGTCTGGCTGCTTTGATAATCTTCAACTCGATTAACTAAAATAAAAATTGATTTCTTTTTTCCTCGAATGATCAGCATTTTTAATAGGGCAAATGAGTCAGTTAAAGAGGTGGGTTCTGGGGTAATAACAATAATTCGATATTGAGCTGATGCAACAAAATCCAGTACATTACTATCAATACCCGCAGCGGTATCAATGAGAAGATAGTCAAATTTCTTTTCAAGTGTCTGCAAAGAAGACGTGAGTCGGGTTATTTGTTGCTCATTTAAATCTGTGCATTGCTTTATACCTGATGCGGCAGGCACAATTGATATGCCAGAAGGAAGGGTGATAATTATTTCTTCAATACTTTTTTCGCCACTTAATACATGTTCAATGGTATAGCGAGGAGTAATGCCCATCAAAATATTGATGTTTGCCAAACCTGTGTCGGCATCAAATAAACAAACTTTTAAATTTCTAGCAACTAGTGAGAGACCAAGATTAGTTGAAATATTTGTTTTTCCAACGCCGCCTTTTCCACTAGTGAATGCAATAACAGTTGCCATTTATATTCTTCAAATAAGATTCTGGGTGAAATGAAATTTTCTAGGGATATACCCATTACATTTCAAGATGCTTGATTTCTATGTCTCGTCATTCCTGCATGCTCTTAGCAGGAATCCAGTCTACCACTAGATTCCCGATAAAAGACTTCGGGAATGACGGCTTGGGTAATTCCTTCAACTTCAAGTCGTTTGGGTATAGTGCCTGTAATAATCAAATTAAAGCGTGTACTTTAGAAAAATGAAAGTATCAAGTTCTATTTTTAGCTATTTGATTGGTGACAAATATGAGCCTTTTTACATATGGTCGGTAATTCTATCATTTTAAATGTAAATTGAAATGGGGTGGTTGGAGATTTTATGTTCTTTTAAGGTGAATCTTGTTGTTAAAACTACCCATAGTGGTGCAGGTAAAGCGGGCTAATAAAGTGTGATGATGAGTGTTAAGATTGTTTTTTATGTGGTTTATTATTGTAAGTTATTGAATATGTTTGTTAATTTATGGGTGTAGTTGAGGTAAAATGGAAATGCTTTAATTAGTTGTTTGTTTTGGTTTGATTGTTGCATAAAATACAATAGGGTTTTTTATTAAACCGCTCATGTTCTTGGTATATATTATATTGATATATATCTTCTATATTCACTATATTGTTAAAATTTTGGAGATCGAATGGAAACCGTTATATTCCTGATAGTTGCTTTTGTACTAGCCTATGTTGTTGTATACACACCTGTGGGAACAGTATTGAAAGGTTCGGAAACATCGGCTAATCAGGAAGGAAATGATAAAAAATTAGTAATTCCTGAAGATTCAGCGCTAAAACGTCATTTTCTTAGTAACCTGAAAGCTGAAATTGAGTCAGAATTATCACCACGCCCAACCTGTTCAATGCTTAAACGCCATTTTGATTCTTTGGTTTCAGTGGAAATGGAAAAGCGTTTATTTGCCCGTTAGTTTTGTTTTATTTGCACAAGGATGTGTGAATGTTATTTTTAATAAAAATTAGTTTTAAGTTACTCATTTTATTAAATGATTGCAAAATAAAATTAGACCTTAGTCGTCTGAAATTTCCTAAAAAGTCGAATGATAAAGCGGTCAAAAAACTCATGCATGACCAGTGCCGAGAGTATTAAGGCGGTGCCTGAAAGTATTTTTATTGTAAGTGGTTCGTGATTGATGGTGTGCCCTAAATAGAGAGCTAGTACAGGCGATATCATGGGAATAAAACCAACGGTTGTTGCAGGTAAATGAATAAGTAGATAATAGTAGAGTACAAAACCGATGGTTGTTGCAATAACACCAAGGTAAGCAATTGAAATAATATTTATGACGGTTAAATTTTGAGGCCAGGTAGCATCATCAAAAATTAGCCAGGTCAATAAATAAGCAGGTAAAGCAAACACCAAACCTCCCGTTACCTGAGTATAGGCAGGTAGTTTGGCATGAATACGTTTTACCCAGACAGCACTGGCTGTTTGTAGCGATACTGCGGTTAATATACTAATAATACCGTAGACGGCCTGAATATTTAGCTGTAATGCAGAGCTAAACATCATGCTTAAGCCTGAAATACCTAAAAAATAAGAACAAACTTTTCCAAAAGTTAAACTACGTTCTTTCAGCCAAATAGCTGCAAAAAAAGCAGTTAAAAAGGGTGATAAACCAAAAATAACAGACACCCAGCCAGAGGGTACAAATTGCGCTCCCCAGTATACAGACAGCATGGCCGCATATATTTGTATAGCAACGGCTAAGTAAGTTAATTTAGCTTTACGGTGAGAGGGAAGGCGCTTACGGCGAATGAGTAGCAATAACAACATGCAACTGGCGCCAATCACCATCCTGGCACCTGCCCCAAAGATAAATCCAGGGCCTTCCCCGCTCCATTTTATGGCAAGAGGTGTTGTTGCCCATAAAAGAATAATACTAAGGTAAGCAATAGCAATACGCATGGAAGGGGGTTAAGCGATTTCTGAGAGTAAAGAGTCGATCATATTTTGTGCTTGTTGTTGATAGCCGGTTCCAAATAAATTTAAGTGGTTAAGAATGTGGTATAAGTTATACAGTTTTTTTCGCGTGGAGTAGGCTGAACTCAATGGAAAGGACTCATGATAAGCAGCATAAAAGTTAGGACTAAAACCACCAAATAACTCAGTCATGGCAATATCTGTTTCTCTATCGCCATAATAGCAGGCAGGATCATAGATAATAGGTATTCCCTGTTCGTTAATCGCTGTATTTCCAGACCATAAATCACCATGTAGTAATGAGGGTTGTGGATGGCTGTCTTGGAAAAAACAAACTAAAGATTCGGATAGTTTTTTGCCTGACTGGATCAGTTGATCTGCATAGCCATTTTTTTCAGCCAGGGTCAGTTGAAAATCTAAACGCTTGCTTTGCCAAAAATCAAGCCATTGATTGGTAGAACCATTTAATTGCTTTGTTGAGCCAATGGTATTGTCTTGATGCCAGCCAAAAAAAGGTTGCTGAATTTTATGTAGAGCAGCTAACTGTTGGCCTAATTGAATATCTGATTGTGGATTAGTCGCGCTCAGGGCGGTAAACTCAAGGACTAAAAAACTTATTCCCTCAACCACGCCATACAATATGGGGTGAGGGACTGTGATGGTGTTTGTCTGAGCTATTTCTAATAAGCCTGAAAATTCAGCCTCAAACATTTTGCCTAAGTGTGCTTGGTTTAGTTTTACAAAGTAACTTTGTTTGTTACTTTGTAAAAGATAGCTTGAATTAATACAGCCACCTGTAATCACTTGTGTATTAGTCATTGAAAAGGGGCGGTTAATGGTTTGTTCAATTTGCTTGCTAATCTGTTGCCAATTTGAATTTGTAACCATTGTATAAATATTAGGCGAGTAAAATAAAGATGAGGTGTAGGTTATAACGTATTGCCTTTTAGGGCAATGAGGGGGGTAGTACTAATTGGTAGTTTTTGTGACAGATACTTAGTTATTACTTCATATAGCCATTAGCCATTATTACAGATTTTTAACCGCTGGTCTTTGCTTATAGCTGTATTGCTGAATAAGTTACAGGGCTTGCTTTGCGACTGTTTAACTTGCTACCGACAAAAATCAATTCTGCAGCCGTAACCGCGTGAAGTATAGTGTTTGAGGTTTTGTAGGGGGGGGTATTGGCCGCGACTGCTCTTGATCTTGCTCCTGTCGCGGCCAATAGACCCCGCCTACCGATAAAAACAACTCAGGAATGTACTGGTTTTTTATAAATCTTTGGTTTGTATAGAGTTATGTAAAAACAAAAAAGGATAGGAGGGCTTATGCCAATAGAGCAATGGATTCAACTTGAATCTGGTTTCTGCCTTGGTCTTTTGCAAGATACATTGCTTTATCTGCACGCTTGATTAATGAATCAGCTGTATCATTTCCTCTTAGCGAACTCACACCTAGGCTTGCAGTTAGCTTTATTATATCCATGCCATAAGCAATGGTATGGCTTTCAATTTTTGAACGGATTCTTTCTGCCATTACTTTTGCACCATCAATATCGGTGTCGCTTAAAAGAATGACAAACTCTTCTCCGCCATAACGATAAACGATATCACTGCCACGGACAGCCTCTTTAATGATACTAGCCACTGAGGCTAGGGTAATGTCGCCACATTCATGACCATAAGTGTCATTGATCTGCTTAAAATAATCAATATCAAAGAAAATGATAGATAAATGACGAGAATTTCTATGAGAAAGTTTTATTTCCCTTTGTAGGGAGTCGCTAAATGCCATTCTATTATTGGTCTTTGTTAATGGGTCTGTAAAAGCCATTTTTAAAGCCTGGTTTAATAGTGTGGCATTCTTTAATGGGTAAATTAAAGAGCAAAGAAGGCTTTCCAGAAGTTTTATTTCTTCGTTTTCAAATCGTTGTCTGCGCATGATTTTTAAATTACCAAGCTGCATATTTTCAACTTTTAATGCGTAAGTGCATGAATGCTTGGTGACAATGCCTTGTCTTATGTTTAAGTTAAATTCATTGTTTTCATAAACAAAACCGTTATGAGGTATCAATGTTTTAATTTTTGTACTGAAGATACTGATTAACTCATCAAACTCCAACGTAGTTTGTAGTGCGCTACTAATGTCATAATGGTGCAGGTTAACCGCTTTTGATGCTTCAAAAGTATTGTTGCTGACTATGCCTAGGTTTGCTGATTTTTTTTTCATGACTTATTCCTGATATGCCTTGAATGTATCGTTATCTGGTAGTAAGCTTTTTTCATGCCAATTGTTAAAACATATTTTAAATCAATTGTTTATATTTATATTTTGACTTGTGACAAGTTTGTGGCGCGTTAGTGGCAAGTTGTTGCCCATCGAATAAAGTCATGTAAGTGATTCCATTTAATAGGTTCACTTAAGGTTCAGTTATTCAGGTGAATAATGGCTAAAGTCGATTTTTTAAAAAAAATTGATAATACGGGTGCTAGTCCTTGTATAGTGTTTTATAATTAGAGGCTTGGTTTTAAACTCCATTAATTTAGGATGTAATATGAAGAAAATTTCGTTATTTATTTCGTTGGCTTTATTCTTTTTTTCCGCTGTTGCAACGGCGCACGGCCCTGTTAGGGGGAAAATGACAGCGACTCTTTTAATTGATGCACCTGCTGAAAAAGTGTGGGATGTTATTAGTAGTTATGGGGATATGTCATGGCATCCTGCGATGGCAAGTTCAACCGCTGATAATGGCAATGAAAAAGGCTCTGTTCGTGTTTTAACACTTAAAAGTGGTGGCACAATCACTGAAGAGTTAAAAACATATAAAGCGGATAAAATGTCTTATAAATATAAGATTACTGATATGAGTACAGTTAAGACTATTCAGCATTCTGGAAAAGATGAAAATATTCCTGTTTTACCCGTAGAAAACTATCAGGCGACATTAACTGTAAAAGCTAAAGGTCGTAAATCTGTTGTTACTTGGGTTGCAACTTATTACCGTGGTTATGTGAATAACAATCCACCAGAAGAGTTAAATGAAGCGGCGGCTGATGCTGCTGTGACCGCTGTTTTAACTGAGGGATTAGTTGATTTAGCGCAAAATTTTGATACTGGAGCTAATTCTTCAGAAGTTAAAATAACAATGAAAAGATAATTTTTCATTGATAGTGAAAAAGGGCTGTTTTTATTATAAAAACAGCCCTTTTTTTATATTTCTACTTTTGTTTATTTGTGATTAAAACCGATAAGTCATCTATGTACTGACGGTGGACTTAATCTGTAGCTGTTTAAATCTCAATCATAAATTAATAGTTCTGCCCATCAATATGATAGAGCTTCATATGGTGGGCTAAAGTTTACATTGAAAAAATGAGGTGTACCTTGAAAGCTTCTTTCATCCTAAAAAAGAAAAAATTTATTTTCCTGTTTATCTCAATATTGTTTAGTGCTTCGTTAATGGCAACCCCCTATGCCTATATAAGCAATCAATTAGACAATTCAATATCAGTTATTGATATTAAAACTCAAAAAGTCATTAAAACAATTACCGTAACGGGTAAGCCTGTTGGTGTTGCGGTAAATAATAAAAGGTCACAAGTTTATATTAGTACCCCAAATGGCGGCGGTTTTGCTGTTATAGATATCAATACTCAAAGAAAGATTCGTACTGTAAAAGTAGGCGGAGCATCATTGGGAATAGCTGTTGATGCTAAAGGTGATAGGGTTTTTGTTGCTGACTGGTATGAAAATACAGTGTCTGTTTTTGATACAAAAAGGTTTGAGTTAATAAAGGTTATTCAAGTTGGGAAATCCCCTTCAGGAATGATGGTGAGTAAGGATAATCATTGGTTATACGTGGCTAATCGAGTTGATAACAGTGTTTCGCAAATTGATTTAAGCACATTAAAGATCATTAATACCACCAAGGTAGGTCAACATCCTTTTGGTTTATCTGTGAGTCAATCAGGGGAACGGATTTATACAGCCAATGTAGAAAGTGATGATGTGTCATTACTTGATGCTTCAGGTTTAAAAAAATTAAAAACTATAAAAGTGGGCGGTAGGCCTTATGCAACAACACTGGCATTAAATGATAGTTTGCTTTTTGTTACAAATCAGGATGATAGTACGGTTTCAGTGATCGATACGAAAACAGAAAAGGTTATTTCAGTTATTGAAGTGGGCGAAAAACCTGAAGGAATTAGTACTCACCCTGACGATCAGCATGTCTATGTGGCTAACTGGTTTGATAGTAATGTTTCAGTGATTGATGCCAATACCTTAAAAGTTGTTGATACGATTGAAACGGGTGAAGGCTGTCGAGCATTTGGTTTGTTTATTTCTAAGTAAACAGTTTACTGATGTGCTAGACTTCAAAAAAAAATAATTTAAAGTGAGATTAAAATGGCTGAAACAGTTGAAGAGCTAACCGTTACTTATGAAGATGGCGGGATTGAAACGGTTAAAGAGTTAGATAAAAAAGTATTAAGCAAAGGGGCCTGGGCCACCGTTATTTATCGTTATCAAGATTGGAATCGTACCAAGGAAGAGTACGGTCCAGATAAATTTACCATTCGTCGTTATCAAAAGCGTAATGGAGAATACTCTCAAAAATCTAAATTTAATATTTCTAGTGAAAAGCAGGCGAAAGAAATAATAACGGCACTTACTGAGTGGGTTGCTGAGGATTAAGGGTTCAATACTTTTGGGTGTTATTAACCCCTGATTCCTAGGTAAAAGTATTTTTCCTGATTTAAAGGGATTAGGGCGGTTTGAATTTTCTTTAAATGTCCCTTTTTCCTGGATTGTCATTAAGGAGGCTCTGATTAAGTTGGTTAGAATTTAGCGCAGAAAAAACTGTCGCTATTTTTCATGAAGAGAGGCGGTAATAGTCATTCTATTGCGCCGATCTTCGTGGAAAATATCGGCCGTTTTAGCAAGCTAAAACTAATTGGACTTGATCATAGCTTCCTTAAGTGCAGTCTAAAGTGTTACCTCCATATACTTCGCCCAGTTACGGTTGTAGAATTTATAGTGAGTTGATTTTTGTCGATAGCAACGACTAAATGGATGCAGAGCACGCAGGAGCAGTTACCGATGTGCTGAACTGGCACACATAGCAAGCTCTGTAACTGTTTTAGCAACACAGCTATCAGCAAAAAAATCAGTCACTATAAATTCTGCAATGGTGGCCGTGTGACGACTATACAATGCAGTAAGTTCTCTGCCCTTTTTCTGCACGTCCTTTTTCTTATTCTATTTTTATCACCTTTTTACGTTAATCGTGTACAGCATTTCGCTTAACAGTTATTGCCAAGCATTAAAGTTTAACTACTTGAATTACAGTCGTATTTAAAGCAGCAAAAGGCAAAATTAGTTTCAGTGCGTTTATCTGGGAAATGACCATGGGCGTTTATTTGTAATATTTATAGGGAACCCCTTTAACAGGGGAGGTTATCAATGAAATTTATCCATACATCAGATTGGCATATAGGTCGATTATTCCAAAATATTTCATTACTGGACGATCAGTTACATGTATTGAAGCAGATAAAGCATTACGCAAAAGTTCATCAGGTTGATGCATTGATTATTGCAGGTGATATTTTTGATCGATCGGTCCCCCCCGCCGATGCGGTTGAAGCCTTGGATCATTTTCTTGATGAGATGAGTTCTGAATTAAAGTTAGCTATTATTATGATCTCTGGGAATCATGATAGTGCCAAACGCTTAGGATTCGGAGCAGGGCATATGCGGCTATCGGGTTTACATATTTTGAATCAACTCTCTGATGTGACTAAGCCCGTGCAGATAGAAACAGCGACGGGGCCTGTGCATTTTTATGGTATTCCTTATCATGACCCAGTTGAAGTAAGGGAAGCGTTTGCTTGTGAGGTTTCCACTTATGATGAAGCACACACCTTTTTGGTCGAACAAATCAAACAAGTACGGGTTGCTGATGTGCCTTCAGTTGTGATCAGTCATTGTTTTATTGACGGGGCAGAAGAGTCTGAATCAGAACGGCCATTATCGATAGGGGGGGCTGATCGGGTGTCTTATCAACCCTTGGAAGATTTTGACTATGTGGCATTGGGGCATTTACATGGGCCGCAATATAAAGGCGCTGAACATATCCGATATTCAGGGTCTTTATTAAAATATTCTTTTTCTGAATACAAACAAAATAAAGGCGTTATCTTAGTTGAGCTAGATGAAAAAGGCTTGGTCGCTACAGAACATTTGCCATTAAAAGCGAAAAAGGATCTAAGGATCATTGAAGGTTTATTAGCTGATATTCTGCAACAAGGTAAAGAAGATTATAATAATGAAGATTATGTCTTTGTACGCTTATTGGATAGGCAGGATATTCTTGATCCTTTGGGGCAGTTACGAAAAGTTTATCCAAACACCTTACAGTTAGAACGGACTCAATTTATTTTATCCAAAGGCAGTCAATTAAAAGCAGATGTGAGTTTAAAGCGTACAGAGCAGCAGGTATTTAGTGACTTCTTTGAGCAAGTGATAGGTCATGATTTAACGGAAGAACAAAATACCATGTTGTTAGGTGTTATTGCTGAGGCGAAAGGCGTTATCGAGGGAAAAGAATGAAATTACATTCATTGGAGATACAGGCATTTGGCCCTTTTGCTGGAAAGGAAGTGATTGATTTTTCAGCATTAGGTGATCATGCACTGTTTTTAATTGATGGTCCTACCGGGGCGGGTAAATCGTCTATTCTTCATGCTATTTGCTATGCCTTATACGGTGAAACAACCGATTCAGATCGTAAGGAATTAGGTTTGCGATGCGATCATGCTGATGCAGATGAGCTGACTGAATTATCGTTGGAATTTAGTATTAGAAATGATACCTATCGGATTAGCCGGGTACCTACTCAAATGCGACCTTCTAAAAGAGGGGGGGGCGAAACAGAGCAAAAACCGACGGCACATTTAAGGCGTTTATTGGATGATGGCAAGGAAGAAACCTTAGTTGCCAAAAAGACGCGAGATGCAGATACCAAAATTGAGCAGATTGTAGGGTTGACACCTGAGCAATTTCTACAAGTCATGGTCTTACCGCAGGGAAAGTTTCGAGAATTATTATTAGCTAAATCTGATGATCGGCAACTTATTTTATCCACCCTGTTTCAAACGGAAATTTATAAGCGTATAGAACAGTTGCTTAAAGATAAAGCGGGCGATATTGAAAAGCAGAATCAACGCTTTAAGGACAGGAAAGTTGAGGTCTATTCTGATGTAGCGGTTACAGAGAGTGAGGAGCTAGAGAAATCAATCGAAGAGGCTGTTGCTTTGTTAGCGCAACAGCTAAAAGAAAAAGAGGGGGCGGCTGGAAAGAAACAGCAAGCAGCGATTGCATTGGAAACAGCTGTGGCATTGGGTAAATCGTTTGATATCAGGGCTAATAAACAAAAAGTGCTGGATGAGTGTTTGCAAAAAACAGATGATAACGATAGGCATAAAGCCAGTATTAAGCGGGCTGAAAAAGCAGCCTCTATTGCACCGAAATGGCAAGTTCTTCAAAATATTCTAAAAGATATTAAAGACAAACAAGCGGCTATTGTAAAAGCTAAAGCGGATAAAGAAAATGCAGCATTACGGCTTAGTAAGGCAAAGGAAGCTGTTGAGCTAGCGGCTGAAAACTATAAGTTTCGAGATGGATTTAAAGCTGAAGAAGTAGAGGTTGATGGGTATAAGTCTAAACTAGCGTCTTACCAAGCGTTAAAAGAGGCTTCATTCGTGGCAGATAATGGCTATACGGATGCGATAAATCAAAAAATAATATTAGAAAAACAAACGTTTGAGATTTCCAAGGTTTTAGAGGATTTAAATAAGGAGGTTGAAATTCTGGACAAGGCCGTTGCAAATAAAGCGGATATTGTTGAACAAAAACTCACAGCAAAAGGGCTTTTTGATAAACGCCATAAGCTAGAAACTGCACGGACTGATTTAATTGATTTTAATCACGCTTATGATAAGCAAAAAGTTAAATTTGAGATCTCTGAACAGAACTATAAAAAAGCAGAAAAAAAAGCTAACAGAACCGAGATGCTTTGGTTTTCTAACCAGGCAGCAGTATTGGCTGCAACCTTGGAGGAAGATAAGCCATGTGTGGTGTGTGGTGGGGTTGAGCACCCCAGTCCCGCTCATTTTCCTGAACATAGCTTAGAGATCAATCAAGAAAAGGTTGATCAAGCGAGGGTGTTGCAAGCAAAGCAATTTAAAGAAATGGATGCTATTAAGGGCGTTGTACAAGGCTGTTTGCATTCAGTGACAGGCAAACAACAAGAGTGTAAACAATTAGAGATAGAATTAGCGGATGAAGCGAACAAATCAGTTGCTGAAGTTAAACAATTTTATACAAATCTAGGATTAGAATTAAAGAAGATTGAATCTAAAGAAAAACGGCTGGATAAAGCTAAGGCTGAAAGGCTTGAGAAAGAAAATGAGTATGAAGCTATCGATAAAAGAATTAAAGTAATTGAAGGTCAAATTTCAACATTAACAGCGAATAAAGCAACGGCAAAAAATGAGCTAGATAATGCCAATAAACAACTACCTGAAGAATATAGAAGTATTGAGTCTATTGAGTTGGTATTGACCCAGATTCGTCAGAAAATTATTGCTGTAGAAAATAAGCAGTTAGCCGCCAATAATGAACAGACTGATTCTTTAACCAATGAGTCTTCAGCTCAAGCAAGGTTAAATGAATTGAAAAGCAATCTTGATGATTTAAATCAACGTCAGACATCACAATTTCAGCAATGGGAGCAAGCATTAATTAATAGTGAGTTTGCAAGTCAAGAAGATTTCTCAATAGCACAACTGTCTGATGATGAGCTTGAAAGGGAGCGAGATAAGGTTAAAGTATATGAAAATACAGTTAAAGCGCTACAGGCAGAGCTCGGCTTATTGGAAAACCAGTTAAAAGATAAACAAAATCCCAATTTAGAAAACTTGCAACAGCAATGTGAAGAATTAAACAATGCTTTCACTTTAGTAGAAAGCTTATGGGCAGAAGCCAGCCAATATTTAACAAAGTTAAATGATACTCAGAACAAGATTGAGCAGATTGAGAGCCAGCAAGCTGAAATTAAAAAACAATATGAAGTCGTTGGGGTTTTATCAAAAGCAGCCTCTGGTCGAGGTAATGTAAGAGTGAGTCTGGAGCGGTTTGTATTAGGGAATATTTTAGATCAAGTGCTGAGTATCGCGAGTGATCGATTACATATAATGAGCAAAGGGCAGTATCGCTTAATTCGTCAAAATGAAGAGAATCAAAAAAAGAATACCACGGCAGGCTTGGATTTAGCGATTGATGATGCGCATACTGGCAAAACAAGGCCTGTAGCGACTCTATCGGGTGGCGAGTCATTTATGGCTTCTTTAGCGCTAGCCTTGGGTTTATCTGATGTAGTACAAGAACGCTCAGGTGGGGTTCAATTGGATACATTATTTATAGATGAGGGCTTTGGTAGCTTGGATCAGGATTCATTACAGTTAGCGATTAATACGCTGATTGATCTTCAGTCTACAGGACGAACGATTGGTATTATTTCGCATGTGTCTGAATTAAAAGAACAGATGGCGCAACGGATTGAAGTGGTAGGCTCAAGAAGGGGGAGCAGGATTAAAATGCGTGCTTAAATTAAAAGGGTAGTGAGTCAAGCCTATTGATAAAGCTATTTTAAAACTTACCCGATTACCCGTGCGCTGAGGGCTTAAGAATAAGACCTATTACAATCTATACACTGAGTAGTTATGATATTTTTTTGATACCTACTTAGAGCCATTCAAAAAGATCTAAAATGTACAGAAATAAATAATCAATGATACAAGATAAACCTATTCGTTCTAGCGAAGTACCCAGTCATACCTTTAGTGTCGCTCCAATGCTCGATTGGACAGATAAACATTGCCGATATTTTCATCGTTTGCTTAGCAAAAATGCTTTGTTATATACCGAAATGGTGACTACGGGTGCTATTTTGCATGGCTCTCAAGATCGATTTATTGCTTTTAATCATGCAGAAAGTCCGGTGGCTTACCAGTTGGGGGGGAGTGACCCTGCTGATTTGGCTCAATGTGCACAGATTATTGAGCAAAATGGATATGCTCAGGTTAATTTAAATGTTGGGTGTCCGAGTGATCGAGTGCAGAATGGTCGATTTGGCGCGTGTCTAATGGCTGAGCCTGAGTTAGTGGCAGATTGTGTTGCTGCTATGCGAGAGCTTGTCTCTATTCCTGTTACGGTAAAGTCTCGAATAGGCATTGATGAGCAAGATTCATATGCAGAATTGGTTAAATTTATTTCAACGGTTGCGGAGGCTGGTTGTGATGATTTTATTATTCATGCGAGAAAAGCCTGGCTAAAAGGCTTGTCGCCGAAGCAAAATAGGGAAGTTCCCCCTTTGCGTTATGACGTCGTTTATCAAATAAAAAAAGATTTTCCTGATTTGAATATTAGTTTGAATGGTGGGATTACTTCTCTGGATACTGCAATTGATCTGTTACACCATGTTGATGGGGTAATGGTTGGGCGAGAGGCTTATCATAACCCGTATATATTGGCTGAAGTGGATACTTTAATATATGAGGGTTTAACTGAAATTAAATCTCGTCATCAAATTGTGATGGAGTTGATTCCTTATATTAGGCAGCATTTGCAACAGGGCGGGCGACTACATAATGTTACAAGGCATATTTTGGGGCTTTTTCATGGTGTTGCTGGTGCAAGGGCGTGGCGTAGAGCCTTGAGTGAGAATGCCCCTAAAAAAGATGCGGATGAACAGGTTGTATTAGACGCGTTAAACAATATTCGACTGTGATATAATTTTCAACATTTTAGGCTTAATTAGATAGACGGAGATAAACAGTGGAAGAACTTTTTTCCAAAATTATTACAGAAATTGGTGAGGACGTAACTCGAGAGGGGTTGGTTGATACACCAATGCGTGCAGCTAAAGCTTTTAAGTTTTTAAATAATGGCTATGACAAAACCCTGGATGAAGTGATTAATGGGGCGATTTTTGAAGCAGATACGGAGGATATGGTTATTGTAAAAGATATTGAACTGTATTCTTTATGTGAGCATCATTTATTACCTTTTATTGGTAAGTGTCATATTGCTTATATCCCTGATGGCAAAGTTGTCGGGTTATCCAAGCTGGCTCGTATTGTTGATATGTATGCCAGACGTATGCAAATTCAAGAAAAGCTAACTAAGCAAATTGCAGATGCTGTTGAGGTATCTATTGGAGCAAAAGGGGTGGCTGTTGTTGTTGAAGCTAAGCATTTGTGCATGATGATGCGTGGGGTAGAGAAGCAGAATTCTGTGATGACGACTTCTGTGATGACGGGTATTTTTAGAGAAGACCGTAGTACTCGGATGGAATTTTTAAACCTTATTAATCGCTGATTAAAGAGGGGGTGTAAATTTTATTTTTAGCTAGCATTCTATCTATATTCCGAATAGGGGGATAGATAGTGGGTTTCCCAAAATTATTTAATCTGTTGAGTGATTGCTAATAAGGTCTGGCTAGAAGGATAAAAAGCAGATAGGCATCGATGAGTTGACTAGAGGTTCATATGAGAGAATATGATAGAAATAATTGTGCATTTTGTCGCTTAATGCGTAGTCTTGCTTTTACCGGTGTTGGTATGGGGATTGGTAGCGGTACTGCTTATCTGCTGGGTGCTAGTCAGGAAAATATTTATATGTCTGGTATTGTTGTATCCAGTATTATTGTGTTCGGAATGCTAGATAAAAGTAAATATAAAAAGAAACCATAATAAAAAACTGAGAGGTCCTGATGAAGCTGAATATCCTACAAAGTTGGAGTAACAAGTGGCCGAGTATAAAATCCACATCACCCTTGCCAACGGATGAGGGGGTTATTGATCAGCCTGCATTTAATACGATTGAAGTTGATCAATTATTTGATGTAGTTAATCAGGCAAGTACTATTGCGGGGCAATCTGTTTTGTATCGGTCGTTGGCACAGCCCAGCTCTTCTTTAGATACGATTGCAGCTAAGCAAGAAGCGATTAAGGAAATACAGGCTAATCCGGCTATTAGGGATAATTTAGAAAATGTTGTAGCCAATGCAGCTGAAAAGGAGAGTTCGCTGTATTTATTGTTGTTTGGTGAGTTCTTAGGTTCGATGGCAACAGCCAGAGAAGAACATCAGATTGAAGGTTATGGCTATAGACAATACCGTCGAGGTGTTCGGTTTATGTTAGATCTAAGTGCTTCTATTTATGCCTCAGAAGCGCCAAAAAGTACTTATCTTAAGCATATATTTTCCAAAATAAATACGTTTACCGATAGTCGGGTGCATTCTTTGATGCTCGGGCCAATTTATAATACTGAGCAGGGGTTTAAAACCAAAGAAGAGCGAAAAGGCTCGTTTATACCTGCAACCGTCTTTGTTCCCCGTATTTTTAAACCCTTATTGATTACCTTGGTTGTCGTTGGTATTGGGTTGTTAACACAGGTGATGAGCTACAGTATTCCTGGGCTTTCATTTGGTGGTGGAACTATGTCAGGCATACTTTTTGCACCTATTTTATTGGCTTATTTTCCTGTTATCGGTTCGTTTGATAGGGATAATTGTATTATTCCATTACGAAATGAATTTAAGCAATCCCAAGAGCTGGGGGATGCGCTTGATGCATTGGGGAAGCTAGATGAATTATTGGCTTTTATTAAGTTTTCTGAAAAATATGGGGGTGATATGTGTTTGCCTGTCATGGCGGAAAGTGAGCATCACTCCATTAATTTAGTGGATGCGAAAAATCCAGTTTTGGGTATGCAAAATGAAAGTTATGTAGGGAATGACTTTGTTTTAGAGCAAGAGAAGCTGGTTTTTGTCACGGGGCCCAATAGTGGTGGTAAAACTGCATTCTGTAAAACGGTGACTCAAATACAATTGTTGGCTCAAATTGGTTGTTATGTGCCAGCAAAGACAGCTGTATTAAGCGTTGCCGATAAAATCCTTTATCAGGCCCCAGAAATTAGTCATCTTGATGATGGTGAAGGGCGGTTTGGTACTGAGTTGAAAAGAACAAAGGCTATCTTTCTGGCTGCATCGGCTAAAAGTTTGATTGTACTTGATGAACTTTCTGAGGGGACTACCTTTGAAGAAAAGATGGAGTCTTCGTCTAATGTACTGGATGGCTTTTATCGAAAGGGCAATAATACTATTTTAATTACCCATAATCATCAATTGGTTGATGTGTTTGTTGATAAGGGGGAAGGTATTGCACGACAGGTGGAGTTTGCTAGTGACTTACCGACATACAAATTAATTGAAGGTATTTCTCGTGTCAGCCATGCCGACCGAGTTGCCAAGAAAATAGGCTTTTCTAAAGAAGATATAGACGGTTATCTGGCTGCTGAAAAGTAATAAAATAAAATAGCTATGAATCAAACACAGCTCTACAGTATTTTAGACTCTCATCTTGTTTTAACCTGAGTTTGAGCCATAGCCAAGTAAAAAATAATAGGTTGAAGATGAAAATAGGTACAGCACTTACCGCAAGTGCAACAAAAGCATTGTTATTAGGTAGTGGGGAATTAGGTAAAGAAATTGCAATTTCTTTGCAACGATATGGTGTTGAAGTGATTGCTGTTGATCGTTATGAAAATGCCCCCGCTCAACAAGTTGCGCATAGAAGTTATGTTATTGATATGACCGATATGCAAGCTGTTAAGCAACTGGTTGAAAAAGAGAAGCCAGATTTTATTATTCCTGAAATTGAGGCGATTGCAACAGATGCGTTGGCTGAGATTGAATCGGAGGGTGTGTCTCAAGTTGTGCCTAATGCCAGGGCTGTACAATTAACCATGAATCGGGAAGGCATTCGTACCATGGCAGCTGAGGAGGTAGGTGTGCCGACCTCAAGCTATGCTTTTGCAGAAACTTATGCGGAGTTAAAGGCGGCAGTTGATAGTGGGATTGGTTATCCTTGTTTTATTAAGCCAACGATGTCGTCCTCTGGAAAGGGGCAATCTATGGTTAAGTCTGAAGATCAGCTTGAACAGGCCTGGGGTTATGCGAAATCGGGTGGGCGAACGGATACAGGTAAGGTGATTGTTGAAGGAGCTGTTGATTTTGATTATGAAATTACCCTTTTAACTGTTAGAGCAAAGAATGAGCAGGGATTGATTGAAACCTATTTTTGTGAGCCGATAGGGCATAGACAAGAAGATGGGGATTATAGGGAAAGTTGGCAGCCACAACAAATGTCAGAAAAGGCGTTACAAGCCTCTCGGGATATTGCCGAAAAAGTAACCAGTAATATTGGTGGCTTAGGTTTATTTGGTGTTGAGTTGTTTATTAAAGGGGATAGTGTCTGGTTTAGTGAGGTGAGTCCTAGGCCTCATGATACGGGAATGGTTACGATGGTGACTCAAAGGCAAACTGAGTTTGATTTACATGTAAGAGCTATTTTGGGCTTGCCGGTTTCTACTGCATTAGAAAAAACAGGGGCGAGTGCTGTAATTTTGGGTGGCGTGGATGCAAAAGAAGTTGAATACACGGGGCTTGAAAAGGCGTTGCTCGATCCATCTGTGGATGTGAGGTTGTTTTCTAAGCCTGAATCTTTTAAGGCAAGGCGAATGGGTGTCGTGCTTGCAACTTCAAAAAATGTGACAGAGGCTGTAGACAAAGCAGTTGAAGCAGCTAAAATGATAAAAGTTAATAAGTCTTAGGTTATGTTTGATGATACGGTTGTTAGGAATCTTGTTATTTGTAGTTTTTTCTGGGCATGTCTGTGCTGATGTTTATAAGCGTACAGGGGTAGATGGTCGAGTTTATTATACTGACACCCCCATAAAAGGGATTAAATATAAACGGATTATTAGAACGAAGCCTAAAAGTTATGCGGGTGCATTTAAAAAATTGGCTAAGAATAAGAAGAAATACGCCCCGATTATTGCCAAAGCGGCAAAAAAATATCAGGTTGATGAGAAATTATTGCATGCTGTTATTCAGACAGAATCAGCTTATGATGTAAAAGCTATTTCTTCGGCGGGGGCGGTGGGTTTAATGCAATTGATGCCTGCAACAGCTAGTCGTTATGGTGTGTCTAACCGAAAAGATGCAACAGAAAATATTGATGGTGGCGCGCATTATATAAAAGACTTGTTTAAGATGTTTGATTCCAATCTTGATTTGGTTCTTGCAAGTTATAATGCAGGTGAAGGGGCGGTTAAGAAATATAATAATACCATTCCTCCTTATCCTGAAACTCAAAGTTATGTGAAAAAAGTACTGCGCTTGTATAGAAAGTTGTAGCGACTACACTTTTGCTTAGTGCTTTTCATTGACACTGTCATTGTTAAGGAAGCTCTGATTAAGTTGGTTAGAATTTGGCGACAGTTTTAGCAAGCTAAAACTAATTGGGCTTGATCGGAAATTTCTTAAGTGTTGAAAAGTTGAGATTGCTCTTAAAAGCCCTCGTCTGCTGGAGAGAGCTTAAGGGCTAACAAAATCCACACTTAATGGTGGCATAGTCTTTTCATTTGTTATAGAGGTTGGTATGGGTAATCTTACCCCACAGTCACTCATTCAAGATTCAGAGGGGGTTTTCTCTCTCCCTGATATCTATTTTCAGATATCAGAAATGATAAATGATCCTCGCTATACTGCAAGTGATATGGGAGAGGTGATTAGCAAAGACCCCGGGTTGAGCGTTCGCTTGCTTAAGATTGTAAACAGTTCTTTTTATGGGTTTCAGGCCAAAGTCGATACCATTTCGCGTGCGATTACTATTGTTGGGGTGGAGGACTTAAAAAACCTTGTGTTAGCAACTTCTGTCATAGATAAATTTAACGAAATACCTTCTGAATTAATTGATATGACTGATTTTTGGATGCGTAGCGTTTATTGTGGTGTGCTAGCAAAACTATTGGCTAAAGAGAGTTCTGTATTGCATTGCGAACGGTTGTTTTTGACAGGTTTGTTACATGACCTTGGTTCGTTGCTTATGTATTATAAAATTCCAGATAAATCAAAAGATGTTTTATTGGCTGCTGACTATAATCGGCAGATGGTAGGGGTGCTGGAAAAAGAAATGCTGGGGTTTACCCATGCGGATGTTGGGCAGGCGTTAATTAGTTCCTGGGGGTTACCTGAATCCCTATATGAAGCGGTAGGTTGTCATCTCGTTCCAGAGGTGGCATTGGTTCATAGGCTGGATGCTTATCTACTTTGTCTGGCCTCCCGTTTAATTGATTTAACTCAGTCGGGTGGAACCGTTGACAGTGTGTTATCTGAATTCTCGGAAGATGCATTGTCGATCATGCGTATTGATTCTGAATTAGTTTCAAAGGTGGTCGCTCAGGCTGATAATGAATTCTCGCAAGTGTTTGAGTTAATGGTGCCGAGTAAACGGTTTCATTAAAAGTAGGGTTAAGTTCGAGGGCATGTGTATATGTCCTGTCTTTGATAGTTATTGACTTTGGTATATGCTTGCGATGCTTATTGAAAGTAATAGATCAAGTGGATGGGTTATAGTACTGAGATACCCAGTTTCTCTAATAAGCTTGTTAGTTTTATGAGAGGGAGGCCGACTAATGCATTGGGGTCATCGCCTTCAATCTTTTCAAATAAAGCGATACCTAAGCTTTCAGATTTGAACCCACCGGCACAATCGTAGGGCTTTTCCTGTTCGACATAATTTATGATTTGTTGCTCAGAAAGTGTTTTGAAATAAACGGTACAGATATCAATATCAGAATAGCTTGTGTTTGTCGACGAATCTATCAGGCATAGGCTAGTGTAAAATTTAACGGGTTGCCCTGATTGTAATTTTAGTTGCTGTATGGTTTTTAAATGGCTTCCTGGTTTTCCTAATATTTTTCCTGCACAGCTGGCAACTTGATCTGAGGCGATGATTAAATGATTTTTCGCGTTTAGCTGGATGGCTTGAGCTTTTTCCTGGGCTAGGCGTAATGATAAAGATTTTGGGTTTTCGTTGCTTAATGGGGATTCATCAATATCAGGTGCTATTGATGTGAATTTGATATTTAGTTTTTGTAATAATTGTTTTCTGTATAAAGAAGAGGAAGCAAGAATGATAGGTTTCATGTGTTTTTAAGTAAGATGTGCTGTAGATGGTGAATTTTTTAGCTATTACTAAGAGATTATGCTGTTTAGAGTTGACGAAAATGGTACAACCCTTTAGAATTGATAAGTTATGTTAGATCGTTTACCGCTTCATATAGATCCTGTGAGTTTTGCCGAAAGAGGCAAAAGGCTTTTGGGCGCAATTAAAATAAATGAGTTGTCTCGTTTATCTGAAATTCTGCTTGATAACTCAGGAGAGATAGAAATTGACTTGTCCTTTGATAAAGAAGGAAGAGTACCCGTTATTGTGGGTGAAATCAAAGCAAATTTAGCACTTGAGTGTCAGTCATGTTTGGAAACTGTTGTTCTTCCAATTGACAAGCATTTTAAATTAGGTTTAGTTCTCTCAATGGAGCAAGCAGACAGGTTACCTGGTGATTGTGATCCTATGCTGTTGCAAAATGAGAAGATATCACTTAATGAACTTGTTGAAGATGAGCTGTTGTTGGCATTGCCAGATTTCCCTAAGCATTCCACGGCTTGCCTTGAGCAAGAATATATTAATGAAGAGAACGCTCCTGAAGAGACTGAAGAGCATTTGGCGGTAGGATCTAACAACCCGTTTTCTGTTTTAGCTAAACTTAAAAATACTGGAGATTAATAATGGCTGTACAAAAAAGCAAAGTAACACGCTCAAGACGTGGACAACGTCGTTCACATGATACTTTAACAAGTAAAACCTTGTCTCAAGATCCAATGACAGGTGAAACACATTTACGTCATCATATGACGCCTGATGGTGTGTTCAAAGGTCGTCAAGTAGTATTAAACGACGAAGAATAAAGTTCATGTAGGGTATGCTTAATAGCTAATACTCTCTGCCTTTATTTGGAAGGGCGAGAATTAAATAATGGTAGTATAAATTATTTAATTCTCGTTTTTCTATTGATACTATCGATCTAATTCTAGGTCGGTTTCTATAAAATTTTCTGGAGTTAACCCTAGCGTGAACTCAACTATTGCTATTGATGCGATGGGCGGGGATTTTGGTCCTCAAGTTACCATTCCCGCATCATTAAAATGCTTAAAATCAAACCCTAATTTAAATATTATTCTAGTTGGAGATGAGGCGGTTTTAAATAAACAGCTGGCTGAATCTGTTGCAGAATATAAAGGCCGGCTGGTGGTAAAGCATGCTTCTCAAACAGTGGAGATGGATGAAAAGCCCCAGAGTGCATTAAGAGGAAAAAAAGACTCTTCAATGCGAGTGGCTATTAATCTAGTGCGCGACGGTGAGGCTGATGCATGTGTTAGTGCTGGCAATACGGGGGCATTAATGGCTATTGCTAGGTTTGTGTTAAAGATGATTCCCGGGATTGATAGGCCGGCTATTCTTTCGGCATTGCCCTCAGTTTTTGGTCACACTCATATCCTTGATTTAGGGGCGAATGTTGATTGTACGGCTGAACATCTCTACCAGTTTGCTATTATGGGCGAAGAGGTTGTCAAGGCCGTTGAAGGCATTTCATCACCAAAAATTGGTTTGCTCAATATTGGTGAAGAAGATATGAAAGGTAATGAGCAAGTTAAAGCGGCAGCTAAATTGCTAGAGGCATCGTCTTTAAACTATATAGGTTACGTTGAAGGTAATTCAATTAATGCGGGTTCGGTTAAGGTTGATTTGATTGTAACTGATGGTTTTGTGGGGAATGTAGCGCTTAAATCGATTGAAGGTGCGGCAAAAATGTTTTCTACAAAATTAAAAGAGTCTTTTTCGAAGAACATCTTTACTAAACTTGCCGCTATTGCTGCTTATCCGGTTTTAAAGTCATTTAAAGGAACGCTTGATCCTAGATTGTATAATGGTGCAAGTTTTATTGGTTTGCGTGGGTTGGTGATTAAAAGTCATGGTGGTGCAGATGAGTTGGCCTTTTTGACAGCAATACAGCTTGCTGAAGTTGAGATTAAAAAGGATGTGACTCGTAAAATTAATGATAAAGTTGCGGCTACTTTAGAGAATAGAGAATGAGTATGAAACGTTGTTCAAAAGTAATTGGTACGGGTGGTTATTTACCAAAAAATGTACGTACGAATGAAGATATTTCTAAATTAGTTGATACCAGTGATGAGTGGATTTTTGAGCGCACAGGGATAAAGACGCGGCGGATTGCTGGGCCTGATGAAAGCGCAGCGAGTATGGCTGAAATTGCTGCTAGGCAAGCGATAGAGATGGCTGGGATTGAAGCCGGCGAGATCGATTTGATTATCGTTGCAACGGGTACGCCTGATAGGGTTTACCCAAGTACTGCGTGTATGTTGCAGCATAGATTGGAAATTCAGAATTGCGTATCATTTGATGTTCAGGCTGCTTGTTCAGGTTCTATTTTTGCTTTGAGTATTGCTGACCAATACATTAAATCAGGTGCCGCTGATAAGGTACTTATTGTTGGTTCTGAAATTTGTTCCAGACTTGTTGATTGGACAGATAGAGGTACGTGTATTCTGTTTGGTGATGGTGCGGGGGCTGTATTATTAGATTCAACTGATAAATTTGGCATATTATCTACCCATATCCATTCAGATGGTGCATTTGAAGATTTGCTCTATTGTCCTAACCCACAAGTAGCGACAGATGCAAAGAAGGATGAAAAAGGGGTTATTACCATGAAGGGTAATGAAGTCTTTAAAGTGGCTGTCAATACCTTAGGGCGTATTGTAGATGAAACGTTAGCTGCTAATAAGCTGGATAAAGAAGATATTGATTGGCTGGTGCCTCATCAGGCAAATACAAGAATTATTGCTGCGACTGCACGAAAATTGAAAATGTCTATGGAGCAAGTTATTTTAACCTTGGAGAACCAAGGTAATACTTCATCGGCTTCTGTTTTATTGGCTTTTAATGAAGGGGTTAGGGATGGCCGTATTAAGCGAGGACAGCTCATTTTGTTGGAAGCTTTTGGTGCTGGCTTTACATGGGGGTCAGCATTAATTAGGTATTAAAGGCAGACTAAAGACGACTAAGATTAGATCAAACATCTGCATGAGTTGTTTTTTCTTTTGCCAGGTTTTATAAAAATAAAAAAATAATATGAGTGAAAAAAATTATAATTTAGCGTTTGTTTTTCCAGGGCAGGGGTCTCAGTCTGTTGGCATGATGTCAGAAGTAGCTGAAGCTTTTCCAGTAATTAAGCAAACGTTTGAACAAGCATCAGATGCTTTAGGTTTTGATTTATGGAAACTGGTTCAGGAGGGTCCTGCTGATGAATTAAATCAGACTCACAATACGCAACCCGCCATGTTAACGGCGGGTGTGGCAATGTGGCGTGTCTGGTGTGAGCAGTCAACAGTTAGACCTAGCTGGGTGGCTGGGCATAGTCTGGGTGAATATACGGCATTGGTTTGTTCGGGTGCTATTCAATTTGAAGATGCCGTTCGCTTAGTTGCTCAACGGGGGCGTTTTATGCAAGAAGCTGTGCCTGTTGGTGTGGGTGCAATGGCGGCCATTATTGGTTTAGAAGATCAGCAGGTCATTAAGGTTTGTGCTGATAGTGCTGAAAATGAAGTGGTTGCGGCTGTTAATTTTAATGCGCCGGGGCAAGTGGTTATTGCTGGGCATGATGCAGCGATTGAACGAGCAATGCTTGCAGCGAAAGAGGCGGGTGCTAAGCGTGCCATCAAACTGCCTGTGAGTGTGCCTTCTCATTGTGCGTTAATGGAATCAGCCGCTGAAAAATTGTTGCTTAATTTACAAGCGATTGAAATAGCCAAACCCGAAATGACGTTGATTCATAATGTTGATGTTGCTTCTCATGATGCCGCTGGAATGATTGCAAATGCATTAAAAGAGCAGTTATATAAACCTGTTTGCTGGGTTGATACTATTAAATTTATGCATGATCAGGGGGTGACTCATTTTGTTGAGTGTGGGCCTGGTAAAGTGTTGATGGGGCTTAATAAGCGTATTGTTAAAGGTGCTGATCATATGACAATGTATGACTCAGCAACATTAGATAAAGTGTTGGAGCAGTTAAATGGATAAGAAAGTCGCGTTAGTAACAGGTGCAAGTCGTGGAATAGGGCGGGCAATTGCTGAGCAATTAGTTGCTGATGGTTTTTTTGTTGTCGGTACTGCGACTAGTGATAAGGGTGCAGATTCGATTTCTACTTATTTAGCTGAAAATGGTCAGGGTTTAACGTTGAATGTGGCTGATGCTGATTCGATAGCTGATGTGATTAAAAAAATAGCTGAAGATTATGCTGCACCTGCTGTATTGGTCAATAATGCGGGTATTACGCGTGATAATCTATTAATGCGTATGAAAGATGATGAGTGGAATGATATTATCACCACTAACTTAACCTCTATCTTTCGTATGAGTAAAGCTGTGTTGCGCGGTATGATGAAAGCCAAAACAGGTAGGATTATTAATATATCTTCTGTGGTTGGAGCGACAGGCAATGCGGGGCAAACAAATTATGCAGCTTCTAAAGCGGGAATGGTGGGCTTTGCCAAGTCCATGGCTAAAGAAGTAGGATCTAGAAATATTACGGTGAATACCGTTGCTCCTGGTTTTATCGATACGGATATGACAAGGGAGTTGGCTGATGAACATAAAAATGCATTAATGAGTTCTATTGCTTTAGGGCGACTAGGCGATCCAAAAGAAATAGCTCACGCTGTTTCCTTTTTGGCCTCTGAGGGGGCATCTTACATCACAGGCGAAACAATCCACGTAAATGGTGGCATGTTTATGTCATAGTGTTGTGATATTGTTGTAATTTCAAGTATAATTCTCCCCAGTCATCTGGAGTTGCCAGAGACAGGACTAATAATTATTAATATGAAACAGTAAGTGTATTTAAAGAACACTTTCTTTGTTTGAGGAAAAATAAAATGAGTAACATTGAAGAGCGCGTAAAAAAGATTGTAGCAGAACAACTAGGTGTTAAAGATGATATAGCTAATGATGCATCTTTTGTTGATGATCTTGGTGCTGATTCTTTAGATACAGTTGAACTAGTGATGGCACTTGAAGAAGAATTTGAATGTGAAATTCCTGATGAAGAAGCTGAAAAAATTACGACAGTTCAGTTAGCAATTGATTATATTAATAAAAATCTATAATTGATTGACAACCCTGGTGGATGAATTCTCATCTACTAGGTATTTGCCTGAAAATAGACGCGGACTTTTGGTCGGTTTTGTTTTCAGGCAAATTTTAAGATTAAAATCCTGATTTTTTAGGATCCCCCCCTAATATTTTATTTTTCTACGGGTTATTGCTTTGAGTAAACGTCGAGTTGTTATCACAGGTTTAGGCGCAATTACGCCTTTAGCTAATAATGTTGCAGATACCTGGGATGGTATTGTCAACGGCAAAAGTGGTATTAGTCCAATTGATTCATTTGATATCTCTCCTTTTGCAACCACTTTTGGTGGTGTTATTAGAGGTTTTGATATTAGTGAGTATATTCCTGCTAAAGATGCAAAAAGAATGGATGGTTTTATTCATTATGGTATCGCAGCGGGTTGTCAGGCAATTGAAGACTCGGGAATAGAAGTAACAGAAGAAAATGCTGAACGAATTGGGGTGGCAATAGGCTCTGGAATTGGTGGTATTACAGGTATAGAATCCTGTCGGATGACCTATGAGAAAAGTGGGCCACGTAGAATTTCACCTTTTTTTGTTCCTGGCAATATCATTAATATGATTTCGGGTAACCTTTCCATTAAATATGGTTTGAAAGGCCCCAATTTTGCTATTGTGACAGCCTGTTCTACAGGGACTCATAATATTGGTGATGCTGCACGATTAATTAAATACGGTGATGCTGACGTTATGGTAGCGGGTGGTGCAGAAATGTGTACTACATCTGCGACAGCGATGGGCGGATTTGCATCAGCAAAAGCTTTATCACGTAGAAATGATGACCCTCAAGCGGCCAGTCGCCCTTGGGATAAAGATCGCGATGGTTTCGTGTTAAGTGATGGCGCGGGCGTTGTTGTTCTGGAAGAGCTTGAACATGCTTTAGCTCGCGGTGCAAAAATTTATGCCGAAGTGGTTGGTTATGGCATGAGTGGTGATGCTTACCATATGACGACACCATCAATTGGTGGTGAAGGTGCGGCACGATGCATGAAAAATGCCATGAGAGATGCGGGGGTTAATCCTGAGCAAATTGATTATATCAATGCACATGGTACCTCTACACCTGCGGGTGATGTGGGTGAAACGCAAGCAATGAAAGCTGCATTAGGTGACCATGCTTATAAAGTCTCGGTCAGTTCGACAAAATCAATGATAGGGCATTTATTAGGTGCTGCGGGTGGAATTGAAGCGGTGTTATCTGCATTATCAATTCAACACCAAATTGCTCCGCCTACTATTAATTTAGAAAACCAGGATCCTGAATGTGATTTGGATTTTGTTCCAAATACAGCAAGGGATATGGATATTAATTTTGCTATCTCTAATTCATTCGGTTTTGGTGGAACGAATGGCACATTAGTTTTCAAACGATACCAATAATTAGTTAGCAGTGTTTGTGCATGTACCTTCTTAATGGTGAACGTAAACACTGCATAGAGTTTTCAGACAGGGGCTTTCAGTATGGCGATGGTTTATTTGAAACCATCGAAATCATAAATGGAATCCCTGTTTTTTTAGACCAGCACTTACAACGCTTGCATAAAGGTTGTATAAAGCTGCGTATTCCCCCTCCAGCAATTGAATTGCTCACTGATGAAGCTAATCAGCTTGCACAAGGCTCAGATAAAGCCGTTTTAAAACTGATAGTCACTCGAGGGTCAGGCGGCCGTGGGTATCGCCAACCAGATAATATTCAAACTACCCGTTTATTTTCTCTTCACCCTTATCCTCATTATCCTGAAAAGCTATCAAAACAGGGCATTAATGCTCGGTTTTGTGATACACGTTTAGGTTTAAATCCCTCTTTAGCAGGTATTAAGCATATGAATCGCCTTGAGCAAGTCATGGCTCGTTCAGAATGGTCAAATACTGATATTCACGAAGGCATTATGATGGATATTAATGGACATATTATTGAAGGCACCATGAGTAATATTTTTTTAGTTAAAGATAATTGTCTTTACACCCCCTTAATTGATCAATGTGGTGTAGATGGCATTTTAAGAAATATTATCATAGCTTTGGCTTCGGAAAACCGGATCCCCCTCGTTGAGAAAGTATTAACTAAAGCGGATGTTTTTTCTGCCGATGAGCTGTTTGTAACCAACTCAATTGTTGGAATATGGTCAGTGAAAAAAATTGATACCCATTCATTTATCATGTCTTCTGTAAGCGAAAACATTAAACAGTTATTTTCAGTATTTAAGCAAGAGGCTATCAATGTTTGCTAAAGTTTTTGCTGGTCTGGTTTTGTTGATGAGTTTAGTGAGTGTTTGGTTGTGGAATGAATATAATCAAGCACTTGCTAGCCCCGTTATTAACCAATCTATCGTTTTTGAAATAAAAAAAGGGGATAGTTTTAAACGTATTAGTAATAAGCTGATTGAACAGCAGGTGGCTATTAATCCTTTATTGTTTAAGTTGATTGCTTATAAAGAGAAGGTGATTAACAAGCTTAAAGCCGGTGAGTATGAATTAAAACCTGGGTTAACGATGCCTGAGATTTTAGCCATATTTGTGACGGGTAAATCACGGCAATATTCAATTACTTTTCCTGAAGGCTGGAGCTTTAAACAAATACTGGCAGAAATTGAAAAGAACCCTTATTTAGAAAAAACATTAGGCTCAATGGATTTTCAAAGCATTATGGCAAAACTGGGTTCAGAATATAAGCATCCAGAAGGGCTGTTTTTTCCAGACACTTATTTTTTTAATAAAAAAACTACAGATTTTTCTATATTAAAAACTGCTCACAATAAAATGAAACGCATTTTAGAAAAAGAGTGGGAAAATAAACAAAAAGGGATACCGATAGAATCGCCTTATCAAGCATTGATTCTAGCTTCAATTGTTGAAAAAGAAACCGGTGCCGCGGTTGAGAGAGCGCAAATTGCGGGCGTTTTTAGCCGAAGATTGCAAAAAGGCATGTTATTGCAAACAGACCCTACTGTTATTTATGGTATGGGAGACCGCTATAAAGGCAATATAAGGTATAAGGATCTAAGGCAGCGCACTGCATATAATACATACGTGATAAAAGGCTTGCCTCCAACCCCTATTGCAATGCCTGGGCAACAGGCCATTCATGCTGCTTTACACCCGGCTGACGGCAAGAGCTTGTACTTTGTTGCAAAAGGTAAAGGCGCGGGGACTCATGTGTTTTCTGCAACACTTAGAGAACATAATAATGCAGTTAATAAATATCAAAGAAGACGATGAAAGAAGGGTTATTCATTACTTTAGAAGGCGGTGAGGGCGTTGGTAAATCGACAAACTTAGCTTATATTAAACATTTGATTGAAAGCCAGGGTGGGACTGTTATTACAACAAGAGAACCTGGGGGGACACCATTTGCAGAAAATATTCGGCAGTTATTACTTGAAAATAGGGATGAATCTATTTCGGAGACAACCGAGTTATTAATGATGTTTGCAGCGAGAGCACAACATCTTCGGCATGTTATTCAACCTGCACTGGAAAAAGGCTATTGGGTTTTATGTGATCGCTTTACCGATGCGACATATGCTTATCAAGGTGGTGGTAGAGGGATGGACATGAATATGATTAAATGGTTGGAAGCCAAAGTGCAAGGTAGTATTAGGCCAGATCTGACCCTGTTGCTGGATGCGCCGATTAAGGTTGGTATGGAAAGAGCTAGTAAACGAGGTAAACTGGATCGATTTGAGTTAGAAAAGCTAACTTTTTTTGAAAAAGTAAGAGCAACCTATTTACTTAGAGCAGAACAAAATCCACAGATAATAAAGATTATAAATGCGGCACAACCGTTAACTCAGGTTCAAGAAGAAATATCTTTAGTTATTCAGGCTCTACTAAGAAAATAAGCCATTGATTTGGCTGTTAATAAATTAAAATAGATGAATAACATTGAACAATCACTACCTTGGTTAAAACCGGCTTGGTCTCAGTTAAATAACTATATTACTCAGAATAGAGTGCCTCAGGCTCTATTGATGGTGGGTAATAAAGGTCTAGGAAAGCAACAATTAGCTGAGTATTTCGCTCAATCATTAATGTGCTCACAGCCACAAGAAAATGGCAGTTTTTGTGGAAGTTGTCAGAGTTGTCATTTATTTAGTGCAAAAACGCATCCTGATTATATTTTTATAAGTCCAGCAGAAGCTGGAAAAGCAATAGGTATAGATGTTATTCGGCAGTTAACATCTAAGTTGGCATTAAAACCACAGTTTGAGACATATCGCGTGGTGCTTATTAATCCTGCTGATTGTCTCAATAATGCTTCAGCCAATGCTTTTTTAAAATATTTAGAAGAACCAACTGAGCGGACCTGTCTGATTTTAGTCACGGATAGACCTTTAAAATTACCCGCAACCATCAGAAGTCGCTGTCAAAAGCTTTATGTAACGGCTTCTGATGAGGTACAAATGACTACCTGGTTGAAGCAACAGGGGGTGTCCGATCATATCGATTTATTGTTAAAAATGACCCAAGGCTCGCCTTTGTTAGCAAAGCAGTTGTCTGAAAATTCGGTACTCGGTGTTAGGGGGGATTGTTTTAAGCAATGGCTTAAAGTGGCTCGGGGGGATGATAACTTGGTATCAATTGCTGAGCAATGGGCTAAGTTCGATAAAGAAACATTGGAATTATTGATTTTTTGGTTGATTGGCTGGGTGATGGATATGATTAAATTGAGTAGTCATAAGCAAGCAACAGACATTATTAATATCGATTTAAAAAGTAGCTTGCAAGAAACAGCTAAACAGCTAAACTTAAAACAATTATATCAATATTATGATTCTTTATTACTAAGCCAGCAACGGCTTGATACTCAATTAAACAAGCAATTGATGTTTGAAGATATTTTAATTCAATGGTCAAAGCTTTACCGCGGATAACATAATGGCAGAATCACCAGCAGCACCAAGACAAGGAATACTCTCGCTTTCAATAAAAGAAAAGAATGCGCTTTTTTCTGCTTATATGCCTTTTGTCGTTAATGGTGGATTATTTATTCCTACTAAAAGAGAGTATGAAATGGGCGAAGAGGTGTTCATGTTACTCAGCTTAATGGATGAAACTGAACGCCTACCAATAGCAGGAAAAATTATTTGGAAAACCCCTCCTGGTGCAGAGGGTTATCGAGCAACAGGTGTTGGTGTCCAGTTTAGCGATCAGGATGGTGGGGCTGCAAGAAATAAAATAGAAACTTATTTAGCAGGTGCACTTGAGTCAGAGCGATCTACTCATACAATGTAATCTTGCTGAGATTAAATAATTAAATTAACCTAGTCTTTATTGGATGTGCTGATAGTACGAGGTACATCTTTTGAAAAAAAACGTTCCAAAACAACTTTTATGTTGTTCTGCCTTTTATATCCCCTGTGTTTTGCTCCTTAATTACAGATCTACTTTTAATCCCCTATTTTAAATTAAATATGTTTATAGATTCACATTGCCACCTAGATCGTATTGATCTTGAACCTTACAATAATGATTTTAGTTGTTTTATGAAAGACGCTAAAAATAGCCAGATTGATCATATGCTTTGTATTGCTATTGATCTGGAGTCATACCCCGCTATGATGGACTTAGTTAATGATTATCCTGAAATCTCTTTATCTGTCGGTGTACACCCCAATGTGCATGAAGGGCAAGACCCTAGTGTTGATGAATTAATTGTATTAGCTAATAATCCAAAAGTGATTGCTATTGGTGAAACAGGGTTAGATTATTTTCGCAGTGAAGGTGATTTGGATTGGCAGCACCAACGCTTTAGGAACCATATAAAAGCAGCCAAAGCAGTTAATAAACCACTGATTATCCATACGCGTGAAGCAGGGCATGATTCTCTGGATGTCTTGGCTGATGAAGGGGCTGACCAGGTCGGTGGGATTATTCATTGTTTTACCGAGGACTGGGCTTATGCTGAAAAAGCATTAGAGCTAGGGTTTTATATTTCTTTTTCAGGTATTGTTACTTTTAAGAATGCTTTAGCTATCAAGGAAGTTGCAAAAAAAGTTCCGGCAGACCGTTTTTTGATTGAAACAGACTCGCCCTATTTATCACCCGTGCCTTTTAGAGGTAAACCCAATTATCCAACTTATGTCCGCTATGTTGCTGAGCATCTTGCAGAATTACGTGAAACGACAGTAGAAGAGATTGCCAAGCTATCAACAGATAATTTTAATACCCTGTTTAAATTAAATTAAATTAAATTAATAAAATGGCTATTAACAAACCACAGATTAGTCGTGTTTTAAAAAATTATCGTTAGAAGTAGTAAGGCTCTATTTGCCGCGTCTGGAGCAAGATCAGGCGCGGAAAATAAGCCCTTCCTACCGAATAAGAATAACTCAGGGTTTACTGATTGTTTATAAACCTGGGGTTTGTATAGAGCAATGATCAATAATAGTCATTGCTTGGTCTAGTTCATCGGTAGAATGATAAAAATGTGGAGAGAAACGAATTCCACCGCCCCTTAAAGCACAAACAACGCCATTATCTTGTAGGTGTTTATAGAGATGATGATTATCAATATTGACATGCTTGAATAATACAATGCCAGATTTAAATTTGGCATTTTGATTGTTTAATAAGATTAGCTTTGGGTTTTGTTTGATTTTTTTAATTAAATAATTAACCTGATCATGGATTTGGTTTTCAATTTTATCCATCCCTATTTCTAGTAATAAAGACAGGCTAGCTGACCAGGCATGGATACCCAGCATATTGGGACTACCACATTCAAACCTTTGAGCTGTTGGATGAATCTCCCAGGGTTTATTCTCATAGTTATGAATGTCAGCCATCATATGCCAGCCATACTGAGTCAGCTTAAGTTTTTGGCGAGATTCAGGGTTGGTATAAAACACCGCTAAGCCTTCAGGGCCAAACATCCATTTATGTCCATCTGCCATAACAAAGTCGGCATGATAGGCTTGTACGTCAAATTGAACAGCACCAAGACTTTGAATGGCATCAATACAAAATAAGATGTTGTTTTCTTTGCAAAATTGACCTATTTTTTCAAGATCAAGGCGCAGTCCAGAGGCAAATTGAATTGAACTAATAGCCATTAAGCGGGTGTTAGAGTCAACTAAAGCGAATAAGGCTTCCTCTGGAGAGGCGTGGGATGAAAGGTTTGCTTGTCTAAGCTCTACTCCTTTATTTGATAATGATTCCCAAGGAATGCGATTAGAGGGGAACTCTTCATCACTACTAACAATATTATCTCCCTCTTGCCAAGGTAAACCATAAGCAACAAATGATATGGCTTCGGAGGTGTTTTTAACTAAGGCAATATCAGTATCAGAAGGTGCGTTGAGTAAATGTTGTAATTGTTTTTTTAAAGTGGCTTCTGTTTTTAGCCAATCTAAATAATAGTGTGAACCATAACGAGAGTTTTGCTCTGCAAAAGCTTTAACCGCTTCGGACGTTCGTTTTGGCCAGGGGGCAACCGCTGCATGGTTCAGGTAAATTAATTCTTCAGTTAATGGGAATTCTGAGTGACTCATTTATAATAACCCTGTGAGCAAATAATGTGATGAAAAATTAACTGAAAATTTATGATATTTTAAAAAATAAAACTTAGTACTTCAGCTAGAATTGAGTAATGTTAATATACTACTAAAATTGAGTATAGTTAATTGGAATCTCAATAAATAATTTCATTTATTTTTTCGGAATAATACAAGAGGGTTAAAGTGGATATAGCATCCTTAGTTGGTTTTTTATTAGGCATTGGTATCATCGTTGCGGCGATTGCAACAGGTGGTGATGTCATGTTGTTTGTGAATGTTCCGTCACTATTGATTGTAGTTGGTGGTACATTTGGGGTGAGCTTAATGCGAATTCCATTGGCTGATTTTCTTCGTTCATTTGGTATTTTAGGTAAAACCTTTTTAAATAAGATTGAGGACCCCAATGTTTTAATTGAAGATGCAGTACGTTTAGCTGATGTTGCTAGAAAAAATGGCTTACTTGCTCTTGAAGGTGAAGAGATTAGTAATCCATTTATGAAAAAAGGGATTAGTTTATGTGTCGATGGACATGACCCAGCCTTTGTAAAACAAATGTTACAACAAGAAATTAATCAGATGGTGAGTAGAAATGAGATAGGCCAAGACATGTGGAAAGGGGTCGGTGATTTAGCACCAGCCATGGGGATGATTGGTACCTTAGTGGGTTTAGTGCAAATGCTTGCTAATATGTCTGATCCTGCCAGTATTGGTCCCGCGATGGCTGTCGCCTTGTTGACCACGCTTTATGGAGCGATGGTGGCTAACTGTTTTGCCCTGCCTATGGTCGATAAATTGGCTTATGTTCTGAATTATGAAAAAGCGAATAAAGAATTGATTTTAGATACTATTGTTGGGATTCAGGAAGGGATGAATCCCAAAGTATTGGAAGCCTTGTTAAATTCATATATTTCTGAGAAAAAACGAAAGGTTGAAGAGGAATAGTTAAAATGGCTGATGAATGTCCTAAATGCCCCCCAGCGGGTGCTCCTCTATGGTTAGCAACATTTGCTGATTTAATGTCTTTATTGATGTGTTTCTTTGTTTTGTTATTGTCATTTGCAACAATGGATGCGGCTAAATTTAAGAAAGTGGCGGAATCAATGGAGGATGCTTTTGGTGTACAAAAAGACATTGTTGCCGTTGAAGTACCCATGGGGACCAGTATTATTGCTCAACATTTTTCCCCTGCTCAGACAAAACCAACGCCATTAGAACAGATAAAACAGTCAACCAATCAGCAAACGACAAAGCTTGATGTCAGTGTTGAAGATATGGAATCTGTGAAACAGAAAATGTTGCAGGCGAAAATAGGTGAGATTCAAGATCAAGCTGAAAAAATAGAATCAGCTCTATCTGATGAGGTGGGTGAAGGTTTGGTTTCAGTGGGAACAGAAGATCTAAAGATTATTATCAGGATTAATGAAAAAGGTTCTTTTCCATCGGGGACAGCTATTTTAAAAGCAGGGTTTGAACCGGTAATGGAAAAGATTACTTCAGCTGTTAATGATTCTACGGGCATTGTTCATGTGGCTGGGCATACGGATGATATTCCTATCTCAACTGACTGGTATCGTTCTAACTGGGAATTGGCGGCTGGGAGAGCGGTTACTGTGGCTGATTTTATGTTAAAGACCAAGGGAACGGATCCTAAGCGGGTTGTGGTTGAAGGGTATGCTGATACCAAGCCTTTAGTTGAAAATGATACGGCTGAAAATAGAGCTAAAAACCGCCGAGTGGAAATTATTATTACTCAAGAGGATCCTACATTAGGGCTTAAAGCAGCGGATGTGAGTGAAATAATTCAAACAGATGCTTTGAAAGATAAATCCAATTAAAACTAATATTTAGGGAAAGGCAGTGAATAAACAACATGATATTAAGACCACGGAAGATCGTCGACGTTTTTTTAGGATTGATGATGCAATCAATTTATATTATAGAGTGGTTGATGAACAAACCGTTATTTCAGCCAGTAAAATGACTGATGAGGTATTGAGTAGCTGTTCTTTAGTCACGGCATTAGATGTTTTAGGGCAGCAAAGTCGATCTGCTCTTTATAGGATCGAAAAAAAGGATGAGGATATTGCAGAATATTTAAAAATAATGGATGCAAAAATCAGTTTATTATCTCAAGCAGTTTTACAGCAAGGAAATGATTTATCTGAAAGTCAGTTATGCAATACCAATTTGAGTGCTTCAGGTTTGGCTATTGAGGTTGAGTCAGCTGTTAATGAAGGGGACTTTCTCGAAGTTAAGTTGTTTTTGTCATCATGTGTTGCCGTGATTTTACTTTATGGTAAAGTTATTTATTGCAAAAAGAATGATCAGGAAAATACGACTATGCCTTTTCAAATAGGGATCGATTACATTAATTTGAAAGACGAAGACAGGGAGATCCTTATTAAACATATTGTTAAAAGACAAATGCAGCAAATCCGTGAAAACAAGGTTGATACAACTAAAGCATAAGACTTGGAACATGCTTATTTCAGAAAATCAAAAAAAAATTATTAGCCTTTTGGCAGACGGTCAGTTTCACTCCGGAACTGAGTTGGCTGAAATTATAGGTATTAGCCGTTCAGCTATTTGTAAACAGTTAAAGCAGTTGACTGAACTTGGTTTGGAGTTTAGTGCTATTTCAGGAAAGGGTTATTGTCTGGAACATGCTTTGCAGCTGTTGTCTGGTGAATATATAGAAGAGAATTTAACGCCTTCGGCCAAGTCCTTAATATCAACAGTTGAAATTCATCATAGCATTGATTCAACCAATCGCTATTTGGTTGAAATGGCTCAGCAGACAAAAAAAACAGGTGTTGTGTGTTTTTCTGAATACCAGAGTGCTGGAAAAGGGCGGCGTGGTCGAGAGTGGGTCTCTCCTTTTGGAAGTAATATTTATTTATCCATATTATGGCAATTTCAAAATGGCCCTGCTTCAATCAGTGGATTAAGTCTGGCCATTGGTGTGGCTGTTATTCGAGCGTTGAATGACTGTGGAATCACAGGGGTGGGTCTTAAGTGGCCCAATGATATTTTCTGGCAAGAGAAGAAGTTAGCTGGCATCTTAATTGAAGTCTCAGGTGAAAGTAATGGGCCTTGTAGTGCGGTAATTGGTTTGGGATTAAATTTTTATATTCCTAAAGGTAAAGCCAAAGAAATTACTCAGGACTGGGTAGATTTAACTCAGATTGTTTCTGGAAATCCTGCTAATTTAAGAAATGAACTTTCCACCGCATTGTTAAACCATTTAATGCCCATGATTGCTAATTTTGAGCATGATACTCTGACAAGCTATATTGAAGAGTGGCGGCAGTATGATTGTATGAAGAATAAGTTGGTACAAATTTTTATGGGAAAACATGTTTATTCTGGCATTGTTGAAGGGATAGATGACAATGGCTTGCTATTATTGGCTGATCAGCAAGGTCAGGTCAAAGCGTTTGCATCAGGTGAAGTGAGCTTTCGGCAAACATGAAAGTATTAGTTGATATTGGTAATACACGTATCAAGTGGGCAGTTGATGAGGGTAAAGCACTTAAAGTTGGGGCGGCAATTGATCATCAACAGGTGGATTTTATAAAAGATCTTAAGCAAGCCTGGCAGCATTTGTCTTCCCCAGACATGCTGGCTGTTTCTTCTGTCAGCAATAAACAAGTGACTGAGCGGCTAATTGCACTGGCTGAGTTACTTTGGCCCAATGTTTTTGTCATTACTGCTAAATCAACTGAGCAAGGGTTTTCAGTCACTAATGCATATCCGCAAGCAAATAAATTAGGCATTGACCGTTGGTTAGGCTTAATTGCTTTGCAACATTATTACCCTGGTAATAGCTGTGTCGTCGATTGTGGTACCGCTATCACCCTAGATGTTTTAAATCAACGGGGTCAGCATTTGGGGGGGTTAATTAGTCCTGGCTTACAGTTAATGCAACGCTCTTTGTTCGTGGGTGCAGAAAACCTATCACAAGTTGAGCAAACTTTTACCGTGGGATTAGCTGATTTTACTGAGGCCGCTATTTATTCAGGAACCCTTTATTCTGCTTCTGGATTAATTGAAAAATCAATTGCTGAGCTTTGTAAGCGCTGTGAAACCATCGTTTTAACAGGCGGCGATGCAAAAATACTTTCTCAGCACCTGAATTTTCAGGTTGTTATCGAACCTGATTTTATTCTGAAAGGGCTCGCCATCTATTCAACAGGTAGGGTGAAATGAAAATTTTTTTTCTTTTAGTATTATTAAGCAATATTATTTTCTTTTTATGGGAATTTAATTCAGCTAGGCGTTATATCGATATAACACCTAAGAATGATGAGATTAAACAAATATTTTTATTGAGTGAGTTGCCAGCCAAAGAGACTGAAGCAATATTAGTGGTAGCAAATAACAAGCCTACCTCCATTGAATCTATAGAATCATTGGTTTTAGATAGAAAAAAACTGGCACTAGAACCCTCCCCTAGTCAGCTGATTGAATCAGTTCAATTGACTAAAGATGATGTAAAGTTGCTTGATAACAGTGAAAGTGAAAACGAGCAATACGTTCAGATAGTTGAGCTTGAAAAATCTACTGTTGAGCTTGAGGAAGCTGAGGAGGTAGGGGAAGTAGTAACAAAGCAGCCAGATATTGTTAAGGAAATAATCACGCCTTCCGTACAGACAGGTGAGCTTGAAAGTATACAAACTGCTGAACTTGATTCCACTTTAGAGGGAGACGAGAATAAGCTTAGTGATATTAAGCAAGATATACCATTAGACACTGTAGACACTGTAGAGACCGTAGAGAATAAACTGTTGAAAGAGGAGGGTAAGGAAAGTGCAGTGGATTTACAAATGGAAAAACAATTATTTTGCTATCAAGCTGGACCTTTCTTAGATGAAAAGGCATTAAATGATTGGGCAATGACTAATGCTCAGAAGGCCAGTTCAGTGACTCATCTTAATAAGGATGTACAAACGGCTACGACTTTTTTGGTCTATTACCCAAAATCAGAAAGTTATGAGCAGTCAAAGAGAAATATTCAAATGCTAAAAAGAAAAGGAATAAGTGATTTTTGGCTGTTCAGAAAAGGAGAGCTTAAAGGGGCAATTTCTCTTGGGCTATTTGCTAAAGAATCAAGAGCTTTGGTTTTACAAAAAAAGTTTTCTAAAACGGGTTTAAAGGTGGAGATAATGCCGCGTTACAAAACAGCATCAGTTTGGTATGCCAAAATTTATAGCGATACAAAACTGACTGAGCAGAGTATGAGAATCTCTGAAAAACAGGAGTTTTCCGTATGTGATAGTATTTAACCTTAACTGCTATAAAGGAAATCTTGTATGCAAAAATATTCCGTATATTTAGGTTTAATTGGTTTGCTATTGGTCGCGGTGAGCGCTTTAAGTCATGCGGGTGACTCGGTAGGAGAGACTGGGCAGCAGACGGTTAAAAAAGAACTCATAAGTACAAAAGGAGATGCTTCCAGTAAAGTAAATAAAAGAAATATTGATGGTACTACCTCTGCTTCAAAACTTAGGGCTATAAGGAGCCATTCTGTCTCAAATCAGGATGAGACAAAGTTAACTGTTTTTTTAGGTTTATTTGCTATGGCAATCATCGTATTTTTTATAAATTTCTTCAGGAATAATAAATAAGCGTTTGCCCCGCTTTTTAGATAACTGGAAAAGAGCATGCAATAGCGTGATGTTGATAAGATGCTAGGCTTTTCTGGAGGTTGTGTCGCCGTTAAGTGTGTGATTTAATTGCTCTTAAGGCCGTGCCCCGGGCGGGGAGGAGCGCTTAAGAGCGAATTAATCAGGAATTTACCTTTTCAACAATTAACGGTGACATAGTCTTTCTGGAAGAATAATAAAGGCAAATATAGATAAAAAATTGTACTCCAAAAATTATATTGGCCATCAATAAATGAATGGGTTGAGCAACAGGTGGAATGCCAAGTCTATCAAGTGTTACGCCAGCGATAATTGCGGTAACAATCACCCCAACTAATAAATAACTGCAACGTAGTAATATATTGTTTTTATCAACAGATTGGTAAATTTTCCATGCTATCCATAAGTTGGTAAATAAAATAATAGATGAAAATGAACGGTGAATATAAAAAATAATGGGGAAGCTGTCTCTCCAGAATTCTCTATCAATATATTTATGTTCGTGTGCGATAAAATCTACGGCTTCTCTGACCTGTGTCCCCATCCCTACTTGTATCAATGTTAAGCCCATGGCGCAGACAAGTAGCATTTTAAGATTAGCGGGTAATTGACTGCTATCTATTTTAGTCAGGTCTTCTTTTTGGGACTTTGCTATGGCATAAATGAGTAGTGCTACGATAAAGAGGGCAAGTAGCATATGCAAGGTAATCATAAATGGCTTTAAGTTGCTGGCAACGACTGCTGATCCTAGCCAACCTTGAAACCCGACTAAAAAAAAGATAGATAAAGACAGGTAAAATACGCTTTTATCTGTTTTTAAATATATTCTGGAAGACCATGCCGTTAAAAAGATCAAAAAACCAATGGTGACACCAACTAAGCGATTAGCATATTCAGTCCAGGTTTTGACAGGGTTAAACTGGGTGTTTTTATAGCCACGATCTGCATAGATTTCCTGATAATTGTCAGGTAGCTGTGATTCTGCTGTCGGGGGAACCCATTGTCCAAAGCAAGTTGGCCAGTCTGGACAGCCCATTCCTGCACCTGATGCCCTGACAATTCCACCCACCAGAATAACAAAATAAACCGCACAGATAGTTAGCATACCTAAGCGTCTAAAACGAAGAGCAGCTTGATGATTGATCATAATGGTATATGTTTAATAGTTTAAATGCTAAGCAGTGAACACAGAATAAATATTACAAAATGTTAACTGCCATATGTCTAAGTTAAAGTGTCTTTAATAAAAATCCTACCTGATTATCTATGAGTCTCCGCCAAATTAGGATAAAAAACAGCAACACTATAATGCGTCATTCCCGAAGGTTTTAATCAGGAATCTATTGGTTGTGATTCTAGATTTCTGCTAAGAGCCTACAGGATGACGAGGTGTTGAGTCGGTTGTTTTAAAATGGCTGAAGCTCATGGGTAATCAGGAAAGCCTATGTGTATTCTGCAAGTATGAGTGTGCTAATTCGATTAAGATAACATGGTCTGAGCAAGTTCGATTTCTTCTGATACACCTTCAATTTCAAGTATTTCTGCATCAGAAGCCAGTCCTAGTTTTGCAAACGAGGGGACAGTGTTCCAGTCAACTCTGCAGGCAGGATGATCTGTTCCAGCAATACTTTGTAAAAATGCAACTTGTACTAAATCAACGTAATCGGCTTTATCCCCCGTATTCCTTTGAAAATCAATGTATTCAGATGCCACCAGCTTTAATTCATCAGGAAAATCCCATGATTCCATAATGATTTTTCCAATAGCGGGGTGAGCCTTTTCTAATAACTTATTTAACCTAGAGGGGCTATCTCTAAATTCAGGGATATTTTCTACTAGAATTAAAATAGGTAGTTTCCCTATTTGATGAATTAACCCTGCTAGCATGGCTTCGTCAGGATTAAGGTGAGGTGTAAACGAAGCAAGTGCGCGGCTAATTGATGAAACATTAACCCCTTGTTCCCAAATACCTCTAAAATATTCCTCTAAAAGTTCAGTGGAAGGGGTAAACATTTGTTGCATGACCAAGCTGGTAATCAAGGTTCTAATGGTTGAGCTACCTAAACGAGTGACCGCCATTTGAATATTTTTGACTTCCTGGGCACCACGATAGAGAGGGCTGTTAGCAACTTGTATTAATCTCGCAGATAAAGCAGCATCTGTGACAATCATGTCAGCCAGTTCTTGAGAAGATGCTTCTCCTTTAGCAACGGCATCTCTAACTCTTAATGCGACATCAGGCAGGGTTGGTAAAACTAGACGGTTTGCATCGAGTTCTTCTTGTACGTGAACTAAAAAATCCTGAACAGATTTGAATTGCATTTATCTTGAACCTTTATTGAAAGTCTATAATGTTAATTTTATCCTGATTTGAGTTATTAAGTATAAGATTTTTCGACTCAAGATCAGTAGATTGCAAAACCGTTAACATTTTTGTTTGTTGATGGTCAGGTTGTAAGGATAGTACTTTTCCGATAGTTTGCTCGCTATCGCTAATGAATATTGGGGTGCCAACACGAATATCCTCTGTGTTATGACAGAGTGTAAGGAATAGTTCTCGCTTAGATTTACCTAAATAATGTGTTCTGGCAATGATTTCTTGTCCAGTGTAGCAGCCCTTGGTAAAGCTAATGCCACCTAGTTTGTCAATATTCAACATTTGAGGGATATATTTTTCCGAGCTTGCTTCGCTAAGCCAGGGAATACCTGCTGAAATATCTTGATCTACCCATACATTTGAATGACAAAAGTTGAAATCAAATTTATGTATTAAATCTGAGCACAAAGATATCATGTCTTGAGGCTCACTAAGTACTAAATAGCGGTTGGAGTGAAGAGGGAGTCTGATGAAAATTTGTTTATCATGAGAAACAGCAAAAGAGCTTTCAGGTAGAGCGCTTAAGGTGCTTGGCGTTTCAGTATTTAGACCGGTGATGCAGAGATCATTAGTCCTGTTGATAATTTGTACATCAGAGCGCATGATATACATTTGTAACTTCTGCGTGACTTTTTTAACCAGATCATTCGGTAGTACTATCAAAAAATCACGGTTGTTTTTTAAAATCAATAAGGTGCAAATGGTTTGACCTTTCGCATTACAAAATGCAGCAAAAAAACTGTTATTGTTAGATAGCTCATTCATGTTACAAGTAAGCTGTCCTTGTAAAAATGAGGCCGCATCTGTTCCAGTTACTTTTAGAATGGAAAAGTGTGCTAAAGCAGCAATGGTATTCGTATTGTTTTGCTGGTTATGGGTAAAGCTTATTTCCGAGTTTTCGGAAAAAAAGGCGTTGTTTGATTTTAAAAAATCAATCCAGTCTGCATTCATAAGTTGAGTTATAAATTTGTAAAAAAGTGAAGTATAACGGCTATTAATACTCTGGTAAGTTTATTTCCATAAAATGAATAATATATATTCTAAATTACTATTGGAACCGTCTGATATAGGCTGTATGATGAAGATAAATAAGCCACACAATAAGTAAGAAAATACCATGATAAAACATAAAAGACCGCTTTCACCACACTTAATGATTTATAGGTTACCTTTAACGGGGATTGTCTCAATTACGCATCGAATGACAGGTGTAGTTTTAGCAATGGGACTTATCGTTTATGTTGCAAGTTTTTTTATTATATTGCAAGGAAATGAAGCCTTTTTAGAATTACAGTCCTTTTTGGACTATACCATTATTAGAATAGGCATTTGGTTCTTTGTCTATGCTCTGTTTTTTCATCTGGTTCATGGGATGAGGCATTTAATTTGGGATGTAGGAACGGGCTTTGATAAAGATGATATGGATAGAAATGCCATTATTGAATTAGCATTATCTTTTGTTTTAACTCTTATTTGTTATTAATATTATGAATTATCAAACACCTTTAGCAAAAGTCAAAGGTCTTGGATCAGCAAAGGCTGGAACAGGTCACTTCTGGATGCAAAGAATTACAGCTATTACCTTAATTCCTTTGTCACTATGGATGGTTGCCTTTACTGAGCAATTATTAAATGCATCACATCAAGAGATGGTGGCTTGGTTATCGGGCCCGATAGATATAGTTTTAGCGTTAGCCTGGGTTATTGCCGCTTTTTATCATGCATCATTAGGCTTGCAAGTTGTTATTGAAGATTATGTGCATTCAGAGTGGATAAAAATTTCTTCAATATGGCTAATGAAATTAACTTTTTTATTTTTCGCTATAGCGGCAATCGTTGCTATCTTTCGAATTTCAATGATTGGATAAGCTAGGATAAGGCATGTCAACAGATTACAAAATAATAGAACATACCTACGATACCATCGTTGTAGGTGCAGGTGGTGCTGGTTTGCGAGCCACTTTTGGGATGGCAGAAAAAGGTTTGAAAACAGCCTGTATTACCAAGGTTTTTCCGACTAGAAGCCATACTGTGGCTGCTCAAGGCGGTATTAGTGCTGCATTGGGTAATATGGGGGAAGATGACTGGCGCTGGCATATGTACGATACAGTCAAAGGATCAGACTGGTTAGGTGATCAAGATGCCATTGAATATATGTGCAGAGAAGCTATTCCAGCGATTATTGAACTGGAACATTATGGCGTTCCCTTTTCAAGGACAGAAGACGGCAAAATCTATCAGCGTGCTTTTGGCGGTATGACCACAAATTTTGGTGAAGGTACCGCACAAAGAACTTGTGCCGCCGCTGATAAAACGGGGCATGCTATTTTACATACACTGTATCAACAAGCTTTAAAGCATAATGCCGAGTTTTTTGTTGAATACATCGCCTTAGATTTAATAATGGATGATGGCGAGTGTAAAGGTGTGCTAGCCTGGTGTTTAGAAGATGGCAGTTTACATTTATTTCGTGCGCATTCTACTGTACTTGCTACCGGTGGTTATGGACGGACTTTCTTTTCTTGTACCTCTGCACATACGGTGACGGGTGATGGTAATGCCATGGCTTTACGCGCAGGTATTGCATTACAAGATATGGAATTCATTCAATTTCACCCAACAGGTATTTATGGTTCAGGTTGCTTGATTACTGAAGGTGTTCGGGGTGAAGGTGGTTATTTAACTAACTCTGAAGGTGAGCGCTTCATGGAGCGTTACGCACCTAATGCAAAAGACTTGGCATCACGTGATGTGGTGAGTCGAGCGATTACTATGGAAATTCAGGAAGGGCGTGGTGTTGGCCCTGAAAAAGATCATGCTTATCTGCATATTGAGCATTTAGACCCAGAAATTACTCAAGAACGATTACCGGGTATTTCTGAAACAGCCAAGATATTTGCTGATGTCGATGTGACAAAAGAGCCTATCCCTATTTTGCCTACGGTGCATTACAATATGGGAGGAATTCCAACCAACTACAAAGCTGAAGTGGTTACCTTAAAAGAGGGGAATCCAGATTCAATTGTTCCTGGCTTGATGGCCATTGGAGAAGCGGCTTGTGTTTCCGTTCATGGTGCTAACCGATTAGGTTCAAATTCATTACTGGATTTGATTGTGTTTGGTCGTTCGGCAGCTAATCGATGTGCTGAGTTAATCAAACCTAATATGCCTCATTCGCCCTTAAAAGAAGGGGCTTGTGACAAAGCATTAGCTCGTTTTGACAGAATCAGGTTTGCTAAAGGAACAGAAAAGACAGCTGATATCCGGTTAAGGATGCAAAAAACCATGCAGACACATGCTTCTGTCTACAGAACAGGTGAAATGCTGGAAAAAGGGGTGGCTAAAATTGCAGAGATTAGAGCCTCTTTTAACAATGTAAGTGTTGAAGACTCTTCGCTTATCTGGAATACTGATTTAGTTGAAACATTAGAACTGGAAAACCTACTTGATCAGGCCTATGTTTCTATTGTTGCAGCAGCTAATAGAAAAGAAAGCCGAGGTGGGCACGCGAGAGAGGATTATCCAGATCGTGATGATAAAAACTGGATGAAACATTCTTTACTATGGCTGAATGACGATAAAGTAAAAATTGATTATAGGCCTGTACATATGTATACGCTAACCGATGAAGTTGATGTTATTCCACCTAAAAAGAGGGTTTACTAATGGTCGAATTTGCCCTGCCAAAAAACTCAAAGCTACAAAAAGGTAAAGAATTTCCTGCGCCAAAAGGTGCAACAAATTTAAAACGCTTTGAAGTCTATCGCTGGAATCCAGATACAGGTGAAAATCCACGTATTGATATCTTTCATATTGATTTGGATAGTTGTGGTCCTATGGTTCTGGATGCCGTTCTAAAAATTAAAAATGAAATAGATAGCACATTAGCATTTAGAAGGTCGTGTCGCGAAGGCGTCTGTGGTTCATGTGCAATGAATGTCAATGGTAAAAACACCTTGGTTTGTACCAAGGCAATAGAGGATTATACTGGGACGATTAAAATATTTCCTTTACCGCATATGGATGTGATGAAAGATTTAGTTGCGGATATGACTAACTTTTTTGCGCAATACGCATCGATTAAACCCTGGATAGAAACGCAAACCCCACCCCCTGCAGATAGGGAAAGGCTACAAAGTAAAGAAGAACGTAAAAAACTGGATGGATTGTACGAATGTGTACTTTGTGCCTGTTGTTCGACTAGTTGTCCAAGTTATTGGTGGAATAGTGATAAATATTTAGGGCCTGCAACATTATTGCAAGCGTCTCGCTGGTTAGAAGATAGCCGAGATGAGAATACGGGAGAGCGCTTGGATGAGCTTGAAGACCCCTATAAGTTGTATCGTTGTCATACCATTATGAGTTGTACGGATACTTGTCCAAAAGGGCTTAACCCAGCAAAAGCCATTGCAGATATTAAAAAGATGATGGCTATTCGACAGCAAGGGTAATGTTTTTGCTTGAATCTGTGGCTTCATTAGGAATAATGGAGTTACAGAGCTAGCTATTTTCAAGTTTGAGGTATGTTTTAAAGGTATAAAATGGAACCCATTGCAAAATTAAAATGGCAGTGTCGAAGAGGGACTAAAGAATTAGATTTTTTGTTGGAAGGGTATCTTAATACTTTTTATCAGCAGGATAGGAATGAAGAAAGGCTTTTATTCAGGGAACTTTTGAGTCTGCAGGATACTCAATTGATAGGGTTTCTATTAGGCGACCAAGTACCAGAATCAAAAGGATTGGCTGCACTTGTTAAAAAAATTCGAAAAAATAGAAATATATAATATTAATCAATCAGCGGTGTTGATTAAGTGGTATGTTGTGATTCATATCGTGGCTGTTTTAGCCGTTTTTTTAAGCGCATTGATTTTAAGATATCAAATTTTATTGCTAATTATTATATTAATTAGCCTGTGGGACGCTTTGAATAGGCAACGTAATTTTAATAAAGTCGTTATTCGACATCGCTTTGAAACAACATGGGATATTTCTTATTTAGACGGTATTTTTACAGCGATAGAAATATTACCCTCAACCGTGATCACTCCCTATGTATTAATTTTGCATTTCAACGTAATGAATCAGAAGAATCAGACTATTCTTATTTTAAAAGATGCTTTAGGTCATGAAAAATATAGGGAATTATTGGTGTTATTAAAAATATCAGGATTACAAAAGGATGGCTTATGAGCCAACAGAAAGATATTCAGCTTGAAATATCAAAAATAAAAAACCTGCCGCCACTGCCAGAAGCCAGTATAAGAATAATTACAGCGGTAAATGATCCTGATATTGCTGTTGAAGAGCTAGTTGATGTTCTTTCTTTATCTCCCGTGTTGGTTGCTCGTCTTCTTGGTCTTGCAAACTCTGCTTATTTTGGTCGATCGGGTCAAGTCAGTGATTTACGCATTGCTATTATTCAGGTTTTAGGCCTTAATTTAGTTAAAAGTCTTGCGCTAAGTATTGTGCTGAATGTTGAGTTAAAAACAGCTGAATGTAAAATGTTTGATGCGGGATATTTTTGGAGTCATGCGCTAATCACTGCATTGGTTGCTCAAAAAATAGCTATTCAGTTGAATAAGGCACTTATTCCGTCAAATATTGCGTATACCTCGGGGTTGTTACTTAATATCGGGCTATTGGCTGGTATTACTATTTACCCAAAGGAGCTTAGTTGTATATTTTCAAATATAGATCCTATTGAAGGCTCTGTTTCTCGTGCCATGCAAAAAGATATTGGACTTAATCAGTATGAAATTGGTGAAATATTATTGGAAAGATGGAAGCTACCTTTAATATATCAATTGGTTGTAAAGAACTTCCAGAATCCTGAGTTTGAAGGCGAGGAGGGCGAGTTAATTAAGCTGTTGGAATTAAGTCATTGGGTTGCGGCTTATATTATTGATGATAAAATGGATGAAATGACTTTCTTTTCTGATTTGGTGAATGAATTGACCTTATCTAACAAGGATTTTTTAAAGATTGTTGATGATGTTGTCAGTAAAAAAGATAATATTCTTGAGTTAGCTTCAGTGATTGGTGGGTAGGATATAAATGGAAATTAGTACGTTACAGAGTGGCGATGGGCTGGAAGATATAATTGTTGAATTATTAAGCTCTTTATCCGCAGTAAAAGATTTGTCAGAGTTAAATTGTCAGGCTGGAAATGAAAAAGAATTAATTACTAATGCGTTAAGTGTTCTTATTCAAAACCAGGATATGGAAAGGTGTTCCCTATTTTTGTTGAATGAACAGGGGTTTTTGGTTAATTTAACGGGCCTCAGTATTCTTGAATCACCTGATAAAACAAGAAAGCAATATAAATCATCACAATTTAAAGTGGGAGAAGGCGTTATTGGGGCGGCTGCCTTAACAGGTGAGTTGCAACACTGTCAAAATTGTTCAGAAGATGAACGATTTGCTTCCATTGATAAGCAGGTTGGTGTTGTGATTCCTGGCTCTATTATTAGTGTGCCTATTATTGTTGCTGATGACCTGGTTGGGGTGCTTAATATTTCACATCCTCAAGCTTATCATTTTAGTGACTGGCATATCAGGATGCTGGGAATATATAAAAACATGCTGGGGCAGTTAATTGCTAATTATCGCTTGTTTAGAGAGATGGATAATCAGATATCTAAACGAACAGCTAAATTAGAATCCGCATTGGTTGACTTAAATACTTTAAAAGAACATTTTGAGAGTATTTCAATGCTTGATCAATTAACAGGCTTATTTAATCGTCGATACTTTTACGAACAGGCCGAACTTGCGCTCGCCAATTCAAAACGCTATGGCCAACCTCTTTGTTTATTGGTGTTAGATCTTGATCACTTTAAACAGGTGAATGATCAATATGGCCATAGTGTTGGTGATGAAGTTTTAATAAAGACGTCCAGTGTTTTGCAAGAACAGATTCGTGATTCAGATGTATTGGTCCGTTATGGTGGGGAAGAGTTTGTTATTATTTTCTCCAATACGAGCTGTGATAATGGGGTGAAATTTGCCGAACGAATTAGAAAAAAGGTTGAAGCGTTAAAATGGCAAGACAGTGAATATATTCAAACAGTAAGTATCGGGCTGTATTGTTTGAGTGGTGAATGTTGTTTACAAGCTGAAAATGACGAAATAAATATAGATAAACTAGTTAACTTTGCGGATACTGCGCTTTATAGGGCTAAAAAAGAAGGAAGAAATCAAGTTGTTATCTATAATGGCCATGCACCGGAAAAATAATTTAAAAGCTTGAGATTCCTAGTATAATCACTCTCTTTGACTACTCTAGTCAAAATATACCTTAGAAGTATGTAAAAAACTTCCTGCAATATGATTGAGCGTTCGTAATCTCTCTTGTATGCGGGACAAACCATCCGTAAGTTGATAGGTTTTTAAATGCATACTGCTCACCAAGACAAGAGATTTATATTTTATGGCACTTCATTGTGGAATTGTTGGCTTACCAAATGTTGGGAAATCAACACTGTTTAATGCATTAACAAATGCGACTATTGCAGCAGAAAACTACCCTTTTTGTACGATTGATCCCAATGTAGGTGTGGTTCCCGTGCCAGACTCTAGAATGGATAAGCTTGCCGAAATAGTGAACCCAGAGCGTATATTACCAACAACAATAGAGTTTGTTGATATTGCTGGTCTAGTTGCTGGCGCTTCAAAAGGTGAAGGACTGGGTAATCAGTTTTTAGGTAATATTAGAGAAACAGATGCAATTATTCATGTTGTACGTTGTTTTGACGATGATAATGTAATTCATGTTGATGGAAAAATTGATCCACTAAGTGATATTGAAGTTATTAATACTGAACTAGCTTTGGCAGATATGGCGTCAGTTGAAAAAATGCTATTAAAAACCTCAAAAGCAGCTAGAACAGGGAATAAAGAAGAGCAAGTTAAAAAAGCAGTTTTAGAAAGAGTTTTCGCACATTTAGATCAAGGCTTAGCAGTACGATCATTAGAACTAACTGAAGATGAAATCAAGTTAATTAAAGAGCTTTGCTTAATTACTCTTAAACCAGCATTATACGTAGCCAATGTTCAGGATGATGGTTTTGAAGGCAATCCATTGTTAGACCAGGTGAAAGAATTTGCAGCCACTGAAAATGCAAATGTTGTCGCCGTATGTGCAGCAATAGAGGCAGAAATCATTCAATTAGAAGATGATGAAAAACAAGAATTTCTTGATGACTTAGGGCTTGAAGAGCCTGGCTTAAACCGTGTAGTACGAGCAGCTTATTCATTGTTGAATTTATCAACATATTTTACTGCAGGCGTGATGGAAGTTCGTGCATGGACTATCCCCGTTAATGCAACAGCACCACAAGCAGCTGGTGTTATTCATACAGATTTTGAAAAAGGATTTATCCGCGCAGAAGTTACTGCGTATCAGGATTTTATTGATTACAAAGGTGAGCAAGGTGCGAAAGATGCTGGAAAATGGCGTTTGGAAGGCAAAGACTATATAGTTCAAGATGGGGATGTTGTTCACTTCAGATTTAATGTTTGACAATAATTAATATACACTCTATAATTCCCATTCTTTACAAGAGCTGCTGTCTAGTAGCTCTTTCAAGATAAGGCGATATAGCTCAGTCCGGTTAGAGCGCGGGATTCATAACCCCGAGGTCCCAGGTTCGATCCCCGGTATCGCCACCATTAAAATCAAAGGCTTATGTGGTTTTATTTACTTTCTGTTTGCAGCATGTAGTAAATTTGTCACATTTCTGTTTGATTACCCTGATACATTTTTAGCATATTCTTTAAGGTGATCGCTTGATAAATGAGCGTATCTTAATACCATAGAATAATCTGCCCAACCTCCCAATTCTTGTAGGGCGTTTAAAGGTGTTCCATTTTGTACATGCCAGCTTGCCCAAGTATGTCTTAAATCATGCCAGCGGAAATTTTCAATGCCTGCACGTTTTAAAGCATTCCTCCATCCGCGTTTGTTAGCTTTCTGAATAGGGTTTCCTTTATAGGTAAAAACATTAGTTGGATGTTTGCCTATCTGTTCACGAATAACACTAATGGCATTATCGTTTAATGGAACAGCAATATCTTTACCTGCTTTAGCCTGGTCCCCATGAATCCATGCGCAATGTCTTTGCATATCAATTTGTTCCCATAACAAACCTGTTACGTTTGCCTCTCTTAGTCCAGTTGCTAAAGTAAACCTTGTCATTGCTTCAGTGTGCTTTGGCAGTTCCTTATATAACCGCTCAGCCTCTTCTTTAGTTATCCATCGAACTCTTTTTTTAGTGACAGGTAATAGTTTTATTGAAGGAGCATAATCTATCCATTCCCATTCATTCTTAGCTCTATTCAATACCGATCTAACAAAAGCTAACATGTGATTGACGGTTGAATTACTAACCCCTGTTTTTAACTTTTCAGTTTTCAGGTGTTCAATCATTTCTTTGTCAATTTGATGCAAACTTTTATCGTGTAAGTATGGATTTATAAACTTAAGGTATTTAATATCATCACCAGCACTTTTTCGGTGGCCTTGTTCTTTCGACCATCTAACTACCGTTTCTTTCCAGCTCCGACCTTTTTTGTCGTCAAAGTTTTTATTACGCCACAACTCGGCCTTTAGCCTGTCGTGGTATTCTTGTGCCTCCTGTTTAATTACAGTCCCAGTAGTTTGTTGTATTCGTCTGCCGTTTGGTGCAGTGAGTTGGACCCACCATGTTTTCTTTTTACCGCGCGTATAGATTGACATTTTTTAATTGACTCCTTTTTATTATCAACTATTCGCAGTTCTTGTCCTGAACTAGAATAATCGCCTTTAAGCCATTCAGCAAGGTGATCGTCTAAAAATACCCAGCACCGACCAGGTTTTCGTGCTGGAATTTCATTGCAGTGTGCTTTGCGTCTTAGTGTTGCTTCGCTCATATGTAAAAACTTTGCTGCTTCTTTAATTCCTAGTGTTTTCATAAGATAAATAGTATTTTTTATAAGCAGTGCTGGTGATTGGGTATATAAACAATAAAATGTAATATAGACATATTAAGGTGCAAATTGAATCGACAAAATTTAGCAACAAAGTCTTTTTACTGATCCAATAAATTTGTTGAGCATGATAATAAAAGTTTTCAATTTGAATATGGTCTTTTTCTCTGAATGTTTTCAGTGCAGAAATTGTAACCCATAAAAGCACTAATGTCAACACAAGTCATTGATATATAAGATAAATACATTACAACACTTTTTGGTTTGTTATTTTGTTATAAAGATAAATTTATATAATCTCTAAAATATAAAAATGCCGAAAGGTATGTTGTTTTTAAGGAGTTATATCCTCTTATTTCCAAATAACACCCATTTTGGAAAGATATTTTTATTGTTGTAATATTGAATTAAGATATTTATCACGAGAGAACAAAATGACAAATTCAGAGCAAGAATTATTTTTAACCTGGCAAGCAGAAGTTGATAGCGTGGGACCTTTTGCAGAGATAGAGCGATTACAAGGACTACTAGAAAGAGCCCCTGCATTTTCTGAAAACACAAACATGTATCAGTGGTTAAGTGGCTTTGTTTGCGGTCGGCGTTGTGAAAAGCAGGAGAAAGAAATGGCAATGATTACGGATTAACAGATTGCTAAGGCCTCAGAGTTTTAATCAGGAATCCGCCACCCAGTAACAGTATTATTTTTAGAGTGAGGAAAACAAAACTTGATTTTAGATTCGTTGATACGCCAGCCGGATTGCTTTTTCTGGCATGTGGCTAAATCATGAATATTTGTTACCTGTGACAGCGCATATGCAACCTTACCCGTTTCAGAATTGGCCCAGTTAGCCCTATGTGCTTCATTCACAACTTGATCATAAGCTTCTTGCTTAGCCTGTTGGAATAAAGTAGATCTAATAAACTGATAGCTAATAACATTAGTGGTAACAAAAAAAACAATACCAATAATGGCACTCACAACTACCCAGCCAATAGTTGCTTTCAGCTCACGTGAACGATAAAGCCCCTGAGCAGTTTTAGCTAATTGCTCACTTATGCGGTCAATATTAGCATTGGCAGCCGTCGTCATTGCAGAAGAAGCAATATGATCAACGGTACTCGTAAAGGCCTTTAATTCAATATGACGCTGCCTCTGTAATTCTTCAATAGCTTTTTCAATACCAATAAGACCGGAATGATTAATTGCTAAAATAAGCCAGGCTGGATCATCAGGCGTTAAGCCATAGCTAACGGCTGTTTTTAATAACGTCTCTCTTTCAGCAGATGAAAGAGATTTTAATAATGCCTGAAATGCCTTGTCACTCATATTTATTCCGTGCCTAACTTTAAATCTAGCTTTTCAATCTGTTGATCAAAAGCATGAAACCAGCGGTTTATTCGGCAACGATAAGCCAATTTAATAGAAAGGTCTGACATCGCAGTATAGAAAGGTATATTACGCCTATCAATTTCAGCCAGTACCCCCGTGGCAATAACAGGTAATTCAATTTCAATACCCTGATGCTTTTTCAAAGCGTCTTTTCCTTTGCCTGCATCATACAAATGAAACTCTTCATCCTGACCAAAAAAACGATTTTTCACAACTACATAATTTGCTTTATTATCTGCCAGTTCAATCATCGCTTTTACAGACCTAATAGAGGCTTTAAACGGTGATATCACATTACACAGTGTTAACTGGTAACCATGATCAGAAACTAAATCAAAAAATCCAATCTCTTCATCCAATAATGCTAAATGGGTAATAGAGGCAGCAGGCAAATCAACAAGCACCAGAGGCTTGTCAGATGCCAAAATATCAATAAATTGATCTCTTTTATCAGGATTAATAATTTGGGCACTGATAACGCCATAATCTTTATAAAACTGTAAAAGCTGCCCAACTTCACCATCGCCATCAACCAACAGAAGATCCTCGTGCAATTGCTTGCGTATTAAATAGTCTGCCAAGGCGCGTGTAAAAACAGATTTACCTGTTCCCCCCTTATCAGATAGCACCAAAATGATGTGTTTATCGACAATTTTTTTCATTAGAAGTCCTCTAGCTGATCAAGTAGCTCAGTTGTTTGTTGTTGAATCGTGTTAGATACCGTCGGATTATTAACGGGCTTAGCAGGCGGTAATGTGGTCTCAATCTCTGTATCTCTAACAGCGACTTTATTTTGTTCCTGCTCAGAACTAGGAGCGATGAGGCCATGCAATGACGGAGTTACCTGAGGTTGGTCTTGTGTAAATAGAGCATCATTACTGCAGTGATCATTTAATTTCCCTGAGTTACAAGTTTCTGAGGATGATGACTTTGCTCTTTTTTTAAACCCTAGCTCTTGCTGGCAATGTTCTCGCAATGTTTGTTCGCTGACATGCAACCCCACTTGTTCAGCAAGTAACCCTCGAATCACCTTAAAAGATACGCCGCTGGTTTTAAAGCGAATCAGCTCTTCATTTAATAAACGGAGTTTGTCTCGGACGGTTACCTTGTTGGTTTTTCGTTTACTTGCTAGCGTGGTGTCAATAACTCCGTTTAACAGATATGTTTTTTTGAGTATTTCTTCATCAGAAGGGAGAGTGCTTGTCATCTAATTTACCCTGAAACTTGTATGTTGTTTTAGATTGTAGTATTACTTGTGTATGTTATCAATCTATTGAAATACAAGGATAAAATGTAGTGTATGTAATTATAAGTAGATATAAGTTGGCATAACAAATGACAAAGCGCAAGAATCAAAACATCAACATGAAGACTGAAAATGCAGCTGCCATTCATGCGGTTGGTTTTGAAAGGAATTGACTGACTTAAAGAGAATGCTGTGATGCATATTGAGATCATATGGCAATGAGAGGCGATTAATAATAAACAGGTACGTCAGCAAATGTATACAACACACAAATGGGCGCTATATATCCGATAGGTCAATAAATTGAAACTGAGCAGAAAGCAGAAAGATAAATCAACAGATAAAGGCAACAACAATGGAAAATCAACAAAACGAACCAATACAAGAAAATGTACAAGCAACAGAAGTAATTCCAGCTCAAATTAATGCACAAGCAAACCCAAGCGCTAGTCAGATAGAAATAGATAGAGACATAGATATAGATATAGAAGCTGAGCTTGACTGGCAGGCACTTCAAGAACAAATAACTTATACGGCATTAGACCTCATTCCTCAAACAGTAATAGAAATAAAAAGTGAAGAAGAGGATGAAAGCAAAATCAGCCAAGGTAGGTCGAATGAAAATGCAACCAAATCAAAAGTGATCAGTTTTCGAGTAACAGCTGAAGAATATGAACAGCTGCATTTCCAATGTTTGAATGAATACGGAGAAAAACTACTCACTGTCTCAAAATTAGCAAAGCTCACAGCGTTAGGACTATCTAAAGCAAAGGCGATGGAACAACCATTAGAAAGGTACCGCTTGGCAATAGCTGCTGAAATAGCTATGTCAATGACAGACATAGTACATAAGCTAGACAGTGGGCTAGAAGAAACAGAAAGTGAAACTTATCTATCTGAAAATGGAAAAATTATAATCGCACTAGAAAATATACAAAAAAAGGCAAGTATGCTATTAGCACCTCTAGTTGAACAAGCAACTCAATAAGGAAATACGATGACAATTGTACGGATTAGTCAGCACCAAGATGGCATAGAAGATTACTTACAAACGGGGATGAAAGCGGGTAGGGCAGAGCACCGTGATGAGTTAGATGTTAGAACAACTATTATAGGTAACTTAGCTGTCTTACAGAGCGCTAACAACTATGTGCGAAAGCATAAAAGCTGGGATAACAATTACTGGCACATTACGATATCTATGCGATGGAAATACCACTTAACCTCAGACAATACTAGCAGAGCAATAGCGTTAGATGTCATTGACTATTATTTTCATCTCTATGATAAAAAGCAATTAGCCGTTTATGCAGAGATACATAAGCCCAAACAGCAAATGGCAATTGATCCTGTATCACTAGAGAAAAAACAAAGATTACCGCATATTCATCTGATCGTCAGTAAACTTGATCTATGGTCAAACAATCAGTTACGCATATTGCCCTACACAAAAAATGTAGCTCAATCATTTCAAATTTGGTTAGATGATAAGTACTATATGAAGTCGCATTATCGGCAAGCAGAAGAAACGCGCGACGTGGACAATATAGATAATGCACTACCAACTGTAGCAGAAGCAGACATGGCGATTAAAAAATATCAACGCTGGCATGAAAGTTACAACACCCTGCAACCGCATAAACAACTTTATGCGCCGGCAAAATTCATGAAAACAAGTAACTGGGAAAGGTTTGCCAAGCCTGATAAAAAAACATTACAACAACTACAGAAAAAATCAGATGCGCTATCAAATACCCACTGGGTCAACCATCAAAAAGGGATATTGCTGCTGCAATCAAGTTACACAGCAACTCAGGCATTAAAACAGCGACTGATTGATATAAGAACAAAAAAAGACCATAAGGATGTTATTAAAAAGATTAACCAGCAATACAATATGCGATCTATTTTGGCAATGGCAGCAAAACAATATGGCTTAGACAGAAAATCATTCAGCTATGAACAAATCAACAAAATAAATTATGCAAAAGATCATCGTACAAGTGGTTTAGTAAATATTGTTGAGTTAGCGCATAAGCATTTAAATATGACAGTGTTTGAATCAATAAAGTGGTCGATAGGTGATTCTCCAGATAAGCGTTGGGGGCAGGTATTTTTAGAGCAAAAAGAAACTGAGTTACTTACTAAAACCTTAATGGATAACGTCTATGAAGGCTTTGTTTTAGGTATGAAATAAGCGTAAATATGCTATAATTAACAGATAGTTATTTTAATTAACAAGGAATGTAAATAACTAAAATGACAGGCACAAACGGAGAGAATTATTATGGCGACAGCAACGATTAAAGATGATGCTACACTTTACCAGGATAAAATGAATAACAGTGAGGCGGCTGCATTTTTAGGCATCAGCTCAACGACATTAAATATCTGGCGCTCTAAAAAAACGATTAATATTCCGTACTATAAAATTGGGAATCGAGTGTACTATACGCACACTGATTTATTGACCTTTGTTTCAGGGCAGCGTCAGATGGGGTAATCATAATTCTGAACCATTTCATGTAAATTGAATAAAGGTCGCAGCAACTCCTTTACAGTCATCACCATTTTAGCTTTTTGTTCGTTTTCTTAATTCACCACCGTTAGGGTAATCGAAACCTAAGCACTCATAAGCAAGATTTGGGTCGACTGTCTCAGTTAGGTGCTCAGTATGTAATCACTTGCTTAAAATAACTTTATTAGAGATAGTTCTGATCTAGGGTTAGATCTTCACCAGCTAAGTTAACCACACCTGCTATTGCAGTACCTGTTACATGCACGCCATTGCTTAATGTGCTGTTGTAATAACAATGATGGTGGCCATGAAAAATGCTTTTAGCCCCTATAACATTAGCTAACTCATCAATTACATTATAGCCATAGTGGTGGGAACTAGGTGCTTCATGAGACACTAAAATATCAGCCTTGATCTGTGATTTCATATTCATAAAGTCATGGTGCCAAACCGAATGGTCTATATGTAGAGGGATTCTCTTAACATTACTGGGGTTACATTTTAGCCAATGTAACCGACTTTCCCATTTTGGGATATCGCCAGGTTTCCAATTACGACTAAGAAATATACCGCCTAATCCTGCAATACGAATACCGGCAATCTCAACCACCTTCAAATGCAAGTTATTGTATGAAAGCGCTGAAAAGAACAGGTGCTCATATTCAGAAGGTGAATCGAAATCATGATTGCCAGCAATCCAGTAGATTTTACAAAGTCCAATAATAGAGGATAAATATTGTTCAAGAGGTGCTTCAAGATTATAGTCGCCAAGCAGTACGATCGCTTCAGGCCGATATTTAAATACTGCAGAGATGATGTTGTGGAACGGTCGATGTGGGTCGCCGCAAAACAGGATGTTATTTTTGTCAGACATTAGGTTGTCTCTCCTTATGAGGAGCATGACAGCAATTTTGTTTTGAAATTTTCTTTAAGAGAAAAAAGAAAAGGAAAAATCACCAGAGCCATGCAGCCCCAGTTTTTTGATGGGGTACTAGTTGCTTGCTGTTTTGATAATCGTCATTTGCAAGCGCACAGGGGCAGTCACTAATAAAATAGCGATATGTTTAATCGTATTCATACTGTGCTCCTAGGTGTGATGGTTGGAACTAAATTCCAGTGTAGTCTAACGCAGATGTAAAAATAATCAAGAGAAAATTAAACAAATAAAATATTGACCAAAATGCTAGCTGTGTTATTATTTTTTTCCAGTTAATCGCTGATTCAACATTCAGCTAATATCTTAAATTAATCTCCAATTAAGCGAGGCAGTATGAATATCGTCAAAGTTACATCTCATCAATTAAGCCTCCGCACGTCTGTATAAAACCAACGACAGAGGCTTCGCCTTAGTTAATTTCTGAGGCATAGTAACGCCTCAAATTTCACTTTTAAGTGTTTAATGATTGATGTATTCCTATGCCTCAGGTTTGGAGATATACGTGAATACAAAATATAAAAAAAGAACCCAACGAAATAAACCAGCTTCTCAGTTAGTCGTAGCAAAAAAAGTAAAAGTATTTGATACCGTTGAGATGCAAAGCCGTAAAGATAATGCACCTACAAAATCTAATGTGTATCAGAATATGACCCGTTATCTGGATTATCTAAAATATACAGAGGGCGAGCTAAACCTACTTCCTGTTAATTATTCGGTACTGAATGGATTAAAGCAACTAACAATAAGCTTTCCGAACTTTAAAGCAGTGATTGAGTTTTATGTGAGGCAAATTGCATTACAGTTACTTAATCCTCAAGCAATTTTCTATTCTGAGCCAGTTTTAATAATAGGTGGTGCAGGTATCGGGAAAACTGCGTTTACTTATGCATTAGCACGCGTAATAAGCACTCCTTGTGAAACTGTCTCTTTATCAACTGCAACATCAGGCTTTGTACTCGCTGGATCCTCTCCAAGCTGGGCAGAAGGGCGACCTGGAAAAGTAGTAGAGAAGTTGGCAAAACATAAAATTGCAAACCCATTAATCATGTTAGATGAATTAGACAAAGTAGGAGGGGATAATCGCTATGATCCTATAGGATCGCTTTACCAGCTATTAGAAAAAGAAACTGCAAAAGGGTTCATTGATGAGGGACTGGAAATACCGACAGATTGCAGCCACATAGTCTGGCTGGCAACAGCCAATCAAGAAGAGCTAATTCCTGAGCCTATCTTATCAAGATTTACAGTCTTTAATGTCCGTACACCGAGCAAACAAGAGATGATAAAAGTAGTTAACTCGATCTATAGCAATATACTCAAAGAAAATGTGTGGGGACAGTTTTTTGATGATGAGATTTCAGCATGTGCTATCGAAAGTATTATTGAAAGCCAAGTCGTGCCACGGAAAATTCAGCAAATCATTAAAGATGCTTGTGCAAAAATTGCTTTAGAACAAGTGAATATAACAAACAACAGGAAACGACGAGCGGGGAAGTTTAAAATATTAGCTGAGCATGTCACCGTATACAAAGAGAAAATAAAAATCCCGATGGGGTTTTATTCAAGGTTGAATTAAAGAAGAGGAGCAATATAAAGTAAGTATTATATTGCTCCTATATCAATTTTCAAAATGGCCTTAATCGGCCAGTAATATAAATTAAATTGTTTAATAATTCTTAGTGACTTACGCTGCCATTTATATAGGAACCTCTGAAAATTACAGTTTATATGCCCAAACCTCAAAAGCGTATTTTTTGAAAAAAATCATAAATCGCCCGGTTTCTTCTTTTATATTTCCCTCTAATGGGTTTTTAGGCGGAATTATTCCACTTGCATCATCAATTGATGGGTAATTTGGTACAAATTAGCTAATGCCATTAGAGAAAATACCTGGTGCGGCATTTTTTAGACCTAGATAACATGCCTTTCTATACCGCTAGCACTGCCCAGTAGTCCCCCCACTGCCCATGCCGATTTTTTAAGATTGTCACTGACATAGCCTTTATTTCTAAAGATAGCTTTGTCATTTTCTCTGGTTAATTTTTCAGTCACTTTTGCATTATTTGTTTTTCTGATTTTGGTAATGATGCTTTTTAATGTATTACAACTAACTGTTGGTCGTCAATCGGGAGCGACTTTTAGTTGTTCTAAATCAACCTATGGACTTTTAGTTCATAGTTGTTGAGTTTAAAAATATCAGCAATTACTGCCGATTTTATCTTTATTTTTTAATGAATGTCTTTTAAATTTAAAAAAATAAATATTTTCGTTAACTAGTTGAATAACTAACAGTTTTTTTTATTTGCAATATTGATATAAATACATTACCACATTTATGTAATTTTACATGAATATGATACAACATTTCCTTGTATATCAATGGTCTATACGATCTAAGTTTTATTGATTTTTTTATTTATTGATGTATTATTTATAGAAACTTAAGTTAGTAATTAACAGAAGCTAATTGAATTAGTTAATTAAAATAAGGGGAATATTTAATATTAAAAGTATTACCAAAAATATATATTAATAATTATTTTAATAAATAACACATAAAAATAGGTGGTAAATGGTAAAAAGATATAAATATTGAAAATGTTAAATAATAATTTAAATTTATTATTTAAACTGTACAACTAAAATGAAATGCTGATCTAATTTTATTTCAGCTTATTGTTGAAATTTGGAGAGAAATTTATGTCTACATTACCTTATATGCAATTTTATGTTTCTGATTACATTTCAGACACAATGCACTTGAGCACAGAAGAGCACGGTGCGTACTTTTTACTATTAATGAACTATTGGCAAACAGGAAAACCGATCCCAAAAAGGCGGTTGGTTGGCATAACAAGACTTTCAGAAGAGCGTTGGAACTTTGTTCAAGAGTCTTTGAGTGAGTTCTTTACAGAAAATGATGAAGGCATGTGGATTCACTATAGAGTTGAAGCTGATTTAGATAAAGTAATGTCAAAAAGTAAGCAAGCGAGTGCGGCAGGGAAACTTTCTGCAGCAAAGAGAGCTGCAACCAAGGCTTCAATTAAAAACCCTCAAAGTATTGATAATAAACATGAATTAAACGACCGTTCAAATTTCGTTGAACGAGAATTGAACTATAAAGATAAAGATAAAGATAAAGATAAAGATAAAGATAAAGATAAAGATAAAGATAAAGATAAAGAACTAAGTGATAAGAACTGTAGTAAGAAAATAATTCAAATTGAAGATGATGCTAGAGAAGTTTCTAATTTCTTGGCTGAGAAAATAAAATCTAAGAACTCTAAAGCAAAAATAAATTCTAAAAAATGGGTGTTTGATATTGAAAAAGCAATACGTCTTGATAAGAGAACGAAGCAAGATTTAATTGAAATAATCCAATGGGTTTATACAAAAAACGAATTTTGGATTCCAATTATTTTGAGCGGGGCGAAGCTTCGAGAAAAATATGATCAGTTATATATGAGCAAAGTATCAAGAAATACTGAAGAGCATGAAAAAAACTTTAATACAACTGATTATAATCTTGGAGTTGAAGGTTTTATAACAAAAAAGGAGTGAGTATGTTGACAGAAGCTAAGATAGAAAAAAAGCATTGTGAAAAACATAATATTAATTATGACAGTCATACTGTGACAATTGGAAAAAGAGTAATAACTCAACCATGTCCTTCGTGTGTCAAGAGTGAACTCATAGAGCAAGCTAATATAAAAAAATGGAAACAGGTTGAATTTCGTCAGAAGCAATTAAGTGAGAAATTTAGAAAAAGCGGTATACCGCCAAGATATACTACGAGAGCTTTTGCTAATTTTAACTGTAGAAATCATCAGCAAAGTAAAGCCTTAGAAATGGCTAAAGCATACTCTAAAAAAATTATTGAAAATAGGAACACAGGCATTGGACTAATTTTATCTGGTAAGCCAGGAACAGGAAAAACTCATCTAGCTTGCGCTATCGGTAGAGAGTACATGCATATAGGTAATGTGATGTTTATTACTGTATCAGCAATGATTCGTCAAATAAGATCATCTTACCAACATAATTCAATTAAAACAGAGCAAGATGTTATTAATCAATTTAGAAATATCGATTTGTTAATTATTGACGAGATTGGAGTTCAAAAAGGTACTGAGAGTGAAGAGTATTTATTGTTTGAAGTTATTAATGAAAGATATTCATATTTTAAATCGACGATTTTGGTATCAAATCATAATGCTGCAAAAATAAAGGGATTTATTGGAGAAAGAGCATTGGATCGTATGAAAGAAGGAGGAGGTATGTTTATTGCCTTTGACTGGGATTCATATCGAGCGAACGTGGCAAGTGATGTTGATTTGCCTTTACTGTCTGAGGCTAAGTATTGTTAATAATACTTGCCCAGTAATGTAATGCTGAGTTTATAAAAAACCTATTGTTATATGAATAGCCATCTGTTTTAGGCTTAATACCGCAAATGTTTTTGCGGCAATGGTTTATTCTCGATGTTCCAGTTTTTAATTATTGCTTTTGTGAAAGACTAGTTCCCACGCGCTGCGTCACTGCCATTAAGTTAAGTATTTTTCTTTTTAAAAACAATGCTTTTTCTGCCGTTTATGAAAGTTCAGCAATCGCCTCGCTGATGATTTTTTGCGAGGTGGGTTGCGGTGCTTTCTATCAACGGTCGGATTGGTTAAAAACAGAGCCGTTAGTTTTTCTTCTATTAAATCTGTTTCATCCTCCTCAAACAGTAAATCAAACGCATGATTTTTGATCGCATTAAACGATACTGAACGATTGACCTTCTGGGGGTATTTTGTTTCTTTTGAGTCTAGTTGTTTTTGTGCTGAATCTGTTAAAATTGACTCAAGTCCTGTTAAATAAACACTTGCATGAAAATCTTGCCTGACCGCTTCCGCCTGAGTGCCTGTAAAATTCTCCAAGGCTAGTCGAGTTTTCAGTAGACCATAAAAGGTTTCTATTCCCCAGCGCAAATAATACAACTCAGCAAATTCAACTGTTGGATAACGTGCCTCGTTATACAAAGAAGTCACCAGCACTTCATTTTCGCCAGTATTTAATTTAACCCGCACAAAACGGACTTTCAATGAAGTCGGTAGACCTAGTTTACGAATAATAGGCATTTGTTTAGCGCAAGGTTTAAGTATTGCCGTTTGACTGTCGCTTCCTTCTCCTTTTAACATTTTTCTGGCAACAGAAAACGAAGCAGCTGAACATCGAATGACATAATCTCTCTGGCTTTGAGTTAGTTCAGCTAGCATCCGATACGAGGGATAGTTTCTATCCATCGTTAATAAAT
>Ga0209395_1000127_pt1 | contig 118591 bp, 99 predicted proteins | sample GOMGulsemesocosm_3_FD_184635 | JGI IMG/M metagenome (GOLD analysis project Ga0209395, IMG submission 184635) | Methane-oxidizing microbial communities from mesocosms in the Gulf of Mexico - GOM9D Gulf of Mexico (SPAdes) (version 2) | ecosystem: Environmental > Aquatic > Marine > Cold seeps...
AAAGCGCATGCTCATGAGTTTATAAGTCAGTTGCCCGAAGGTTATAATAGTTTTCTTGGCGAGCGTGGTGTGCGCCTGTCTGGTGGCCAACGCCAACGTATTGCTATTGCTAGAGCAATATTAAAAGACCCACATATTTTGCTGCTAGATGAGGCAACTAGCGCACTAGATAGTGAAAGTGAACATCATGTGCAACAAGCATTAGAAGAGTTAATGCGTGGTCGCACTACCATTATAATCGCACATAGGTTATCCACTATTAAACATGCTAACCATATTGCGGTATTAGATCACGGGCTGTTAGTTGATATCGGTGATCATCAATCACTATTGCAAACGTGTGACTTATATCAGCGATTAGTTGAACTACAGTTTAAGCAATTAATACCAATTTGATTAAATTTCTTCCCAACTCAGAGCTATGCTCGATGTTCAATAACAAGGCGAATTTTTTTAGGTTTAGTCATTCTAAATCAAATGAATTTAACGCGGATAGTGAGCATCGAGCAAGCTCCCAAGGGCGAGTACCTAATAAAAGGTAAAGGCTTACACGCGGTGTTATTGATTTTGATAAGGGAATAACCATTCTCTTCAATCAATGCCTTGCCTCTAAGCCTTTTAATTCTCACTGAGTGGGAAAGAACTTAATCAATTTGGTATAACATAACTCTGAACGAGCAGATAACAAAAAGGGAGAAAGCATGATGTTTCCTCCCTTATTATTGAATTGGTTACTTTTCTTAATTCTGAAAGTCTTCGGGTAAGATATTTTCATCGTCACCGGCTAAATCACCGCTCTCAGGTAATTCATAATCTTCGGCTTCTTGCTCAAGCCACCCACAAATAATAGCATCAGCTTGTTCTTTACCGGTATATTTAAGCGAAGAAAAAGCCTGTACTTTAATATCGGCATTGAGTGGAGCTAAGGATTTTTTCACGCTGAGTACTTCAGCACTGCGTTTACCTTGTGATAATTTGTCACACTTAGTCAACAGCACTAATACGGCTAATTCACTATCTGCTGCCCATTGAATTAAATCCATGTCTAAGTCTTTTAACGGATGACGAATATCCATTAAAACAACTAAACCTTTTAGACACTGGCGCTTTTCTAAATATTCACCTAATGCTTTTTGCCACTTTTTCTTCATGGCTAATGGCACTTGAGCAAAACCATAACCAGGTAAATCGATAAGGCGCCTTTCCTCTGCTACTTCAAATACATTGATAAGCTGAGTTCGACCTGGCGTTTTACTGATGCGCGCCAAACCACGTTGATTGGTTAGCGTATTCAAAGCACTTGATTTACCTGCATTAGAGCGCCCAGCAAAAGCAACTTCAATACCAGAATCAGCTGGTAAACGACGGATATCTGGGGCGCTAAGGGTAAAGGCGGCTTTAGTTAAATGTATCTTTGTAGAAGACAAGGGCTTCACTCGTTAAAAATTTTCGCCATTATAGCGTTTTCTTTATCTTTTATTAATCTAATTGCGATAAAGCGACTAAATTAACTACTTTTTCATCGAATTTTATCTGCTAACTGTTACACAGCGCTTATATTCGTGTAAAATGCTGTTACTAAATATACTAAAACCACTTCAAAATACAGATTTCAGGATAACTGAGCGACTTATATTCAAGGCGCAGCCTTTTATTAATGGCGATTCCCTTAACAAAGGTTGCAACGCATAAAATAATTTGCTCAGTAATCCCCTGTGGGTTGGTTTAGAAACGTTTTATGCTGCGCTATTAATTTGAAGAAGGGAATAACCATTCTCTGCAATTAATATTTTGCTTAAAAGCGTTTCTAATTCCAACTGAAGCCTGCATTTTAAAGTGGTTTGAGTATCAACCTTTTTTATCATTTTTTAATCAAATAACGGCTAGACTATTATACTAAAAGCAATGACGTTACTTGATTAATGACCAGCAGAGAGCAACTCAATGAAAAAAATTATCTTTTCGCTAGTATTAGCCTTAGGTTCAATCAGTGCAGTACAAGCAGTAACAGGCGATGCCGCCGCAGGTAAAGCTAAAGCTGCCGTTTGTGGCGCATGTCACGGTGCCTCAGGTATTAGTGCAACTGAAATGTACCCTAACTTAGCGGGTCAAAACGATGCCTATATAATTAAGCAATTAAATGATTTTAAAGCCGGTACGCGTACCGATATGATGATGGCGCCTATGGCCGCTAATCTTTCAGAGCAAGACATGGCTGATTTAGCAGCACATTATTCTGGCTTAAGTCGTACGGGCGAACAAGCAGCTACAGCAAATGATGACAGTGCAGCGCCAGCCGCTAGCACGGCAACAACTGCAAACGTTGAAGTAGTTACTTCAACGCCTGCTTCCGCTATTTATGCTGGTAATGTACAAGCTGGTAAAGATAAATCTGCTATGTGTGCTTCTTGTCATGGCACTACGGGTATCAGTGTTATTAGCATGTACCCTAATTTAGCAGGGCAAAGTGCTAATTACCTTGCCAAACAGCTTGCTGATTTTAAATCGGGTGCTCGTAAAGATCCCGTAATGGCTGGCATGGTTGCCGCTTTATCTCCTGAAGACATGAATGACTTAAGTGCTTATTTTGCTGTGCAATCTGCTAAAGTTGGTGCTGGTGAAAGCAATGAAGCAGGCCACAAGTTATACTTAGGTGGTGATGCAGCTAAAGGTATTACTGCTTGTGTTGCTTGTCATGGCATCAACGGTAAAGGCATGAAACAAGCAGGCTTTCCATCAATTTCGGGACAAAACAAAGACTATTTGACTAAGCAGTTAGCTAACTTTCGTGACGGAAGTCGTGGTAACGACAATAATAGTATAATGCGTAATATTGCGATTAAACTATCTGATGCTGAAGTTGAAAACCTTGTTCAATATATGTCATCACTAAAGTAGCGACATAACGATTTAACACTTTTCCATTACTTTATTACAAAAAAGCAGCGTTTAACGCTGCTTTTTTTTATGCTTAACTGGTAAAGTAACATTCTTTATTACCTCTTACATAAATTGAATGGACAAGCCTTTAAATACTAAACTATTGATTGCATGTCGACAATGTGATGCTTTATACGACAAGCCGCTATTAAAACAGGGGCAGAGTGCTAAATGCACTCGTTGTGGTAGCATATTAGCCGAACGAAAGGTTAACTCAATAGAGCGCAGCTTTAATTGGTCGCTTGCTGGTGTATTATTAATGCTGCCTGCCATTTTACTTCCGATAATGGGGGTTACCTTAGCGGGACAGTTTCACCAAGCATCATTATTCGACTGTATTTTAGTATTGATTGACCGTGGCTTTTTTATGATTGCGAGCTTGGTTTTTTTATTTGCTATTGCCGTACCTGTTGTACGTTTGGTTGGTGCGCTTTATCTTACTTATCATTTTAAATTCAAAAAACTCAAACCTTCTTTATTAAATTTCTTCCGAGCTTATCATCACTTAGATAACTGGGCTATGCTGAATGTTTTTATGTTAGGCATTGTTGTTTCAATGTATAAATTACTCGATGATACTGAACTATCAGTCAACCTAGGCTTGCTATCATTTATTTTATGGCTAATTAGCTCAACCATGGCATCAAGCACATTAGATCAAGACTACATCTGGGATAAGCTTGAGCAGAATTTTCCAAATGAAAACCATGTCGCAAGCGATGTTGATAATGACCATGCAAACAGCTAAAAAAACAGGGTTGGCTTTGTGCCCTAAATGCCAAAAAGTAAATGTTTTGAAAGCTCAACCGCAACAATGTACTCGCTGCCATGGTAAATTTTACCAACGAAAATATAATAGTTTACAATATACTTTGGCTTGGAACATTGCGGCATTATTAGCTTTTATTCCAGCCAACCTCTACCCTATTATGATTGTTTACCAATTAGGTATTCCCAAGGAAGCGACCATATTGTCAGGCATTGGCGAATTTATCGACCATGGTTTATATCCCATTGCTGTTATTATATTTGCAGCAAGTATTATTGTGCCGCTCATTAAAATCATTGGCCTTTTTGTGTTAACTTATAGAACATATACCGGCATTCGTTTAAAGCCCAATAAACACAGTAGGGTTTATCATATATTAGAGTTTTTAGGGCCGTGGTCTATGCTCGATGTCTTCGTCGTCGCTCTAATGGTAACCATAGTTGAGCTTGGTTTTGTTACCTCTGTTGCCGCAGGCCCTGCTATTAATTATTTCACCCTGACCGTAATTTTTACTATGTTTTCCGCCAACAGTTTCGACCCTAGACTTTTGTGGGATAAACGCTCAGAAACAAATATCGATAAGAAAGTTTAAGGAAAAAAATGACCAATAGTCAATCTAATGCTGCTGATGCTAATAAAGCAGAAATTGTACCTCGCCAAGGTATCTCTATTATTTGGTTTGTACCTTTTATTGCACTTATTTTCGGCTTGTGGTTAGCGGTTAAAATTGTCTCTGAACAAGGTACTTTAATAACCATTAAATTTGATAATGGCGCAGGCATAGTGCCAAATAAAACCGAAGTTCGCTACAAAGGTTTAGTGACTGGTTTAGTAAAAAAAGTCGTGCCGTCTGATGATTTACAGCATGTGATTGCTGAAGTGGTGATGACAAAAAACTTTAAAGACTATTTAACCAAAAACACCCGGTTTTGGTTAGTGAGTGCTGACATTTCTCTTAAAGGTATATCTGGCTTAGAAACGTTAATTTCAGGAAGTTATATTAATATACTACCCGATATCAATGATGAAGAAAGTAGCCAAGATCATTTCATTGCCCTAACAGAGCCTCCCGCGCTAGACATGTCAACTCCGGGGTTACACCTTACCTTAGAGACTAGTGTATTAGGCTCAATAAATGAAAATTCACCGATTAGTTTCAAGCAAATTCCTATTGGTTATGTTACGGGGTATCACTACATTGAAAGCAGTAAAAAAATAGCCATTAATATTTTTATTGAACCTGAGCACGCACATTTAGTAAAAGAGAATTCACTTTTTTATAATACCAGTGGTGTGCAGGTTACGGCATCATTATCAGCAGGCCTTAAGGTGAATACCGATTCATTGGCCTCAATTATGGCAGGTGGTATTGCGGTTGATACCTTAAGTTATCAAATAGATAAATCACCAGCAATAAATGGACAAACGTTCCCCTTGCATGCAGATTTTCAATCGGCCGAAATGGGGCATGAAATAGAATTGACCTTAGACTGGAATTCAGGCATCGACCATAATGCCGCTATTTTATACCAAGGTCTGACAATAGGTATGATCGAGTCATTCAGTAAAATAGACCCTGTGTCGAGAAAAATAACCGCTAAAGCTAAAGTGAATCCTCGGGTTGTTCCTTACCTTACCGAACAATCTCAGTTTTACATTGTTGCCCCACGTATTGATTTAACGGGGATATCAAATGCTAAAAGCTTGCTAACCGGTACTTATATTAGTATGAGACCTTCACTTGCAGGTAAAGCGAGCAAACAATTTAAAGTATTTAATACCAAACCGCCTTATCGATACAGTGAACCAGGCTTGCACTTAGCATTAGAGGCAACTGATCGCAGTTCTTTACAAATTGGTAGCAAGGTCTATTACAAACAACAGCTAGTAGGTAGTGTCCAAGCAATAGACACCATTACGCCAGAGCAGCACTTGGTCTATTTACATATCCCACCTGAATTTAGCCATTACGTAAATCAATACAGTCGTTTCTACAACAGCTCGGGCATTAAGATAAAAGCCAGTTTACAAGGTATCGACATACAAGCACAGTCACTGCAAAGTATGTTAACGGGCTCTATTACCTTCTCTAGCAATGAAAGTGAAGAAGAAACAAAGCAAAATAGCGTGACTAATGGTGATGTATTCTCGTTATATAATAACGATAAGTTAGCTAAGCAAAAAACGCTATTTACACTGAATGCCAACGCATCAACTCAGGTAAATAATAATACCCGAATTTTATATCGTGGCACCGAAGTCGGCAGCATTCATCAAATAGACAGTATGGGCGAATTTAAACAATTGCAGCTTGGTTTATTACCTGAATATCAATATATTTTAGCGGAAAAATCACAGTTTTGGTTAGTAAAACCAAGTTTAAGTTTATCTGGCACAAGTGATACCGATGCTTTACTAGGCGGCGCTTACATTACTTTTAATGTTGGCCAAGGTAAGTCAAAAACACAGTTTAACTTATTAGGCTCTCCTCCAGCCAAACACGCTAGTGCCACAGGTTTGCAATTAACCTTGTTAAGTGATCATGCCAAGGTTGCCACGCCCGGCAGTGCAATAACGTACCGCGGTATTACTATTGGTCAAATTGACAATGTTAGTTTAGATAAAGAAGCCGATAATATACGTATAAATATTACCATTGATGAAGAACACCGCCATTTAGTCCAAAACAATAGCCGCTTTTATAATGCCAGTGGTATTACTTTAAGTGGCGGTTTAAGCAACTTTGTTATAAAAACAGAGTCCATAGATGCCATATTACGCGGCGGCATTAGCTTTTATAATCCTCAATCAACAAGCACTAATGATAGCGTGAAGGAACTAGAAACTTTTACTTTATTTGAGCATCTAGGACAAGCCAAGCAGGCAGGCTTAACCATTAACATTCACTTTAATGATGCCAGTGGTTTAAAAGTTAATAGTAAGGTTATCTACCAAGAGCAAGAAGTCGGCTTAATAGATCGTTTAGTTTTTAAAGACAATCAAATCGGGGTAACCGCATTAGTAATACTTAACGATTTAGGAGCTAAACATGCCAAGCAAGGCACAACTTTTTGGAAGGTTGAACCACAAATAGGCTTAGTTGGCTCAAAGAATGTTAGTTTATTATTAGATGGTGCTTTTATTGCTTTATTACCCAGTATTCGTACCCATCATGCACAAAAAACAGAGTTTAACGCATTAGCCTTGCCGCCAACAATTGAACAACTTCCTTATGGTTTAAATATCAATTTAACCACAAACCGCCTTGGTTCGGTGCGTGTTGGCAATCCAATACTTTATCGCCAAATAAAGGTCGGTAAAGTAATTGGTGTTGGTTTATCGGATACAGCAGATACCGTTAATATATTTATTAACATTGCCGAGCCTTATTCAGCCTTAGTTAATAGTGGCAGTAAGTTTTGGAATACCAGTGGCATTACCATTGAAGCAGGTATATTCACTGGTATTAATATTGATTCTGAGTCTGTTGAAACCTTAATTTCCGGTGGTATTGCCTTTGCAACACAAGAGGCTAATAAAGCAAATGAAGCAAAGACAATTCTACCACAGAGCTTTATTTTACATGACAATATAGATAATGACTGGCTGGAGTGGCAACCTAAAATCATCATAAATAAGTGACGGTTTAATCATTGGAGTAAAAACGTAAATTAATTACTTACATTTTACTCGTTTAACTTTACCTTGTTGTCCTTTATCTTAGTTGGTTAAGATGGAACGAGGTAAAAATAAAACATGAGCAATAGATTAGCCGCGTTATTAACAACTTGGTTTAGTCAAAAAGATGATTGCCAATGGCTATTGGCAACGATTATTGAAACCCAGCGATCTTCGTATCGTAAAGCGGGCGCAATGATGTTGATCAATAGCTTAGGTAAAACTTATGGTTTACTTAGTGGCGGTTGCTTGGAAGCTGATTTAAAACGTCAAGCGCAGAAATGTTGGTCGAAAAATCAAAGTACTACCGTATGTTATGACATGCAAGATGAAGATGATATTGCATGGCAGTTAGGCATAGGTTGTGGTGGATTAGTCAAAGTACTATTACAGCCGATAACTAAGCAAAATGATTACCTCGATTTAATCACCTTAAAAACTCAACTTGATAATCGAAATCACTGTTTCTATCAGCTTGATACTCACATTACAGACGCAAGAAACCTTGTTCACTTTGCCTTTGATAAAACACTACCTCACTTCATTGAGATTAAATCAGCACCTAGTTTAATCATTTTTGGTGGCGGTATTGATGCTCAACCATTAGTCTCTTTAGCAAAAACCTTAGGCTGGTATGTTTGTTTAGTTGATAGCAGAACTAGTTACGCTAGAGTCGCTTACTTCAAACAAGCAGATACCATCATAAATCAAAATTATGTAACACTTGAACAAGACCTGCAATTACCCAAAGCTGATGCGATTGTCATTATGCATCACAATATTGATTTGGATGCTCAAGCCTTAATATTAACTAAAAACCATCCCCATTTACGTAAAGCAAGTTATCTTGGTTTATTAGGGCCACAACATAGAACGTCACGAGTGCTGACCAAGGCGTGTATGTCCACAGTCGAATTAGCCATACCATTAGCAAACCCTATTGGTTTAGATTTAGGAGGAGATTTACCTGAGTCCATTGCCTTGTCCGTTTTATCGCAAGCCCATGCCAGTATAGAAAAAGCCACTGGTCAGTCATTAGGTTATTATCAGTGCCCTATCCAACGAGTTGTCGCCAATGCCCCTTAGCTCAACTAAAAAAGCTAACACTACAAATGTTGATAAGATGAGTCGATGCAATACTCAGCTTAATATAGTGCTATTAGCGGCGGGAAAAGGCTTACGTTTTCAACAGTCGTGTACAGATGCTAAAAAAGCTATTCAAATAAAACAATTGGCCAACCTTAATGGCATGCCCATAATAAGGCATAGCATTAACCAACTTCATCCTTTAGCGTCTGAAAATAGTATTACCTGCAACCTTTATGTTGCACTTGGCGCTAACCACCAAAAAATTAGCGCAGAGCTACCTGAAGATGTCACACCATTAGTCACTGAAAACTCTTCTCTAGGCATGGGCCATACTATTGCTGATTCGGTTACACAGATAGCTGATAAGAGTAGTCATATTTTAGTTTGCCTCGCCGATCAAGTACTAATCGACACCCAGCATTATCAGCAGTTAATCAATAAAAGCTTGGCTGAACCCGACAAAATAATCGCGACCTTCAGTGAAAATAAAATGATGGCTCCGGCTATTTTTCCTAAAATGTATTTTACTGAACTGGCTAAGTTGCATGGCGATAGGGGTGCTGGATCTTTATTAAAACGCAACTCGAACAACGTGATAACACACCCCTGCCCTAAAGCAGAATTCGATATAGATACTTGGGCTGATCTTGAGCATATCAGCCTATTAATAAAGCATAGTGAGCCATGCTTTTCATCAAAAATAGAGCTAAGACAAAGCAAAACCGAATGAAAAAATCATTACTAAAAGTCGCCACAAAATATTACTACTAAACATCGTAAAAACCTGGAGCCCGTATGATCAAGATAACAATAAACACTAAACCAATGACCCTTGATGTAGACCCACAGATGCCATTGCTTTATGCACTCAGAGATGAGCTAAAGTTAACGGGCACTAAATTTGGCTGCGGTGCAGGTCAATGTGGCGCTTGTACTGTGCATTTAAATGGTAAAGCAATACGCTCTTGTGTTACGCCAGTATCAGCGGTTGCTGAGCAAGAAATTACCACTATCGAAGGCTTGAGTAATAATAAGGGCCAGCTAGGCGAAAGTGAGATGCAAATTGCATGGCGTGAATTTAAAGTACCGCAATGTGGCTACTGTCAAAGTGGCCAGATGATGAGTGCCAGTGCATTACTCAAAGAAAAGAGTAAACCAACGGATGAACAAATTATTGAAGCGATGCAGGGTAATATTTGCCGATGTGGTACTTATAAGCGCATTAAAGCCGCAATAAAATCGGCAGCCGAAAACACCGTAGCAGCACAAGGAGTAACTAGCTAATGACAACAATTAAAAATGTTAGCCGTCGCAGTTTTTTAAAGCTTGCAGGTATCAGTAGCAGTAGTTTTGTTTTAGGCATGAATTTACCTATTACTCAAGTCCTTGCCGGTACACAAGGGACATTAGCAACAGCCCATGAATTAAACTTTTTTGTCAGCATAGCCAACGATGGTTTAGTCAATCTTATTTGTCATCGAAGTGAAATGGGACAAGGTATACGAACAAGTGTTCCGCAAATTATTGCCGAAGAACTCGGCGCCGATTGGGACAAAGTCAATGTAGTACAAGCGCAAGGTGATGCTAAATATGGCCCGCAGTCTACTGGCGGCTCTGCCTCAATTCGTAATCACTTCACCACGATACGACAAATGGGTGCTATCGCCCGAGACATGCTTGAACAAGCTGCTGCAAATATTTGGCAAGTTGATAAAGCACAAGTTCAAGCAAGAAATCATCATGTTATTCACATTAAAACTCAGCAAAAAATCAGTTTTGCTGAATTAGCAAAACATGCCGCAAAATTAACACCACCCAAATCAGAAGAAGTAAAACTTAAAGCGATCACTGATTTTTCACTTATTGGTAAAGATGTAAAACTGGTAGATCTTGATGATATTGTTGCTGGCAAAGCGCAATACGCACAAGATATTCAATTACCTGATATGTTAATTGCGACCATAGTTCGCCCGCCAGTAGTTGGGGGCAGCGTAGTGTCATTTGATGCCACGGAAGCAAAAAAAGTGAAAGGTGTCTTTGATGTTATTGCGCTCAAACCACGCAGTATTCCAGTAAATATAAACCCATTATCAGGTGTTGCCGTATTAGCAACAAACACATGGGCTGCAATTGAAGGGCGTAAGAAGCTTAAAGTAGCATGGCAACTTGGTGATAAACAAAGTCACAACAGTGAGACATTTAAAGCCGAATTAGTCAAAAAAGTAAATGAAAAAGGCCAGCATGTCGCTGATAAAGGTGATGTATACGCACACCGATATGATGAAAAAAATACCGTGGCAGCCACTTATACCGTACCTTACATTCATCATGCACCAATGGAAACACCCGCAGCAACCGCGGTAGTAACCGATGATAAATGTACTATTTGGGCTGGCACGCAAGCACCACAATGGGCGAGAAGAAAAGTTGCCGAAGAGTTAGGTATAAAGAAAGAAGATATCGATAAAATAGAAGTTAACCAGACTTTAATGGGTGGCGCTTTTGGCAGAAAATCTAAAGGAGACTTTATTGTTGAGGCGGTTGAATTAGCCAAAATCACCAAACGTCCGGTCAAGGTTATTTGGTCTAGAGAGGACGATATTCAACATGGATTTTATCACTCTATTGCCGCCAACTACCATAAAGCCGAATTAACAGCGGACGGCAACGCTGACTTCTGGTTAAGCCGTAATGCCTATCCACCAATTTCTTGGTTATGGAACCCTGACGCTAAAACACCGAGTGATTTTCAATTAGGTTTAGGTTTTGCTGATCTCCCCTTTGAATTAAACAACTTAGCTATTGAAAAGCATGAAGCCGACTCCTTTGTTCGCCCGGGTTGGGTTCGCTCAGTCGCCTGTATCAATAATGGCTTTGCGCTTGGTTCTTTTGTTGATGAGCTTAGTGTCAAAGCTAATATTAGTCCTAGACAAATGTGGTTAAACTTATTGGGCACTGATCGGTTGGTTAACCCTTCTGACAATAACTTTAACTATGGTAATTATGATTTAGATTTAAAAGCGCACCCACTTGACACTAAACGCATGAAACATCTAATTAATCTGATTAGTGACAAAGCCAATGTTGAAGTAAAATTACCTGAAAACCAAGCTTGGGGCATCAGCTTTTTACGTAGTTTCGGTACTTTCGTTGCCGCTGCATCAAGAGTCGAGGTGGTTGACAATAAAGTTAACGTATTAGAAATGCATACTGCTGTCGATTGCGGCATTGTCGTTACACCAGACAGAGTAAAGGCGCAAATGGAAGGCGCAATGATATTCGGTTTATCAATCGCTTTGATGAATGAAATATCAGTAAAAGATGGTAAAGTTGAGCAAAGTAATTTTCATGACTATCCTGTGGCCCGTATTAATCAAGCCCCTGAAATGCATGTACATATTGTTGAGTCTGATGCACCTCCAGGTGGTATTGGCGAGCCAGGAGTACCGCCAGTGGCTCCAAGTATTACCAATGCTATTTATCATGCCAGTAAAGTACGCATACGCGATTTGCCCGTCAATAAAGTTTTTACCGTTTAACCTTAAACGAAAAAATACAGCTAGTGCGTCAGCGCTAGCTGTATTTTTTCACAACTTTATCATTGAGTATCTTTCACTGAACTTTATTTTATCAACTTAAACAATCGTCGTTCTAATACAAACCCCATAATACCGCTCGCTAATAACAATACACCTAAGACTTGTAACCACGCATTAACGGCTCTTAACTGTTTTTCATGTTTAGTCTTTCTAAAAAAACGCCTTCCTCCTTCAACCTCCTCTTCAAAAGAGTACCCTTTGTTTTCAAAGGTCATCTTTATTAAAACATCACTACGCTGTGCCATAGTCACTTTAATTTTGCGCATTTTTTCATCTTTTTCATTACGATCTTTAATATCAATAAGATCACGCCATTGCCTAAATATATCACTTGGTTCACCAGCTAACACTACCCCTTTAGAGCTATATTCATAAAGCGTTTCATTAAATACCTGCTTGGCATAACCAATATAAAACAAGGTAACTGCCACCACGATCAAACTACTGGCAACATAAAGTAGCTTACGTTGCTGATTTAATTTTTTTGTACTTGCTTGTTGATATAGCTGTTCAATATCACTGATCACCAAGAGGTTATTTTTTATATAATTTGTATCTAACGGCTCTAACAATTGAGCAACTGATAACGAAAAAGCACGGAGCAACTTTCTAAAAACTTCATTAGAAGGCAGAGATTTATCATTTTCTAACTTTGATAAGTAAGATTGCTCAATACTTGCTAGCTCGGCTAATTCAGGCTGACTTAAACCTTTTTCTGCGCGTAATTTTTTTAACTGTTCACCTAGTGTCATGGTTAATTCCTTTTTCTTATTACTGCTTTTAATTTTATAAATATATCACTTAGCCTATTGGCTAAATATCAAGTCAAAGCGCCGGCTGCTTTGTACTTACTCCTATGATAGTTCAATCATACCGACCCCACTATCACGGGGCAAGTGTGGCTATTCTTGGGTATTCCTTTAAAAATAACTAGATGAATATTAGTGAATATCAGCAAATAACAACAAATAGATAAAAATGTGACCAAGAATAACATTTATATTAAAACTTTAATTGCAAATAACAACTATTACCATTACCATTCAGCTCCGTTTATTTTGTGAACATTTTTTAAAGGATTTTAATACAGTGATAAAACGGTACCGTAGTGAAATAATAACTGTCATTATCGCCCCAGCACTCTTTGCTTTTCTTACTTTGAATAGCGTTATGGCTGCGCCAAATAAAGTAGAAGAAACCGATAGTCTGATTCAAAAATGGTTGGCCATCGAACAGCAGCGTAATGCCTTGATTAATGACTGGCATCAGCAAGAGCCATTACTAAAACAAAGACTGACATTACTCAAGCAAGAACAATCACAACTAGAGAAAAATCTAGCGACTACCATTGATAATGACAGCGAAGTAGAGAAAAAACGTGCCCAACTGCTCAAATCACAAAACAGCATGGAATCTGGGCAAGCCCTATTAGAAAAATCCTTAGTTGATTACTTCCAATATATTGCTGAAATACACCCGAAATTACCACCACCACTGTTTAAGGCTTGGCAAAAAAAACTTTCTTCTACTGAATTTACCAATGCCGATATCACCAAAAAGCTCAATACTTTATTAGAGCTACTAGAGCAGTTGAATGATTTTGAACAGCGCATCAGTCACGCTGAAACCGCTTTAGTTTTACCCACACCACAGGGTGACAAAGAAATCATGGTACAGCAACTTTACATTGGTTTAGCACAAGCTTGGTACGTATCTCTCGATGGCAGTTTAGTAGGGCGTGGAACGCCAGAAGAAAATGGCTGGCATTGGCAAGCAGATAACTCTGTTGATGGCGAAACGATATTGAATGCTATTGCAATGATTGAGCGACGTAGTGAAGCAAAATTTTTGCAATTACCTATTTCACTAAAATCATCAATAACTGCGGCTAAGTAAATGAAATATTTAAGCCAAACAATGGGCAGCAGACCTATTGCCATTACTGCTGTAATTATCACTTTCATACTATATAACAAGTAGCAATCAAATGAATAAGCTAGTCATCTTTATCATTCTTATAGCCCTTTCTTCTAACTTTGCGCACAGTAGCACCAATGCTGTAAGCAATAGTAAGGTAGTTGATGGTTTACTAAAAGATATAAAATCAGCACAGAAAAAATTGGTTTTGAGTCAAAAAAAACTTACTAAACTTAGAGCCGCACTATCATCAAAAGTACGCAGTTCTGAGAAAACAGTAGCCGATTTAAGAGACCGTGCCGCCGTTTCTCAACGTCTACGAGACGAAAAAACCCTAAGTTTGCAACAACTGCAAACACGATTAAAAACGTGGAGTGAGCAAAGACAGTACCAACAAAATATATTGAGCCGCTTTAATCATAACCTAGCAAAACAACCTTTTTCTCCGCAGGCCTCGGCAGAAGAAAAACTGGCTTGGTTAACACAACTTCTCGACAATATTGATAATAAAATCCATCCTCGTTGGCAAGAAAATAAAGTCGTCATGCCAAACGGTGAATTACATAACGCACAAGTATTATCAGTAGGCCCTGTTAACTTATTTGTTGAGCCAACACAGGATATGACTGGTTTTGTCAGTTTTATTGATAGTCCTGATACCACAGCACATCAAGCCGACTTATTTAAAGCAGAACTACTACTTTCTAGTGATGAAAGTGCTGGCATACTCTCCTTAATGAATACAGGCACAGGCACAGTCTCATTTGATCCAACCCTGACACGTGCTTTTAAAATTAACAGCGAGCAAGACAGCATTATTGATCATGTTGCAAAGGGTGGTATTTGGATATTTCCTATTGTCGCTTTTGGAGTTTTCGCCACCATCATCGCCTTAGTTAAAGCGATACAGTTCTTTCGTTTACCTAGCTTGATTCCAGCCTTTAATGAACGTTTTGCACAATTGGAGAAAATTTCTGAACGTGACGATAGAGAGGATGCTCAAAAAGCGCTTTTTGAGCAAGCAAAAGGTATGCAAGCAGAGTTAATCGCTATTGCGCTTAATAGTGATGTCGGAGCCAAACGAGATGACAGGTTATTCGCTAACTTATTGCACAATAAACATAAATTAGATTATTGGCTTGGTGCCATTGCTATCACTGCGGCAGTAGCCCCCTTATTGGGTTTATTAGGTACAGTCAGCGGAATGATTGAAACCTTTAAGTTAATGACCTTATTTGGTGCAGGCGACCCTGCTGCAGTTTCAGGTGGCATATCACAAGCCTTAGTCACCACAGAGTTAGGTTTAGTGGTTGCTATTCCTGCCTTAATACTTCATGCCTTGTTATCACGACGAGTAAAAACGTATTACGGTCAACTAGAATCGTGTGGTGTTAACTTAAGTCAATTAAATACCCAAACTGTAGCGCTTAATTCAAACAGCTAAGGAGAATTTTTATGTCTTTTAATTCATTTGATAACCCTGTGGTATGGAGCATATTAGTACTAGGGTTCGTTTGTTATCAATTGCTCAGTTATTATATTATTCGCGCATATTCAGGAAATTATCAACTTAAAGATGCGTCATGGATCACCTCGACTGAGATCTTTATTGGTGCCCTGCCTTTATTAGGCTTATTGGGCACCATCAGTGGATTACTTGATACATTTCAAGCCATGTCTCATGGCGCGGAGCTTGATCAAGCCAGTGCACTAAGCCAAGGTATCGCAGATGCGTTATGGACAACGCAATTAGGCTTAGTGGTCGCAATACCAGCCTGGTTAATGCTTGGTCATATTAAACACCTGCTTGTTAAGCAAATAGTTAAACAAGGTGAAATCCATGCGTGCTAATTTGCAGCAACGTTTAGAGCAAACGCATAACGGAATAGATTTATCCCCCTTGCTTGATGTAGTTTTTATCTTATTGATATTTTTTATTGTCACCTCTGTTTTTGTTAAAGAAACCGGTGTTGAGGTAGATAAACCTCAAGCCGTTTCTGCCCAACGTCTTGAGAATACGGTTATTATGCTGGCAATAACCAGTAAAGGAGATGTTGTTTACGACAGTACTTCTATTGGCGTTGCTGGTGTACGAAATACCATAGCGCAATTACTTAAAGTAAGAGACCGAGCCGTGGTTATTCAAGCCGATAAACAAGTGATGACAGAGCTACTGATAGAAGTGATAGATGAAGCAAAATTGGCTGGTGCAAGCTCAGTTAATATTGCCACCGCGCTCTAAGGTAATGACACGCTGATGAAAAAGAAACTCAATCGCTTTCATTTATTCGCTTTTATCGCGAGTAGTAGCTTAATGATACTGGCTTTACTTGGCATATTAGCGAGCAATTGGTTTGCTAATGAATATGAGCCTAAGGTAATGGTACGTAAAGTAAATCAAGCTTATACCCCGCCACCGCCGCCACCTAAACCGGTTAGTCGACCCATAACCGAGGCACAGCCCACGATAGATCTTAATACTGCGGGCGAAGGGCCATCAATTGAGGTGTCAAAACTGACCATCAAACAAGACTTTGACCCTATGTTATCACCACCAGACTTAAATCATGCCCCTAATGATTTAAACCTAGATTTAGCGATAGATTGGCAGGCATTTGGTTTAGGTGAGCTTGACAGTGTGCCAGTATTATTGACCCAAATAAAAGCCGTTTTTCCAAGAAGCTTGGCACGTAAAGGCATTAAAAAAGCAAAAGTAGCCCTTGACGTTTTTATTGATGAGCAAGGCACTATCACCTTGGTTGGCATTAAAGAGATGCCTTATAAAGAATTACTTGATTCAATTAACAAAATCATCCGCAATTCGCGTTTTTCTATACCAACTAAAGGCGGGCAAGCGGTACGCGCTCGTTTCATTTGGCCAGTGGAGTTTAAAAAGACATGACAACAAAATTAATCACCAGCTACCTTATTTATTCTATTGCGCTTACTAGTTTGGCTTATAGCAGTACAAATCTAGCGAGTAATCAGCAAAGTTCCCCTGCTGATAGAAAACCATTAAAAATAAACAGTATTAAAATTGAACAACTATCACCAGTATGGACATTGCCTGCAGGAAATAATCCACTTTTACAACGTGATGCAAAGTTATTACCAGTAGAACAGCCGTTAGCATTAACCATACGACCATTGCTCAATAAAAAAGATTATGCTGGCGCATTAGCCGCTATCGAGCAAGTGAGCCAAGCCGACTATGAGCCTGAACCTATACTCAGCTTGAGCCCTGCTTTACTGCAAGTAAAAGGGCAAATCTACCTATCTTTAAATAAAGATGAACAAGCAAAAGATAGTTTTTTAGCCGCTATAAGGCAATTACCTGATTTCATTCGAGCCCACAAAAGCCTAGCGGTTATCTATATCAAGCAAAAAAATTATCAACAAGCCCGAGAACACTTAGTTAAAACCATTACCTTAGGTGAAGGTGATGCCCAGCTCTTTGGTTACCTTGCTTATATTAATTTACAACTTAGTACACCTTGGTCAGCTATCGCTGGTTATGAACAAGCCTTATTACTTGAACCTGAAAACCAGCAATGGCAGCAAGGTTTGTTATACAGCCTGATCAGCGCCAAAGATAATCATGCCGCCAAAGCCATGTTAAATGAAATGCTGCAAAAAACGCCCAACGATGCGCGTTTATGGCTGCAACGCAGTCGAATATCGCTTGATGACAATACGCCACTTGATGCATTAACCAGTATGGAAATGGCGGTAAGATTAGGTAATAGCGATGCGGATAATTTAATTGCTACCGCACAATTACACTTGAACCATGGCAGTGTCAGTAGAGCGGCAGAGCTAATGGCACAACTGCTAACTCAATGGCAGCAAAAGAAACCTTATGTGACCAGTAAAAATACCGAACACTTTGATGCTATTGAGTCAGTCATCGCTTGGTTGGTTTATGAAAAACATTGGCCTGAAGCGAAAAAATTACTTAAACACAGTGACAAGTACGCCAAACAAATTAGCGACTTACAAAAAAGTCAGCTCAAGCTGCATTATGCTAGTTTACCTGGCAATAGTAACAAAAAAATCACCCAGTTATATGAGCAAGCCATTAAGCTAGCACCGACCAACGGCAAAGCACTTATTGCTTTGGCTGAGCACTATCAAAAAAATAATGACTATACACAGGCGCAAATGCTCTTTATCAGAGCAGCTAGTTTAGAGGGGTTTGCTGAACGTGCTTTCATTGGTCACGCCCAAGTATATATCGAGCAAAAGAATTATGACCAAGCGGCAATATTACTGCGTAAAGCCTTAAAGCTGAATCCATCAAGACAAGATTTAGTACAAAATATACGTTTGCTTGATCGCATGAATAACAATCAAATTTAACGGTTATTTTAACAATAAATGTTGCAAGGTTTGCCATCAATCAATAGTCAACAATACCAGCTATTTTGTTTTGTAGTGGATACCAGAGCTGGTTATTGTGCTAGATTAACAGTCGTTTGACTGCTCAGCACTTGCACTGGCTCGAACCCAATCAAGTGATGTGAATTCTCGGAGTTTTTATGTCTTCATTACAACAACTCGACATTCCAACTGATATCGTCAGTTGTCACGACTACCAGAAATACGCCGAAAAAATACTACCAACGCCAAGTTGGCACTATATTGCTGGCGGCAGTGGCGATGAATTAACGTTAAAAGCGAATAACTGTGCCTTTAATAACATTGGTTTACAGCAAATGTTATTACCTGATATTCATCAAGTTGATACGGCTATTTCCCTTAATGCTGAGCAACATGAAAATCCCATTTTAGTTGCACCCATTGCCTATCAACAACTCGCTCATCTAGATGGTGAGTTAGCGACAGTACAAGCGGCAAATGCTCAAGATATTTCCATGGTGCTAAGTACGCTATCAAGCACACCTTTAGAAGACGTTGCCCAATATAAATCAAAACAACCACTTTGGTTTCAGCTATATATTCAAGCCAAGCAGCAAGATACCTTTGATTTAATACAGCGCGCTGAACGCGCCGGTTATACTTCTCTCGTTATTACCTTAGACGCACCGATTAATGGTTTGCGTAATCGAGAACAACGCCATAATTTTAAATTACCTGAACATATCCAAGCGAAAAATTTACAACCATATTTAAGCCCTGCTGTAGAGCAAGCAGTGACAGGGCTTTCATCACAACAGCTCACGCTAACACAATTATTAGCGCAAGCACCACGCTGGCAAGATATTAGCAATATAATTAAAGAGACACGGCTACCCGTTTATTTGAAAGGTATATTAACCATTAATGATGCGCTTAAAGCAAAAGAGCTCGGCGCTACCGGCATTATAGTGTCAAATCACGGTGGTAGAATTTTAGATGGTGTACCGACCAGCATAGAAATGCTGCCATTAATCAGAAAAGCGGTTGGTAATGAAATGGAAATATTATGTGATAGCGGCATTCGCCGTGGCAGCGATATTTTTAAAGCTATCGCATTAGGCGCTAACAGTGTTTTAGTAGGCCGACCTGTTATTTACGGACTTGCGACAGCAGGTGCTATGGGAGTCGCACATTGTCTTCGTTTGCTCAAAGACGAACTAAAACTGACCATGGCATTAACGGGCTGCGCTAACATTTCTGATATTAATCGCGATAAAATACGTATGCCATAAACGGGTGGGTTAGTCATTGTCAGCAGTGGTTATCATTCACCGATAAAACAGCGAATAACGACGCTATACTGGCGGTTAGCCGTCACTAAGTTTCACTCCATTGCCTTAATAAATTATGGTAAACGCCGCTTAACTTCACTACCTCATTAGCACTTTGCTTAGCAGCAGTTAAATTTTGAATGCTTTGATCTAAATCGAATAAAATTCGACGCTGTTCATCACTTCGAATCAAGCTTTGAATCCAGAAAAATGAAGCAAGACGACGACCTTGAGTAACGGGTGTTACTCGATGGGTACTGGTTGAAGGATATAAAACAGCATCTCCTGCTGCTAATTTTACCGATTGTTGGCCATAAGTATCTTCAATGATCAGTTCACCACCTTCATAACTTTCTGGCTCAGATAAAAAAACCGTAATAGAAATATCAGTACGAATTTTAACATGACTGCCAGGCACAAAACGAATAGCATTATCAATATGATTACCAAATTCACCAGCGCTTTGATAACAATTAAACATAGGCGGCAGTATTTTATTGGCTAAAGCTGCGCTATTAAATACCGGGTGGTCATGTAAACGAGCCAAAATAAAATCGCCTAGTTGCTGACCTTCTGTACTATCAGTGGGTAATTGTAAGTTATTTTTGCAATCAAGCGCTAAATGACCTGCTGTAGTTTTACCATCAACCCAATCAGCTTGCTCTAACATACTGCTAGCTTCTATGACTTGCGCCTTACTTAAAACTTTATCCAAAGTAATTAACACATTTACTCCTAGAAAAGGGAGCCAAGCTCCCTCTTTAATTTATGGTGACGTGTTGTTGAAGTGATAAAAGCGAGCTTCACAAACAGGGATGCTTGTGTAGAGCCCCACGGAAGGGTTTACGCGTCTCGCTTGTTTACTCAACAACATTGAACGACAACAGAGCCTAAAACACATAGTTCGCTGACAGCTTCATTACGCGTGGTGAACCTGGGCGGAAATGTCCACGAGCACTATAGTCATTAATAAATTCTTTATCTGTCAAATTATCAACATTAAATTGTACCTGTAATGCATCAGTTACTTGGTAAGCAGCCATCGCCTGAATGAGTGTAGTGCTACCCGTTTCAAAATAGGCTCTATTACGACGCCAATAAGTATTGCCCGAACTATATTGTGCCCCCAAACCAAGGGTGAACTTTTCTATATTGTAATCTAACCAAATATTAGCGGTATCGTCTGGTGCAGCTGATAAACCATTACCTACTTTATCTTCACTAAAATCTTTAGTCACTTCAGTATCTTGGTGGGTATAGCCCGCTAAAACACTCAAGCTTTCAGTGATTTTACCATTGACACTTAGCTCAAAACCTCTAGCTTCTTGCTCGCCGGCTAGATAAGTTACCGCGTTTTCATCTCGGTCTTTTACGGTTTTGCTGGTGACAAAATATGCTGCTGCTAGCTGTAAATCACCATCAAACAAATCAATTTTACCACCAAATTCAAAGTTAGTTGAATCTTCTGGATCGAGTTTATTAATATCGTCAATAGTATTTGCTCGACCTGAAAACGCTAAGTCACCACCGGCAGGATCTTGTGAGTTAGCAAAAGAAACATAAATGCTCGACTGCTCTGTTGGTTTATAGTTAAGTGCCATGTTCCAACTAACAAAAGTAGAATCTGCTTCTAAACCAGTGACGAGTATACGGTGCCATTTGCCATCAATTTTTTGCCATCCATACGCTGAGCCTTCCGCTTTATAGTCCTCAAAGCGCGCACCAGCGGTAAGTAACCAATGTTTGTTAAAGGTCATGGTATCTAATAAATAAATAGCTGCGCCTGTACCCTCAACTGCTGTTGGCGTATCTCCACGATAAATAGAGCCTGAGCCGGTATAGTTTTGATGAGGATTAGGCTGATCAAACGGTAATATATGAGCGTCTAATTCAATATCTTTCGCTACAATGTAAGTGGTTTTTTCTTCATTATATAATTCAATACCAGTAACCAAGTTATGCTCTACACTACCGGTTTCAAAGTTAGCCAATAAATCAAACTGGTTAACAAACAAGGTATTTTCTTCGTCTAAATTACGTGTATACCCGGTGTCATAGCCATTTTCATATTCACTTTGCCTGTCTTTTCTATAGGCAATAGGTCGACCGACAATAGACTGCTTATCATTGCTGACAAAACGTGTTTGGTTAATCAAACTAATATTATCTGACCACTGGTGCTCAATCACTAAAGTACCAACATTAATATTAACTTCTTCAAAGTCACGCTCTGCATGACCATAAAATTTATTCCATAAACTAGAATCTACCGGTCCTGCTTTAATGCCAAATTTCTCACTGACACTGTCTGAAATATAAGGTAAACCTAACATAGGTGTATTATCTTGCTTCATCAACATAACATCAGCCGTAAGGCGAGTTTTTTCACTAAACTCATGGTAAAGAGAAGGTGCTATTGCCAAGGTTTGATAATTTTCAATGCCATTACCAAATACGTCACCACCGTCAGTATAAAGTGCATTAACACGCAACCCCGTATTATCGCCTAAACTGGTATTTACATCGACAGTAATACGTTTGGTATCTGCATCATCCAACATAACATTCGTACTAGCGAAATCATCTAACTTAGCTCTTTTAGTCACCATATTGACAACACCGCCAGACGAACCTTTGCCGGTAATGCTTGAACTAGCACCTTTACTTACTTCTATTTGTTCAGTATTAAATAAGTCACGAGAATAACCCGTTACATCGCGAATACCATCAATATAGATATTACCGTTGGCACTGAAACCACGAATGGTAATTTTATCATTGGTAGTAATGTTGCCACCGCCACCTTCACCAGCACCAAAAGTTGAAACACCCGTAACATTACGAAGTGCATCATTTAAGCTAGTAACACCTTGATTGGAAAGTACTTTAGCATCAACAACGCTAATGGTTTTTGCGGTATCAAGTAAGCTAGTTGTGATTTTATGGTTAGATACTCGCTCTTTTTTAAAAGGCGATGACGACTCTTCACTAACCGTTGTTTGCGCTAATGTCTTGGTTGAGGTTTCAGTACTAGCTTGCGCATTAACAGTCAGCGCGGCCACAGCAATGGCAACGGCTTTAGATAAAGTTGAACGAGTAAAACGGTTAGAAATATACACACATAACTCCTATTTTCTTAAAGATAAAACCACATGGCTTTAATATCGCGCCACATCTTAATGATAATGATTACCATTTACAACATAAAAAGACAAATAATTACTTATTAAATTGAACCTTTTGTTAAAAATGAGAATGAAGGTAATTACAGATTGCCAAGCGAATGTTTCGACTTGCACCATCGTCGGGCGCTGGAAATCAGTTACCTTGATGCCTTAACGCGTATGCAGCCCTGTCATGCGTCATCAACTGAAGAGGCTGAATTGATAGTAGAGTTGCTGATAAAAATTGATTCAGCTTTAGATAACTTACCGAAAAGGAAGGCAGACTTTTTTCATTATTTCGCTTTGAAGGTTTAACTTATAGCGTTATTGCTGACTTACCCAGTGTTCATATCAGGGCTCAGCTAGCAAACTAGCAATAAACCCGCGTTATCGGTTTGGTTAACGCAAGTTGGTGCTGTGAGTTCGGCTTTGATATGCACTTAATTACTACCACTACAGCAACACTAATTGATATTTAGTTGACAAATAATATTCAGTAAACCTTGATGGTACAAATGATAACCATTATCATACGCATCATAAGTATTCATCAATTTACTACTATGCTCGCTGACAAGCGCAATTTTCAACAAAAACTGAATCAACTTTATAGCCAAAACTATACTTGGTTACATGCTTGGTTGCGTAAAAAAATGCTGTGCGAACATCACTCTGCTGATGTAGCCCAAGATACGTTTGTCAGAATACTTACCTCGAAAAATGCCCTCAAAAATATGCGTGAAGCACGTGCTTATTTAACCAGTATTGCTAAAAACCTGCTTATTGACCGCGCAAGGCGACAACGATTAGAACAAGCTTACTTAGCTGAACTGGCCTTAACATATCAAGACTTTGCCGGTTTTAGTGCACCGTCACCAGAAGAAATTTATCAAACCATCAGTATATTAGAGCAAGTTTGTCTGGTACTTGAAGGGCTGTCAGCCAATGCACAACAAGCATTTATCCGTCATTATATTGAAGGCGAAACCCAAGTTGTTATTGCCAAAGATTTAGCGGTATCAACTAAAATGGTGCAGAAATATTTAGTGCAAGCACTGGTTAAATGTCGGCAGATAGCTGATTGTCAGGCACCGCAAGGTGACTCAATTGAGTAAGGTAACAAAACCACGTTTAACCGATGAAGAAGTTGCTGAACAAGCCGCCATGTGGACGGTAGAGCTAAGCGCTGATGAGCCGATATGTAAAAAATCGCTATTAGCCGAATTTGAACAATGGCAGCAAGCAGATAATCGTCATAAAAAATCCGCCGTAGAAATGCAGGGCTTTATACAGTCTATTGGCTCAGTTGACTCGGTTAATGCAATTGACTCTGCTAATACGGCTCAGGCCAAGAAAAAAAGGCCCAGGTTTGCTCGTAATGTAATAAGTAGCGTTTTGGTAGGTAGTCACTCTTCTATGTTGGCGTCAACCTTAAAAGGCGCAACATTCTCGTTACTGTTAACACTGGCGGCTTTACTGGGTATTAATCAATTTCCGCCAGCTATTATGATGGCCGACATCAGCACGAGTGCCGGAGAATGGCAAAGTCATACCCTAGATGATGGCAGCCAAATCAGCCTTAATTCAAACAGTGCCATTGATATTCGTTTTACCAATAACACCCGTGAATTAATACTATTAGCGGGTCAGGTAAAAGTAACTGTCAGTAAAGATGCACAACGACCCTTTATTGTTAGTACCGAGCATGGCAGCATTGAAGCATTAGGCACAGAATTTATTGTTAGTCACCAAGACGCATCAACGAACTTGGCCATGTTAGAGTCGAAGACATTAGTCAAAACCGCACAGCAATTACAAACAACTATTAGCCAAGGTCTGGTGGTTAGTGCTGGGTTTTCGGTGAAAATCACTGAAGATAAATTAGGTGTTTTGCAAAAAATATCGCCGACATCTTTGGCAAAATCGTGGCAGAAAAAGCTGCTAGTGGTACAAAACAAATCGTTAGCTGACGTACTCAATGAAATTAATCGCCACCGTACTGGCAATATTTTTTATGATAATGAACAAGTGCAGCACCTGCGCGTTTCAGCGGTTTTACCGTTAAACGATACCGAGCAAGCGTTAACCTTATTAATGGCCAATTATCCGCAACTTAAAATGCGCATGTTAACGCCGTATGCTGTTTTTATTGGTGAGAAGTAAGACGTTTTTCAGCGAGACTAGGCTCCCCATTCCACCTTATATTTTCCCCTTTAATAAAGAACAATAAAAAATAATTAAGAATAAATGACCTTTTGGTTCCTGTTTTTGTTTTTCATCCGTCAATGAAGATGAAACAAAGAAAAATTGCCTGTTTCCTCTTTTTAGAAGATTTTTAGAAGGAATAGCTGAAACGGTGATTTTTCGACACTAATACATAAATACGCTAACAACAGCGCATATTTATGGCTAAGACAACCAAAAATTAACGATGAGAAGTAGTAATAACATGCGTAATCACCAAGATACAATCCAAAAAATAAGCCAAAAGGCAAGTCAACAATTCAGCCGACAGATTGCCCCGGTAACCTTAGCTGTCACCTTAGCGCTATCGTCATTAGCCACGCAGGCTTATCAGCCTCAAGCACAAGACAATACTCAGCTTGAGCAAGGTTCAGGTTCAGGTTCAGGTTCAGGTTCAGCACAATACAATATTGCCGCGGGATCTTTAGCACAAGTATTGAATACTTTTTCTCAGCAAGCCGGTGTTGCCTTAGTAGTTGATGCGAACAAAGTGAATGGCTTGCACAGTAATGGCCTACAAGGTTTATTCTCTATAGGACAAGGTTTTGCTACTTTGTTGCAAGGCACACAATTTACCGTTAAAAAAACCGCTGCGGGTTATATTTTAGTTAATAAAACAAAGACAAACATTGCCACGTTAGCGACCGCAGTTGTCAGCAGCGAAAGTTTGAAAAACGGTACTGGTGAAGACGGTTATTTCAGTGATGGCAATACCAATATTGGTGTTTGGCAAGGACGAAGCCTGCAAGAAACCCCCTATTCAATTAATGTCGTTACTGAAGATTTTATTCAAAATATACAGGCAACCAGTAGCGATCAATTATTCAAAATGAATCCCGTTACTCAATTTAGCTGGCCGCAAGCACAAAATGATGCACCTTATATTTATACCCGTGGTTTTCAAACTGGTACTTCTTCGCGTAACGGAGTAACTCGTGATGGTTATGATCATGGCGTCAGTATGGCTGATGTTGCTCGTGTCGAAGTATTAACGGGAATGTCTGGTTTTCTTTATGGCGCTGGCAATATTGGCGGCATGGTCAATTATGTTAGTAAACGACCAACCGATGAGCGTTATAACTCAGTAACCTTAGGCAATACTAGTGGCAGTAACGTATATGCCCATGGTGATTTTGGTGGTCGCATCGGTAATGATGGCGACTTTGGTTATCGCGTTAACTTATTAGCGCAAGACGGTGAAACTACCGTTAAAGACCAAGACGCAGAACGGAATTTTGCTAGCCTAGCGTTAGACTGGCAAGCCACAGATAATTTGTTAATACAAGTGGATGGCTCGTATCGTGATTATCATCTTAAAGGTCGTCAGGCTTATTGGAGTTTAGGTAAAGATGAAAGCCAAAGCAGTGGTAAAGCACTGCGTACTGATGCCGATGATATCGATAGTGATTTGCTTTGGGGACAGACTTGGGCCTACCAAAATACTGAAACTGAACGTTTAGGCGCGAATCTATCTTGGGATATTACAGATAAGATAGGTTTACGCGCTGGTTACCTCAATGAAGAGGTTACTCGCGATAGTACGTTATCATTTAATACCATCAATGCTGACAATACTTATAATCAAAGCACGCATACGAATAGAAAAGCACCACATGTTATTGATAGTGTCGGTGGTTTCGTATTACTTGATATGGCATTTAATACCGCTAGCATAGAGCACACCTTGATCACCGCCTATCGTTACAGTGACAACAAGCAAGCACGATTTAGAGATGGCCGCAGCAATAAACTAAAGCAAGAAAATCTATCTTTTGCCGCACCTACAAATGTTGCCGAGCCTGTATGGGAAGAGTATGGCGTTGAAGGTAGTTATGTTCGTGCCAAGTGGGGCTCAGAAAATATTAGCCTAGGAGATGATATTCGTTTTAATGAGCAGTGGTCGACTTTAGTGGGCTTAAGTTATGCCACTGTTTATGCCAAAGGTTTTAGCAAAACACTTGAGCCAACTTATAGTTACGATGAAAGTGCATTAACGCCGAGTGTTTCTGTTATTTACCAGCCACAAGCTAATATCACTACTTATATCAGCTACATGGAAGGTCTTGAAGAAGGAGGTATTGCGAGTGATGATGAAGATGTCATCAATGCTGGTGAGGTAATGAAACCTTTAATTAGTTCTCAATATGAACTGGGCGCAAAACTTGATATTGACGGCATGTTATTAACGGCGGCGATATTCGAAATAGATAAAGGTCTTGAGTATTATAAAGAGGTTGCTGACGATAAGAGAAAATTAGTGCAAGACGGCCGCCAAGTACACCGAGGTTTAGAGTTTACCGCTACTGGTAAACTGACTGAAAATTTAACCTTAGTGGGTGGTTTTACCTTGCTTGATGCAGAAAGTAATAATCAGAAAATTGATACAGACATAGAAGGTAAAACACCAAAAGGTGTTGCCGAAACAATGGCTAAACTTTATGGTGAATATACTATTGCCGCTGTACCAGGTTTAGTGATAAATGGTGGTTTTAATTATACCGGTGATTTTTATGGTGATGCCGCTAATACTGATGACTTAGACGGTTATACCCTCGTTGATATCGGCGCTCGTTATACCCTTGATATTGCACAGCAAGACTTAACATTTCGACTCAATGTGAATAACTTAACCGACCATAGATACTGGGCAAATGATCGCTTTTTAGGTGATGGTCGCCGAGTAACACTGTCGGCTAATATCGAGTTTTAACCCGACCGTGCTTTGAGTAGGTAATTTATCGTAATCAGATTAACAAGGAGCCAAATTACTGGCTCCTTTTAATCAGCCTTGCATCTTTTTTCAACAAAAGTATAATACGAATCATTCTTAATTGGATTTTGCACTTTGCTAAGTTTGCTGTCTAGTATGTCTAATCAACCTCATTGCCTTAGTGTTAATACTCGTTCTACAATCAATATTGCTAGTGGCCAAGATAATCAAGATGTTGGCCAGCTTTATGTTGAGCATCAGCCTTGGCTCTATAGATGGTTATGGCGTAAGTTAGGTTGTTCATTTCAGGCCGCTGATTTGGCACAAGATACCTTTGTCAAAGTCTTATCTCAGCAAAGAGGTCAAAATAGCCAGCAACAAGAGCAACAAAAAATACGTGAGCCCAGAGCTTATTTACAGGTACTGGCACAACGGTCTTTGTTTGATTTTTGGCGACGTAAAGAATTAGAGCAAGCCTATAGTCAGTCTTTGCTTGAGCAAGGTTCCGTCTATAGCACTTGCGAGGAAACTCGCGCCTTAGTGATTGAAGCCCTTAATCAATTAGACCAGCTACTTTATACGCTTGAGCCGATTAGCCGACAGGTATTTTTACTGAGTCAGTTACGCCAATTTACCTATCAAGAAATTTCCGAACAGATGGACATATCGGTGATGACAGTGCGTCGTCATATGAAGAAAGCCATTTTGGCCTGTGCTGGCATTAAAGAGTTATGACAATTCGCACCCTCGAACAAAATGAGCTGCTAGAACAAGCCGTAGACTGGATGGTTACCTTGCAATCGGGTGATGTTTCTAGTGAAGAGCAACAGCAATTTTCTGCTTGGCTAACCTCCAGTATTAACCATAATAAAGCTTGGCACAGCATAGCCAACTCTGTTGCGACACCCGTAGCGGCGCTGCAAGATTTACCGAGTGAGCAAGGCCCCTTTATTGAACGGGCCTTGTTAAGAGACAACAGCCTTAATTCAGATAACAGAAGAGATTTTTTACGTAATAGTTTAGCTTTTGCAGGGATCACTTTTGGCCTGACGGGCTTAGCAGGTCTCAGCCATCGCTACCAACCATTAACTGGCCTCACCGCTGATTTAAGTACCGGAACCGCTGAACGCTTAACTAAAAAATTAGACGATAGTAGTGAGCTGATACTCAATGCCAGAACACAAGTAAACCTTAATGTATCAAGTGTTTATAGTATCAAGCCCCTCATTACCAAGACATATAGAACAATCGACTTAAGAGAGGGTGAAATACAGTTAATGGCAAGCCAGCAGCCGCAAGCTTTTAACATTCATTGTCAGCATGGTCACATTTCAGTATTAACGGCAAATAATACCAGTCACTGTTTAGTTAAAATAAATGCTAACAGTACTTTTGTACTGGCGTTAGCTGGTGAACTAAACATCAAAAATCAACAAGGGCAAAGCGTTAAACTTAACGCGGGTGAAGCGGTAAGTTTTAACAAGCAGTTTATTTATCAAAAGCAGTTAGGTTTAAGCCATAAAGCGCAATGGTCACAAGGCTTGTATTTAGCCAAAAATGAATCGTTGCATAGCTTAATGCAAGCGCTGGCTGATTATTATCCTGGTTTTATTCGGGTATCTGAAAAAGCTAAAAACATAAAAATCTACGGTGGTTATCCACTTGATGATCTTGATAAAACTTTTGCTACTCTAGCGCAAACCCTACCGATTAAGGTGAGAAAATTAGGCTCGTTAGTGACTTTTATCGATGTTTCCTGATTATATTTCATCGTTATTTTTAATAAAATTGGTATCAATATCATAAAAATTTAATTATTTATCAAAAAACATGAACACATTTTTTTCCTCACTCGACATAACCATTAATAAAACAATTTAAGCAAAATCTTAAACAAGAAATTTAACTTTTATTTTAATGGGAACCTTAATATTACTATGCGTAAACTAACCTTAGTCGCGGTTGCAATAACTAGCGCTTTAACCACAAGTTTGACCTTTGCTCCGCAAGCCTATGCTAATAACGAAATAAAAACTGCTTCGGCATATAAACCTTCTACCAGTAAAGCCGTAGCATTAACTATTCCCGCGGGAAAACTTGGCGATGCCTTGGTGGCTTTATCTAAACTCACTGGCACCAGTATTTCGGTAGACGCGGCACTGATCCAAGGTTTGAACAGCCAAGCCATTAGTGGTAACTATAACGCTGAACAAGCCATACAACAGTTAATTACCGACTTACCACTGCAACTTAAAGTAACCACCGCCAATAGTTTAACGCTAGTTGCAAAAGATAAAGCAGCGGTTATTGGCACTTTAGCGACAGCGCAAGTAACAGATGAGCAAGAAAATGCAAAAGGCCCCGTTAACGGTTACGTTGCCAAACGTAGTTTTACTGGTACTAAAACCGACACTGCAATTATTGAAACACCACAATCTATCTCAGTGTTTACTGCTGATCGTATCGAAGCATTAGGCGCAAGTAGGCTAACCGAAGTATTAAGTTATGCCCCTGGTGTTAATGTTTCACCATTTGGCGACATGTCACAATATGACTGGTTAACTTTACGCGGTTTTGATGCCTACAGTCCTGGATTTTATCTAGACGGCATGCAATTACGTAATAATGGCAACTGGGGTCTATGGTTAACTGAAAATTATGGCCTTGAACGAATTGAGTTACTAAGAGGGCCCTCTTCTGTACTGTACGGTCAAAATGGTCCCGGTGGTTTAGTTAATATGGTCAGCAAGCGGCCATTAACAGAAGATAAAAAGGAAATACAACTACAGCTAGGTAGTGATTCCCATAAACAAATTGCCGGTGATTTTTCTGGCGCCTTGGATAGCGACGGCAAATGGCTATATCGACTTACAGCTTTAGTACGTGATGCTGAGTTATCCAGTGAGGAGCTAAAAAATAATCGAGTATTCATTGCGCCGTCATTAACATGGCAACCTTCACCTCAAACCAGTTTAACGATTCTATCGCAATATTTAGATGCTGATGCCGGTGCAGTTTGGCCTGGCTACCCGTTAGAAGGCACACTACTGCCAAATCCAAATGGTGCTATTCCGCAATCTACACTCATTGGTGAGCCAGATTTTAATCGTTATCAACAAGAGCAATGGATGCTGGGTTATGATTTTACCCATCAAATTAATGATACTTGGAGTATTGCTCAAAATGCGCGTTACGGTGATTATGACCTTGATTATAGAGTTGTTTGGGGTAAATGGTTAACAACTAATGAACAAGAGCCTAACAGCGCAGAGAATTTTCGTCTCTATAATCGTACACCTTTTAAAAGTGTCGAAACAACCAACTCATTTACCATAGATAGTCGCGCCATTGCTGACTTTAGCTTAGGAGACTGGCAACATTCGATCTTATTTGGTATTGATTATCAAAATACAGAAAACGATACCATAGCCCATTGGGGTGGAGAATTAGCACCGCTAGATTTATTTGAGCCAGTATATGACGCCAAAGTAAGCCTTAATCCGCCCTTTATCAATGCGGTAACTGAATTAAGTCAAACAGGTTTCTATCTACAAGATCAAATAAAATTTGCCAAACGCTGGATACTTACTTTAGGTGCCCGTTATGACAACGCCGAAGTAATAGCAACCGACAGAGCTTCTAATGCGTCAGCAAAACAGTCTGATGATGAATGGTCGACTCGTGCGGGTTTAGTTTATTTAGCTGATAATGGTCTGGCGCCTTATATCAGTTACTCGGAATCATTTTCGCCAAATACCTCGACTGACCCACTAACAGGTAAACCATTTTCTCCTGAATCTGGCCGACAATATGAGGCTGGCTTACGTTACCAACCTAAAGGGCAACAGGCTAGCTACAGCGTAGCTGCCTTTGACTTAACCCGACAAGATTATATTGTTTGGCAATGGCAGCCAAATCCAGGGCCAAGACAAACGGGTGAAACCACAGTACGCGGCATGGAGTTTGAAGCCTTAGTTGAGCCGACAGACAATATGAATTTGACCGCGAGTTATAGCTGGACGCCTAAGGCAGATGTCACTAAAAGTATTAATACAGCGACTATTGGCCTGCAAGATAAAGCGGTATCAGAGCATCAAGCCAATGCTTGGGCTGATTATCAGTTTAACAATGGCTTAAATCTAGGATTAGGCATACGCTTCGTTGGCAGCAATATGGGCAATCAAGAAAAAGCGCCTATTGAAGTCTCATCTTATACCTTATTTGATGCATCAATAGGTTACCAATTAGATAACTGGCAACTAAGAATAAACGCTCGCAATCTCGGTGATAAAAGTTACTTATCTGGCTGTGGAGATCGAGGCTGTTATTATGGTGAACGCCGTAAAATTGTCGCGTCATTCACCTATAATTGGTAATTGTTCTAAATAGGTAAACTCTGACTATAAAAAGTATAAGCGCACAGACTCAGAAAGTTATTTGTCCTTATTTAACATGTGGCTATCGCTTTTTAAGGCTCACATTACAGCGTTTACAAACAAAGCCCTGCTAATATTCGCAGGGCTTTTTATTGACTTCCCTCCCCTCAAAAGGATTTATTTGCACCAACCTCCGCTATAAAGTAGAATGCGACTCATTCTTATTTGAATATTATTATAGCCGTATTTATTAGTCTTATGTCTTCTATACCTTTAGCTACTAACTCAGTCAATCAGCTTTATAGCGAACATCACTCTTGGTTAGTGCGTTTATTGATCAATAAACTCAATTGCCCGTTTGATGCTGCCGATCTTGCCCAAGATGCTTTCGTACGTCTAATTAATAACCCGAAAAAATTTGATAACTTAGTGGGTGCCCGCCATTATTTAAGCCGCATGGCTAATGGCATGAGTATAGATTTATGGCGAAAACAACAACTAGAGCAAGCTTACCTAGCCACGCTAAATGCTGAGCCAAACCACACAACTCAAACCTTAGAACAACAACATATTATTATTGAGACCTTGTTTCAAATTGATAAACAGTTGCGTGCCTTACCCAATAAAGTCGCCCTAACCTTTATTGCAGTTAACATTGAAGGACTTACTTATCAACAAGTAGCCACTAAGCAGGACATTTCAGTTTCCAGCGTGAAGAATTATTTAACCCTTGCGATGGTGAAATTAGCTAAATTAGCCCTCGCCGAAAAATTATCGCCCTATGAGTAGTATTCCTACTCATTCACCAGCCGATCACTCAGTAAAAATAACTGAGCAAGCGCTTGAACAAGCGGCGCGTTGGTTTGTCGATTTAAAAGAAGCAGCTGAGAATTCAGCATCAACTGAAGCAGACTTTCCCAGTAATACAAAATTTTCTCGTTGGCTGCAAACTCCTGAAAACCAAAAGGCGTGGCAACAAATTAGCCAAATTCACCAGCAGTACCAAAACCATCAGAGCCAGTTGCATAGTCAAACACGAAATAACGGTCATAGTGCCAACTTGCTTTATAACAATGTTAAGTTGAGTAGGCGCAGTATGTTAAAAAGCTTTGCTGGGTTATCTTGTGCTTCATGGCTGGGTTGGCAAGGTTATCACTCTGCCCCGATACGTAATCAATTAGCAGGCTTAACTGCCGATGTTAGCAGTGCTGTTGGCCAATCTAAGTCGTTAGCCTTTAGCAATAACACGCAATTGTGGCTTAACACCAATACTGCCATTAACACTTTAGCTAACCATGAGTTGGAATTACTCAAAGGTGAACTCTATCTGAATAATTTGCTCAGCTTGGCTAACAGCAGTGCATCGCCTGTTGCCACTAAATTAACCACAACGATTAATAACAAGCAACTAACCCTAAGCACAGGCACCACAATGAGTGATACCAACGTTGAAGTCAGTGGCGCCAGCTACGCTATGCTGCTCAATGAAGATCACAGCCAATGCAACATAGCCCTATACCAAGGCAGTGCCAGTATTAGTTTTCAAGGACAACATCGCCAGTTAATGGCTGGTCAGCACTTGCTGCTTGCTGCCAACAAACAAGGGGAATTTAATTTAGCGAATGCGCCCATAAAACCATTAATTTTTAGAGAAAAACCGCCTTGGCTAGACGGTCAATTACATGCTAATGATATTCCTTTGGCAGAATTTGTTGCACAGTTACGGCGTTATCGCAGTGGTTATATTCGTTTACAAACCGATCTAGCACATATCCGTGTTGCTGGTGTTTACCCCGCATTTGATAGTGATGCTGCTCTTAATTTATTAGCGAAAGCACTACCCATTCGCATCAACTACTTAACACCTTGGTTTGTTAGTATTTCCTCATCATAACAATCAAAATTTACCTTTTCCCAAATCAAGCCGAAAATAATTTAATTATTTTTGGCTGATCTATCACTCTGCTTCGATTCCTTAGTAAAGGCTTTATAAAAACTACCAAAATATAGCCAATATTATTTTTAACATTACTTTTTGAACATTACTTATTGTACTAACAAAAAAATAACAAGGAATACTCTGTGAAACAGAATATCAACATGAAAAAAACACTTACAACCTCAGCCGTTAGGCTCGCCTTATCAGCACCAATAGCTTTATTTGGCTTAGGTCTCACGGGTTTTACCACCGCAGTATCAGCGGCCGATAACGTTACAACGCAAGTCACTATAGAGTCGGCAAGTTTATATAAGTGTTTAAACCAATTTGCCAGTCAAACTAAAGTATTTATCAGTATTAATGCCGAACTTACCCGAGGAAAAACCTGCCAAGCACTGCAAGGCGAATACGACGTAACAACAGGCTTTGCCAAACTATTGCATGGCACAGATTTAACTGTTGTTCACCAGGGCGACAATAAATATAACTTACAACGTAAGTCAGACTCGGCAAAAGTACTCACACTAGCAACAACCAGAGTTGTCGATGCTAAATCAGAACAATTTAAAAACAGTTATACAGCTGAAAATACAAGTTCAGCCACTGGCCTGAGTTTATCACTACGTGAAACACCACAATCTGTGACTGTGATGACACGCCAGATAATGGATGACTTCGCCTTAGAAACTGTTGATGCTGTTTTAGCGAATACCACAGGTATTAACATTAACCGTGCAGAAACCGATCGCGCCTTTCCAACCGCACGTGGCTTTGCCATTGAGTATCTACAAGTTGACGGTGTATCTTCTGAAGCCAACGGCATGATGAATAGTGACTTTCTTGCCGATACGGCTATTTATGAACGAATAGAAGTAATACGTGGTGCTGTTGGCATACTTTCTGGCGCAGGTAATCCATCGGCCACAATAAACCTGGTACGCAAAAGGCCAACTGAAGACTTTAATGCCTATATTAAAGCCTCTGCAGGCAGTTGGGATGCTGGGCGTATTGAAGGCGACATTTCAGGTAGCTTGACTGAAAATGGTACATTACGAGGCCGCATTGTCGCAGCTTATAACAGTACCGACTCTTATATTAACTTTTACGGCAATGACCGAAGCGTTTTCTACGGTATCACTGAGCTTGATATTACTGACAATACAGTTATCACAGCCGGTATCGACTACCAAAAAGAGGATATTGATGGTTCAACGTATGGCGAACCCGTGCCATTTTTCTATGATGACGGCACCACTACTGATTTCTCTCAATCGGTTACCACTGCAGCACCTTGGACTTATAAAAGTAAAGAACGTACCACCTTTTTTGCCGATATAAATCATGCCTTTGACAATGGCTGGCAAGTAAAAGCTGCTGCCAGTAAATTAGAAGATACCATGGAGTCGTATTTAGTATACCTATACGGCTATATCAATAAAGAAACAGGCTCAGGCCTTAATGGCTTTATCAATCCTATGGAGAGTGACCGCGATATAATCAGTTATAACCTAAGCACCAATGGTAACTTTTCGCTCTTTGGCCGTGAACACGAATTACTTTTGGGTTGGAACCAAACCACAGAGAAAATAACTCGACTAAACTATAAGGGCCCAGGAGTTTCAGTTGACAATTTTTTCCAATGGCCAATTGATTATCCGGGCCACAGTAATGATATTAATAACGATTGGGGTTGGGAAAACAAGCAAAGCGGTGCCTACCTTAGCAGCCGTTGGAGTTTAGCAGAGCCAATAACATTATTATTAGGAACACGTTTAAGTAACTGGGATACCGAAAAATGGGATCAAGGAAAAGCAGACGGAGGTTACGAGCATAGTAACGTACTCACGCCTTATTTCGGTTTAGTTTATGATATAAATAAAATTTTTTCATTTTACAGCAGTTACACCGAAATTTTTAAACCGCAAAATAATATAGACCGCCAAGGTAACTTTTTAGCGCCTGAAGATGGTATCAATATCGAAGCAGGCATTAAGGGTGAATTTTTTGATGGTAATCTTAATAGCTCACTTGCTTTGTTTCATGTTGAAAAAAATAACGTCGCTAAAGCCGATATTATGATTGATCAAGAACAACGCTATAAAGCAGTAGAAGGTTTTCAGGTAAAAGGCTTTGAAGCAGAGCTAAGTGGCGAGCTATTTACCGGATTGAATATCAATGCTGGTTATACCTACCGCGAAGCAGAGGAGCAAGATGAGAACGGCAACAACGTAATCTCAACAACAGAAGAACCCGAGCATATGTTACGCCTTAATGGTAACTACCAGTTTTCTGGTGCATTGGAAGACATCGCCGTTGGTGCCGCCTTGCGTTGGCAGAGTAAAACCTATACACAAAAGGCAGGACCTAATGATGAAGATGCCACACAAGGTGCTTTTGCTGTTGCCGATATCATGGCTCGTTATCAAATTACCGACAGTATTTCGGCTAACGTTAATATTAATAATTTATTCGATGAAAAGTATTACAGCTCTGTGCCTGTATATAACGCTGCATACTATGGTGCGCCACGAAATATGACGGTTAGTGTCCGCGCTAGCTTTTAACCACTGGATTTAGGTGAATGTTAACGCTGTTAAGAAGAACGAATAGTCGAGTTAATGATTGTCGTTAATTCACACAGCGTTAATGAACACTTGAGAAAGCCGTTTTAATCAAATTTGTCGCAATAATATTAACAATAATTCAGAATCTATAAGGCTAATCATTTGGTTAGCCTTTCCTACCTATAAATACCCAAATTATTTACCCAACGCTAAACAATAATACCAATTACCGGTACAAGAATCTTTATTCCTACTTTTATTAGAAAAGCCTTTCAAAATTTTTTACAAATTGCCTACTTAGCAATTTAGTGAATAAAATTTCAACTTATACCTCACTCAATGGTTGACAAAAAAGGTAAATTGAAAGAACATATAGCCATCTAAACGTCCGAAAACCTATCTATTTAAAGTAAGAAGAAATATTTTGACTACACAATCAGAGCTTCAAGCCAGGTACAATGACATTAATCGAGGCGTCTACTTTATTGGCACCACACCACCAAAAAGTGACACACCCCTTGATAAAGTGGCCGAAATTGCTGAAAAGTTGCTTGACCGCGTCAGTGATATCGACTTTGATGGCCTGATTGTTTATGACATTCAAGATGAAAATTCACGTATTAGTAAACCTAGGCCTTTCCCATTTAAATCAACTCATGATACGAGACTTTATTCTTCTTTATTGAATAAAAAATCGAATCGCCCTGTTATTACTTATAAAAGCGTTATTCAATCGAATAGTGAAGACTTTAATCAGTGGGCAAACGAAGCATGGGATAAATATGGCGTAAGAGATGTGGTGCTTGTTGGTAGCCCGTCAAAAAATAATGAAATTTCCTTACCTTTGGCTAGTGCTTATAAAACCTTGGTTGATAATCCAAATAACTTTTTTATTGGCGGTGTTACCATTGCCGAGCGCCATGCAAGCAAAAAAGATGAACATGAACGCTTAATTGCAAAAAACCATCAAGGTTGCAGTTTCTTCATTTCTCAAGCGATATACAATCCACAAGCGACAATAGATTTACTTACCCGTTATGCGATTGAATGCCAAAAAGAAGGGGTAAAACCGCAACGTTTGATCTTAACATTCTCCCCCTGTGGCAGTGAAAAAACCTTAGAATTTATTGATTGGTTAGGTGTCAATGTTCCCGAGGCAACGAGTTTACGTATTCTTAACGCAGACAAACCTTTATATGAATCTATTCGTATTTGTGTCAATAGTTTGCAACAAATTCTAGATGCCATACTGCCATATGATTTACCTTTAGGTTTAAATATTGAGAGTTTGACTAATCGTAAAGAAGAAATAGACGGTTCTATTTTACTGTACAAGTTATTACGCTCAAAGATGGATAATTTTTTAGCCCAAAAAGAATTGTCGGCTTTAAATAAACTATAACTGCCACAAAGAACTCATCTTGATGGTGAGTTCTTTGTTATGTTTTAGTTTAGTTTAGTTTGCCAAATTGAGCGCTGTCTTAATATGCTCGATAGCACTAATCAGTTTAAATTAACGAGTTAAAAATAAGCTAACGATTACTTAGATACGCAAGTAAATCCCGCCTACTAGTTTATTAAATATCACTTTCAAACGGGATATCTTGAAATATAAAGAGTAATTTAAGCCAACAATAGTGTGATTTATTGGTCGCACAAAATCGACTAATGATTATTAAATTTTTTCTATCCTGTATTGACTATCCTCTCGTCAAAGCCTCTAATGTGTCGCAGTGAAATAATTATAAACAAGGCATCACATGGCTATTCACAATATCACTGATAGCGCATTACTCGTAAAGAAATCACGAAGAACAATTCAGCGATACATAGCTAATGGTAAGCTAGTTATGGTACGTGATACCTTAGGTAATCCACATATTGATGCTACTGAGTTAATACGTGTATTCGGTGCATTATCCAAGGTATCGCAAAACAGAATCGTTAAAAAGTCGCAGAATGTCGCAAGGAAATTATCAAAAAAAAGTAATACCATCAAATTAACACCTGATGAACTTGAAGAGATCATTAGTCGCGCTGTAGAAAAAGCACTAAGTAAAGCGATACCACTATTGATTGAAGATAAAAAACCAGCAAGAATATCTGCAATATCAGAACAATTTTCCGAATCACATCCCGAATCACATCTCGAAGCAGTAACAGCAACGACTGCAATTTCTCATAAAAAAATCAAACCTATACAACCCAGACAAGTAACGAATCGGCCTTTCATCGTTAAAAAGAAAGAACTTAAAAAGAAAGAGTCTAAAAATGGTTATGCTACTGCTTTTGGCTTGCCTAACGTAATTACTGAGGTTATCCATTTACAGATAATGAAATTACATGATGAGGGCTTAACATCACGAGAGATTGGAAAAAAGGTTAGTGTTAGTCAGGCATCAATACAAAGAACGATTAAAGTGAGTACCTAATGAGTAAATCCGATAGAGTAAATCCGATAGAGCAAAGGGGGTCATTGGCAAGCTAATATCACATCAGCTAACGCTCAATTTAAGATAAATAAAAATAAATAAAGGTAAAATTAGCGTCAACTTGCATCATAACTGAACTTTAACGTTTCATAGGCTGATCGAATTTCAATAAAGTCATCGGCACAACCACCTTTATCAGGATGACTAATAACAATTTTCTTTTGATAAGCCTGACGTATTTCAAACCAATCCACGCCTCGAACTAGATCTAGAGTAGTCAGAGCAGCATCAACTTTATCGATAGCACTATACCTTTGCCAAAAACTAGCAAAGAGCGTATCAACTTCCTCAACAGTAATGTTATCCAAATTAGACCAGTCTAAATAGTAGCGAGCTAGGTCAGTATCGCGAGTGGTTAGGGTACCTTTAGAGCCTGCGCGATTTGGAATCAAACAGATTTCTAATGGAAGAATTGCCAGTGAAAACCCCTCGCTTTGAATATCACGTTGAATTTGATACAACGCGTTCATAACAAAAAAATTCTTTTGAAAAATGACTATCTGGGAATCGACTCCCTTGGGAATAAGCAAAAGAAAATCCTGCTCACAAAGATTCACCAAATCAATCAATGAGCAGGCACTATTCTTTGCTCTTAAATACCCCAATATAGAAATAATCAGAGGGTTAATCATTGGTTTCAGCTCCCTTTCAATTTACTGTTGCACAACGCTGTCAGCCGGCTCAGTATAAGCTAGCGTTAAAATAGTACCAGTTATTACCTTTCAGCTTAACCTCAATATTTTTTTACATGCTGTCTGTATAAATATAAATATGGTAGGGTATTTTGGAATATTAAAAAGAATTTTGATAGTGAACACTTACCTCTCAAAAACCTCTCAATAAAACTAAATAAGGATTTTTATAAAATGAGAATTTTACAGCTAATTTGTTTTGCAATATATGTTTTATCTATAATGTCTTTTAATTTACATGCTAAAGAAGGCTATACAAACACAACAAAATTAGAGTTAAAGGTGAGAGAAAATGGAGCTTTCAGCTACGAACGCTCTATCGAACTACTAGATAACACACCGGGTCATCTAATCACATATGACTCAAAAGGATTACCCGAAAGCAAAATTACCATTGAAACGAGTAAAATAAAGGACAAAAATGAGTTTCAAGACCTAATCAAAATAAATATATCACTCTATTCTATCCTAGGAGGTAAGTGGTTCATTGAAAATGATTATACGATGATAATAAGACAAAATAGTGAAGGAACTATAAGTATAGAAGGAGATGAGAGAGGACTTTTTGAGATGTCTGTTATTGCAAAAGAAAGCAGTGTCCTCACATCCTGAGTCAGAACAAAAAATGGTAATTGTGACCTGTCTTCTCCTATTGATGTCACTTCAGAGGACTTAACAAATGGTAGTGAGTCGACCTAAAGACAGTGTTGTAGTGTTAGGTTAGGTGCAGGCCGTTATTTAAAGTGCTGTAATATTTATTCATGTTGTTCGGGTGTCCTTTGTTGTTTTATAAATATGTAAAGAATTCCATTATGTAAATCAGTTTTGAATAATGTAATGACTCGTTAAAAATAGAAAAGCCACTTTCAAGTGGCTTTTTTATGCTGTAATTGATTAAACGACCCTGTAACAAAATCTGTGTAACTGCCTATCATTAATGCCCATCTAAAGATTATTGGCTCAACAAATACAGCACTAACTCAATGTATTGCTCTTTAGATTTGATAGCCCCAGTTTCTACTTTGTATTTACCATTAACAATAACGGTAGGAACACTCGATATTCCTTGATTTCTTAATGTCTCTGTATTCTTTCTCATTTTATTCACGCCAGTTTTCACACTAAAACTATTAAATATTTTGTCAAAGCGCTGTTCTTCAATACCCTGTAAGAGGAAAATATTCTTAATGTCTGTTTCATTGGTAAATGTTGCTTTATTAACATAAATATATTTAAAGATTGTCGCGACAATTTTATCTTCCACCTTTAATAATTTTGCCGTTAATAGCGCTTTAGATAATAACTCCTCAATTGCAATATCACGTCCAGGCATACCATCAATAGCATTCTTTACTAGCGCGATATTGTCGGGGAGCTGTGCTTTTAATTCGCCGATAATAGCTTCATGTCGATAACAGGCCGGACAATAAAAAGAGAAAAACTCACGCACTTCCTTAGCTGAATTAAGGTTATCGTTAATGGGTGTATTCAGTTCGTTATAGTGCGTGCCCTTTACAAAGTCAGCCGCACTGACAAATGCACTAGACAAAGATAAAAAGCTAACAAGTACGAACGTCGATATAAAGGTAAAACTGGCGTTATTTTTCATGATTTTCCTTGAGTATGAATTGGAGGTATTACTTAAAGGTATTACTTAAAGGTATTACTTAAAGACAATATTTGAAGATTTAATTTAAAGATAATAATAATCAGTTTTAAATCCAGTACCTTTTATTCAACCGATACTGATTTTTTTAGTTGCGCCAGTAATTGCTCAGGATTTAAGACACCTTTAATAACACCGCCATTGGGTAAAATCATGGTGGGTGTTGCTGATATGCCAAACTCTGACGCTAGCAACATTTGTTGATCAAGATTATCTAGGCAGGCTTTATCAACCAAGGAGTTATCAACCAAGAAATTAGCGGCCGAAAATCCCCCGGTCATGGCAAGCGTCATATTTTCTTCTGGCTTTGTAGAACATAAAACCGATACGGTTTTATTGTAAGATTCAGAGTGTTTACCGGCTCGAGGAAACATTAAATAATTAACTCGAATACCTAAGGCATTGTATTGCGCCATATTGTTATGAAAACGTCGACAATATCCGCAATCAATATCGGTAAACAAGGTCACAGCAAACAACTCTTTTACCGAAGCGGGAAAAGTTAACTGGTTTTTATCGCCAAATTTAGCAAGTCTCTTAACACGGTTTTTTTGTGTGACCTGTTCGATAAGATCTATCTTTGCGTAGGTATCAATAACTTTACCAACATAGATATATCGGCCATCGTTGCTAGCCAAAAAACTGCGTGCGCCGATGCTTACTTCAAGTAGTTGTTGGTTATAGCGCTGGATAGAAACGCCAGCAGTGTTTTGAAAGAATTCATGAATACGTTGATAAACATCCGCTGAAATAGTGATATTTTCAATTTTTTGAGTGTTCTCGTTTGAAGTACTTTCTATTTGAGTGCTAGCCTCTTGAGTCATCACGACTTGATTGTTATTACTCTGAGCATAACTCGTTTGCATAGAAACTAACGATGTTATTGTAAGAATACGTAAAAGCGTGGGGGTAACACACGCTGATCCCATTTTGATTATTTTCATGCTAAGCCCTAATGAAAAATTGCCAACTGTTGGACAATATTTTATTGGGCTAAGATAATTTCTTCCGGGGAAAAAACCTAGTCATTAGTTCTATTATTAACTATATTTATCTATATATACTTTATAAACAGTTACTTGAAAACAACAGAGGTAGCAGTAATTTAACTGGCACCATAATTTTTATACTCACTGTAGCCATGGTGATAACTTAATAACCATGGCGTAGACGCTTGTTTCAAACAAGCGGAAGTATCATCGAGAACCATTGGTGTTGTTTCTGTTATCTCATTCACTTTTTCACATAAGCTATTAGCAGTAGAAACCTTTTTCTCGGCTTCAGGTGAAACTAACGCATTCTGTTGCGCTTGTTTATAATACCTTGCCAATAATTTTTCTTTATCAGTTTTTAAGCTGTTATCACCTATCAGTTGTTGTGCTAATTGCTCAATGCGTTGATCACTCACAGCTATCGAACAAAAAGAGCCTGAATTTTCTAAACTATTGGCACCAGTAATAGCATAGTTTAACGCATCAAAAACTAAACCTTGTTGTGCATACATGCGACTTAACAAATCCGCAGCTGAAGAATAGTGATAAGAGCTTTTCTCCAAAGAGTCGAGTAACTTAAAAGCAACATCCTGTGCCCTAATGTAATTCTCTAACTTAAAGTAGCTTTCTGCTAGCATTAGTTTGCTTTGAACTGAGTTTGGATCTTCTAACAAACTAAAATCAAACCATTGTTTAGCTTGGCTATAGTGCCCTTCTTCAAATGACACCACACCTTTAGCGTAAGCATTAATAGCCGGAAGACTATTAACAAACGTATCTTTTACAATATTACCTTTAAAGAAATTGGCTTTAACAAACTCAGCGTTTTCTTGCTTTGACCATTGCCCCAAATAAAAACTAGCACATGCCAAAATCGTTATACTTGCCGCCATCGCTATAGACTGAAAGCTGCTTTTGCTTATGGCAGGATTTTTCACGCTGGATAACTTTATTTGTTCAATATCATCGACACTTTGTTCAATGGAAGTTACCTTTATAGGAGCGACCCACTGATACCCCCGATTAGGTTGAGTACGAATGAGGTCTGCGTTAGTTAATTTTCGTATTTCACTAATCACCTGAAATAAGGTGTGATTTTGCACATGAGTGGTTTGCCATACGGCTTCAAACAAGTCATCTTTACTGACAATAGATTGTCTGTTTTCAATTAAATAGTTAAGTACTAAAGCCGTTTTCGGGCGAATATTCACCTGAATATCATTGTGAGTTAACTGATATTTTTCACGGTTAAATTGAAATTGATAAAATTGATAAGCTGACATTGCAGTGCTCTAACTACCCAAGAAATTAGTGGGATAATAGCACTTATCTTTATTTACTTACACTAAGCCCAACATCTCATCTGCTTTTTTAATGGATAGCTGATAAGCTAACACTACACCACGATATATCGTGCATTTGATTTTATCCAGAGAAAACAATGTATGGCCATTGATATAAAAGAATTTTTAGCGGACTCGCAACTGCTGCTCAACGCGGTTGGCGAGGGGGTTTATGGTTTCGATAGAGACGGCAATGCCGTTTTTGTCAATCCTGCTTCAGAACAAATGACAGGTTGGAAATCTGAGGAATTATTGGGCAAAAACATCCACAAATACCACCATCATACTCATGCTAATGGCGAGCCTTATCCTAGCGAAGAGTGCAATATTTACAATACTATGCGTGATGGCTTGGAGCGTAAAATTACCGATGAAGTATTTTGGCGTAAAGACGGTACTAGCTTCCCGGTAGAATACACCTCAACGCCAGTATTTAAAGACGGTGAGCTCATTGGCGCGGTCGCTGTTTTTCGTGATGTTAGCCAACAAAAGTTAGCTGATAGTAATCTGCGAGCGGCATTGAAAAAAGTACAAGACCTGACTGAAAAGCTGCAAGCAGAAAACAGTTATTTGCAAGATGAAATCAACGAAAGCTGGCATGGCTCAGGTTTAGAAGGCAATAGCCCAAATTTTCTGGCTATGTTGCAACAAATAAAGCTAGTTGCGCAAACTGATAGCACGGTACTTATTTTAGGGGAGAATGGCACTGGCAAAGAGCTTGTTGCCCGTAACCTACATCAATTGAGTCAACGTAAAAATACCCCGCTAGTTAAGGTTAACTGTGCAGCATTTTCGGCGAATTTGTTAGAGTCGGAGCTTTTTGGTCACGAAAAAGGCGCTTTTACCGGAGCAAGCGAGAAACGACGTGGTCGTTTTGAACTCGCCGATAAGGGCACACTTTTTTTAGATGAAATAGGTGAACTTTCGTCCGATGCACAAAGTAAATTACTTAGAGTTTTACAAGAGCGAGAATTTGAACGCGTTGGTGGTAGCAAAACCATCAAAGTTGATATCCGTATTATTGCCGCGACTAACCAAAATTTACTGGCCATGGTAGAGCAAGGTAAGTTCCGTATGGATTTGTATTACCGCTTGAATGTTTTTCCAATTGTGATGCCCGCATTAAGAGAAAGAATCGAAGATATCCCCTTGTTATGCCATAGTATTTTAGCGCAACTTAACCATAAACTTAACAAAGATATCAAAGGCATAAGTAAAAAAAGTTTGACTAAATTAGCCGGTTACCACTGGCCAGGTAATATCAGAGAATTACAAAATATCCTTGAACGAGAAGTTATTCTATCAAATTCACATACCTTACATATCCAACAAAAGTTCGATAAATCAAAGCCTGCTGCGCGTTCATTGAACAGACCTTTAGCTGATATTGAAAAAGCCTATATTATTGAAGTCTTAAATGATTGCCATTGGCAAATTGGTGGTCAAAATGGCGCAGCGAAAACGTTAGGTTTGCCCGACAGTACTTTGCGTTCACGCATGAAAAAGCTAATAATTCAACGTAGCTAATACCAATAAACACCCACCAAACCACGGCATATCGCAGCTACACGATATTTCGTGGTTAACTTTTTTCTCATTACTTATTTTAACGATAAAATACAACGACTTAAAAACCATACTTTATGGCGCGTTTATTGATATAGAGTAATTACTTAATTATGACCCTGTAGTAATAAATGAAGTTTGATATAAAAGAAGAGCACCTCATCATTAAGCCATATAAATCTCAAACATCTGTCTATGTTAGAGAGCAAAAGGGCTTTTACCAAAAAATTCGCCGCTATATTAACTGGCTACTTATGTTCGCTTTTATTGCCATGCCCTTTGTGCAATTTAACGATCAACAAGCGGTATTACTCGATGTAGTTAAACAAGAGTTTAGAATATTTAACTTCACTTTCTGGCCGCAAGATTTTATCTTACTTGCCGGAATATTTATGGTTGCCGCCTTTGCACTGTTTTTTATTACCACCTGGCTAGGACGAGTATGGTGTGGTTATGTTTGCCCACAAACTGTTTGGACACTGGCCTATGTTTGGGTTGAACACCGAATTGAAGGCACACGTAATAAACGCATGGCGTTAGACAGAGCCCCTTGGACGTTAAATAAAGCCTACAAAAAAACACTCAAGCATATAATTTGGCAGTTAATGTCGTTGTTTACCGCGACAACCTTTATCTCTTACTTTGTTCCCGTGAGCGAGCTTTATAGCACTATGCTCTCATTCGACTGGAGCGGCGCGGTCACTTTTTGGGTAGTTTTTTTTGCCCTAGCAACTTACGCCAATGCGGGCTGGATGAGAGAGCATGTATGCATTCACTTATGTCCTTATTCTCGTTTTCAATCAGCCATGTTTGATAAAAACACCTTACTGGTTGCCTATGATGCAAAACGTGGTGAAACAAGAGGACCGCGTAAACGTAGTGAAGCTCGACAAGTACTGCAAGATAACAAGGGTTTAGGTGATTGTGTTGACTGTAACTTATGTGTGGATGTCTGCCCTGCCGGCATAGATATTCGTAATGGTATTCAATACGAATGTATTAACTGCGGCCTGTGTATTGATGCTTGTGATCAAACCATGGAAAAATTTAATTACCCTAAAGGCCTCATTAGTTACACCAGTGAACAACAACTCGCCGGTAAAGAAACTAAACGTTTCAATCTAAAACTCGTCTCTTATGGCACATTGAGTTTACTTTTCGTCATCTTATTAGGGTTTTGGATTAATAGTAGAATTCCATTAGAAGCCAATATCATTCGTGATAGAACTGCGCTGTACCGTGTTAATTTTGAAGGTGTGGTAGAGAATACTTTTACCTTAAAAATCCTTAATAAAAGCCAAGAACCTCTGCATTTTGACATTAACGTTGAAGGTTTAACCAATACTAAACTAGTACTCAATTTACCTAAAAAGGTACTCATTGGTGCCGGTGTTATGCAAGAGATCCCTGTGACCATAACGATTGATGGTTATGAACTGAAGCAGAAAATAACGCATTTTGACTTTATTATTCAGGCTGTAGAACAACCCGATACACTCTTGCAAAAAAGTACTGTCTTTTTTCGCAACTAATTGACTTCTGAACTGACTTATATATTTGTTCAACCTCCAAAGGTAAGTGACTAATTGGCCGTCACTTACCGTACCAAAATAAGGAAATCATATGATTAATACAGCAATTGATTTTAATTTAAATGGTAGTGGCGTAGTCACTAAGGAACCAGAAACATTAAACAAAATACCGGGGAACAGAGCCGTTTGGGTAGGTATTTTTGCCGAAATGACGGAGTTTGCCTTGTTCTTCATTGTTTATTTTATTGCCAAAGCGCATTACCCTGAACAATTCAATCAAGGTCCGCTAAAACTAAATACTTTGGCAGGCACATTAAATACTTTTGCTTTGATCAGTAGTAGCTACTTTGTCGCTAAAGCTTTAGCCGCTATCCGACTCAACAATCCGCAGCAAAGTATTCGCTGGTTATGGCGGGCGATTTTCTGTGGCGGTGTTTATCTGGTAATAAAAATTTGGGAGTATCATTGGAATGTTGATCAAGGCATAACAACTAATACCAATAATTTTTATACCGTTTATTACTACCTTACTTTTAATCACTTGTTACATGTCACTTGGGCTAGTGGAAGTTTATTGTGGGCAATTCGTCAACTAAAAACAGGCAATTATACCCAACAAAACCATCTTGGATTTACCGCTATTGCTTGTTATTGGCATATGGTCGATTTAGCCTGGGTGATTATTTTTCCACTCTTGTACGTACTGCGATAAGGAATGCTCATGTTAAAAAGCCTCCTCACACTCAATACCTTAGATATCTCTTGGTTTCTATTGATGATCATCACCACGGCGAATGCTTTAATTGCAGAAACAGCAGAGCCGAGCTTAGCCATCACCGCCATTATTTGTTGCTCTATAGCTTATAAAGGCAGGCGTATTATGGATTATTTTATGGAGTTAAATCATGCCAATAAAACCATTCAATTTTTCATGCGCAGTTATTTTCATGTTTTTCCTGCACTCATTTTTTTAACCGATTTATTTTCCGAAGAACTAGTCTCTTTAACAGCACTTTAAGCAGACTCAATTGAGTCTGCTTACCACGAGTCTTATTTTTAAAGCACTAACTGTCTGGCTTTCTCATTACAAACAACACGATAGATCGTTAGAGTCGAGCTTTTAAAAAGTCTAAGAACAGTCGGCTCTTATTTGGCATAAAGGCCATATTAGGATAAAAAGCCCATAACTGGCATTCAGTACTCTTATGCTCAGGTAATACGCGTACCAACTTACCCTGTATTAGCTCTTTTTTAATATATAAGGGTGATATAAATAACAAACCGAACGCATTAACCGCGGCATATAAAAGTGCATCTAGGTGGTCAGAAACAAAATTAAAGTGCTTTAATAAACATAATTCACCATTGGCCATCTCGATATAACCCGCTTTTTTAAAGTGACTACCTAAGACCATATTATGATCTGAAGCTTCAGCTAAACTGGTAATCTCATCATGTTTAGCCAAATAACTGGGTGCGGCAAATAAGCCAATATCATAAGAGATTAATTTCAATCCTTTATGCGTTGCTGAGTCAAAGTCATCATACTTTCTACAAATAACTAAGTCGTGGTCTAATTTAGGCCCCTCGCCTATTGGCAAAACATCTAGCTGAATTTTTATCGCGGGATATAAACGTAAAAAATTGTCGATATGAGGCATTAAAATTGAGCTACCGACAGGTAAAGTAGCAGCAATCTTTAACATACCTGAGGGTTGGTGTGCACCTTGCTGAGCTTCAGTGATCATATTGTCAAACTGACTAATGATACTTTGCGCTTTAGCTAAAAAGTCAGTACCTTGTTCAGTTAGGCTTACCTGTCTCGTTGTTCGAATAAACAAAGATAAGCCTAATTGTTTTTCTAGCCAATCAATTCTTTTACTCATCGCCGAAGGTGAAATATCAGCTAAATTGGCAGCTTTTGTAAAACTACCGTGTTCAGCTAATAAACAAAAACTTTTAGTCGCAGCTAACCAATCCATAACTTTTATTCCGTACATTAATTCCCTTTAGGAATTAATGTTGTGAGTGAAGTGCTATTTTTATTCCTAGCAATATACAATAAGCTAGTGTTTTAGTCACTTATACAGAAAGACCTATGAAAGTTTGCTTAGCCGAGATGAAGTATCTGGCATCTTACCAAGAATATTTAACCGAATGTTATCATCATGGTTTGCAAAAATATCAAACGGCCTCAGTAGAGGCAAAAAGCTATCTTGAAAATATTATTGCTCATGAGCAAGGTAAAAAATTACCAAGTAATACGCCTGCGACCGCCAGTTATTTTTGTCTTATTGATGATGAAGTGGTCGGTACAATTCGCTATCGCCGCGGTAGTAGCCCATTCATAGAACGGGTAATCGGTCATACCGGTTATGATACGAAACCGTCAGCAAGAGGCAAAGGGGTAGCAAAATTTATGTTGTCTTGGTTACAAGAACAGGTATTAACCAAGGCTATTATAGTTACCTGCGAACATGACAACATTGCTTCGCAAAAAGTGATTGAACGCTGCGGCGGAAAATTTATCAATCAAATTTATTCTACCGAAAAATCTGCTGAGGTATTACGTTATAAATTACCCGCAAAGAAAGCAGGTCAGCAAAGCGAGCAAAGTAACCAACCAAAGGCTAAGCCAAATAGTACTAATGTTAATCGTGCTAAAAATATCGTCTTAGTGAAATAAGGCATGCTGTTACTCTTAGCCATCTTGATATTATCTTGCGCGCAACTTGGCAGCCAAATATTTTTACCTGCATTACCTGAAATCGCCGAGTACTTCTCAATAACTAATAGCCACGCCCAATATATTGTTATGCTTTATTTTATTAGTTTCGGTTTATCTCAGCTAATTTATGGGCCTTGGTCTGATATAAAGGGTAGAAGGCAAGTTTTCTTGATAGGCCAAGTTATCTATATATTAGGCACTGTCATGGCTGTTTTTTCCACCAGCCCACTGATGTTTGCTAGTGCCCGACTATTACAAGGACTTGGTGCAGGTTCAGCCTTAGTTATTAGCAGAACGGTATTAAGTGATCAGCTAACCGGGACTAAACTGAATCAAGCCGTAGCCAGTTTGTCTATTGCTGCCAGTATCATTGCCATTGGTAGCCCTTTATTAGGAGGCTGGCTCAGTAACATAAGTAACTGGCAAGGGGTATTTATCATGCTGGCTATTCATTTATCCGTTGTCTGGTGCTTAAGTTATAAATTACTCGCCAGTAAACCTTCTCTAGTGTTGGCAGGTAATAATAAGCGTATTGTCAGCAAAAATAATTACTTCAAACCTATTGTCAGTGAATATGTTACTTTGCTGACTAACTTTCATTTTATCAATATAGGTCTATTTAAGTGGTTAACGACCCTGTTGTTTTTAACCTCAGTCACTTTTTTTCCTTTTGAATTTCAACAAAAACTGCAATTAACTGCGTCTGAATATGGCTTTTTCTTAACGTTAGCAACCTCTGGTTTAGTGGTCGGCTCAGTGTTAGCTAAAATGCTGCACAAACATCTAGGTTATCAATTGATATTACTGGTTTTTTGGCCTCTTTTGTTTCTTTCCGGCCTTGGTTTGTATTTACTGCCTTTCACTTTATTAACCAGTTTGGCTTGTTATTTCCTCTTTATGATTTGTGCTGGGGCTTATTATCCTTGTTGTTTACAACTGATCATAGCGCCATTTCGTCATAAAACAGGTACGGTAAATGCGCTGTTAGGCGCCATTGATATGTTAGTATTTTCTGCACTTGCCGCATTAGCTAATACCTTATTTATTACAGATATCCACTCTTTAGGCCTGTTGTTTTTATTGGTCAGCGCAGTATTGCTCATTAGTTGGCTGTTAATGGACCAGCAAGAAAGAAAATATATTTTAGTCGATAAAAAGACGCTGTTTACTCATTAGGCCTTTCTTTCATCGATTTATTCATTGATAAATTCATTCAATTATCAGCTATAAATTGACTCTTTTTTGTTGAGTCAAAAAATTAAGACCCGCCTAAACCTTATTTATTTATAGCTATAAATCTAACAATAGGTTTAAGCTGTGCTTTACTCGCGTAATATTATGCTAAAGCACGAGACAAAAATTTTTGTTGAGCAGCGGGCAACTGACAATATACTACCCAAGGAGGACACATGTTCCCGATAGAAATTTGGCTCACTTACACATTAGCGTGTTTGCTTTTAGTTATATCGCCGGGACCCGATAATATTTTGGCGATTGGTCGAGGTCTCAGCCAAGGTAAACTGGCGGCATGTTTCTCCGGAGCAGCTTCCGGCATGGGTATTTTGTTTCATATACTAACCGCTACCTTTGGGCTTACTTTATTAATACAAACTTCAGCGTTAGCTTTTATCATTGTAAAATTTATAGGTGCGGGTTATCTCATTTGGCTTGGTATTAAAGTATTAAGATCACGAAGTCTTATAAATTTAACACCCACGGAAAAACAACCCTTGAGTAGCATTTTTACCACGGGATTTTTATCCGCTGCACTTAACCCGAAGCCAGGCATGTTTGTGCTTGCCTTTATCCCACAATTTGTTAATCCTGAGCTCGGTTCGGTCACAAGCCAAATGATTGTTTACGGTGTCTGGTTTGCTTTGTTAACGGCAGTAGGCTTTGCCCTAATGGGGATATTCGCATCGCGCCTTACCGGCTGGCTTGAGAGAAAGCCAAAAGTTATTAACGGCTTAAATATTGGTGCCGGACTAACCTTTATTATATCCGGCTTAGCTGTTGCCGCATTAAAGCAGCGCTAGTGACTATGGAAATTAATTTGAAGCACAGAGTTATTGAAATTGTCGATTTTTCTCTTAATTGGATAGATATTTTTGCAACAGCAATAGGGGGCTGTCATGTTACTCGTAGGTTCTTTTTTACTTATTTTTATTGGCTTTGTTCATTCTTATTTAGGGGAAAAGTATATCCTGATCCGTTTATTTAAACGTGATAATTTACCTAAATTACTTGGTAGTGATTGGTTTACCAAACGAGTGTTAAGGTTTGCTTGGCATCTCACAACTCTAGCATGGTGGGGGTTTGCAGCAATATTGTATTTCCTCTCCAGTCCAAGTGGTAATATTCGCTCAGAAATTCTCATAACAATCACAGTGGTGTTCGCAATAAGTGGTGTTGTTTCGTTGTTATTCTCTCGTGGCAAACATTTGTCGTGGTTGTTTTTTTTCGGTATTGCCTGTACAAGTTTGTTTAGCGTAATATATCGCTAAACAAACTTGTACAAAGGAAATTAATCATCCATGGATAGTCCATCAACATTATTAGTCGTTAGAGACCTTTCTATTTCAAAAGAGTTTTACGTAGAGCTACTTGGCCTCAATATACTTGAAGAATATGAGGATAGTTTAAAACTGCAAAGTGGCTCACATAACATACTCATGTTTCAAGGAGCAATTACGGCAATCGACTATGATCACGGATACAACGCCAACTCAACCTTGGTGTTTACTGTTCGTGATTTGGATGAAAGAATAACAGAACTAAAATCTAAAGGTATTGTGTTTATCCACAAATCCCCAAATGAAAATAGATGGGGACGTTATGCCGCTTTTAAAGATCCATCAGGCATAACTCATGAGTTAATGGAGTTTTTCACTTAACAAGCAGTCACAAACAACTAACGAAGCCAGAAAGCAGAGAAGAACAATTAACTAAGTCCCGACATACTTAACCAACATAGCAAAACACATCAATACAACAAGGTACCTTAAATAGTGAACGGGTATTTTAAATAGAAAGTGCGAACCTAACCAAGCACCAAAAAATTGCCCTGCCATCATGATTAAACCAACAAGCCAGATGACATGGCCCGCAAATAAGAAAACAATCAACGAGGCAATATTGGTGGAAAAATTCAATGTTTTTGCAATGGCTGTTGCTTCTAAAAAAGGTTGAGCACGTAGTGCACGCCCAGCTAAGGCAAAAAATGAACCTGTACCAGGACCAAAAAGTCCGTCGTAACAGCCGATGAGTGGCACCACTGATTTTTTATAAGTGGCGGCTGACATGTTTGGCTTTTTGTTCAAGTCATCTACAGTAGGCGTAAACAAAAAATACAAACCAATCAAGCCAACCACCACAGGGATCACTATTGTCAAAGCATCGGTATTAATTAATTGAATAATAACCGTACCCATTGCCGAACCAATAAAGGCAGCAAACATTAGCCATTTAACATTATGCCAACGCACACGTCTATTACGTAACATAATTAACGTTGCCGTGGCTGTGCCCATGCTTGATTGTAATTTATTGGTTGCTAATGCTGCTAAAGGTGGAATGCCCGTCATCATCAACGCTGGCAGTGTTAACAAACCACCGCCGCCTGCTAAGGTATCAAGAAAGCCCGCCACGATGGCGACAAAAAATAAGAAGGCTAATAGTTCATAGGAAAAAGTCGCTAACTCCACGTTAGTCTCCTGCGATTATAAGTATATACCCGTTACCTCCATTATAACGTTAACAAAAAACGAAATACTCCACTTATCATTGAATAATACCAATAGGACTACTACATTTATCATTTTATATAAACGAGGGGGCAGTTTTTATAAAAAGCTCACTTGTCCTGTCGTACTAATAAAATAAGCAAGAACAGGTAACAGAGTCGCCAACAGTGGCACAACTTTAGGATAATAAGTTAAAGATAAAATCAAAGGTAATAAAGCGCCGCTGAGTGCACCAAAAAATAATGCTGGTCCGATAGACCAACCATAAAAATCAACACTGATATAAAAAGTTAACGCCAATAAAATCCAAGCTAACGTTCTAAAACTCGCAACAAACCATAAGGGCAATTCCCTAGCCAATACTTGCTCCCGGTGTTTTGGCATCGCCAAGCAAAATAATGTCATGGCAGTAAAACTAAAGCTAATTAATAAAAACACTATGCAGCTCTCTTATTTTCTTTACTTAACATTATTGAATTGTCAGTAGTCATATTTTTTCTATCACGCTTAACCTTGCTTTCTTTGCCTTGTAATTGCTTGAATTTATATGCTGAAAATGCAAAAGCCCCACCAATGAATAACATAGTTAAATCAAAACCTGCATAGTTCCAATCGCCATGCGGTATCGTGACCCCAAGGTGTTTATCCGTGGTTAACATATTGAGTATCGGCATAAAGCAGAAAACCAATGCTGCTAGCTGTAACTGCTCTAGCCACGCTTTTGACTTTGGTCTAAACGCTGGATAGATTAATAATAACGCCCAGCTGATAAACATTACATTAGCTTCCCAGTCAGCACGTTCTGTCATACCTAAGGGCAATAAACGGTTAGCATAAAAGTACATTGCAATCGCAATAGGCAAGCCGACAATGGTACCAATATTGAGTTGCTCAACGAGTCGATAGCCAAAATCAGGTCCTTGCGGTTTTTTCATTTGTTGCTGTTTACGTTTGGTCGTCCAAAGCACTAACCCAGAGGCAATCATTGCCGTGCCGATGAGGCCGGTGAAAAAATATATCCAACGAGCAAGGGGGCCAGAAAACTGCCCCTCATGCAAAGAGAAGAAACCATTATGAATTATACCTGTGACAGTATATTGCTTAGTCTTTTGGCTGATAACTTCACCTGTAATCGCGTTTATCATTATTTGGTCTTCAGGATTATAGGTGATATCGGTTTCGTGACGTACAAACAACGCCCGAGCATTAATATCATCAGCGGCAGAGACCTCAATATAACTTAACTCATTGGTTTTCCATTGATGATTTACTTGTTTATATAATGATGAAATCGCTAACATTTCAGTAGGCTGATTCGCGCTATCTACCTGTGAGGTTCGTGGAAATATCTCTTTGCGCATCTCATTATATTCATCCTCGTTAACTTGTAAGTTAGTACTTAACACCATGTAAGTAAATAGGAAAAAAAGTAAACCACTGTAAGTGATCATAAAATGAAATGGTAAAGCGATAACACTTAAAACATTATGAATATCTAACCAACCAAGCAAACCTTTTTTCGCTCTAAAAGTGAAAAAATCGGTAAATATTTTTTTATGAATAACCACACCCGTTATTACTGCTAACAGCATTAACATACTGCAAAATCCGACGATCCAATAACTAATATCTGTTGATAAATAGTGCAAACGATAGTGCATGCGATACAGTAATCGGCCTCCGCCTGTGGCTCTGCTTTCAACTTTACTGCCAGATTCAATATCTAATACCGTTATTTTATACCTTCCTCTTTTTTTACCGGGCTCCGGCGCATGTCGCCAACCGACACGTAAGTTTTGATCACGCACATTTGGCAGCATAATATCCCACTCGTCGATACCTTGAGCATTTTTCTTCAGGTAAACTTGGGCAATATCAATTAATTTTTCATTACTGATATTATGTTCAACAAAAGGTCTTTCTGGTTCCATCCAACGGGTAATTTCTTGATAAAAATAACCTAAGGTTCCCGTTAAAAACATAAAAAATAATATCCAGCCAACAACTAGACCAACCCAAGTATGCAACCACTTCATTGATTGTCTAAAGTTACCTTTCATTAACTACTCATTTCCGTGAACTGCATTAATAACAAAACTAAAACGGCAAAAATAGCATTCAATTTGAGCAAGCCAAACCAAGCGCTTTTGGCACTCACGACTGAAAAAACCCACATAGTTGCACAGGCATAAGTCAAAAATGTCAGCATGAGCCCTATATGAATTGCTTGATAGTGACCAACCACGTCGCCAAGCAGCTTCGCCAGTAAAATTGAACTTGAAGTCGCCAAGGCATAACCACCAAAGACTGCAGCAATTATTCGAGAAAAGACATGCCAGCGCGTGTTATTAAAATTAAATTTATGAATAAAAAAAGGCACTTAAAATTCCAGTTGTGATGAAAAACTTTGCTAGTTATATTTATGAACAATAAAAAAGTGATGTTTATTATAAAATAAATAATTCAGTTAAAAAGAATTAACAGGGGTTATGATACTAGATATCTGAATGAAAATCATTATCACTTTGGTGTTTTGTGTTAATGGACTTTTTTGATCATAAGAGCAACATAAGGAAATAGAAGCTTTAGTCATCTAGCAAGGTCTAGATAACATGAGAAGGTGAGTTGTTTTTCTACGAGTAGTTATTCAAATAATTTCGAGGTGTTGTGATCGTATAAGAGAAAATAGGTACTACCACAACAAAAGATAGCACCTCAACTGGGAGAGATTCATGACAGAAAATTACCTGTACTCACTTTAGTTTCTTTCATTACAGGGTGATATTTCTAGGCAATCCTTTCCTTTGCCTTTAGCTCGATATAATGCTTCATCAGCCCTACCAAAAAGCTGCTTAGGTTCATCAAATTTCTGATAGAGTGCACTACCAATGCTGCAAGACAAGCCAAAACGATTAAGGAATTGGCAATTTGCCATAAGCTTTTTAATTCGCTTAGCTATATTAGGAACAGCTTCTAATCTCGCATCGTTCAATAAAATAATAAATTCATCACCACCAAATCGAAAAACCTCATCTTGCTCACGGCAGCAAACCAGTAATAATTTTGCAAAATCGCTGAGCACTAAGTCACCCGTTTGATGGCCAAACTGATCATTTACATCCTTAAAACCATCCAAATCGATAATTAATAATGAAAAACTACTCTGTCTTTGCTGGCAGCTAGTGACTAACATTTGATACTTTACTTCAAAATGATTACGGTTTGCCAAACCCGTTAAATTATCAGTTAACGCCATAGATTTTATTTGCTGATGTTGCATAGCATTACTTAAAGGATGACTAAAAACTTTCGCTAAATGCTTGAGCAACTTTACTTGTGCCAATGTTGGTTTTTTCTCAAAGTAACATTTTAAGCAACCAATGGCATTTCCCTTTACTGCTAACCTTTGGCTGATGCAATAACCCTTTTTATTTGAAACAGAATTTTCACAGCGCTTAATTTCTTCACAAAAGCTTATGTTATTTATAGGTAAGTACTTGCCTATTTCTTGACGAAATATAGACAAGGATAATTCTGGGTCCATACTGGTTTGCAAACGGTTTATTAAAGCAAAAGATACTCTTTCAAGCGCATGTTTTTTTATGATTAAGTTTAACCATAGTGGATGTTCACTACCGTAATTAATTAGTTTAGAAGTTAAAGGAATATTGTTAATCATTTTAGTATTAATATTTGTAATATTGTTAATTAGCATCATAGTCATTCCTTATTAACCTTGTTGCCTACGCTTGATGATTAAGATTAGTCTTTTCATTGATAGAAAAATATTACACCTTATTACAGCTAGCTAAAATACGACGAGAAAGGTAACAAGGTTAATCCCTTAAAATGAAAGTATTATAGGCTAGCAATATGCACGGTAAACAGTGCTACTAGGCCTAAACGGCTAGACAGTGCTACCAATAAGGGCTACTCTATAAACCATAAAACAAGGTCACTTGAACTCTTGCTTATTAGGTTTTTATTATGGCTTATCTACTCAATCATCAAGCACAATCTCGCTGCTATTTATATGCTTACCATAGCTTCGGTCGTTTTGCTTATTCGGTAGATACCTTAATAACAAACCCCTGCGTTTCTAAAATACATGCCGTCATCGAATGGAAAAATGATCACTGGTCCATTCGAGATTTAAGTAGCAACGGTACTTGGCTTAATCATAATAGACTCACTAAAGAAGTACCTCTTCGATTGAAAGTTGGTGACATCATACGGTTTTCTGATAATGAAGAGCTTAGTTATCAAGTTGAAGAATTAAGTCCGCCTGCCGACATATTATTGCCTATGACCGACAGTAACACTGAGCAACATTATGCTGAAAGAAGCGCTATAGCATTGCAACCTTACCATTTATTACCTAATGAGCAATCGCCTGAAATAGCTTTGATTTTGCATCAATTTACCGGCCAATGGTCGATAGAGTATGTTAATGAACCACAATTAGAACCTCGCTTGTTACAAGAAAATGACGTCATTGAATTTAGTAATCAGCGCTGGCAGCTGCAATTGAGCCATTTGGAGGACAACACAGAACTAAGTGCTTCACCTCAGCTTGAAATTTCAGATTTGTTTTGTGTTTTTGAACTCAGCTTAAACGAAGAAATAACAAAACTGAAAGTAAAATCACCACAAGAAACAACCAATTTACACACCCGCAGTCACCATTATTTAACATTAAGCTTAGCCCGATATAGAGTGGAAGATGCCGAAAAAGGTTTACCGAGTACTGAACAAGGCTGGGTAAATACAGATCGTTTACTCCGAGATTTAGGCGTAGATATGGCGCACCTGAACATTCAAATTCACCGTAGCCGTAAACAATTTGCAGACATGTTGACCAACGTGCATAATGCTGACAATGTAATAGAACGACAATTACGACAAGTACGATTCGCTTGCCCCGCGTTTGAAATTTATAAGGGTCACCAATTAGAAAGTTCATTGAGAAAAGCCGAGCTTTCAACTCAACAACAGGCTGTTTTGCCAACAAATGTATCGCCTAACTCATCACCTAATATATCATCAAAGAAGGTAGTCCAATAATTTGTCAGCGTTAACTCAAGCCGTACAAGCTACCCTCCCTAGCCACTACAAAATAATTAAATTGCTCAACCAAGGTGGTATGGGTGAAATTTATCTAGCAGAAGATCAGCGCTTACATCGCACAGTGGCAATAAAAATACTTAAAGCTGAGTTGGTCAGCACTGACTCCCGTAATAACAATACTAATGATAATGCACATAACAAAAGCAATAATTTGGCGGATACGCACGCCATAGAAACCGCCTTAAATGAAGCAAGATTACTTGCTAAGCTTAATCATGCCAACATAGTACAAATTTACGATATTACTCAACAAGAACAGCAAATCTCGTTGGTAATGGAATACCTAGACGGTAAAACATTACAAAGTTACCAACAAGAACATATTGTTACGCTAACACAAAAACTCGCCATTATTAGTCAAATTAGCAAGGGCTTAACTGCTGCACATAATCAGGGAATTGTGCATTGCGATTTAAAACCGAGCAACATCATCATAGATCAGCATGGCGGTGTTAAAGTAGTTGATTTTGGTATCGCCAAACTCACTAAAGCTGATAGTAACTTAGCCTCTTCGTTAGAAAATAACTCGCAAAGTTTTGGCAGCCAAACGGCAATGTCTCCTGAGCAACTCAGCAATATTTTACCTGATGCTGAAATTCAGGAAATTGATTTTCGTAGCGACTTATTTTCTTTAGGCATTATTACCTTTCAGTTAATAAGTGGACAGCACCCTTTTGCCAGCGAATCAGCCAGTAAAACCGCGCAAAAAATACTCGCAGCACAAGGCCAACCCGCACAAGATATCGTGCCACACTTACCACGAGAGTTAGTCAGTTTACTGAACAGCTTATTAGCGCATAAAGTAGAACAACGTCCGCAATCTAGTCAGTGGGTTACTGAGCAATTTGAAAAAATCACTAAACATCTTAGTCAACAAGAAATTTTAGCTGAAGATACTCAGCCACTTACCGCAGAGCTATCAAGCGAACTTGCTGCTGGGCTAACGAACACAAATATAAGTGATACAACAACGACCAAACGTAAGGGTAGAGGTTTTATTTTTTCTAGGTTTGCCTTGTTCATTCCTTTGTTAATAGCGCTATTAGTTACCGCGGGCATTTATCGTGATGAACTCTTTGCGCCCGCTGAACTACCTGTACGTTATATCGTGGTGCTGCCCGCAACGGTTACGCAAATAAATTCAGATCATCCCATTGCAGAGATGCAAAAAGATTTAGTCACTGCCACCCTAGACGATGCAATTCGTCAGAGTATTATTAATACCAGAGGTCTGAGGTTAATTTCTCGAAGTGAAGTTGCCGGAGTCAGTAAGGATTCATCAGGAAAAACTGCGTCCCTCGATAACATAGCGGCGGCAACAGGTGCCAGTGATATCATCACCACCCAACTCGACTGTAATAATATTAAATGTGATGTCACCTTGTCACGTTTAACGACTGACTCGAATATAATGAGCAGAGATGAAAACGGCGTGGAGACGGTAATAAGAAAATGGACGGTTTTAACTCAGAAAAAATGGCCTAGCCAAGTAGAAAGTTATTACGATATTTATCAACAGACTAAAACTAACATTGCCGGTATCTTTTCAAACTACAATACTACTATTTTAGCTGAACAGCCGATTAAACCTGAAGATTACCTCAATTATGTCATGCTCTATAATCAAATAATGATAGCAGGAAAGAGCAGCGAGGCTAATTTACAACAGCTGCAAGCGATCATCACTAGCTCACCCTATTTATATGCGGCTTATTCTTTATATAGAGAAAACGCGCTCAACTTATATACTGAAACTAACGAGTCAAAATATATTAAACAAATCGAAAATATCATAGCTTTAGCACCAGCAGAATATAAAATCAGTGTTTTTCAAACCCTTGACGCTTTTGCTATTTCCTTAACCACAGGGAATATTGAGAAAGCAAAACGACAACTCAATATAGCGATTGAGCGAGGCATAGATGACTCTACTTTGATGGAATATCAGGCTATGCTGTTATTAAATAATAATGAAATAAAACAAGCCATACAGCAGTATAAAATAGCCTTAACTTTACGACCAAATACAAAACTATTATACAACTTAGCCTTAAGTTATTATTGGTTAAGTGATTTTACTCATGCGAAACAGACCCTTAAAAACTTGTTGACTATCACACCAATGAATAATGATGCCAAACAAATATTGGCTGCTATCTATTTATCTGAGGGAGAGTTAAAAGCTGCTATTCCAATGTATGAAGATATTATCAAGATAAATCCGCAGAGCAGTGACTTTAATAACTTAAGCGTGGCTTATTCCTTAATTGGTCGCAACAACGATGCATTGCAAATGGCTCTATCAGCCTTCAAAAAAACACCTCTAGATCCACTTACAATATTAAATCTCGCAGATATTAAGCTGATATTAGGAATAAAAGAGCAAGCACACAAACATTATTTGCACGTTGTTAAGTTACATAAAACAAAAAATGATGTTAGATCTTGGATAGAGCGCTCACAGGCTTATGCGCATATAGGCCAACACAAACAAGCAATAAAAGCGCTTAACCAAGCGAAAAAATTAGCTCCTGATAACGGTGAAGTGGCTTTTTCCGCCGCCTTGGTCTATAGCCAATTAGGTGAACAGGTATCCGCAGTTAATCAAATAGAAGAAGCCTTGGCGGCTGGTTTTGGACTTATTTGGTTTAATTTACCTTGGTTTGATTCACTCTGTGACAATACTGATTTCCAACAACTATTGATTAAAGCTGGCAACCCCAACAGATGCCAGCTTTAGCTTATTAATCTAAACAGGAAAACTTAAAGTTTTCCACGACCAACTTTAATACCGGGGTCTTGCGAATAATAGACTTTCAATTCACCTGCACCTTCGTTACTCACATCCATGCACGAGGCAACATAACGAAAGGCTAATTCAGTAAGTTCTAAATTATTTGCCACATTATCTATAGTGATAACTAAACGTTGACCTTGGTTTTTTATTTCGGTTTGCACGCGCAGTTTGCTTGCTGATGGTTCATTAATAAAAACAACGCCGTTCCCGTAAAATTGCCACAGCTCAGTATCGCTCTGTTGCAGGTCAGCAATCAATGTTACTTTTTGATATGGTTCCAACTCTCTCTGTATCTCGCTGGTGGATACCAGAGATTGAAAAGAAAATAATAATGGCGGTGCTATCGTTGGTTCGCCAGTAGAGGTATTAACTATGCGAGTAGTCCAATCCCCAACTCCTTGACTCGGCTGAACTTGAAAAAACGTCGCGACTGAACCGACTAAATCATCATCACTAGTCGAAGTGAATGGTACGTTAATTTCTTTTGTGTCGAGTCTAAGGTTTTCCGGTGCATTCATAACTTTTTCCTTTCTATTTAAAATAATTTTCACGTAAAACACATCAATTAAAATAAAGACGGTCTAACAACAGTTGAAACAAACGTTACACTATAAGTATAAAACGATTAATAACAGTGGATTACAAATAAAATACCTGGGTATTATAGACATACTAAAAATACAAATACTAGTCGCTGTAATACAACGTAATATTTTCTAATCATTTAACTAGGAAGCTTTTTTATTCGTTAAGTTAACAAGAAAATAATTAATTTAAATAGATACAAAATAGTTGATGAAACATTATACGGTGCAAAATGTATGACTTAATGTCCTTATTAATAGACACATTAAGTAGCACTGACTACGCAGGAGTTATGACTTGTGTATTTTCCGGAAGAGACGCAAGTGAAGCTTTAGGTTTAAGTTTAGCTTTTCAGTGACATTTGAGCTATGTCGTCAAGATATTAGACCCCGACGGTGCGGATATAGATAATGCCTATTCAACAACTCAGTTACTAATGTTAACTTATCGGCTGATTGATAAAATAACAATTGGCAGCACACCTATTACGGTACTACCGCCAATGTTGACTAACCTGAATTCTGGATAAGCAGCACTTACTCAACATTCCCATTTATCAGATTCTCAGCGTTAAAACGTAGATAAATAACTAGTTATTCATAAACGTTTTGCCTTGATAATCGAATAAATTGAAACATTGATAGAGTATATCGCTACTTACTATCTGATAAGTTTTAGTGAAAACAATGTAACTTGTTGTTTTTACTTAAACATCAAGCACTCATTATTCAGGGTTCAGGTTAACTAAGATTTCAAACGAATTTTTAACCTTTGTTTAGGCTGTAACAAACTATTCGCGGCAAGTTTATTCCAACGTATTATATCTTGCACTTTCACCTTATACTTACGGCTGATATCCCATAGGTTATCACCACTTTTTACCGTATGCGTTATTCTGGCTTTACTCAGTTTAGCCAACTGTAAAGGGTAAGCGTCGGTATCCGTTAACGGTACTATTAACCTTTGTCCAATGCGTATTGTGTCTGAGTTTAGTTGGTTCAACTTTTTAAGCGCGTCAACATTCGTTGCATATTTCGCACTAATTTTACCCAAGTTATCACCTGATTTAATTTGATAACTATGCCAGCGTAACCAGTCTTTTTTATTGGTACTCGCCAATTTGCTTTTAAATGATTCCGCTGAAGCGTAAGGGATCATCAATTGATATTGGCTATCAGGCGCTGTCGCCCAACGATTTAAACCAGGGTTGAGTCTAAATAACTTTTTGGCATCCATATCTGCCCATGTTGCCGCCAAACTGATATCCAACTGACTATCAATATTAATAATTTCTATTGCAGGGCTATTTTTAATGGGCGTAAAGGTGTAATTCAACTCATCAGCGCGTTTTAATATATCGGCAATAGCCAATAATTTAGGGACAAAGTGTGTGGTTTCATTGGGTAAATTAAGTGACCAGAAATCAGTGCCTAAATTTGCTTTTTTATTCTTTTTAATTGCCCTACCAACACGACCTTCACCTGAGTTAAATGCTGCCACTGCATTTAACCAATCACCTTCAAAACTATCATGAAAAAATTGAAAATATTCGAGTGCGCCACGAGTCGACTCAGCAATATCGCGTCTACCGTCGTACCACCAATTTTGCTCTATATTAAAACGTTCTGCCGATACAGGCATAAATTGCCACAAACCTGTAGCACTCATATGTGAAACGCCATAAGGTATATATGAACTTTCAACAATAGGTAATAATGCTAACTCTAATGGCATATTACGCTTTTCAATTTCCTCAACAATATAATATAAAAAGGGCTCTGCGCGTTTTGAAATAGTCATCATAAACTTAGGATGACTTAAATAATAGTCACGCCATTTAGCCACTTCTTTATTGTCAGGCACCTCAATCGTTAACTGGCTACGAATACGTTGCCAAACATCTTCATGCTGATGAGGTAATTTAGCTATCGGGGTTGTTTTTGTAACCACAGCTTGGTTTGTTTGGGTTAAAATCGCATTGATTGCTACCGCTTGGTTAACATCACCTATTTCTTTATTTACTTCTGGCGTGTTTTGGCAAGCACTCAATAACAATAATGAGGCGACTAACAGTATTTGTTTCATGCAGTAATCTTAATAATTATTTATAAATAGAGGAGAAAAAATCTCCGCTATTGTGCGAGATAGCCAACTTTTATTCAAGTGACTGGTGTAATTCAGATAAAAAAAAGCCACATTTGCATGTGGCTAAACAGGAAACAACAATACCATGCGCGAGCAGTAAGTTTTTAGTGTTCGTGTTCCTCTTCAACTGCAACACCTAACCATGCAGCCTGACTTGGCATAAAGTCTAAGTCAAAATGACCAACAACTTCACCTTCATTCAGGTCAACCGTTGTTACTTCTTGGCCGTTAATGATATAAATAAGCTCATGTGCTTTTGAACTAATAATTAATGGTCTAACATCATCCGCAAGTGCTTCAAGTACTGGAATTGTCTTTTCAAGTTCCCAGTTATGCTCTGCACTGTATGCGTTTAAAGCACCATTTTTATCAAGTAATAAGAAATGTTCATGATGAGCATCAAATGCGTAACGCGGGAAGTAAGTATTTTCTTCAGCAGGACGTTCAAAACGACTAATATTCTGACTTACTGGGTCAATAATAAAGATTCCGCGTGGTGTTAAACCTAAGAAGTTAGCGTTATGTTCACTCGCTTTAAGGGTCCAAATACGTTTACCTTCACCTTCTGATACCTCTGCGGGGTAAGCAATTTTACTGTCAGTAAAAGTTGCACCATTTTGAGCAATAGTTAATATGCCATCATCACAAGCAAAAGCAGTATGGTTTTCAGTTTGATGACTACCATGTAAATCAACACATTTAGTATCGAATACTTGTTCTTGATGAAAGTGATCATCGTGAGTTTCAAATAACACCACTTGATCAGGTAAGTTGGTGTCAGCTAACTCAATCGGGCGATGAACTGTTAATACATAGTTACCGCGAATTTCGCCTGTTCCGTGCATAAAAGTCGTAAAGTCGTGCGAGGCAATCACTCCTTCGCCAGTAATACTCTCATCGCTAAGTACATGTAATGAAGCATTGTCACTATTTTCTTTACCGTCAAAAAATAATACTGTTTTATCACCACGGGGCACATAATGTGCAGGTTTAACACCTTCCATGGTAAAGCTAGTGACAACAGGGGCATCTTCATGTTGATCATAATGATCACCATGTAACTCTTGCCAGACACCGCCATCAATAAATTCAATATTGCCATAATCATTAGCATCTTTTTGTACGGCAATTGCATAACGGTTTTCTGGGCTAGCATGCAACTTTGTTGCAGGGTTTGTAATGCTTATCGACTCAACTAAGCTGTTATCTTCTAGGTTGAAAATATGAACTAACGCATTGTCTTTATCGGCAATCGCTAAACGCCCCTTGCCTAATTCTTCATCATGGCCATGACCATCATCAATTGGCGCAGGTGTCGGTGGAATTTCTGTAATATTCGTTTCACTGTCACCACAACCAACAAGTGCTGTCGTTGCACATGCCAATAACAAGCTTTTTAACGATATGATTTTCATGATTGTCCTTTAAAATATTGAGTGATGCGCCCACCTGTTGATGGGCGCTAAATTGAAAATTGAAAATTGAATGAATATTTCTTTAATACTGAATTGAAACTGATTTAAAACGAGCCGCGCAGGCCAATAACAAGAGAGCGCCCAGCTAAAGGAGTTAAGTCTTTTAGAAATGAGGTATGCACTTGCGCATACTCATCCGTTAAGTTTATGGCTTTGAGGTACACAGATAAATCATGCTGCCCTAAAGAAAAATGATAATTAACGTTGGCATCAACCATGACATAACTGTCTGTTGAAGTTTCTAATGCTGCAGTATTCGTTTGTTCAAAATAGTGACTAACAAATAAGTCTGCAGAAATACTTTCGCCTTGATAACTCAGTTCGGTCGCAATACGTGCCGGTGGTGTACGCGGTAATTCTCCACCGTCATCTAAACGTGCACGCAGAACATCGCCTTGTACTTTCCATGAAAATTCATCGGTTACCTGCCAGACAGCCTGTGCTTCAAAGCCATACAAGGATACATCTTGTGCGGTAAAGATATAAAGCGGTAACGTATGTGCTTCTTCTTCATGTTCGCCATGGGCGTGGGCACTATGATCATGACCATCACCAGCGGAAAAGTTGGTCGCTTGCTCATAATAGTAATCATCTATCTGGTTATAAAAGGCATTTAAGATAAAACCAAAATCACCTTTAAACTTACGTAAACTTAGATCAATATTATTCGCAGTTTCCATGACAATATCATGGTCAGTCAGTCCAAAATGAGCGGCCTCACCGTGGTCATCATGTAATGAAAATAAAGCCCCTACTTCATAAGATCCGGTACCAATATGAGGTCCAAAAGATAATAACTCTGATGCTGACGGTGCACGTTGTGAATGAGATAACGATAAACCTATGTTATAACCATCGGTAAAATCCCAAACTAAACCAGCAGATAGGCTAACTGGTGTAAAAACATGTTCAACAGTAAAATTGCGGGTATAACCTTGTGTTTCATGATCGCCATGATCATGATGGTCATGCGAGTCATGTGCTGCATGTTCGTCTGCACCGTGATCATCATGCGCTGCTTCAACTAATTCAAGTTCCGGCAAGCGCACTTTAGCGGCTGATACTTCAGTACGCTCAATACGCGCACCAAGCTGTACTAAAAAGTCGCCAAAATGACGCTCTTCTATCCACGCTAAACCAAGTGAATTTGTTGCTGATGGCGGTGTAAATGCTTCTGCGCCAACGGCAGTAAAATCACTTTGTTTATAGTGAATGCTGAAACCACCACGCCAATCCCAAAAGTCTTGATGCAATAGTTCAATACGTGCTTCTAGAGATTCGTTATCAAAAGTAGTACCCACGACACCCAACTCAACTTCAGTATGGCGATAATCAGTGTAACCAACCTTAGTATTAAGTGATTTTATAACATTACCTTCAAAATTTAACTCACTTAATAACTGAAAGCGATTTTGACTTAAGTCAGCAAAAACTTCTATGTCTTCATCACCATGACTATGACCCGGGATACCGTATTCTTGCTCTAAATTTTGGTAAGAAAGTCCAATAAAACCGTTCTCGAGTAAATAACTTGTGCCTAAGGTAAAACCACTGGATTCAGCGGCCGAATTAGCCACTTCATCAACACCATTTTTTTCAGGTATTTGATAATTTTCACTGTCGCGATAAAAGCCATCAGCATGCACAGCAACATTACCGATACCACTGGTGAACGAGGCGGATGCGAGTGCCTGCTCGTTATTATTATTGTATTCTGTTAACCATTCCCCTTTAGTTTCTGTACTTTTAGGAATACTTTCGTCAACAATATTGACCACGCCACCAATAGCACCACTACCATAAAATAAGGTTGCAGGGCCGCGTAATACTTCAATACGTTCACTGGTTGATGTTTCAGTTGAAACAGCATGATCAGGGCCAACACGTGAGGCATCACCCGCATCTAAACCATTTTGTGTAATTAATACTCGTGGTCCGTCTAAGCCACGAATAATCGGTGTACTAGCTACGCCACCATGAAAATTACTGTGCACGCCTACTTCTTTACTTAAGGTATCACCCAAGGTATTCGCTTGGCGCATACGTAAGCTTTCACCGTGTAATACCGTGATAGGCAAAGCCGATTCTATATTTGAGCTATGAAAAGGCGTGGCGCTAACATCAATAATCTCTAACGCTGACTTATCTAATTGCACGGTGAGTGTCGGGCTTTGATTTTCAGCTAAATCGACTTGAATATTTTGATGTACGTAAGCGCTAGCAACGACATGCAACTCATACTTGCCAGGTTCAACTGTTAGGTTAAATCTACCGGTAGTACCCGTAATAACAGCGATATTGGTGCCGATAACTTTAACCGTGGCGCCGCTAATGGTTTTACCTGCTTCATTAGTAATTAGACCTGTTATTTGCTCAGCAAGTACTTGGGTGCTTGAAGTAGCTAGGGCAATTGCACTTGCCAGTAGTGTGAACTTATTCATGTTGAGGTGACAATCCAATGTGATAGTGTAACAATTTCGACGATGTTATATTATCACATTAATAAAAGCAACAAGTGTAAACAACTTTTTAACATAAGGTTACCTTACTGTTGATACTTCAATAAGAAAGAAACAAAAACCTTGTACCAATAACCTAATATTACATATTGACAACCCAATCAATACAAATGATAATCGATCTCATTACTATTTCCTTTAGGTTTTTCAGGTTTCTGTAAGACTATCTAACTAGCTCCATCATGGAGTGATTGGAGTTTTCTTGTTTTCCCACTCAAACCCTCTGTTATTAAGCGTACTGACACGACTCAGTTATGCTTTTGTACTTAATGCCCTTGTTGTAAATAACGCATTTTCCGCTCAGCAAGAAGATAAAACACCTATTAATATCAGTACAAAAACAAGCACCAATACCAGTACCAACACTAGTGATGTAAGCGATATTGAAAAAATCGAAGTTGTTGGTCATGATTCTACAAAAGAGCTGCTTTCATCTGGTTTTAAAGTGGATGTGTTACTCACTGAAGAGTTTAAGAATTCAAATTACAATTTACTGCAGATTTTACAAAGCTCTCCCGGCATTAATGTTAGGCAAAGTGGTGGTTTAGGTGCTGAATTTAATTTATCGCTTAATGGTCTTTCAGGTAATCAAATACGTTACTTCATTGACGGCATTCCCATGGAAGATTTTGGTTCAGCGTTAACCTTTCCCGCCAACTTAGTCGAACAGATTGAAGTCTATAAAGGTGTGGTTCCTATTTCTCTTGGTGCGGATGCCTTAGGTGGTGCCATTAATGTGATTACCCCTGATCTTAATCAAGACTTACTCGATTTGTCGTATACCTATGGCTCATTCAATACACACAAGGCCAGTGTCTTCGCTCAGAAAATTTTTGACAATGATGCCTTTGTTCGAATTTCAAGTAATCTTGAACATGCTGACAATGATTATAAAATGAACAACGTTAATAGCACTGACGAGTTAGGTAATATTACTGGCAGTATGAGCGCCAAACGTTTTCATGACGAATACTCGGCAGCAATGATCAACGTAAAATTTGGTGTAATTAATAAAAGTTTTGCTGATGAATTATCAATTGCCATTACCGGCGCAAAAAACCGCAATAACGAGCAACATACCACCACCTCAATCAATAATGTCTTTGGCAAGCTTAACAGTGAAACAGATACCCAACTTATATCAGCCATTTACAAAAAACGCTTCGATGCTTTAGCTATTTCAGCCTACCTGCTTACAGGTAAAAATGAACAGCTGATTAACGATACCTACAACCGCGATTATAACTGGCTGGGCGAGTACACAGTTAAGGCCGATGAATTACAAGGAGAGCTTGGCAGCAAGTCTTTATTTACCGTCACAGATGATGTATTTAGGGCAAATATTTCTGCGCAATATCAACTGACCAGTGATAGTGCTCTACAACTAAGTCATAGCCATAATTACTTAAAAAAGACAGGCAATGATGCAGTAAACCTCAATAACACCGTTTTTAGTTTACCCAATTGGATAAGAAAAGCCGTCACTGGTTTAGCTTTCGACACTAACGCGCTAGACCAAAAATTAAAATGGAATACCTTTGCAAAACATTACGCTTTTCAAGGTGAAATTAATGCTGAACAATCGATAGACTTCAACCTACAAAATGTAAAAAGCGAAGTAGATTTAAGTGAGCTGGGTTACGGCACATCACTCAGCTACCAAGTTCACCCGAATTGGTTAGTAAAAACCTCTTATGAACTTGCCTATCGCATGCCTGAAGCAGAAGAAATTTTAGGTACGGGTAAATACGTTAGACCAAACCCTCATTTAAAACCTGAAAAAAGCCACAATGTTAATTTAGGCGTATTGACTGACTTTATTTCACAAAATACCGCACAGCGTTTTGAAGCAAATGTCTTTTATCGTGATTCCAGTGATTTCATTCGTTACCTACCAGACCGCATTATTTACGGCATATATTCTAATTTACAAAAGGTAGAAACCACGGGGGTTGAAGGCTCTTATTATCTGCGATTTTATAACAATTATTCACTGCAAGTTAATGCGACCTATCAAGATTTAATCAATAAATCACAAGTTGATTATGAAGGTGTTGAGGATCTAAATTACGGTAAACGTATGCCTAACGAGCCCTATTTATTTGCTAATGCTCGTTTAGCAGCAAACTTTGAAGTCGCCAATAATGACCAATTATCTCTTTTCTGGACGAGCTCCTTTATAGACGAGTTTTTCTTAAACTGGGAAGGCAATGGCGATACCGATCATAAATTAGTTATCCCAACACAACTAACTCACGACCTCGATATTGAATATAGCTTTGCCGATGGCAGTTACAACGTTTCGTTATCTGCACGCAATATATTCGATGCTGAAGTCTTCGACAATTTCAAAATTGAAAAACCCGGTAGAGCCTTCTACCTCAAATTCCGATACCTCTATTAACCTTTTAAGGACACTCATGTTTAAATTAAAAACGCTAGGTTTGCTCATTGCAACCTTAACTTTAGCGGCCTGTGGCAGTAGCGACAGCAATGAAAAAGAAAAAGAAGTCATCGTTCCACCAGTCGCTGTAGAGCCGGGCCCTTTTACTTTTGCCTTTAAAACGACGGGAGATAAAGAACCTGAGTATTTAGTCACTCAAGATTCGATAACAACAGAAGCTTTAACAGCTGATGATAAAGGTATTGAGCAACAAGGCTGGAATTATTTTTTCCCTGTCGGCAATACCTTGTTTACTGTCGGTTATGAAAATAATGAAGCAACTTCATACAAAGTTGACTCGAATAATGAAGTGGTCAAACTGTCCTCTTTTGAGTTCACCAATACCTTAGAAATGTTTGCTGCAGTGGATGATAAATTTTTACTTGCCACCGATGCCCCCAGAGATGGTAATCATACCCAGCGTACACTTTATAGTGTTGATGCTGAAACAGGTTTAGTGACCAGCAAGGTTAACTATACTATTCATGATGTAGACACAGGTACCAAGGGTGAAGGCACCGTTGGTTACCCTACTGCTTTAGTTGTGCGTGGTGATTTATTATTTTTATCTTTTCATAAAATGGATGATGCCGGGAGTTGGGGCACACCGGAAGCTGACAGCGCCTTTGTCGCCATTTATGATTATCCATTAGCTGAAGGTGCCGCACCTAAAGCGATTATTGCCGATGACAGAACCAGTAATATTGGTGTCAATGGTAATATCGGTTTGATTAAAACGGATAATGGTGATTTATATAGCATGTCTAACGGCTCTACTGCCGCAGGTTTCACCCCAGCATCAACAAAACCTTCTGCCATTTTACGCATTAACAATAATGAAGAAGTTTTTGATGCCAACTACTTTTTTGATATAGAAGCAGCCACTGATGGCGGTAAAATATTCTGGTTTGATTATGTAGGTGATAACAAAGCTATCGCCCGTATTATTACCGATGATACTGACGCCGCTTCATGGGGTGCTTATACTAAGAATCAAATTAATCATAAGTTGGTTATCATTGATTTAGTTGCCCAAACTATTACTGATGTAGCTGGCGTACCATTGCATCATAAACGTTGGACATCGCCTGTTGAAATAATCGATGGCAAAGTTTATGTCAGTATCGAAACGGCTGACGATGCTTTTGTTTATGAGGTTGATATCGATAGCGCGACCGCCACTAAAGGTGTAGAGATTAAAGGTAAAACTATTAAAGGTTTCTACGACTTATATCATTAGAATATTGCCTACTTTACAACAAACCCTAGCCTTAATTACTTAAGATTAGGGTTTTTATTTATCTGTATATTTTTACGCTAACTGTCCTACTTTTATGAAAAAGAATATGAAAAAGAAACTCCATCAGTGGCATTCTTATTGTGCGCTAATTGCTATGTTGCCTTTATTGCTTATCTCACTCACTGGCAGTATTTTAGTGTTTAAAGTTGAGTTAGATACGCTCTTAATGCCTGAAAAGATGTCAGTTCCTCATGACTCTCCTTCAACAAGGGTTTCATTAGATACCTTAATGGCTAAAGTAAAAGTTACTTACCCTGATCATGAAATTGGTAGTTGGGAAATATTTACCGATCACCACAGAACCGATACCGCTTATCTTATTGCCCACCAGACGAATGAGTGGTCTAAGCTGTATTTAAATCAATATACTGGCGAGCTATTATTAAAGCCCGTCGGCCTTTCCGATAATTTAACCGACTGGTTATTAGATCTACATTTTAAGTTATTACTTGATGCTAACGGCATATTTTTAGGCGCGCTTGCCTCTCTTCTCTTATTGTTTCTTGGTATGAGTGGCATTATTTTATACCGTAAATTTTGGCGCTACTTTTTTACTTTAAGAGTCAAAGCCGCCAGCCGAATATTCTTTAGTGACATCCATAAAATGATTGGTATAGCCAGCTCTCCTGTCATTATTATTTTAGCGTTCACCGGTGCTTATTGGAATATTGCAGAAGTTATCCACGAAGTCGAAGAGCATGTAATAAAGACACCTCATATCGTCACTAAACAACTACATAATAAAGATATTTCACTACAAACTCTTTATGAAAAGACCAGTAATACCATTAACGACTTTGAAGCGACCTACTTATTATTGCCTTATGATCCTGAAATGCACATTACCTTCTACGGTAAAATAAATACCAGTAATCCATTAAATAGTAATTACGCCAGTAGCATTAGTTATGACAAAAGTTCAGCTGACGTTGTTAGTTCACAAGATATTCGAAACACCAGCGCTGTGCACGTTACGGTTGATAGTTTTCGTAAACTTCATTTCGGTCATTTTGCCGGATTAACCAGTAAAGTGCTTTGGTGCATACTCGGCCTGAGCCCTGTTATTTTAGCTTTAACGGGTTTGTATCTATTCTGGTATCGTCAGCGTAAAAAGGTGCCTAATAAAATAGCGTATAAACGTCAGAATATTATAAGTGACTAGTCGCAATATTCTTCAATCATGAGAGTTGGGTCACCGCATCTGAAAAGAGTGCAATCTATCATTGAACGACAAGTTAAACGCTGAAGATGAATAGTTGAAGTTTTTCTTTACAGTAACTACAGAGTCAAATTTTTCTGTACAAGTCATTATTGGGTGACAAATCAAAACCGAATCACACCCAACACTACCTTCTAATAAATTGATTTATAGCTACTTATCACCACTTTTGAGTACGGAAAACGTAATTAGTCATAAAACCCAAATAACTATGTCATCTATACCTAATATAGTGGTAAGTTACTGTATTAAATATGTGCGTTGGTCGTACTATAAGGCATTCAAAAGGACAAGAATCTGTTGGCTGTAAAACCTATCCCGTGAATCTGTTTTAATCATAACAAGGAAGTATAATGAAAAGTTTATCTATAAATACCTTAATAGCCATAGTGTGTTTTACATTAGGTTATGTCTTTTACCCTGTAGTTAATGAATCTAATGTTGAGTTAGAGCCAACATTAGTGAATAAAAAGGAAGTCGAAGACAACTTTCAAATAGTTAAAACACAAAAGTCAGTATCAACAACTAAAAGTGAGATTTTGGCTGCGAGTAACCTGGAAGTACTGCCTAATGTTGAAGAAGGCAATACACAAATTGATACTGAAGGTGAACAAGTTCAAACGACAGACAAAGAAAATATACTAGATGAAACGGTTATTGCTTTACAAAAAGAATTAAAAGAATGGTCTGTTGATCACAAAGACCGAATAGATGAATTGGTTACAGCAAATATGTCCAGTGAAACTTCTGAGCATATGAAATCAAAAATATCTCAAGATAATGACTTTCTATCAGAGCCACCGATTGAACAAGATTCAACTGAAGATGATACTTGGGCTTACAACATGGAGCAGCAACTAAAATTGTTAATTGATCAACATGAACTAAGCGATAAGTTTGAGTTGTTGAACCTTTCATGTAAGCAGCTGATGTGCGATATATTGGGTATTGAAAAAGAAGGTAGCACTTGGATGAAGTTATATTTTAGCTTATTAAAAAATGCGCCTATGGTTAATTTTCCGGATGGTAACAATGCCCCTAAATCTGTAATGTATATGGATAATAATGTTGCTGTTGTATATTCTCAAATTAAGTTTAAAAGCAGCTAACAATAGAATTAACAAGGGCTAAAAACAGCGGACTGTTCACTGCGCTCCATTTTAGCCTGTTATGTAAACGTATATTCCTAAGGAGGGTTCATGAGCAAGTTTGTATTACTTTTCTTCCTATTAAGTTCAACAATTCAAGCTACAGAATTCAATAAAGATATAGTATTAAGTTTAATTGATAGAACTACGCATAAGGTGACTTATGATGGCTCTTATGTATCTTTAGCCTATCCAAATGGTGATGTACCTGCAGATACAGGTGTTTGTACTGACGTAATTATTAGAGCTTATCGAACCATAGGTACTGATTTACAAAAATTAGTCCATGAAGATATGAGTAAAAATTTTGCTCTTTATCCATCTAAACGGATATGGGGGCTAAGTTCAACCGATAGAAATATAGATCACCGACGTGTTCCTAACTTACAGACTTACTTTAAAAGGCATGGTGTAACTTTACCTGTCAGTGCCAATATACGAGACTACGCTGTTGGTGATGTTGTTACTTGGATGCTACCAAGAAATTTACCTCATATTGGTATGGTTATAGATCAAGTCAATCCTGAAACTGGTCACCTAATGATTGTTCATAATATTGGTCAGGGGCCTCAAATTTCTGACATGCTTTTTGATTATAAGATCACAGGTCATTATAGATTTGTGCCAGCGAAATATAGCAACACACCCTAAGGTGGACAACTATATTTTCCCGCATAGCGAGCGCGGTATTTTTACGAGGTTTTATGAAGTATTTATTAATTCTACTGCTACTATTGAGTATTTCAGCTTGCATGAAAGACGCAACACTCTGGCTTGGAAAAACTAATCCTGAATATGTCGGTCATTGGTATTATCAGAATGAGAAATCAGAGCCAGAATTTTATCAATTGAACTTGTTAGAGCTTATAATTTCTGATGATGGTCAAGTTGCTTATTTACAATGTGAACTGAGTAATGATTCTAAAGGCAATAGCACAACGAAAAAACGTTATTCTGTCGTATTTGACGATGCTAGAGTTATCGATATTAGCGATGGGAAAATGACAATAGAGCAACATTGGGGGTTTGTGCATCTAGAAAATTCATTAGATGTTCCTTCAATCCCTTTTATTGAAGATGGCATTGAATATTTATATGTCGAGGGCTACAAACTCATGAGAGCAACTAAAAAAATGGCTGTAGGTTGTCCAGAGAGTCATAGCTAACAATAATTTAGAGAAAATTTTGATATTCCCCCGCTTTAACGGACACCCAAAGCTCCCTACCTCAACTTGGGGCGTTAGCGTCCTAGAATATAAGCGCTAACTTATTCTCTACGTCCTAAGCGATTTATTTTATTACTCATTGTGAAGATTATTGTAATTTCATCACAACTTTTGATATTCCACACTAGCTATCCCGCCATTGAAGAGTAAAATAGCACTCAGTGTTAACCCTGCAATCCAATGAGAACTCTGTGACCCTTCAAGAAAAAAATGTGCTGTTATTCGACCTCGATGGCACCTTAGTAGATAGTGCTCCTGACCTTGCCTTAGCGGTTAATAAAACACTCAAAGATTTAGGTAAAGAAGAGTTTGACCAAGAAACAATCCATCACTGGGTTGGCAACGGTGCTAAGGTCTTAATTGAACGCGCATTATCTGGCTCAGCAGCAATCAATCCAGCATTAGACTCGGCACTTGCTCAAGATGCTTTAGCTATTTTCTTAGCGCATTACCAACAGTGTTTATGCATTGAGTCAGTGTTATATGATGATGTAAAAGAAGGCTTGTTTTCGTTAAAGGCAGCAGGATTTCGTCTTGCTATTATTACCAACAAACCCGCAGAATTCATTCAACCTATCTTAAATGGCTTAGGCATTGATAAGGTCTTTGAGTTGTTAATTGGCGGTAATACCCTAGCAGAGAGAAAACCACACCCTGCACCATTATATTATGCTTTAGAGCAACTCAAGGTTTCTGCTGAGCAGTGTTTAATGATTGGCGATTCTAAAAATGATATCTTAGCGTCAAAAGCGGCCAATATAGAGAGTATTGGCTTAACTTATGGTTATAACTACGGTGAAGATCTCAATCAATATCAACCACAGTGGTGTTTTGATACCTTCAAAGAGTTATTAACGCTCCTAATAAGTGATTAATAAAAGATTAATAAAAGATTGCACAGTTAATACGCTTGAACTCATTAATGAGTTCAAGAGTAAGCTAGAGATTTTTGGCTAAAGCAATAGGGTAATCTCGTTGCTTGGCTAATATCATTGCTCGCTCGGTTACTTCGCTATCTGAACATTGCTGGCTTACCGGAAAATAGTGCTTCGTTAAATATTCACCTAATTCTGCCTTCGTTATTAAACCACAATCAACTAAATTCGCTAAAATTGCATCGGCGGCAGCTAATGCCGACGAGCCTTTAACAATTTCTGCACGGGCATAGTGTCGACCATGAAAAGACACATCGGCAGCACGTAAGTCGGCATCTTCTCCCGGTATTTGCTGCGCACCAAAGAGGGGTTTCGCTGCGACTTCTGCTTGAGTAAAGCTTGAAATAAATTGCGCCATATGCTCAATTGAGCCTAATGTTCTGTTATTAACTAATTGTTCCGGCCACTGTTTATCAATTTTTTCGATAAATCTTGAGGCTAATTGCGGCTGTGCACTTTGAACTGAGCTGGCGACTAAACCTTGATCAAATAGCGTAATGTCTTGTGTCATGCCATGTAGCTGAAAATAGCCATCTGGGTAAGGCGTTAATTGCGCCATGCCTTGTGGTGTGCCTCGTTCGCCATAAAAAACAATCTCTGGCCATAATCCATGGCATTGAGGCCAATGGGCAACATAAGCGGCTTTGAACTCCACCATACGTTGACGCTTAGCACTGACCATGTCATCAATTTCACCACTTTTAAAACCACAGGCATTAATAACGTAGTCAAAATGCTGATGATTAATTAAAGTATCTGATTGATTTTTTGTAGAAACTTGCCAACCTAAATCATCTTCTTGCTGTGTAATAGCAACCACTTGGCTATTGGCTTGCAGGTGACAGCTAGCTAAACGATCAATAGCTAAACTGGTAATAGCAGCCATACGAAAAGCAGACCAGCCATACTCTTGCACCAAGAGCACAGGAAACTTAAGCTTATCTAAATCAACATGGTGAGCAAATGAAATCAACCAGTCACTGGCTTGGTTTGCTTTATCCGGTATCGGTTTGTCAGCTAACGCATCAATTTCTTGCCGTGAATAAAAACGAAAATAATCTGCTGGCTCACCTAAAACCTTATTATGGATATCTTGCGCAACTAATTCACTGTATTTAGCGCGTAATTTTTCTAAACGTGGTAATAAATCTTCAGGCTGGCCCTTATCTGTCCTAGGTAAAGCAATAACAGTTGGCCTCACATTAATACTGTGCGGATATACTTTTACCGTATCTATCGATTGCTTTAATAGGGTCAAACATTGCTCATCACAAATTTCACGATACAAATTACCACCCGCATGCAAATGACAAATAGGCGGGCCATTAACTAGGCTTGGACCCTTTTCTATTAAGGTAGTATCAAGACCTAACTCAGCAAAGCGCAGCGCAATAGTTGAGCCCGCAACACCACCACCAATAATGGCAATTTTTGCAGTTGAACTGAGTAATGGTTGATGTATAGCTGAAATTTTATTCATAGCAGTTTCGAAAATATATTCATGAGGCTATTTTACTTGCATGCGCACTGTTTGCGTAGAGCTAGCGACTAAAAAAATTTATTTTACTGTGCTTTTCTTTTTACACTAGAAAAAGCCAGCTTATTTAAATGACGTTTTAGCACCCTCATCTATTAATTGTTAATTGTTGTTGATGATAACGTTCAATACACGCATTACACACACAGCTTACCCCTCTAAGATGAACGGGTATTTTTTCCAACAGTTCTTTTGGCACAGCAGTCTTCATACACCAGCAGCCACTGCTCGCTTTAACGTCACAGCGATTACTTTCTTCGCATAAAGGGCAAATACTGTCTTCGTTTGTATAAGTCATAACATTCAGTAAGTTTGATTTTAGTGGTTAGTGGCTCACGGTGATGCTCATGTTAACAGCTTTAGTGGTATTGGTAAGCATGAGTTTATTTAGTTCAGATATATACCCAAGTTACCTCAAGATGCATGCTTCAGCTGGAATTAAAAGCGCCTTGAAACAAGGCATTGATTGAAGTGAATGGTTGTTCCATTGTCGAAATCAATAACGATGTGTAAAGCGTTTTTAAACCAGCCCTGCGGGGACGTCTGAGCAAATCAAGTTCATCGTTGTGTAGTTCATTAAGGGAACAACCATTAATAAAATACACGCCTTGAACATGAATCGCTCAGGTGTCCTGAACCGAGCATATTGAAGTGACTTGGGTATAAGCTTGGCGCTTGATGAAATTTTTATGCTATCAAACGGTCTTGTAGCGTATAACCCCAAAAGAATTTAACGTAGATGAACCATAGTATTAACTTCAAATTAAATAAAAAAATAACTACTGCATTTTTATCACTGCTGATATTAGTCCTCGCTAATAATGCCTTTGCCAACAAAAGCATTAATGTAGGCCCGACTGTAGGAGAAAAAGCGCCAACAATAACGGTTATCAATACACAACAACAGCCCATCAAAATCAAAGATCTCAGTAAAGATAAAGGTTTGATTATCTTATTTTTCCGCTCTGCCGATTGGTGCCCATTTTGTAAAAAACATTTAATTGAATTAAATAATCATGCTGAGCAGTTTACTGAATTAGGTTATGGTTTAGCGGCTGTTTCTTATGACGATACTGATATTTTAAAAACGTTTGCTAAACAAAAAAGTATAACTTACCCACTTTTATCAGATCAACAGGCACAAACTATGTCAGCCTTCGACATCCTCAATAAAGAATATGCTGCAGACAGTGAGCATTACGGCATCCCTTACCCTGGTGTTGTGGTTATTGATGAACACGGCAAATTAACCCACAAACACTTTTTTAAAGGTTATAAAAAGCGTGTTAAATTTTCAGATCTTTACTTACAGCTAAAAAGTCGCACTTAACCAATAGATAATACACTTATTGGTCGCTAATTTTTTAGTATAAACCACTATCAATGAAAGCTTGTGTGAGCTGCTGATACAATTGATCTATAGTAGGCCGTTCAGTGATATGCTCAAAAAGCGCAGTATGCACCTGCGCTTCTACTCGCTCAGCTTTACCGGAGAGTTGATAACATAAGTTAACCGGCTTTATTATCTCATCTAGTAACACATCAATAAGAATAAAAGCTTGTGCTAACACTATCTTACCGCCACCTTTTTTTATTATCACGCGCTGCGCTGTACCGATAATTTTTTTACCATTAATGTTAAGGTTATAATCACCGTCACAATAAGAAAACGCTGTTGCATGCGCTGTGCTTGTTAAGCCAAATTGACGAAAAAATCCCGCTAAAACAGTACATAAATTTTCATAAGCAAGTTTAACCGAATAAGCTTGGTGTTCTGGCCAAACATACAGGTGTGATAAATTAATAATTCCCGGACACTGTGGTACCGGCGCACCACCCGTTTTGCGTGACAATAGATGCCAACCATCAAGAGAGAGTGCAGAGTTTAGTTCTGGTGATTCAGGCCACTTATTACCAGCAGGTAATACTAAGGTTGCTTCATTGGCTTGCCAAAGCAATAAGCACTGTTCTTTCTCACCTGCTTGTAACTGAGTAATTAACTCCACTTCTTTTTCAAAAACTTTAGTTACAGCACTTTGTTTATAATGCATTATTTTATAACTTTTTTCAGACATCACTAATTCTTAACCTATAAATATTATTTATCAATCTACTCGCATCAAAGAGACAAAAAATAACGTTAACCATGACGCCAAGCCACTAAGATTACAATTATTAACACATTATAACGTTCATTTGTTGACCGTTTTGCTGCCTACTAGTAACTTTTAAGGTAGCATAGACCCATAGACTATATGGCAAAAGCAATGATTAAAATACTAAATATTATTGCGAACAAACGCTCGACTCTAAAACCCAATAAACAGCACTAACTTGTTGTTTCGATTAGAGCAAGCTATACCATAAGTAACCAGTTAATAATTAACCTTAAGGTACAGAAATGAAAAGAAATATTCTTACGGCAGTAATTGCTGCCACATTACTACCATTAACAGCTTGTGCAGCAAGTGACAACTCTCATGGTCAAGCTTCTGATGAAGTGGTTGCTAAACAACGCGCAATGTTAGAAAAGAATACTGACGGTAAAGGTTTTGGCCCACAATCCCCTCGTGATATTGATGCAATCACGGGTATTAATACTCGCGCTTTCAATGCAGCACCGGCTTCTACTGAAATGAACCTTTGTAACATTCATTTTCATAAAAATGCTGAACACAAAGGTGGTGAGTTTGCTAAGTATGCGGGTAACGGCGATGGTCACGGCTTTCAAACAGGTTTTGTTTACTCTGGTAAGTTAAGCTCACAAGAGAAAAAAGCAACTAAAGCAGCAGTTTGCCCTAGTAAACACGGTGCTTTAAGTTCAGGCGATACAATTGAAGTTCATTTTGTTCACTCTTCAGCTCAAGTAACTCCCGCACCAACATTAGGCGCCTGTTTGAGTGACTCTATCGGCAACCCACAATTGCGTGTTGAAACACAAGTAATGGTATTGGTAAATGATAAAAATGCTCTCGACTTTAATACGCTCACAGAACACGGTGTAAAAAATGGCTACCAACAAGCACTAAATATTCCTAACAACATGGGTACGCCAGTACAATACACTGGCTCGACTACAGGCCCTGGTTACAATGAAAAAGGTTCTCCATACCAAGTTAGCTGGAGTGTTCGTCCACAAGTAGCGAAAGTTAATATCGCAACGGTTGGTGACTGGTGTAAGGGTAATACCTTCAACGAAGATCACGCACATGGCGTAAGAAATCTTGTTGTTAACCCTAAACTTTTATCTGCTAATTAATTTTTAGTGAAAATTCAAATAAAGGGAGCCTTGCTAAACAAGGCTCCCTTTTTAATATCAAAAAAACAAATCGACTTAACCACTAATAAATGATTTCAGTACTGCTACCGCTTGCTCTGGACTAAGCCCACTCAATTTTTCAGCCTCTGTTATCGCGGTAACTACAGCAATGCTTGCTAAACCTGTTGCAATAACTTCTGCTGCTCGTTCTAAATTAATGCCACCAATCGCCACAACGGGTATTTGTTGTAGCAATTCTTTCGGACGTAGCGCCAATACTTGTTTTAGGTTTTCAATGCCTTGAATTTGCCCGGTCATGTCTTTAGTTTTGGTGGGAAAGATTGCACCGATGGCTAAATATGACGGCTGTAATTGCTGCGCTAATAAAAATTCATAACAACCATGCGTACTAATGCCTAAACGTATTCCTGACTTTTGAATTACAGCTAGGTCGGCATCTTGTAAGTCTTCTTGACCAATATGCACACCATAAGCACCATGTTTGATTGCCAGCTGCCAGTAATCGTTAATAAATAGCCTAGTATCATATTCCTTCGCCAACTTAACCGCTGCAATAATTACTTGCTCTAATTCGTCTTCCGCTAAATTTTTCACCCGTAACTGAATAATCTCTAAGCCTAAAGGCAGTAATCGTTTTAACCAGTACAAGGAATCAATAACAGGATAAAGCCCTAGTTTTTTCCCTGCTAGGTTTAACGAATTAAATGCAGGTAAACCTTGGTATTGCAGACTCAATTCATCAAAAATTTTAGGAAAAAATTTAGCCCTCTCGGGTGGATTAATGGGCCAAGCTTGCTGCTCAAATGCACCATAATATTGATGACCGAATGATTCACTTACTTGTTTGCTCGCGCTTAAGCCCTGTGTAATAAACGCTTTGGCTAAAGTAAAAGCATCACGCATTAAATAACCTTGAGCAAGAAATGCTGATAATGCAGTAGCAAAACTACAGCCACCACCATGGCTATAATGACTTTCAATGCGTTTAGTACTTAACTTGTAGCTGATCGCTTCTTGAGTTTTATCTTGATTATCTTGCTTGCCATGCAGCTGATTTAATTGATGATGACAGTAATCAATACTGCTTTGTTCATCCGCACTATGGCCGCCTTTAATGATAATAGAAGTGATACCAAAACAGTGATGGATATTTTTAGCTAGCTGTTTAGCAGTGCTATTTTCTTGCGAGTCATTGCTTAGCACTTTTGCTTCATTAAGGTTCGGCGTAATAATATCAACTTGCCTTAATAGCGGTGTTAGCTGTGCTAATGACAACGCATTAAAACTACCGCCAACACTCGCCTGCCCCACGGGATCATAAACACTGAGCATATTCGGCATATGTTCTTTATATTGCGCGAGTAACTCTGCCAACCACTGCACTTGCTCAACGTTAGCGACTAAACCAATTTTGATGACCGATGGTGGTTTGTCATCAATTAATAACGCCGCTTGTTGCTGCAGTATTTCAACAGCAATGGCATTAACCGACAGCAGTTGCTGTGAGTTTTGCACGGTATTGGCAGTAATCAGATGACAAACCTCAACACCCAAACCATGACCCGTTTTGATATCGGCCGCAATACCTGCACCGCCAGAGCAATCACTGCCAGAAATGGTCCAGATTATCGGTTTTTTCATAATATTTTCTGTCATTACTTCAATCTTCTTAATCAAATTACGATAAAGTGAATTACATTACTTGCAGTTGTAATATCAAAGTAAAAGGAAATAGCACGGAGTTGACGCTAGTCAATGAGTACTTTTGACGCCTTAATTTGGCATTACAGCAAAAAGTAATTTAATTCTGGTGCCAAAATGGTGTGTCGAGTGTTGGTGTGGATGGATGGGCGGTCTGTCTTTGTTGCATAATGCCCGCGACATATCCTTGCTCACCTGCTTGCAGTGCTTGGCCAAACGCTTTTGCCATCAATACCGGGTTATCAGCTAATGCCACCGCACTATTGAGCAATACACCGTCATAACCCATTTCCATCGCCAAACACGCATCCGATGGTTTGCCAATTCCGGCATCTAATATCAAGGTTGCTTCAGGTAAACGTAAACGAATCGTTTCTAGGTTATACGGATTCATTAATCCCTTACCTGTACCGATTGGCGATGCCCAAGGCATGATGACTTCACAGCCTAAATCATAAAGTCGCTGACACAAAACCAAATCATCAGTGCAATAGGGTAATACTTTAAAACCATCCTTTATTAGCTGCTCGGCAGCATGAAGTAACTCGATGGGATCAGGCTGTAAATTATAATCATCACCAATGACCTCCAACTTCAGCCAATCAGTTTGAAATATCTCACGACTCATTTTAGCTAAAGTCACTGCTTCTTTCGCTGTTTTACAACCCGCGGTATTTGGCAGTAAGTGACCATTCACTTCGGTGACGACTTCTTGTAGGTAAGACCATATTTGTTGACCTGCTTGTTCTGCAGGATTTTGACGTTTCAGCGACAGGGTTATTACCTGTGAGCCACTAGCCAAGATCGCTTGTTTCATAATTTGGGGCGAAGGGTACAAAGCGCTGCCAATAAGCAAACGACTATCGAGATTTTGCCCGTAAATGTTAAGTGACATTAAACTTAACCTCCCTGAATTGGTTGCAAAACATCTAGGCTATCGCCATTTTTTACCATGGTGGTGTCATAATCAGTTTTACCAACAAAATCACCGTTAAGCGCCACGGCAAATGTACTTTGTTGTGGCTCAATAAAATGCAAAGTTAACGCTGAACTAACACTAATATGTGTTTCATTACTTAGGGGGTAAGCTTTTCCGTTAATATGAATGTTCATAAGATGGCTCTCTTTTGTTTATGCTCATAGGCTTATCTACAGGTAACAGCTCTGCATAAGGTAAAGGACTATTATTAGAGTTTAGTTGATTAGCGATAACAGCTAAAGTTTGTTCAAGTACCACGGGCGCTATGAGAAAGCCGTGACGAAACAAACCATTCACTTGAATAAGTGAACCTTGCACAGTAATTTTGGGCTGGTTATCACTAAAGGCTGGCCGACACTGGCTGATATGTTGACGAATATTCGCTTCAGCAAAGCCTGGATGCACGCTATAAGCGGCACTGAGTAACTCCATAGCTGAACGAACTGTCATCGGTGAATTATCATCACTTTCAATTTCCGTTGCACCGACCACATAAAAACCTTTGCCTTTTGGCGCGATATAAAGCTGATATCTTGGGTGCATCAAACGAATCGGTCTTGAAATATGTACATCTGGTGCAAATAGTTGGAATAGCTCGCCACGCACTGAACGTAAATCTTTTAACGGTGCGCTAGCGCAGGCGCTATTTTTACTGCTTGCCCCTGTGCCACGACAATCAATAACTAAATCAAACTCTTGGCTGTGCTTTTTTTTACCCTCTTGGTTATTTTTTTGAAGGTATGTAACCGTACTTTTATGCTCAGTGACATCTATTTCAACAACTTCGCACTCAGTTAACCAATTAAATTGATTTCCTGAGCCATTATTAGCCGAAACTGCCTGTTGACCTTCTTTTTCCAGTTGCTTGCGCAACGCCACTAATAAACGGCGATTGCCCAACTGACCTTCTTGTGGAAGATATAAAGCTTGATTAAAACTTCGGCCAATCTCAGGCTCTAACTCAAGTAATTCAGTACGATTTAGTGACTTTAACTCTTGCTCTGGGTAGTTATTTTTTAAATGCCTAACAAAGCGTTGATAGTCACCTTTATCTTGTTCATGACTTACCATGATGGCGCCAGTTTGCTGAAAGATGGTATGTTCATCTAAACTGTCGAGCAAAGCTGGCCATAAGCGTAGTGACTCAAAACCCATGTTAACGATATTAGGTTCACAATGCAGTGATTCACCCAATGGCGTTAGTAAACCCGCGGCAGCATAGGCCGCGCTGTTATGGGCGAGTTTATTATCTTTATCAAATAACGTAATAGTTACGCTTTCTGACTGTTTATGTCGAGTTAGCTCTTGTCGAAGTAAGGATAGGGCGACTAATCGCCCCATCAATCCTGCGCCAACAATGGCAATATTCATGCTTTATCTTCTGCCTATTTTCACATTATTGTCATCCCCGAAATATTTGTTCGGGGTGACAATGGATATCCGATTAGAAACTTCGGATATGACGAAATAAAGCTAATCAGCTAATTGGTAGAGTTCACTACCGGTCGCTTTAAATTCAGCAGACTTTTCTTGCATTGCTTTTTCAATGGCTTCGTCAGACGTAATAGTGACTGTCTCATCAAGCAATTGAATTTTAATAGCGTTTTTATCAAGGTTAGCGGCGTACTCTCTAACTTCTTGTGAGATTTTCATTGAACAGAACTTAGGTCCACACATAGAACAGAAATGCGCCACTTTGCCTGACTCTTGCGGCAAGGTTTCATCATGGTAAGCTCTAGCGGTTTCTGGGTCTAAACCAATATTAAATTGATCATACCAGCGGAACTCAAAACGCGCTTTAGACATGGCATTATCACGAATTTGTGCACCTGGATGACCTTTTGCTAAATCGCCAGCATGCGCGGCAATTTTATAAGTCATCAAACCTTCTTTTACGTCTTCTTTATTGGGTAAACCTAAATGCTCTTTTGGTGTTACATAACAAAGCATGGCACAACCGTACCAGCCAATATTAGCGGCACCGATGCCAGAAGTAATATGATCGTAACCAGGGGCAATATCTGTGGTTAATGGACCTAAGGTGTAGAAAGGTGCTTCACCACAATGCGCTATTTGCTCTTCCATATTTTCTTTGATCATATGAAGCGGTACATGACCTGGGCCTTCAATAATCGTTTGCACATCATGCTGCCAAGCGATTTTAGTTAACTCACCTAAGGTATGTAATTCAGCAAATTGTGCTTCATCGTTAGCATCCGCTACTGAACCTGGACGTAAACCATCACCTAAAGAGAATGACACATCGTACTGCTTTAAAATTTCACAGATATCTTCAAAATGGGTGTAAAGGAAGTTTTCTTTATGATGCGCCAAACACCATTTCGCCATAATTGAACCACCACGAGAAACAATACCGGTGACACGTTTGGCCGTCATTGGCACATAACGTAAAAGCACACCAGCGTGAATAGTGAAATAATCAACACCCTGCTCTGCTTGCTCAATTAAGGTATCGCGGAAAATTTCCCACGTTAGATCTTCTGCTACGCCATTTACTTTTTCAAGCGCTTGGTAAATAGGCACAGTGCCGATAGGCACTGGTGAGTTACGCATGATCCATTCGCGGGTTTCGTGAATGTTACGACCGGTAGATAAATCCATTACCGTGTCAGCACCCCATTTTGCGGACCAAACAAGCTTTTCAACTTCTTCTTCAATAGAAGAAGTTACCGCTGAATTACCAATGTTAGCGTTAACTTTAATTAAAAAGTTACGACCGATAATCATTGGTTCACATTCTGGATGATTGATGTTTACTGGGATAATGGCGCGGCCGCGAGCGACTTCATCACGGACAAATTCAGCAGTGATTTGCTCTGGAATACTGGCACCGAAAGATTGGCCTTTATGTTGTAACAGTAAAGTTGCATCTTTTACTTCTTCGCGTTTCAGGTTTTCACGAATGGCAATGTATTCCATCTCAGGCGTGATAATACCTTGGCGAGCGTAATGCATTTGCGTAACATTTTTACCTTTTTTAGCGATGCGCATTTGAGGTAAATGTTCAAAGCGAATACTGTCAACACCTTCGTCGGCAAGGCGTTGCTGGGCGAACTTAGAGCTATTAGACTCTAAAAACTCTACATCGCCACGCGCATCAATCCACGCTTCTCGTAAACGAGGAATGCCTTGGTGCACATTAATTTCAACATTTTCATCGGTATAAAAACCTGAAGTATCATAAACACATAGCGGTTCATTTTTTTCATATACTGCCGTGTCTTTGTTACCGCTCACTAAGGTATCAGATAAAGTGATTTCACGCATACCCACTTTAATATCGTGGATTTTACCCGGTACATAGATTTTTTTAGAATTTGGGAAAGATTGGTCGGAAACATTTTTTAAAAAGGCTTCTGCCGCTTCACGTTTTTCACGTCGTGTTTGCGTTTTTTTTACTACGTTATCAACATTAGTTGAATTGGACATGGTCGCACCTTGTTTTTGGTTTTTCTTTTTTTATTCGCATAAAGAAAGAAAAAAATAAAAATAGGCGGAGTTTCTTTAACTAATTTTATAGTTAAAGAAGAGGCAAAAAGAGGTTGGTTTAAACCTAAACACTAGGGTTTAATTGCTCTCTCTTGTTTCCTACGCAGATATTAATCTGATCAGGTTTTACGGATCCCGCTTTCGCGATCTCAGCCTTTGGCACTCCGACAAGTGTTGTGAAATTAACACTTAAAAAAGTGTTAACTGTTCACGCTTTAATTCTAACGTGAGCACAGAGAGCATAGCAAGCGCTAATATAAAATTTAATATCAATGGAAACAGCTAGATTTACGGGTCAGTGGAGTACAGGTTTCATTGCGCGTGCCGATAAGGCGTTATACTCAGCCAAAGCACAAGGGTGCAATAGGCTAGTCATATCTAGATATACTGACAAGAAAAAATAACTATTGCCTCTAGAGATAAGCTAGGTAATATGGCAAAAAAATTATCCTGAAGATGCCTTATGATTACCTTATTACCTCCCGAAAGCTTTAAAACTATTCCATGGAAAAATGGTTTAGGATACACCACTGAATTAGCCATTAGCGAGGGTGGTAATTTAGATGCATTTGACTGGCGTCTAAGTATTGCTAGTGTAGAAAATGATGGTGATTTTTCAAATTTCTCTGGTTATCAACGTAATTTAGTCTTAATAGAAGGTAATGGTTTAATACTAGACCACCGCAATGGCGAAGTAGATAAACTAACTCAATCACTTGATATCGCTCGTTTTGATGGTGCCAGTAAAACGCACGGCACTCTAGTTAAAGGCGGCATTAAAGACTTCAACATCATGACTAATCAAACGTCATTCACACCAGATGTGAACGGCTATATTGAGCAACAACACCTCTCTATTGACTTGTTAGCAGGTAACTTACTTTTTGCCTATAGTTTAACTGACGAAATGATTGTGAATACATCGAATAATGAACACTATACAGCCCCTGTTGGTCATTTAATCAAGATTTCAACAATGAATGAAACATTAGGCAGCGACCAGATAACAATAGCCTTGAGCGGTGAAAACATGATTGTAATACAGCTCAAGCTTAAATAGTCATTGTACAATTTAGATTAAAAAGCGAAAAACGTTGTAGTAGTTTTTATCTATACTATTATTTATAAAGGCTCTCATTGAGACTATGACCGGATTAAGTAAAGCCTAACTAATAAAAATCGCTCAGTCCTGTAACGGTAACAAAGTATAAAAGGCTGAAATAATGAAAATAAGTAAGCTAGAAAATATTATTGTCATTGGCTTATTGCTGCTCACCGCAATAATTTTTTTATTACAGCGTTACTCGTTGGATCATACTTTGGTCATTGATGCTAAAACAAGATTCCCAATACAAAGCATTACAGATAATTCAATTAGTACTGGTAAGTCTATTGGCTCCATCAGTATTATTGATGATAAAATTATTTTAGATTGTGAAATTTTTGCCTCTGACTATGCTTGGCCTTTTTGCGAAATAGCCATTCAACTCAACAATGAAAATCAACTAGGGCAACGCTATGGTATTGATCTATCTCATTATGACACGGTTGAAATATATGCCCAGTATGAAAATTTTTCCTCCACCGGTATTCGCTTTCAAATACGTAATTACCATACTGCTTACTCTCAATTAAATACTCCTGAGTCATGGAAATATACGGGTTTAGAGTATTTTTCATTAAAGGACTCGCCAATGGTTATTCCGCTTAATGCATTGCAAGTCGCGACTTGGTGGTTATTCGAACGAAAAATTCCCGTCGCTCATTCTGCCCCCGAATTAGACAATGTCATGGTAATAGAGCTTTCTAGCGGTAATAACATTAAGCCTGGAAAATACCGAATTGTTCTAGATAAAATAGTTTTTCAAGGAAAACGTTTTAATACGGAGCAAATATATAGCACCGTCATATTTTTATGGATCAGTTCCACATTATTTCTATTCTTCTATCACTTAGCCCAATCAAGACACAAGTTAAGCAAGGCAAACAAAAAAGCAGTCGAACTAAAAAGATTAAACAAACTGCTGAATGTTGAAACACAAGAATTAAAAGATCAAGCTGGCCGTGACCCGCTCACTGGCGCATTAAATAGAGCAGGCATCAAAGCTATATTCACCAATGATATACCCTTGTTATCCATTGCTTTTATTGACATTGATCACTTTAAAAAAGTTAATGATAATCACGGACATGCTGTCGGTGATGAGGTACTACGACAATTTTCGGCTTTATTAAGTCAAAACTCTAGAGACACAGATTTTTTAGCCCGCTGGGGTGGAGAAGAGTTTTTACTTATTTGTCCAAATACCACGCTGGACAAAACGCATACGTTAACAGAAGCGTTACGACAACTTATTGAAGGATCTCAATGGCCAAATGACCTTAAGTTAACCTCAAGTTTTGGCATTGCACAACAGGGCAAAGAATCTGTTACTGACTTTATTGCGCGTGCCGATAAGGCGCTTTATTCTGCCAAAGCACAAGGGCGTAATAGAGTGGTAAGATCTAAACCTACGGGCAAGAAAAAATAAGCCTTTTTTCTTTATTTAGCTAAGTTAAAAAATATGGCCCCGGACTTTGCCTTATGAGGGCACTAATACCTCCCGAAACTTCATGGATAAATGATTTAGAGTGAAGCTCTGAGTTAGGCAACACTTAAGCTACAACCAACAAAACTATCTAGTTAACTTAAGCAGGTCTTGCCTTTCACTTAATCCTGTATATACTAACAGTATTACTGTGTAAATTTACAGGCTAAAAACATGACCTCTGCATTAAACAACTTACCGTCACTTACCAACAGACAACAACAAATTTTCGATTTAATTAAAGACAATATTAACAATACTGGCATGCCACCCACACGTGCTGAAATTGCTAAGTTCTTCGGTTTTAAATCAGCCAATGCAGCTGAAGAGCATTTAAAGGCGCTCGCTAAAAAAGGCTATATTGAAATGCTACCTGGTACTTCTCGTGGCATTCGCCTACCTGAGGCATTAATTGAAGAAGAAGGTTTGCCACTTATTGGTAGAGTTGCTGCAGGTGAACCTATTTTAGCTGAAGAGCATGTTGAAGATCATTACAAAATGGATGGTAATTTATTTCATCCACCGGCAAATTATTTGTTGCGTGTGGTCGGTGAAAGTATGAAAGATATTGGTATTTTAGATGGTGATTTATTAGCGGTACACCAAACAACGGATGTGCAGAATGGTCAAGTTGTTGTTGCGCGCGTTGAAAATGATGTCACGGTAAAACGTTTTAAACGTGAAGGAAATATAGTTTATTTACATGCAGAAAACGAAGATTTCTCACCTATAAAGGTAGATTTAGCCAATCAAGAACTTAGCATCGAAGGCATTGCTGTTGGTATTATTCGCAACGAAAGTTGGATGTAATATCAAACCTTCTTTTCAACTATTTTTTATTTTACCAATCCACATAAAAAAGTTTTTACTTTATTATGTGGATTTTTTTTATTCACGCTGTAAGTAGCTGTAAGTAAATAACCAGTAGCTTAGTTAACTTTTCCACTCCCTCCTCTTTCTTCTGCACTAAAATCAAAGCCCATAAGCACCCCCAATCATATTAGAGCTATTACTCCATTGAATTAAATGACTTTTTTTATTTTTCATTCTAGAATTTAATTGACCTAGATCAAAAAATAGCGTAATTCTAGTACTGCTAAAGTATAAAAAGCAAACGTAAAACGAACAGCAAAAGACCGAAAATAAAAAGACGTCGAAGTGCCAGTCCTCATTTGTTATGAAATAAGTAATTTATTTTTATAACTAGCTGTCTCACTAAAATTAGTTAATTGCAAGATAACTAATTCACGTCAAAAGTTAAGAATAAATAATAAATAATTAACAGAGCTTCAGCCCAATGAGCCGTGAATTACATTGCTGTATTTCTGTTTTGTACGAGTGGTTTTAAGCCACCTAAAACAAGGAGATGTCGAGTGAGCAGACGTAACCTAGCTTGGCTATTTTGTCTAAGCTTATTGAGTAATGTAGTTTGGGCTGATACTCAGCTCAATTTAACCCAAGGGGTAACTGCAGTCAGTAGAGATGTATATGACTTACATATGTTAGTTCTCTATATTTGTACTGCAATAGGCGTCATTGTCTTTGGCGCTATGTTTTATTCCATTATTTTTCATCGAAAATCTAAGGGCGCTAAACCTGCTGACTTTCATGAAAGCACCAAGGTTGAAATACTGTGGACCGCCATCCCTGTTGTTATTCTTATTGCCATGGCAATCCCCGCAACTAAAACCTTAATTGCGATGGAAAACAATGATGATTCAGATATCACTATTCAAATCACTGGCTCACAGTGGAAGTGGCATTATAAATATTTCAATCAAGATATTGAATACTATTCGGTGCTTTCAACACCACGCGAACAATATCTAAATCAAGAAGGCACTGGCGAAACTAAAGGTGAGAATTACTTGCTCGAAGTTGATAAACCGCTCGTTATTCCTGCCAATAAAAAAGTCCGCTTTTTAATAACCTCTGATGACGTAATTCATGCTTGGTGGGTACCAGCTTTTGCTGTCAAGCAAGATGCTAACCCAGGTTTTATAAATGAAGCGTGGACAAATGTGGAAGAACCCGGCATTTATCGCGGTCAGTGTGCTGAGCTTTGTGGTAAAGACCACGGTTTTATGCCTATTGTGGTCGAAGTAAAGTCTGCTGATGATTATGATGCTTGGTTAAACGAGCAAAAACAACTACTTGCCTCAGCCGCAGATGCAGAAAAAGCATCACTTTCAGCTTCTGTATCAAAAGAAGAATTAATGCAGTTAGGTGAAAGTACCTACACCGCTTATTGTTCAGCTTGTCATCAACCGACAGGTTTAGGATTACCTCCTGCATTTCCTGCCCTTAAAGGTAGCCCTCTTGCTACGACAGGTGCTGTAGCAGAACATATTAATATTGTTTTTAATGGTCGCGCAGGCACTGGCATGCAAGGTTACGGTAAACAATTAAGCTTAAAAGAAATTGCCGCCGTTGTTACCTATGAGCGAAATGCTTGGGGTAATGATACTGGCGATACAGTGCAAGCGTCTGATGTGAAATCTGCTGTTGAAGGCTCTTCTGATACAGATGCGGCACAAAAGACTACAGCACACGTAGCCATTGAAAGTAAAGTTGAAGAGGCAGTCGAGACAATCACTGAAGAATCACCTGTAGAGGATTTAACTAAAGTGTATAACCAAGATGAGTTAATGGTTATGGGCGAAAAAGTTTATATGACGGCATGTGCTGCTTGTCACCAACCTACAGGTGCAGGTTTACCTCCAGCATTTCCTGCCCTCAAGGGTAGTGCAATTGCAATGGGAGATATCACTGTTCATTTAGATATGGTTGTTAACGGTAGTAAGAAAAATCCTGCCATGGCTGCTTTTGGCAGTCAATTAACTAAAACCGAAATTGCCGCAGTTGTTACCTATGAGCGTAATGCTTGGGGAAATAATACCGGTGATTTAGTACAACCGGCAGCTGTTGATGCTGCTAGTGCGAAGTAGGGGCATATAAAATGACTACAGACGTTATAGAACAAGATTCGCACGACGAACATCATGATGAACATAGCCATAAAATGACTGGCATTAAACGCTGGTTATATACGACGAACCATAAAGACATTGGTACCTTGTATTTATGGTTCGCTTTTATTATGTTTTTAACTGGCGGTGCACTAGCTATGGTGATCCGCGCCGAACTCTTTCAACCTGGGTTACAACTAGTAGAGCCTGATTTCTTTAATCAGCTGACCACTGTTCATGGCTTAATCATGGTGTTTGGTGCCATTATGCCTGCCTTTACTGGTTTTGCTAACTGGATGTTACCTATGATGTTAGGGGCGCCAGATATGGCACTGCCTCGCATGAATAACTGGAGCTTTTGGATTTTACCTTTTGCTTTTGCAATTTTGTTAGGTTCATTTTTTATGGAAAGCGGTGCGCCAAACTTTGGTTGGACTTTCTACGCACCACTTTCTACAACCTATTCAAATGGTAGTACGGCTTTCTTTGTTTTTGCTGTACATATTATGGGTATATCTTCAATTATGGGGGCAATTAATATTGTCGTTACCATAATGAATTTACGCGCACCTGGTATGACTTACATGAAAATGCCATTATTTGTTTGGACATTTTTCATTACGGCTTATTTGCTTATTGCCGTGATGCCCGTACTCGCGGGTGTGGTGACTATGTTATTAACTGACACCTATTTTGGCACGAGCTTCTTTAATGCCGCAGGTGGGGGTGACCCAGTAATGTTCCAGCATATTTTCTGGTTCTTTGGCCATCCTGAGGTATACATAATGATTCTACCTGCCTTTGGTATTGTCTCAACCACCATTCCAGCCTTTTCCCGCAAAAGACTGTTTGGTTATAGCTCTATGGTATACGCAACGTCATCGATAGCATTACTGTCGTTTATCGTTTGGGCGCATCACATGTTTACTACAGGCATGCCGTTATTTGGTGAGCTGTTTTTCATGTATTGCACCATGTTAATCGCAGTGCCAACGGGGGTTAAAGTCTTTAACTGGGTTGCAACTATGTGGCGCGGGTCCTTAACCTTTGAAACACCAATGCTGTTCTCAATAGCCTTTGTTATTTTATTTACCATTGGCGGTTTTTCTGGCTTGATGTTAGCGATGACACCCGTTGATTTTCAATATCACGATACCTATTTTGTTGTTGCCCATTTTCATTATGTATTAGTGACGGGTTCACTGTTTTCTATCTATGCAGGTGCTTATTTCTGGTTACCTAAATGGACCGGATACATGTATAACGATACGTTGAGTAAGTGGCATTTCTGGTGTTCATTAATTTCAGTGAATTTACTGTTCTTCCCTATGCACTTTTTAGGTTTAGCAGGTATGCCACGTAGAATTCCAGATTATGCATTACAGTTTGCTGATTTCAATAAATGGGTCAGTATCGGTGGTTTTGCCTTTGGTCTGTCACAATTAATCTTCTTAGCCGTAGTGATTAAATGTATTCGTGGCGGTGAGAAAGCACCAGCAAAACCTTGGGATGGTGCAATTGGTTTAGAGTGGACAGTAGCAAGCCCTGCGCCTTACCACACCTTCACTACACCACCACCACAAAGTGACATTGACAATGCCGATCAGCATGAGCATTAAATAATATGAGCAAAGCAACTGAAGCAGACCATAAAGCCAATATTAAAAACAATAATCGAACGGTAAAAAAACTGTTAGTTGCTGTTATTGCGATGTTTGGTTTTGGTTTTGCTTTGGTACCTTTGTATGATGTTTTTTGTGATATTACCGGTCTTAATGGTAAAACCAATACCTCTGCTGTTACTTACACGGCGACAGGCATTGATAAGTCACGTTTGATAAAAGTGCAGTTTATTACTCGTAATGCACAAGGCGTACCTTGGAAGTTTGAGCCGGTTATAAATGAAATAAATGTACATCCTGGTGAAATGAAATTAGTTAAATTTTATGCAAAAAATTTAAGTCAGCATGACATTGTCGGACAAGCAGTTCCGTCAGTATCTCCAGGACAGGGCGCTAATTATTTCAACAAAATTGAATGTTTCTGCTTTACTCAACAACCCCTTAAAGCAGGAGAGGACGTTGAGATGGCACTGCAGTTTTATGTCGATTTAGAACTGCCCGATGAAATAAATACCTTAACGCTATCTTATACTTTGTATGATATTACAGATAAAAAAAGCTAACAAAAACGTGATATTAAATAAGGTTAAATACAGATAGCACAATATAAGAAGGGATTAGAAATGACCAATAAAGAATATGAAAATTATTATGTTCCCAGTCAAAGCCATTGGCCTATCGTTGGTGCTATTGCTTTGTTTATGATTGCTTTTGGCGCAGCCAATTATGTTACTGACCTTGCCAATAAAGAAAGTGGCTATGGCGGTTACTTATTGTTTGCAGGCATTGCGTTAGTGCTTTATATGCTATTTGGCTGGTTTAGAGATGTAATAAAGGAATCACTTGCAGGAAAGTACTCAGGACAAATGGACCATTCCTTCCGCCAGGGCATGAGTTGGTTTATTTTTTCAGAAGTTATGTTTTTCGCCGCTTTTTTTGGTGCTTTATTCTATTTACGTGTATTTTCAGTACCTTGGCTTGGTGGCGCAGGTAATAATGTCGAAACTGCTGCCGTTCTTTGGCCAGAGTTTACTGCTAACTGGCCGTTATTGAAAACGCCTGATGGCACTGAAACCACAGCAATGGGTTGGTATGGTCTGCCTCTGATCAACACTGTTTTATTATTAACCTCTTCAGTAACCGCACACTTTGCCCATACGGCTTTAATTAAAAACAACCGTAGCCATTTAAAAGCATGGCTTGGTTTAACCATAGTTTTAGGTATAGCCTTTTTAGGCTTGCAAGTATTGGAGTATGCACATGGTTATTCACAAGAGATGCAATTGTATTTAACTAGTGGTGTTTATGGTAATACCTTTTATTTGCTAACCGGTTTTCACGGTATGCATGTAACTTTAGGTTGCGTTATGTTAATTGTTATGTGGTTTAGAATACTTAAAGGTCACTTTACCCCAAAAAATCATTTTGCCTTTCAAGCAGCAAGTTGGTATTGGCATTTTGTTGATGTAGTCTGGGCAATGCTCTTTGTATTTGTTTACATTTTATAAGCCGTAAATAAACAAAACATAAAAATATTTTATCAGTATTAACAAGGAGCCTGCTGTTGTTAGTGGTGACTAAGCAAGGTAACAATCACAGTGATGTTCAAGGCTGTGATCAAAAAAAGTCTAAAAGTAAGCTTATGCACCACAGTGTGTGGATAGGCTTTACTTTAATAGTTTTTGCTATTTTAGTGAAGTTATCACTCTGGCAGCACAGTCGAGGATTAGAAAAGCAACAACGGTTAACCCGTATTACCCAACTGAGTCAGCAATCCCCGTTAACACTAGAGCAGATAGTTTTATTATCTGAAAAAGGTACGATAGAAAAAACGACACAGCAAAGCAGTGCAGAAAATATAAATGACTACCCTGTCAGCATCTCGGGATATTTCAACGATGAACAAGTCTTTTTACTCGATAATCAAGTGGAAAAAGGTTCCTTAGGTTATCGTGTCTTCCAAATAGTCCAAACTGAAAAACATACTGTTTTAGTCAATTTAGGCTGGGTTCAAGGCTCAATCAATCGTCAAGAGTTACCTACATTTACAGTAATAAAGGGAGCGCATGACTTTACTGGCCATATTCGCTTAATTGAATCAGGCATTATGCTAATGGAGCAAAATTTCAATGACATATCCTGGCCTTTACGAGTACAGCAAATTGAAATAGAAAAGTTTGCCAAATTAATAAATAAGCCATTATTACCTTTTGTGGTTTATGTCGATGAGAGCGAGAAGTTAGGTTATAAAAAAAATTGGCACGCTATCGTTATGCCACCTGAAAAACACCAAGCTTATGCGGTGCAATGGGCTGGTTTAGCTCTCGCTTGGTTAGCTTTAATGATTTGGTTTAATGTCTTTGAACGAGGTCATAAGCAAGATAACGATAACCGCACGAAGACTAACGCCAAGAATAATAAAAATAGCAGTAACAAGGAAACTTCTGATGAGTAGTATCAATGCCACGCCAGACACCTCACAACCGACAGTCGATAACACTAATCGCCATAAAAATCGTAAAAGCTTGATATTAGTGTTGCTCGCCTTTGTTTTACCCATAATTTTAGCCAAAATGGCGTTAGAGCAAGATTGGCTCGACTTAGCAGTAACCAATCAAGGCACCTTATTGAATAATGAATTAACCTTAGCCAAATTAGGTTTATCCGATAGTGATTTTCCGCAACAATGGTTAATTTTATATGCCCTGCCAAAACAATGTCTGGCACCTTGCTTAAAGTCCTTAGAGACAGTTCATAATAGTTATGTTGTGTTAGGCAAAGATATGCCGCGAGTTACTCCTGTGGCATTAACCAGAAGCCAATTCAGCCCTGAACAAAATAAGCAACTAGCTAAGAGTCAATGGCATATAAAATCCATGCCAGCGCAAAGTAAGAACATTATTAGACAGTCTCAAGTATTTATTGTTGACCCTTTAGGTAATGTAATTTTAAGCCATACACCACCTTCAGCTGACGGAAAACAACAAGCTGATTTTAGTAAAGCAATCATAGCGGATATGAAAAAATTACTTAAATATTCTAAGGTTGGCTAACATGAGACAAAACCAACAAACTAATCACGCCATGCGTCGTTTGGTTTTATTAAGTATATTACTCGCCATTGTTGTAATTGGTTTAGGCGCGTTTACTCGCTTAACTCACGCAGGTTTAGGTTGCCCTGATTGGCCTACTTGTTATGGATTATTAGACGTGCCACAAACAAGTAGTCAAATAAGTATAGCTGAGCAAGCATTCCCAGGCAGTTCTGTTGAACCCGCTAAAGCATGGAATGAAATGATCCATCGTTATTTTGCCGGTTCGCTAGGTTTATTTATATTAGCTATCGCCATTATAGCGATTAAACGACGTAAACAAGGTAGTCCTGTTGTTTTACCCGTGATTATTTTGGGGCTGGTTATTTTTCAAGCTGCACTAGGCATGTGGACAGTCACAATGAAACTGATGCCCATTGTGGTTATGGGCCATTTATTAGGTGGTTTTACCACTTTATGTTTACTTTTTTTACTCCACTTACGGCTAAAGTCTGATCTCGCTAGCGGTACTAATGCCAGTGTAAAAAAATATCGAAATTTTGCCTTACTTGGTATCGTAATTTTAACGATGCAAATTGCCTTAGGCGGTTGGACATCCTCTAATTATGCCGCACTCAGTTGTGTCGAATTGCCCATTTGTCAAGGCGATTGGTTAAACCAGTTAAGCTTTGAACAAAGCTTTAACCCTATCCCTGAACCTAAAGCTAGTTATGAATTTGGTCATTTATCTCACGATGAAAGGCTCACTATTCATATTGTTCATCGTTTCGGTGCCATGATTACTACCTTGTATTTACTTTGGTTAGCCTTACGTGTTTTTCGAAAAACACCCAACCAAACTATCAAAAAATCCAGCCTAATAATGTTAGTAATGCTTGCCACACAAGTAAGTTTAGGTATCAGTAATGTCTGGCTGAATTTACCACTAAATATTGCTGTGGCGCATAATCTTGTTGCCGCATTTTTAATGCTCAGCTTGATCTCCTTAACTTACAAGCTAAGAAAAAACACTGAGGATGTTCACTATGGATAAAGTCATTAATGAGTTAGTTATTACTGAAGAAAAAACAAGTCAAAATTCACTGTTAAATTGGCGTGCTTATTACGATATTACCAAACCGAAAGTGGTCGCTTTATTAGTACTAACCGCACTCGTTGGCATGAGTTTATCGGTACCGGGTGGTTTGCCATGGCAATTGCTTTTGCCTGCCATGTTAGGTATAGGATTATTATCCTCTGCTGCTGCAGCGATCAATCATATTGTTGATGAAAAAATAGATACTATTATGGGCAGAACTCATAATAGACCTCTACCCGAAGGGCGCATTACGACAAACAATGCGATTACCTTTGCTATAGGTTTGGCAGTAGTTGGTTTTATTATGCTCTATACGCTTGTTAACCCGTTAACCGCCTACTTAACGCTTGCTGGTTTGGTCGGTTATAGCTTTGTATATACCCTTTATTTAAAACGAGCAACACCACAAAACATCACCATTGGCGGTTTAGCTGGCGCCATCCCACCTTTATTGGGCTGGACCGCTATGACTAACGAAATATCAGGTAACGCGCTGCTGTTAGTATTAATTATTTTTACCTGGACACCACCACATTTTTGGGCACTTGCGATACACAGAAAAGATGATTATGCCAAGGTAAATATTCCTATGTTGCCTGTTACCCACGGTATTGAGTTCACCAAAACACAAATTTTACTTTATACCGTTTTATTGTTTGTAGTGAGTTTATTGCCTTATTTAGTTGGTATGAGCAATTGGTTATATTTGCTTGGCGCAAGCACCTTAAATTTAATATTTTTTGCTTATGCTTGGCAGTTAAAGTTTCATGCAAATAAAGATAGCGCGATGGCAACCTTTAAGTTTTCCATTGTGCATTTAATGCTGTTATTTATTATTTTACTGCTTGACCATTATTTACTACCGGTAACATAAGTTATGATTAAAAAATTTTTCTATAGTGCTCTTGCTTTAATATCACTTGCTGCTGGGGCCGTAGGTTTTAGCTATTTATCCACACCACTGCCCTTACCTGACTATGCTTTATATTACCAAGAGCCAAGAGAAATTCAGCCGTTTGCCTTTGTTGATGAAGGAAATGAAACCTTCACGGCAAAACAGCTGAAGGCTAAATGGTCGATAGTTTTTTTAGGTTATACCTCTTGCCCTGATGTTTGCCCTACCACTTTACAAAATTTACATTTTATTTATGATGAGTTAACTGCCATTGCTAAAAATAGCCAAGTGATTTTTGTTTCTGCAGACCCTAAACGAGATAGCATTGAAAAACTCAGCCAGTATATTAACTACTTTAATAAGGACTTTAAGGCCATTCGTGCAGAGCATGATGTACTTTTTCCTTTTTCTCGTAACTTAGGTTTAATGTACGCAATAAATGCAACCAACAATGATGATAAAAATTATGGCGTAGATCACAGTGCTTCATTAGCCTTGATAAACCCCAATGGCAAAGTAGCCGCTATTTTTAAACCCGAGCACAACGTAGGCGAAGTCCCGGTGATTAATAATAAGAAGTTGCTCAGTGACTTTAAAAAGATAGTTGCCTTGTATTAACGCGAGATAAAGCCATCGTTCCACTTCACCCTAGCTTTACTGCACTTCATCTGGTAAAGCTTGCGACCCAAGCTAAAGTATGGGAAAACATTGCCATTCAAAATTAACGAGAAATAATGATTATGTTTAAAAAGTCTTTATTAGCCTTAGCTGTTTCTTCTGTTGTTTTAGTGACCGCATGTGGCACCGCAACAGAAACAAAGAACACCACTCAATCAGTACCCGAAATAACGCAACAACTTGATGCTTCTGCTCAAGCCAATAAACAGTTTGATGAAATATTTAAATCAGGTGTTATGCGTAGTCCAATGATGCAAACCTATTTAGGTATAAAAGATGATTACGATAAATGGAATGATATTTCTGAAGAAAACACCTTAAAAGAATTAGCCATTACCAAAAAAAACCTTGCAACAATCAAAGCAATGAATACTGATGATTTTGATGCACAAACCAAAGTCAGCCATAGTTTGTATGTACAGCTGTTAGAAAACTCAATTGCCGATCATAAATGGCGCTTTCATAACTATCCTGTGCATCAAATGCGCGGCTTACATTCACAAATCCCTGCATTTCTAATTAATCAGCACTCTATCAGTAATGAAAAAGAAGCAAGAGATTACATCTCTCGGGTGCAGAAAAGTCAGAAGTTATTGGCGCAGCTTGTCGATAATTTAAAACTGAGAGAAGATCTTGGTATTATCGCCCCTAATTTTGTATTTGCTCATGTCTTAAGAGATGCAAATAACATTATTACCGGTGCCCCTTTTGATAACGGCCCAGCAAGTACTGTACTAGCAGATTTCACTAAAAAGGTGGATAACTTAGCACTAGATGAGACAATCAAAGCTGAACTATTCAAAGAGATTAACAGCGCGTTAACGACGAACCTCAAACCTGGTTATGATGCCTTTATCTATTATGTTACTCAATTAGAGAAAAAATCGGATACACGCGATGGTGTGTGGAAGTTTCCAGAAGGTGAAGCTTTCTTTAAAAATGCCCTAAAACGCACGACAACAACAGAGTTAACCTCAGATGAAATCCATCAAACGGGTTTAAATGAAGTTGCCCGTATTCATAATGAAATGCGCGTAATTAAAGATAAAGTTAATTTTGACGGCGATTTAGCTGCATTTATGGCATTTATGCGCTCAGATAAACAGTTCTATTACCCTTCAACCGATGAAGGTAAGGCTCAATACCTTAGTGAAGCTGTTGCATTAATTGATGATATGAAAGGTAGATTAGACCAGTTGTTTTTAACTAAACCTAAAGCAGAGCTTATCGTTAAAGCTGTAGAAGGTTTTAGAGAAAAGTCAGCGGGTAAAGCATTCTACCAATCACCTGCGCCAGATGGCTCTCGCCCAGGAACTTACTACGCCAACCTTTTTGATATGGAAGCCATGCCTTCCTATCAAATGGCTGCACTAGCGTATCACGAAGGCATTCCTGGTCATCACATGCAATTAGCAATCAAACAAGAGCTAACAGGCATACCAATGTTCAGAAAGTTTGGTGGTTATACCGCACATACTGAAGGTTGGGGTTTATATTCAGAATTTATTCCAAAAGAAATAGGCCTTTATCAAGACCCTTATTCAGATTTTGGTCGACTAGCGATGGAGTTATGGCGCGCCTGTCGTTTAGTGGTTGATACGGGCATTCATACGCAAAAATGGACACGTGAACAAGGTATTGAGTATTACGTAAATAACACGCCAAATGCTAAATCAGATGCCGTTAAAATGGTTGAGCGTCATATAGTTATGCCATCTCAAGCAACCGCATATAAAGTAGGTATGTTGAAAATTTTAGAGTTACGCGAAAAAGCAAAAGTTGAACTTGGAGATAAGTTTGATATTCGTGAATACCATGATGTTATCTTGAAAAATGGCCCTGTACCTTTAAACGTGCTTGAAGATTTTGTTGATAGTTATATTGAGGCAACTAAATAAGTTTAACCAATATAAGTTAAACGACTGTAGGTAAGTAAGACAAAAGCCACGTATTACGTGGCTTTTTGGATAGTGAATGCCTCAGGGGTATGGCAGCAGCTGATGTCACATGTCACATGTCACAGCATAATGTCTACAAAGGATACCAACTGCCATCTTCGTTGAGAATAAACCAGGGTTTAGAATACCAGTAATAACGACCAGGTTTACTAATGCTCGCCGCGGTGCAATTGCCGCGAACACGACCTATGGGCAAATCTTTAGTAAAAGAAATACTGAATGAATTATCATCATGCCAAACTGTTTTTTGTTTACCTATTCCTGAAATATAACAATTTAATCCTGCCTGATAGAAGTCGTCACTTTCAATAGTAAAGGTAATGCTTTTCGCTTCTTTATACTTAAAAATAGTTTCTGCCTGTTCATCTTTTAAACTAATGGCAAGCGCTAATGAATTGAGCTTATCACGTAAACTTGAAATTTTATCATAAGGCATAGAGGCCGGAAAACGCGGTATACTCGTTAAGTTAGTAGATAAACCTATCGCTCCTGATTGTTGGGTAAAACCTACAAAACCATGTCCCTTTAACCAGTCTTCTACCTCAACATCATATTCGCCATAAGGATAGGCATAATAACGCCAGCTTTGACCAGTTTTTTCTTTAATAATAGCTTCTGCTTTTAATAATAAATCACCTTGCTTGGCTAACCACTGTACTGTAGTCAAACCCTCATCAACTCGAACAAGTGAGTCATGTTCGTAACCATGGTTAGCAATAATAACTCCCTCATCTGCCATCGCTTTTAGTTGTGCCCATGATAAATAGTGCGATGCTTTTCTTTTGTTATTTCGAGTAATAACCGCAGGGTTAATATAGATGGTGTAAGGGAAGCCAAATTTATCTAACAGTGGCTTAGCATTAGTCTGTAAATCGACGTAGGCATCATCAAAAGTTATGGCTACCGCTTTATCAGGCAAGTTTTGTTTGTTTTTAATACCATCAATTAGTTCCGACAATGGCACTACATTAAAATTATTATCTTTTAGGTATTGTAGATGGACCTCAAATTGCTTTGGCGTAATGCTAGTTATTTTTGGCGTGCTCTCGCTAACGTGGTGATATTGTAAAATAACGGCCGCAAAACTAGAGAAATGAAATAAGATTAATAATAAAGCGATAAGAGTGCGGTTCATGACAAATTTTCTTCGCGTAGCTGAGAGTGTATAGATAGGGTAAAATAACGCTTTTATTACCAAATTCCTAGCGAATCGGAGTAGTTTATTGTCATTATTTTCCGATCTTGATCAACATAAGCGATTATTTGCCTTAGCCTTGCCGATGATCCTCTCTAATATCACGGTACCTTTACTGGGTTTAGTTGATACCGCTGTAATTGGTCATTTGCCTCATGCTTATTTTCTTGGTGGCAGTACCATTGGTGCCATGGTGATCAGCGCTACAGTTTGGTTGTTTGGCTTCTTAAGAATGTCGACGACCGGGCTAAGTGCACAAGCGCTTGGTCGTAATGATTTATCAAGTAATTTAATCGTGCTACTTCTTCGCGGTCTCAGTATTGCTTTCATTATCGGCTTGGCTTTAATTGTACTGCAATCACCTTTTATTCACTGGTCATTAGTGCTCGCCGGAGGCTCTGAAGAAATACAATTTTATGCTAGCCGATATGCCCACATCCGCATATGGGGCGTACCTGCGGCCATGGCTAATTTAGTAATACTCGGTTGGTTGATTGGTAACCAGCAAAGTAAAAACGTGCTGTGGTTGGTTATAGCAACCAACCTGATTAACATTGTGCTCGATGTCTTATTTGTTTTTGTCTTTAACTGGCAAGTCCAAGGTATTGCATTAGCGAGTTTACTTGCCGAATACAGTGCAATGTTTATGGGTTTATCACTGATATTTACACGTTATAAAACAGTATTTGATAAGTTATTTACTAATATAACAACCTTGAGTAATACGTTATTTTCTCGTCAAACATTGGGTCATTATTTTCAACTTAATCGAGATATTTTGATCCGCACTTTATGTTTACAAATTTGCTTTATATTTATCACCTTTATGGGCGCTAGGCTTGGCGATAATGTTGTTGCGGCTAACGCCATTTTAATGAATTTTTTACTGTTAATTTCTTTTGGTTTAGACGGCATAGCCAATGCAGCAGAAGCGATGGTAGGTAAAGCCTATGGGGAGAAGAACACAAAAAAACTTACCTATATTGTTCATATCGCATTATTTTGGAGTGTTATTTTCGCTCTGATCTATTCATTACTTTTTGCCCTGGCCGGTGAAAATTTATTAGGCTTAATAACAGACATTGATGAAATCATTCATTTTGCCCAAGGTTATCTTATTTGGATGGTACTACTACCACTGGTGAGTTGTTGGTGTTACTTATACGACGGTGTTTACATTGGTTTATTACGAGCAAAAGCAATGAGAAATAGCATGATAATTGCCACTTTTACCTGTTTTTTCCCTATGTGGTTTTTATTGCAAGATTATGGGAGCCACGGGTTATGGGCAGCCTTTTCATTTTTTATGCTGGCAAGGGGAATAACCTTAGCGTGGCATTTTCATTACCGTATCAGTGTAAATAACCCGAGTAAGATTAAGGTTAAAGAATAATTAATCTTCGCTTATATTGCGGTCGTTAACATTATCCTTGGCTATTGTTAAATCAGGGATACTGGTCGAAGCCATGGTATTTAATACAATGCCGATGGCAAAAAAAATAAATGTTGTCGCACCTAATGCCGCCTTTATTGGCGCTGAAACATCATCGCCATAAATAAGCGTTATCACTACGCCGACGGCTGTCATAATGAAACTAAAATTTGCTATAAAAGTCATTACCTTTTGCCAAAAACGCTTACCCGGATGCGTTACTGGCAGGTGGTGAGCTGGGCGTTGTTCTTTCGGAGTTATCTCAGGCATAAAAAAATCACGATAAAAGGTAAGTAGAGAAAGTGTAGCATGATGTTAATTGGCAAGTTTGATGCCTATCAAGTATTACCTATTAATTCTGTCGAATTACGTAACTAAGTGTAACCTAGCGTGGCCCTGTCCAGCTTACTGTAACGACTCTATTGGATTGACTAAAAAATATTTCATCACTTTTGCCACAATAATGCCGCAAAGTATTCCTCCCGCATTAGCTAACAAATCAAGCCAGTCAGCATTACGATTAACGTAGGGCTGTATTAACTCAATAACCCCACTTAAACATAAAAGAGCGAAAGCTATAACTAACCAATACTTAGGCTTTTTTAATGCCGTTGGCAACATGAGTGCGGCATAGGCAATAGCGTGATGAACTTTATCGCTGCCAGCAACTGACGGTAAACTCGACCCAGGCAATAATGATGCAGTAACAATAACCGCCAACAAGAACAAAGTAATTGTTAGCCAGTAATTTTGTATAAAATTTACCATAAATCTCTTTTGGTGTTGGTCTTGTTTTTATAAAGGACATTTAACCAGCGGTTGGCAAACATGCCGATATAGCCCCAGACACATAATAAACAAGCACTCACTAATAGAGTAATGCCAATTACTTGCCATAAATGGTGATAAAAATAACCTAATGTAATAAAAACTAATGCCATAAAAAAAAGGCCAAGCCCACATAGAAATAGTTTTAAACTACCTTGTGGATTTTGACCTAGTTTTTCAAGTAACTTATACATCAGCGATTCAAACGTGACTTAATAGTAAGAATGCTCACCACGTTCATGGTCGGTTGCGTCTTTAACACCTTTTATTTCATTACCCATTAATTCAACCAATTGCGTTTCAATACCGTCTTTTACAGTAACATCTATTTGGCTACAGCCATTACAGCCGCCACCAAATTGTAAAACAGCATACCCGTCTTCGGTGATTTCAACTAAAGTACATTCGCCACCATGCCCCGCTAATTGAGGATTGACTTCTGCTTGTAAAAAGTAATGCACGCGTTCAAATAATGGTGCATCATCAGCCACTTTACGTAATTTTGCGTTAGGTGCTTTCAGCGTTAATTGTGAGCCCATTTGATCCGTAGTAAAATCAATTTCAGCTTCTTCTAAAAAAGCCTTACTATCGTTATCAATCATGGCAGAAAAACCATCAAAGCTTATTTCAATATCATCCGCTTCAACCGCATCAGGAGGACAATAAGAAACACCACACTCTGCTTTAGCCGTACCTGGATTTACCACAAATACACGAATATGAGTACCTTCCGCTTGTTGCGAAAGTAAATTAACAAAATGCGCTTGGGCATTTTCGGAAATAGTGATCATCATCTTAAGCTCTCTTTACTCTTTCTTAAACATCAATTAATTAGTAAATAACCCGCTATGTCTGCAATACAGACTATACCCGACCATTTTACTCAAGTATGCATATTTTACGCTGCTATTTGCTTATGTGCTAATGATTTTTTCGCTTTTATTTGTTATAAATAAGAAGACTAAATCAAAGGCCACCTCAATGTTACTCAAACACATTTCAATCTTATTTTTTATAGTACTTTTTACTGCGTTTTTCCCTGAGCACGTAGCGGCTATGCCTGTTAAAAATTACTTACCAAACGATATAAAATTAAACGCAGACACTCCCATACCGAGCAAGAGCTTAGGTTTTGAAATAGGGCAACGCCATATAAGGCATGACCAATTAATTAGTTATTTTAATCAACTTGCTAAGCAATCTAATAGAGTCAAATTAACGGACATAGGCAAGACAGTTCAACACCGGCAACAACTGCTAGTCACTATATCTAGTCCTGATAATTTAAAAAACCTAGATAGTATTTTAACTAAGCGTGACTTATTAACGCCATCAGAGCACAAAAAAAATTCGCAAGAACCACTTGTTATTTGGTTAGGTTACAGCGTACACGGTGATGAAATTAGTGGTGCTAACGCCGCAATGATCCTTGGCTATTATTTAGCGGCAAGTGAAGAACGTGATATTGAAGAAATGCTCGCTAATACCATTATCGTACTTGAACCAAGTATTAATCCTGATGGAATGGACAGGTTCGTTAACTGGGTAAGTACTTATCGTAACTCCGCAAATAATGATGATGCTAATCATATGGAACATCATCAAGGCTGGGTAACTGGACGTACAAATCACTTTTGGTTTGATTTAAATCGTGATTGGCTATTACTTTCACAACAAGAAAGTCAGCATAGATTGAAATACTTTCACCAATATCAACCACATGTTGTCGGTGATTTTCATGAAATGGGCCCTAATAGCAGTTACTTTTTTCAACCGGGCATCAATAGTCGTACTCACCCACTAACACCCAAAGAAAATATCACATTAACCACTAAGTTAGCGACCTTTCACGCTAAGGCTTTAGATGACAAACAGCGCCTTTATTACAGCGAAGAAAACTTTGATGACTTCTATTATGGTAAAGGTTCAACCTATCCCGATATTAATGGCAGCATTGGCATTTTATTTGAACAAGCAAGCTCAAGAGGTATGCAACAAAATACCATCAACGGTCTATTAACTTTTGAATTTGGTATTCAAAACCATGTTCTTACTTCCCTTTCCACTATCAAGGGTGCTTGGAAAAGTCGTGTTCAGTTAAAAAGTTATCGTCAGCGCTTTTATCAGCAAGCAGAAAAACTCGCCGAAAAAGAAAAGTTTACTGGCTATTTATTAAATGAGGCACAAGACAGTTATCGTTTAAACTCCTTTTTAGCAAAATTAGCACAACATAAAATTAACGTTTATCCATTAATCGAAGATTTCGACTTCCAAGACAAAACATTCAAAGCTGAGCATAGTTATTATTTACCCTTAGCACAGCCACAATATCGATTAATTAAGGCGCTTTTTAACCAGCAAACGCATTTTAAAGATAATACTTTTTATGATGTTTCCGGTTGGACATTACCACTTGCAATGAATATAACGTCTTATCCTCTCAAGCGCTCCTGGAGTCTAGATATAGCAGAAAAGCCATGGCTGCAAGACAAGTTAAAAACGGTTAATACATTAGCACTCAACAATTATGCTTATGCATTTGAATGGCATGATTTTTTAGCACCAAAATTACTCAATAACCTACTCGCTAATAACATAAAAGTAAGAGTGGCCAAAAAAAGTTTTACCAGTTTAATAAAGGGTAAAAAACATCATTTTAATGCCGGCAGCTTAGTTATTTTATCTGGTATTCAAAAACAGGATAACTGGAAAAAAATTATGCTAGATAGCAGTAATGATGCTGGCATAAAGCTACATGCATTGACCACAGGGCTAACAATGCAAGGTATAGATCTAGGTAGTAACTCTTTTAAAAGCCTAATACCTCCTAAAACACTCTTAATAGGCGGTGAAGGCATATCACAGTATGAAGCAGGTGAAATACGTTTTTACCTAGATGAAACCTTACATATCCCCTTATCAATTATTGATCATGCAGATATCAATAAAATAAGTCTCAGTAGCTACAGTCACATTATCTTAGTTGATGGTGATTATAATAAAATCAGTAAATATGTTGCGGAGAAATTAAAAAGCTGGCTTAAACAAGGCGGTGTCGTTATCGGGCAAAAGCGTGGCGCGGAATGGTTAGCCAAGCAGGAAATTTTAGCGGCGAAATTCGCATCGAAAGAACAAATTAATACCTTGTTTGATGAGAGTGCATTAGGTTATCAAGATAAGGAAGTGCTCGCCAGTCGTAAAAGAATTGCCGGCGCTATTTTTCAAGTTCAGCTCGATACAAGTCACCCCTTAGCATATGGTTATCAACAAACTGACCTACCGCTATTTCGTAATAGTACATTAATCATGGAGAAACCAAAGCAACCATTTATCACGGTCGCAAAGTATTCACCAAAACCTTTATTAAGTGGTTTTACCGATAAAAACTTAGAAAACCGTTTAGCGCATAATGCCGCGATTGTAGCGCACAATTATGATAAAGGCCGTGTCGTCGCAACTACCGATGTACTCGCTTTTAGAGGTTATTGGTATGGTAGCGCTAAGTTACTCGCTAACAGCTTATTTTTTGCCAAAGCCTTTTCAGTGCCGGTAAAATAAAGTCAACTAACAGTAGTTTCATCGCTTATTTATGGCTTGGGTAAACTTAAACAAACGGTCACTAAGGTGACCTTTTCAATTCCTGCATTTTTTAATAATTCACTAATTTCGCTAGCAGTACTGCCGGTCGTAATTACGTCATCAACTAACAATATATGCTTTACCTTTACAGGTAACTGCGAGACCAAAGCAAAAGCATTACATAAATTTTTTCGACGCTGTGCACCTGTTTTACCGACCTGACTGGTATTTTTTTTAATACGTATTAAAGCTGAGGGCAAATAGGGTAAGTGCATCGATTTAGAAAGTTTTTCGGCAATTAAATGCGCTTGATTATAACCTCTCACCTGCCATTTACTCACATGCAAAGGAACGGACAAGACTAAATCAGGTGCCTTTGCTGTGGTAGGCCATTGTTCAATTAAAATATTTGCCAGTAAGGCGCTAAAAAGTGAAGACAACTCAAAGCGCCCTTGATACTTAAACTGCTTTAACCAGTGATCTACCGGACTGATATAAGGAGTTAAAGAAATCAAATAATCAAAATGAATATTAGGTAGTGCTCTATAGATTGCAGGCCAAGACAGTAGGTTAGACTGCAATAGATCTAGATTGAAAAGGGGTAAGTCATCTAAACAATGTTGACATAATAAGGACTGCTCAAGCGCCTTATTAGCTAAGACTACGTTGCCAACATCTTCCCCACATAAATCACAGCAGGAAATATTGAATAAGCCCTGTTTTAATAGCTGATTAAGTTGTTTTTTTAGTGACATCCATGCCATTAACTTTCTCCTTAATAACTCCCCATACAAACTTCTTCTCTGCGAGCTTTTTCGCTGTAACCTTTTTATCAGTAATCATAAAGTATAAACTAACGCCTCCCTCTTAAGCCGTTAACTTAAGATATTAGATTAAGCATGGCAGAAAGCTTAATATTTACCATAAAATTACCGATGAAAAATCCTAATAAGATGTCAGTTAAAAAAAATAGTAATAGCGCAATTCCCTTAGTATTGATCCATGGTTGGGGGCTAAACTCTGGTGTTTGGCAACCTCTGATTAAAAAATTTCTAGATAATGAAAAGACGACTAACAATCATAAATTTGAAATTATCTCAATAGATTTACCCGGCTTTGGTACAAATAGCCATCTAGAAATAGTACCTTATTCATTAGCCAATATCTGCCAACACATAACGGATAAAATAGACCGACCCGCTGTTTATCTAGGCTGGTCATTGGGAGGGCTAGTCGCGACCACAATGGCCTTAAACTACCCAGAAAAAGTCCTTGGTTTAATTACCGTTGCTAGTAGTCCCTATTTTGTCGAAAACATTGCCGAACAAGTCACTGAAGAAGCATCAAACAATGTCAATCATTGGCCCGGTATCAAAAAAAATGTATTAGCAGGATTCCATGAGCAATTGTCCAAAAATATAGAAAAAACATTAAGTAATTTTTTAAAGATTCAAGCAATGGGCAGCCCCCATATTCGTCAGGATTTAAAAGAAATAAAACAATTAGTCATGCAGCATAATTTACCAAGTCAGCAAACTTTAGCCAATTCCCTAGAATTGCTCAGCAGCAGTGATCTCCGTCAGCAATTGATTAATTTAAAGCAGCCTTTTTTACGTCTATATGGTGCGAACGATAGTTTAGTGCCTAAAAGTATTATTCCCTTGGTTAGCAAACTCACTATTAATAGCGAACAGCAAATTTTTAATGATGCTTCACACGCACCGTTCATTTCTCATGCTGATGATTTTTATCAAGTATTGAGTAAATGGTTAGCAAGACACTACTAACATGCTTAAACCTGAACACTTCATCACAATATTCAGGTTTACTTTCATACTGTATTGGTTAATAATTAAGCTACACAAAGTGAAGAATGTCTCGCTTTAAAAAGTTTAAAAAGGGGAAATGCGATGGAAATTCAATCTGCATTTAACTCAGGCTTGGAAGGCTTTCATAATGCAAGAGCAATGGCTGATAAAGCTGCTGCCGATATCGTTGCTACCACAACATTTATAGCAGAAAACCAAGCTGAGCAAGCGAACGCTGAAGCAACAAATACTGAAGTGAGTACGGAAATCACTAATCAAGCATCGAGCAGCAATAGTGTGCCTGATTTAAACCAATCCATTGTGAATTTAAAAGTAGCTGAATTTCAAGCTAAAGCTTCAACAGAAGTGATTAGAAGTGCTGATGATAGCCTTGGTACACTACTTGACGTAATAGCTTAGTTTAAAACTCTATATAACGTAATTAACTATTTATGAATATTACACCACACGCTCCTAATCTTTCAGTACCAACTGTAGTCAACCCGCCTACGGAAGGATTGCGCCGTGAAAATCAGCAACGAGAAGTAATCACACAAGTTGGAGCAGTAAATCATTCTGCGGCAGAGAAAGGTGTAGCTTCGGATAAAGAACGAGCAAGAACACCCGCCCAAACTAATGAACAAGTTGATTTTTCCAATTTAAGAAAACATGCTGAACATGCTAACAGCAGTATTGGGGGACAGAAAGGTAATCATGACTCAGAGCAAGGGGCAAACCAAGAAGGTAGCTCGCAAGATAACTCAAAAGATAAACAACAAAATCAAGTCACTGATAACGAAAAAAAGCAAAAACAAGAACAAGCTGACGCTTTAGCCGAACAAAAGATTATCAACCAGCTGCAAAGTAGAGATAAAGAAGTTAGGCAGCATGAGCTAGCACATGCTAGTACAGGAGGCTCTGCAACAGGTGCGCCTTCATATTCATTTGAAGTAGGACCTGATGGTAGAAAGTATGCGACTGGCGGTGAGGTTTCTGTTGATTTATCTGGTGTACCCGGTGACCCTCATGCAACGATAACTAAAATGCAGAAAGTGCATGCAGCTGCACTTGCTCCGGCAAATCCATCAATACAAGATACACGTGTGGCAGCCAGTGCTTCTCGTATAATCTTACAGGCCCAATCAGAAATATTAGCACTACAAAATGAAGCAACGACTACCGTAAGTCATGCACAAAACAATATAACGACTACCAAAACAACATTTAGCCAAGAACAAGAAAAAAACACGGATGATTTTGATTCCTTCATCAATCAAACATTGTCAGCGCAAGAAATAATTGCGCCAGGGCAAGATAACAAGCAACAATTAGCTAGCCCAATAGATGATGTAAACGCAAAAGCGACTGTACAATCTAGTGAAGTAAAACTGAGATCACAGCGTATTGAGGGGTTTTACTCAAATATTAGCCAGGCTTATGAAAAGCCTGATAACTTTCAATTTGAGCTTACTGCTTAAACTAATATAATTCCGTTTAATTAAGCACTTTCAGCTGCATCTTGATAACGTTGCTGATAAGTATCACGCGCTTGCTTAAGATCACTCAATGCATGCTCATTAGTGTAAGGTCTTAAAATCACAAGTATTTTCAATACACCTTGATAAAAAACTGAGTCATTCACTTCATTATCAATAGTTTGAGTTTGATGAAAACTTACCCAGAAAGTATTAATAAGACGTAATATGCTGACAATATCAGCCAGTTCCTCATCAGCAAAATTAATGATATCAGCACTTCGCAATGAAACTAATAACTGACTAACGCGCTCAGAGATTGACTGTTGTACGTCAACATATTTTTCACGTAAGCAAGGATTTTTATCTAATAAGACAGGTAGGTTACTATAGAAGAAACGAAACTTCATTGTCGTTTGAAAAACAGAATCCATATATAAAATAAGAGAATCTAGCGGTTTTACTTCAGCCGAAACTTGCGGAAGCGTTTCTAACAATAGGCTTCGAGCATACTCTTCGTAAATAGATAAAATAATATCTTCTTTATTTCGAAAATGATAATACAGATTACCAGGGCTGATAGCTAAGTGTGCAGCGATATGGTTAGTGGTAACATTCCGCTCTCCTTGCTTATTAAATAAGACAATACTGGCTTGAATTATTTTATCACGGGTTTTCATGCAACAACTTCTTCTTTTATTAGAGTAAACCTAAAGCAATCATACTATCAAAATTCAGTAGACTTAAAGCTTTTTGAGTAAATACTTTAAGGTTTTTATGATTTATTTGTGAATCATTATTCATTTTAGTGATTACTCAACGAGTTAACTCGCGATAAACAGATAAAAACTTGTCACCCAGCTACTAAGCACATTACAATAGATCTTATTGAAATGTGCATTAATAATTAAAGTCGATGAAGAAATGACAATAAAAGCAATTTATCCAGGTACCTTTGATCCGGTAACAAATGGCCATAGCGACTTAATTGTTCGTGCTAGCAAGCTATTTAGTGAAGTGCTTATTGGTGTTGCTTCTAGTCCAAGTAAAAAACCACGCTTTGATTTAGAGCAGCGAGTCGCGATGATAGAGCAAGTAACTAAAAATTTGGATAACGTTTCTGTTGTTGGCTTTAGCGGTTTATTAGTTGACTTTGCTAAGCAGCATCAAGCCAAAGTGCTTATACGTGGTTTACGTGCAGTATCAGATTTTGAGTATGAATTTCAATTAGCCAATATGAACCGTCAATTATCACCTGAGTTAGAGAGTGTCTTTTTAACACCTTCCGAAGGGAATTCATTTATTTCATCAACACTAGTAAAAGAAGTCGCCTTACACAATGGAGATGTAAGCCAATTCGTTCACCCAATTGTCAAGGCTGAATTAGAGAAAACACAAAAAATATAATAAGCTTTACAGGCAACTTTACATTTAGCCTGTACCCCTCATGAGATTAAAGGCCCTTGTGCGATAAGCACCTGCAAGAGTATGCTATTATAAGTAATCGATCTCTACTTTTTTATTTTTCAATTACTTTCATGAACAAAACCACAAACATAGCCAATCCAAATTCTAGCCACAGTGGCTTTATTAATGCCTTCAGTGCATACCTACTCTGGGGTTTTGCACCAATTTATTTCAAGTTATTAACCGAAATAAATGCCGGTGAAATTTTAATGCACCGAATTATCTGGTCAAGCTTGTTTTTATTACTCATGGTAGTAATAATGAAAAAATCGACATTGCTTTTCAGCACTCTCCGTCAACCCAAAATCATGGCTAACTTGTTGCTTTCGGCTAGTTTTTTAGCGGTAAATTGGTTCTTATTTATTTGGGCGGTAAATAACGACCACTTGCTTGATGCCAGTTTAGGCTATTACATCAATCCTTTGTTTAATGTTATTTTAGGCATGGTTTTTTTCCATGAACGCCTACGGAAATATCAATTAATTGCTGTCGTATTGGCAGCGATTGGTGTATTGATTCAATTAATTACATTAGGGTCATTACCATTAATTTCTTTAGGTCTAGCGAGCTCTTTTGCTATTTATGGTTTATTAAGAAAGAAGATGCACGTAGACTCTTTTGTCGGCTTGTTAGTTGAGTCTTTATTAATGTTACCAATAGCACTGGCTTATTGGCTATTTTTTGTTGATAGCTCGACAAGTAATATGAGCTTAAATGCCAGTAGTTTAAACTTTACTTTGATTATGGCAGGTTTAGTAACAACAGCCCCCTTATTGTGCTTTACGGCCGCAGCTAAACGTTTAAATTTATCCACCCTAGGTTTTTTCCAATACCTTGGCCCTAGCATTATGTTTTTGTTAGCCACTTTTTATTATCAAGAGCAAATTAAAAGCGCTGAATTAGTGACTTTTATCTTTATCTGGGCAGCACTCGCTCTTTATAGTTTTGATTCATTGAAAAAGCTAAAAAGATGATACGAGTTCAAAAGAAGCCTTGAAGCCTTATCAATACTTCAAGGCAAATGCTTTACCGTATTATCTTACTCATTTTCAGTACCTGAAATAACTACTTGATTCCGGCCATTTTCTTTAGCTAAATATAGCGCGTTATCAGCTTCGCTCATCTGTTTAGAAAGCGACTCTGGGCTATCAAAAACCACACCCAAACTAATACTAATAGATATTTGCGATTCACTCGCAGGTATCGGCGACACAGAAATTTCACGCCTAAAGTCATCTAACTTATTATAAAGTTGGTCAGAGTCTATACCGTGTAACAATACCGCGAACTCCTCGCCACCTAGTCGTGCAGTTAACCCAGAACCAAAATGTTTACGCATATATAAAGCTAATACTTTTAAAACCTGATCGCCTGCATCATGTCCGTAGTTATCATTTACTTTTTTAAAATAATCAATATCAATCATAGCTAAACAATAAGGAACTTGACGTTTAATATATTCAGTCACTCTCTGTTCGGCATTGCGCATAAATGCTCGACGATTCGCTAAATCGGTTAAATAATCTGTATTCGCTGCATGCTGAATTTTAGCTATATTGTTCAAACTCTCAATATTTTGGGTAATTCGACAATAGAACTCTTCCGGACAAAAGGGTTTGCGTAAAAAGTCATCTGCGCCATTTTTAATGAAGCGTGCTGAATGAATACCATTAGTGGCTCCCGAAATTCCAATAACCGCTAATTGTTCACGAGAGTACTGTTTTCGAATTTCATTAGTCAGCTCAATGCCACCCATTTCTGGCATTTCTAAATCAGTGATAACCATTTTTATATCTTTATGTTGCGCCAACTTTTCTAATGCTTGCACACCATTATTGGCCGTTACCACAGTGAAATTTCTACGTTTCAATAATTCCACAATATGATTACGTGCTGATGATGAATCATCAACCACTAAGATTGTATTATTGCTATTGATTTGCTGCCAATGCAGAACTCTTTTTAGATATAAAAAAGCTTGGCTATTTTCTTTAGGAATGTAATCAATAACCGGTTGAGCAAGAATTTTTTGACGGGTTTCGTCATCCATCTTACCTGTTATTACTACACTCGGAATTCCGTGAGATAAGACACAAGCTATGGCTTCACCATCTAAAGCATCAGGTAATGAGTAATCAATCGTAGCAGCAAAAAAATCGCTATCCGTGGATAATAACTGCTCTACTTCGGCTAAGCTCTTAACAATCATCACATCATATTTAAGTGATTGCGCTATTTGTTTAATCACAGTAGCAATTGGCTTACTGTCTTCAACAACTAATAATCTTTGCGACATAGATTTGACCTTTTAATTATTATTTCTTTGCATAAATTGCATAAGCTTACATTGCTTGTAAGTTAGCGTACTCTACCACTAACCACTTACTACCAACGTCAACAAAATTTACTTGAATGCGAGATTGTGCGCCGCTACCTTCATAATTCAATACCACACCTTCACCAAACTTAGCATGTTTAACATTTTGCCCTAATTTAAAACCTGTATTTGCAAATGTTTCCAAAGTAAAAGTATTGGAAAATTTACCGACACTTTTGGGTTTTGATATTTGATTTTGCATGCGAATTTCTTCAACACAGTCCTCAGGTAGCTCACGTAAAAAACGGCTTGCTTTGTGAAATTTTTCTTGCCCGTAAAGACGTCGACTTTCCGCGTGACATAAGTATAGCTTAACCATGGCTCTTGTCATGCCAACATAACATAATCGTCTTTCTTCTTCTAAGCGGCCAATTTCCTCAACAGATTGCTGTGAAGGAAACATGCCCTCCTCAAGCCCGGCAATAAACACCAGTGGAAACTCTAAACCTTTAGCTGAATGCATCGTCATTAGCTGCACTGCGGCTTCAAACTCATCCGCTTGTGATTCACCCGACTCTAACGCCGCATGCGTCAAAAAGGCCGTGAGAGGCGTTTGTTCTTCAATCAATTCGGGATCACTTTCAAAGGTTTGACAAGCGGTAACGAGCTCATTTAAGTTTTCTATTCGCTGGGCAGCACGCTCACCTTTTTCGGCTTGATACATAGCTTTCAAACCGCTTTGGTTAATAATTAAATTGGCTTGTTGATCAAGGTTTAAGTTATTACTGTCATCTTCTAATTGATCGATTAGATGCATGAACGTTGTAATAGTTTTAGCGCTACGACCTTTTAATTGTTCCGCTTGCAACATTTGCTGACAGGCTTGCCACAAGGTAACTTCTCTACTTCGCGCAGCATCGCGCACTATCGCTAAGGTTTGATTGCCTATACCACGTGTAGGTGTATTAATAATACGTTCAAAAGCGGCATCATCATCACGGTTATTAATCAAACGTAAATAAGCCAGCGCATCTTTAATTTCTTGACGCTCAAAGAAACGTTGACCGCCATAAATACGGTACGGTAATTGTCCTTGTAGCAAGGCTTCTTCTAATAAACGTGATTGCGCATTCGAGCGATACAAAATTGCCACTTCATCCAGCTTTCCACCATCAGCACGCCATTGTTTAATACGACCGGCAATAAATCGCGCTTCATCAATTTCATTAAAAGCCGTATAAATAGCAATTTTTTCCCCTGCCTCACCATCAGTCCACAACTCTTTACCCATACGGTTAGTATTGTTGCCAATCAACTGGTTAGCTGCATTTAAGATGTTGGCTGTCGAACGATAATTTTGCTCTAAACGAATAGTCTTTGCATCATCATATTCTTTTAAGAAACGTTCTATATTCTCAATTTTTGCACCACGCCAGCCATAGATTGATTGATCATCATCACCAACAATCATCACTTTACTGCGCGCTTTACCTAACATGGTTAACCAGGCGTATTGAATAGCATTGGTATCTTGAAATTCATCAACAAGAATATGAGAAAAACGTTGTTGATAATGCTCTAGTAAAGCCGGATTTTTAAGCCACAACTCATGAGCACGTAATAATAACTCAGCAAAATCAACCAAGCCTGCGCGGTCACAAGTTTCCTGATAAGCCTTATAGACCTTAACAAATAACTCTTCACTGGGATCAAATTGTGCATCAATATGCTCCGGGCGCAAGCCTTCGTCTTTTTTACCATTAATGTACCAAACAAATTGTTTCGGTGGCCATTTTTTCTCATCTAACTCTAAAGATCGAACAATGCGCTTAATCAAGCGAAGTTGGTCATCACTATCAAGTACTTGAAAACTTTGTGGCAATTTAGCTTCTTGGAAGTGCATGCGTAATAAGCGATGTGCCAATCCATGAAAAGTACCTATCCACATACCATGAGTATTGCCATGAACGACTTGCTCTACTCGTGCACGCATTTCCGCAGCCGCTTTATTGGTAAAAGTAACCGCTAAAATACTATGGGAAGAAACACCCTCGACTTGCATCAACCATGCGATTCTCTGTACTAAAACTCTTGTTTTACCTGAGCCAGCCCCCGCTAAAACCAACATATTTTGTTTAGGTGCGGCGACAACATCACGTTGTTTGTCATTAAGGGAGTCGAGTAGTTCTGAAACGTCCATAACGGAAGAAACCTTTATCTAGAGAGGGGTTGAGCTGATTAGTGCCAAAGTATAACATTCTTAATCGCTTTTTATGCTGATAAAACTGTC
>Ga0209395_1000128_pt1 | contig 118332 bp, 122 predicted proteins | sample GOMGulsemesocosm_3_FD_184635 | JGI IMG/M metagenome (GOLD analysis project Ga0209395, IMG submission 184635) | Methane-oxidizing microbial communities from mesocosms in the Gulf of Mexico - GOM9D Gulf of Mexico (SPAdes) (version 2) | ecosystem: Environmental > Aquatic > Marine > Cold seeps...
TTAGCTGTCTTGCCCACTTATCGACGGTTGATTTACCGACATTCATTGCTTCGGCTGCTTCACGAACTGAATAGCCCTTATCAACAACTAATTGTGCTACTTCTAACCGAAATTCGGGTTTGAAATGTGGTTTTCTTACTTGGCTCATAGTGTCACCTAAATTAATACGAGATGAGTATATCGCCTCTAGTTAGGTGGCCAAATTCACTGTACCACTACACAATTGAGACATTCTGGTAACGAGCAGAGTTCAAAGTTATCCTTGGTACATGTTGAATTTACATAATTCCTTTCTATACACCCGATCAGGACTACACTGATCGGGTAGGACGTAATACCAATCATGGCTTGTTAATTAAACTGTTTCGGTTCATTACATAGCCATTGTTACAGGCTCTATACCGTTAAAATGTAACAGTGAGTCATCTTTACAATCAAAATGGTGGAAGAAACAATGAAAACATTAATTGGTCTATTAGTAATTTTTGCAATTAACGGTTGTGCTAGCTTAACAAAGCCTCCTACTTATAATGACGTGTACTCAAGAGCTTATAACATTGCCGATGCTGAAAGACTGACAGTGGGACATTTAAAAGACACAGTTGATGGAAAAACATCTAACGGGAAATCATTACTCGCGCACCTCACTACTCTTGGTAATTTAGCAACTGTGGCGACAGCACCTTCATTGAATATTCGCGGGTTGAACTCTACGCAAAAGGTTATATTTTCAGCTTACAACGCGTTTCAATCACCAGAAGATATAGCTAGTCGCCCAACTCTATTAGCAAGAATCCCAAGACATTCGACACTAACTGAGGAACAAGCCAGAACTAAAATTAAATCAGACATTTCTCATGCCATTAATCAAACTGCAAGCAGCATGGAGATATCGATATCGCCACACAACCATGGTTCACCTAAGATATATAAAGGTCAGCCTATGTTGATATGGTTAGTGAATGCACCGCAATATGGCTGTTACAAATCTAAAACCAATTGCGCTATATGGAGTTATGTTGGAGAATTATATAAGACTAATGAATACAGTAAAACGCCTACATTTGTAAATCCTAACCACACTGATAGTTACGCGCTATCCGTAACAGACAGAAAAAAATACAGTCGCCTATTCTTCAAGGAGGTAGGGGATGGGGTTACTTTCCCGCATAGTGTTTTTTACCGTGAGTTAAGCGCTAACATGCCAACTTGGTCATCACTTTATATGCCACGCAACACCGTCATTGAGAACGGTCAACTCCTTAGCTACCCAGTGATTTACGAGCGAGGAAAGCAACTCATGTTTATTCGCCCAAAAAGCTAATGATTGATTTATTCTTAGTTTGGTTAACTGTCTATTTAGTGCCAGTAATATTGGTAGTATATACCATGCAACTGGCACATCTGTTATTTACTAGCACCATTATCAGCGCGCAACCAACTAAGATATTGTTCTACATTACAGCAGCTATTGGGGTTCCTATCCACGAATTGTCTCATGCAATTATGGCGATGATTTTTGGCCATAAAGTCGAGCACATTGCGTTGTTTGAGTATAATGATATACACGGTCGGCTGGGGTATGTAAGTCACTCTTGGAATAAGCGAAATGCACTGCATAACTTCGGTCATTTTTTTATTGGGTTTGCACCACTTTTAGGTGGGGCATTAATAATATGGGGCTTAACCATTTTATTACTCCCTAATGCGTCGTTAAGTTTCCTATTTTCTGCTTTCTCTCCCCTCGAACCGTCTATTGGCGCCTTAGATTACATCATTATGAGCAGCGTTGAGTTAGTCATAGAGTTTGGATTATCAATGGCAAGCACAACTCAATTTTGGTTATGGTTGTTTTTATCATCAGTAGTCGCTTTTTTTTCAATTCCTAGTATTGCCGATCTTCGTCATGTTTGGCGCGGCGCTGTTATGCTGGCCATTTTCACGGTTTTTTCGACAATACTAGGTCAAGAATTTGTTGATGTAGAATTGTTTTTAACTGAGCTCGCACAAGACACCCTAGTTTGCTCGGTGTTTTACTTGATGCTTGCGTCATTTACTTTAATCTTTCTATTTTTTATCTATCTTATTGTGATGCTTATAAACGTCCTAGCCACCAGCTTTCTAGCTCAACGGAAAGACAAGAAAATGCCAGATCCAGATGATTAAATTAATAAAAATCATTCTGTTGCCACTATTCATTTTTAGCTGCTACTTGGGCTACAGAGCCAGTTCTGACCCTCAGTTAATGCTCAAGTTAATAAGGTTAAACCCTGTATACATGGTACTTTCCTCCCAAGAATTACGTGAAGATCACGTATTTATGCTGTCTGCAATCAAGATAGATAATCGAATTTTCGAACGCTATCTTAATGCCACATTAAAAGACAACGCGGTATTCATGGCGCAAGTAACCATCGATCATGGAATAGAAATATCTCGCTATCATTTAAGTGATCGGTTAAGTAAAGACCGTGCGTTTAGAACGTTGCTAGATAATTCTAATGTACGAGTCTTTGATGAAGAAAACGGGTTTGCACTTAAACGGGATCTCGTTGTGAACGATCTAATGCCATCACAAGCTCTTGTCGTTAAGGAAGGTGTGTGGCGCACTAAAGCAGACTGTAATATAAATAATATAAACCAAGCGTTAATCGATTTTAGCCAAAAATACCGACTAAGTGCGTCAATGGATAACCTACTTAAACAAGCAGGGGAAAGTTCATTAGGTATTGATAAAGGTTGGAAGCCTCGTCCATGCGCAAGTTATGCGTTTCTATTTAGTAATCTTGATGTGTTTAGCTATAACGAGGTTGAGTTGCGGGTGAAAAAACACTTAGAGTTAAGCGTTTATTATAAGAACCATTTGATGGGTAAGGTGAGTGTTCAACCATTACTATGACTTAGGGGGTTTATTAATACCACCGATACGCTCAAGTCTTACACCAGAGGGGAACGTATCATTGCCCTGAAATTCCAAACTTAACCAAATATGCGATACCTTACCCAGTATATGACTCTTTGGCACAAACCCCCAAAAACGGCTGTCTGTACTACCATCACGATTATCGCCCATAACAAAGAAATGATCTTTTGGTACACGCCACTCACCCCGTTCACTCCCTACTTGATGGAACGTTTGATTCCTATCTCCACTCAATTGCGCGTCTGTAGCAATTGAGTGCGTTATTCCATCAAGTTTAACGCTATCGATTACAAATTGTGAATCAGGCTCTATATCATTAGCCACTCTAAATGTATCGATGGGACAAAGAAGCCCGTTGCCGCAATCCCTGGCAACAGTTAGTGTTTTATTATGATAGGTCACCAGATCACCTCCTTTTCCAATAACCCGTTTGATATATTTAGTGTGTTGTTGTGGTGGAAATAGAAAAACAACTACATCTCCACGCTCTGGCTCTTGTGACTTAAATAGCTCAGTGTTGGTAATGGGTAGATTTACACCATACGCAAATTTATTCACGACTAAAAAATCACCAACCTTTAATGTCGGGTACATCGATGATGACGGAATGCGATAAGGATCGAAAACGAAGAATTTAACAATAAACACGAACGCCACAACGGGAAAGTACACCTGTACTCGCTTAACCAATGCTCCATATGAATAACGACTTGAGATCTTGGTGCGAATATATGAAAGTACGATGACAACCCCACAAAATAAAAATATGGCGGTTATTAGAAATTCAAAATAATTGGTCATTGTATACCCACTAATAAATACTGCAATATAGAGGTGGTTGACGGACAATGTGACGAACAAAAAGCATAATAAGTGTCGGTATCACTCATTATGCTTGCAAGGGGTAGTAGGTTTTATTATCCACTGTAACTATGCAGCGTCACCGTTATCTTCAATCAGTTCTTCGCCTTCGCTTAGTTCCTCAACGGTGAGTTCATCCTCGATTGTCTTTAGCTCAGAATCTGTTACTTCACCTGGCACTTTTTCACCAATTTGAGAGTCGACTTCTTGTTGCTTACCTTTTTTGTAAGCTGCGCTTTTCGCTCGTTTTTGAATTCCGATAATGCGGCCGGCAAGTTTAATTAATCGTTGTTGCCAGTGGAAAGTCGCTTGTTCACGTTGCTTTGAGGTAAACGCCCCACTTAACCACAACGCTTCTACTTGCCCGGTTAACGTATCTAGCTCTCTAATCAAGTGTACAAATTGTGATGTTTGAGGCGTGGTTATTTCAACTACGTATTCTTGGGGAGCTGAATATTCGATAGCATCAGTGATACCATTTTCTTTTAACTGTTGCGTTACTTGTGCTCTTGTTAACGACATGTCATGCACGACTTTATCAATTAATTCCTGAATAATATTCTCTACTTGATCAATATCCTCGGCGTCACCTACGACACGTAGAATAACATCAAGCGAAAAGAGCGCCTGAGATATGTGCTTTAAGCTTCGTTGCACCACTCGTTGGGCTTGAATAGAATTAAGCGTTAGCTTTTGCTTAATAATCGCATAGGATCTTTGCTTTTGCTTCTTAGCCATAACATGCCTCATTAGGTTTTTAGTTAATGTAAGCATCTTAACGCTAAATGCGACATTCCAATGTTTGCCTTTTTAACTCAAAAGGTTCATTTAACCCATAAAGTATTCCATTTTGCTAAATAATCACTTTCGTTCACACTGATTAAAAATTGTGCTATTGTTATGGATACGTTATTTATTTTAGTTTCTATAGTCTTTTGACTATTGATGTGACCGCTTATCACCATAAACAATAAGCTTTACGACCTATTGGTCATAGTATTAGTAAGTCTTTATTAATACCTCCCTGCTCCATCCATATTTGTCATTTCGGCATTTACCCCCACAAACTTTCAATTTTTTATTGAAGCTAACCAGTGTAGTTTTCTACGCTAAGGAATAGTTATGTATATTTTTTGGTCTACAATTTATCCTGTATTAGTTTACGGTTTTTTACTGTCTATCCCTTTTGTTACAATTTTTATGATAGTTAAATCTGTATCTAAAGAAGTATCAAAACGAAAGGTTAGAATAGCAGAAGTTCAGGCTTCAGCTAAACTAACTAAAGTTGCTACAACTCCTAAAGTTGCTACAACTCCTAAAGTTGTTACAGCTCCTAAAATTGCAGAAGTAAATTATGAAATCCCTGCATTTACACGTCGGAATTTAATAACAAAATTATAATTTTAATTCAAATAACCCTTATGGGGTTATTTCTAAAGCGCATTTCCATCACTTCACTTTGTGAAGTCGCAGTTTATCTAGCTGCGTATCAATCTAGTAAAACTTAGCAATTAACGAAAGTTCATTGCCCACCCACTAGGGATTCATCCCTTATGGGACAGATCTCTCAAGGAGATTCTCTTCATGAATACTTACTCTATGTTAAAAAGCGCCAGTAACGATCTATTAGTTGCTGTTGTGGCCTCCACTTCTCTTGAGCAACACCTTGTTAGCGGAACAAAGCAGGACATCGCTTTACTCTGCAAAGCAGATGTTGACGTGCTCACAATACGAGATCTTAAAGGTTTCGATTGTGATTTACCTCAAGCCAGCTTGTTTGAAGAAATAGGCACCGGTCTAATTCACGTTATCGCCAATCATTACCTGGATAGAGATTACAACGACTCTCTTAGGAAACTAAGAGAAAACGGACTGTACCCTAGCGGTACATGTCCACGTTAACTGTCATTTTGACATCAACCAACCCATTAAGGATTCATACCTTATGGGCATGGAACTCTTAGGAGGTTCCCATGTTATTTATCGAAACATGCAGTTTTATTGTAAGAATTTTTATTACAATTATTATTGTTGTTGCGACTTTTACTGCGATGGCAATGCTATTAAGTTACAGCTGGGTATTATTTGGCGTGATCTACATTTGTTCTTCAATTTATATTGCTTGGATTGAAGCATAGGATTAGTCACTCGACTATTCCAACCCACCCCTACAAGGGATTCAACCCCCTTAACAGGGATGAATCCCTCTTAAATTTAAAGGATTCAATTATGTATTATTCAAACCAACCAATTTCGGTACTTTTTGATTTACCGAAAATCCCAAAAAAAGCAACTGTCAAAGTTTTCAATGACGATGACAGTGTTTTCATTCCAGCAGCGAATGACCATTATGTATTCGTGCAATCCGTTGTTAGGGATATTTTAGCGTTTATACAACGTCCCTATGGGGATGCTATGTATATAACCGGTCCAACAGGCTGTGGTAAAACATCATCAGTATGTGAAATAGCAGCAAAGTTGAACTATCCCGTTCAGCAAGTCACGGCATCAGGGCAACTTGAAGCTAACGATCTTATAGGCCACTTTACATTGTCTTCTGAAAATGTAGGTGACGTGCCAACGATGCGGTTTATTGATGGAGTGTTAACAACGGCAATGCGTCTTGGACACATTCTGCTAATCAATGAAATTGACCTTGTTGATCCGTCAGAGCTATCAGCTCTTAATGACGTGTTAGACGGCAGGCCATTAGTTATTTCGCAAAATGGTGGTGAGATTGTTAAACCTCACCCCGCTTTTAGAGTAATTGTTACTGGAAACAGTAATGGCCAGGGAGATAGAAGCGGTATGTACCAAGGCGTTATGGTGCAAAACATCGCTGCGATGGATCGCTATCGAATGATTGAAGTTAACTATCCTGAAAAGGAAACAGAAACAGAAATCATTAAAAAAGTGGCATCACCGCTGCCAGAAACCATCATTAGTTCGATGGTTGATGTCGCTAATAAAATAAGAAATTTATTTCAAGGCGATGATGACCAGGCTGGTCAAATCAATGTAACAATGTCCACAAGAACTCTATTACGTTGGGCAAAATTAACCTTGCAATTTAAAGGCGCACCAAATGCCCTTGAGTTTGCTCTATCCCAAGCATTGTTATTGCGTACTTCGCCAGAAGAACGTGAAGCAATACTACGAATCACCAAAGATGTTTTTGGTGACCAGTGGGCGTAAGTAAACAGGCATTTCTTTATTGGAGTGTCTGTATAAAAAACAAAGCGCTGATTATAGATGCTCGTGAAGCTCTAAAGTCAGCAGTTATAGAAACGTCCAACCGACTTACAATTGTTGAAACTGACATAGAAGTTGGTAAGGCTTTTCCCTTAACCCTGTTTAAAATTATCGATGGCGGCTCATTAGTAATAACTGATGATAAAACTGTTAAAGATAGTTTAGATCCTTACTCTCTTGATGGACTTGGAACAATCACACCAGAATCTGGTGCTGAGTATTTCCTTGCACTTGTGCAAATTCATCATTACATAACACACGCAATTCCAAATGCTAAGTTTGAATTGGGCATTTCAAATGATAATGGAGCTCTAATTGATTTTAGTGATTTCACACAATTATTTGAGACTCAACATTACATGTCTTGGGACGAAGACACATTTCGAGAATCAGCCGAAGCATTAGGCTTGATTCGAAAGATTGTCAATCTCAAAAAACTCGATTCTAACGTCGAGGATATGTATTTCTAATCCAATTTAACGAGCAATCGTTAACCCTCCCCTAACGGGCATTTCGTCCGTCATGGACTTAATCCCTTTAAAATTCAAAGGTAAATATTATGTCTACTATCATTGAAACCTTTGCCAATAAATATGGCATTAACGCTGACAAGGTAATTGAAACTTTGAAAGCAACTTGTTTAACGCAAGCCCCGCAGTTTGTGACTGAAGACCAAATCATCGGTTTTTTAACGGTTGCACTCCAATACAACCTAAACCCGTTTTCAAGAGAGATTTATGCTGTAGATAACAGCCAGGGCGGAATAACCCCTGTTGTTGGTATTGACGGTTGGATCAGCATGGTGAACAGCCATGATAAATTTGACGGAATTGAGTTTAATTATTCCGATAAAGTGAGTCAGTTTGAGGGCGCTAGATTATGTCCCGACTGGATTGAATGTTCTATCAGTCGTAAGGATAGAGCCAAGCCAATCATAATTCGTGAGTATTTGGACGAACTATATAGACCAGCGTTTAGTGAGTGGGAGTCCAGTGCGTGGCAAACACATACTAAAAGGCAACTACGCCATAAAACGCTTATCCAAACGGCTCGAGTAGCGTTTGGGTACGGCGGTTTTTACGATCCAGATGAAGCAGTGAGCATTGCTCACAATGGAGAGCAAGAGCAACCAGAAGTAGAAGCAGCTAATCCAACAGCCGCCTCAAACAATGGTTCAAACGTTGTGGTAAAACAACCAATAAAGCCCAACCTAACTAAAGATTCAAAAGCAAAGATCGATGAATTTTTAGTATCGCTAATTGACCGTGTAGCCTCAACAGGTGCATGGGCAGCAGCAGCCGAGTACATCGAGGGACGGTATGAGCATTTAGAGCGTGAGTACGCACTAAATTGTCTAGAAGAAGAACACCTTGCAATGGAAACAACTAACGCAACGCAAGTGTAAAATACAACAGAAGCAAAACCTAAAGCTAAGGACAAAGATAAAGAAGTAGCTGAGGAAGTAACTGATGAAGCGGTTGCCGAAGAAGATAATTCTGACAGTGACCAGTATTTTACCCCTAACCACACGCCCCTTGCGGGGCTCAGGAGTTTATTATGAAAATAATTAATCTTGCTCAACGCACTGATGAATGGCTTGCATGGCGTCGAAGTGGTGTAACCGCCACCGATGCTGTGATTTTACTAGGAAAATCGCCTTATAAGACCATTTGGCGCTTATGGGCTGAAAAGGTGGGATTTGCTCGTGAAGCAGATCTTTCAGGCAACCCCCTTGTACGTGATGGGGTGCGCTATGAAGACGATGTTCGTAGAACTTATGAAGACAAGTTTAATGACATTATCTTACCCGTTTGCATTCAGTCAGATGAAAATCCCTTGTGGATTGCATCGCTCGATGGCTTGAATGTAAACAATGAACCCGTAGAGCTTAAATACCCTAGTGACACAACAATGAAAGACGTTGTTGAAAATGGGGAACAAAGTAAAGCGTATGAACTATATTTTTATCAAGTACAGCATCAAATTTTAGTAAGTGGTGCAGATAAAGGTTGGTTAGTGTTTTACCGTAAAGACTACACCCCGCAATTTTTCGAAATTGAGCGAAACCCAACGATCATGGATGGACTAGAAATAGCTATTGATGATTTTTGGGATAACGTACAAAAGCGAAATGAGCCTGAAAAGTCCTTAGAGCGTGACTTGTACTTACCAGACGGTCTTGACGCTGAGCGATGGATAGATGAAGCACAGAGTTTTCGTGCTTATGATGGCGAAGTTAAAGAGCTAAAGGCGAGGATTGAGGAATTAGAATCTAGTAAGTCTAAACATATTGATTCGATGAAGGAGTTGATGGGTAGTTACCTACACGCTGATTATGCTGGTGTTATGGTAACGCACTACGCTGTGAAAGGTCGTGTGGATTACAAATCAATGGTAAAGGATGGGATATTTTCCGATCAAGATACCCAAAAATATCTAGGCGAAACATCTGCCAGGTGCCGTGTGACTGTAACTAAATCACTAACACCACGAGATATTGTTGAAGACGTTGTTGTTAAACCTCTTGAGGGAATCGACATAGATGAATGCAATATTGGGTATTTTTAACTAAAACTAACCACACTAGGCAACTAGTGTGGTTAGTGAGTACAAGCACAGCACTAAAGCCTAAATGGTTTAGTGCTGTAAAGCTTTAGTAAAAATCTATGTGATTACCGAAATTTCAACTAAAATGAAAAAAGGTGGTTTCGGAGGATTTGCATGAATTACCTCAAATGCTTCACAAAACTAGCCCAAAAGTTAGAGTACATGAACACCCAAGGTGAGATATTTGATATCGCACTTCTACACGACACTAACTCGCAATTTAGTGAGTTAAAACGTTTAGCACTATCGTCTAATAAAGCGATTCCTGAGTGGATCGTGCATTCAATAGATTTTGCTTTAACTCAAAATAACCCTAAAAATAAATGCGTAATAAAGTCGCTCGTTGAATCTGCTCATAGAGCACAACTTGAAAATCAATGTATTAGTCAAAGTTCCACAAATGGAACAACTGATTATCACGGTTCGCTTGCTGCATTGACCTTGCGTTACTATAGATTACAACTGCTAAGTCATTATCCCTAAACTTAGAGAGCACAATAAAGATTAGTGAAAACTAGTCTCCCTTACGAATTACACTCCACATTCAAGTAACCCCTATGGGGCTATTTCTAAAGCACATTTGAAATTAAGTGCGTTTTAGCGATAACCACATTGCCATCACTTCACTTTGTGAAGTCGCAGTTTATCTAGCTGCGTATCAATCTAGTAAAACTTAGCAATTAACGAAAGTTTATTGCCCACCCCATAAGGGAACTACGCCCTGATGGGATAGTTCCTTTTAATTTAGCAAAAGGAACAACGTTATGAGTAATCATAATTCTGCAGTAAAGATTCTGGAAGCAATGATTTTCGTTCTACCAGATTTTACAACGTGGACTGGCCAAGCCAAGCTACGTACCAAAGATATTAAATTAGGTGATGGCGGGGAACTGCCACCAGCTGATTTAGCGTCACTGGGGAGTAAAGTTATTTGCCCTCCTGAAAAATTACGACCGTTCAAAACCCTGAAACAACAAAACCGTAGAGCTTTGTTGGATCACGGGTTGAAATTATTGGGAGGTTACGCTATTCCAATAACAAAAATCGATACAATCAAAGAGCGATTAGCTCAAGATAAACTTGATTTTGATTGTATTAAATCGGATTTTTTAGCCGAGTATGACAATACAATCATAGAATTCATACAGGATAACATCTTGTATGAAGATCTAATCCGTGACGCATTATTAACGCGTGATGAAGTAGAAAAGCGGTTTGATTTTCAACCGCGTTTCTTTGAAGTTCACTTGCCTACAGATTCAGATGGTGCAGTGACTTTGAGCGATCATGTTGCAGAGTTAGGTGATAACCTAATGAGCGATGTGATTAGACGCGCTAACGAATGTCTTTCTGCATTTCTTGGTAAGAAACAGGTCGATAAAAAGACTAAGAGTAGCTTAGTTAAAACTCGGTCAAAAGTCGATGGTCTGTCATTTCTTGATGGCAACCTAGTTAAAATCGTTGATTTAATCGACCAAGCACTGACTCATTTTGAAGCTGAGTCTGGGCGTTATTTAAAGGGAACACCATTACTTCAAGTGATGTCTTGCTTGTTAATAATGTCAGAACGAAAGCACATTAATTCGTTCTTAGAGGGTGACCTTACAGTTGATGACATGGATGATTTCATGCCTGCCGCCAATTCGATACCTGAACTAGAAGTTAAAGCTAGAGTAGAAGTGAAGGTAGCAAAACCTGAACCAGAACCATCTTTAGATGATTTTGATATTTTTTTAGCCTCTAAAGCGGAATCTGCTCCTGAACCTTTGGGTGATGAAGAAGAAAATTCTGCTTATTTCTAAACTTACTAATTGAGCAATCAATTACCCACCCATAAGGGACACGCTGCCCTTTGGGTAAACGTGTCTGTTTTAAGGAAAATGTCATGTTTACTCATGCCCACTTTTTTGACGTCTGGTATTTAGACTCAATTAAAACAAGTGACTTTCACAAGTCATTTCACAAAGACTTTGAACTTATTTTTAATAAAGCGAGGAGTTTTTATATCGACCTAACCGTTGATGGTAACACACCAGCAACAACATTCACCGATTGCTTTATAAGCGGTGAAGTTAGGTTTAACGGTATTGGGGATTTAAAAGGTGAAGATTTTATTCTCAATTTAAACCCTAATCTCATTGATTACTCAAACAACGTTCATACCGAGCAAACCCAGTATGACTGGCTAGTAATCGCCACCCTTATTACATTGCATAACACTTACGGCGTTTATGTTGATGTTGAGTCTGACGCTAGCCCTGCACACTGGGAAGCGATAGCCCAAACACTGGCTGATTTATTCAATAAGAGTATTTCTATACCAGGAGTACTATCTTACAAAATATTTGAGCCTGTACCGTCAAATCATTTGTTAAGATTTCTCCAAACCAAAGCAGTGAATATGCAACTAAACGAAATTCACTGCCAAGTGGGATTAATTCTTTAACCCCAACCTACCCCACCCAACAGGGACTTTAATTGCCCTGTCGGGATTAAAGTCTCTCAACCAAGAGATTTCATTATGAAAAATCAAAAAGCCATTCATGGCGCACTACCGATAGTTGCTGCAGCGTATGGCAACAAGTTCGGTGTAAAAATCGACGTTCAAGGCGATCAAGCTTATACAAACGGTGAACGCATCGTCATTCCCAACATCAGCAATGATGTTGATAAAGATGCTTTATGGGGTTATTTGGCTCATGAAGCAGCACATGTACGTTTTACCAACTTTAGTGTTGCTAGACGACAAGGGTTTCACGGGGCAATGCTCAATATATTAGAGGACTGCCGCATAGAACGTGCAATGCCGACAATTTATCCCGGCACGGCACATACATTACATGAGACAGCTCGTTACATGCTGGAGCAGGGAATGTATGAAGTTCCAAACCACGATTCGCCTCCAAGTGGGATCTTAACGGCTTACTGCTTGTACTGGTTACAGTGTGAGGGAGTAGGCCAAACCGTTCTACGTGAGTATTTAGAACGCACCCAAAAAGTCTACGAACATGTCATACCCAAAGGCATTCAGGTAAGACTGAATGTTTTGCTGGTGGAAGCACTGTCGACAACATCTACAGCAGATGTACTCGATTTAACCAATCGTATTGTAGCCATGTTGGAAGATGAAGAACAAAAAGAGCAACAAGCTAATGCTCCTGACAGTTCTGACTCAAGTGATGACTCGCAAGATGATTCACAAGCTGGTGGCGACATTAGTGATGATGGTTCAGATGATGACTCGCAATCAGGTGGTAATACTGGTGATGATGCTTCAAATGATGATTCGCAAGGGACATCAAGTAGTAAAACTAATTCGGGCAACACCACCGATGATAAAACTGGTGGCACTCAAGAATTGATACGTCAAATCTTGGATGCAGACGAGGAAGATTGTGTGAAAGATGCACATGAAGCCTTAACGCAAGAATTGGTTGATCATTCGACTCATGCTGGTTATCAACCAGTGTTAGAAAATTCTCCTGTTTCGGCAGATGATATGAGTCGTTTAGGTAAAGAATTACGGTCTGAGGTGGTAAGTTTAACATCACAAATCAGGCAGCAGCTTATCGGATTAGTACAAGCTAGCAATCGTACTAAACGCCATCGGAAAGATCATGGTCGCCGCATAAATCACACTTCTTTATCAAAATTGGTGGTTGGAGATACTAAAGTATTTCGAGCAAAGAAATTGCAACAAGATCCAAACACAGCAGTACATTTGCTGGTGGATATGAGTAGTTCTATGTTCACAAAACGTCGGGACGATATAGCTAGAGAGTCAGCACTTGCTCTTGCACTTGCCCTTGAAAGCATTAACGGCGTTAACCCCGCAGTGACTTATTTCCAATCGTCTCGCTCGGGCAATGTACAAACCGTAGTTAAACACGGCGAAAGAGTTCTGCCGAACGTAGGAAAATTTTGTCACCAGCCAAACGGTTGCACCCCGCTTGCCGAAGGAATTTGGTATGCAGCAAGTGAAATCATCAAAACCAAAGAGACGCGTAAGATTATTTTTATACTCTCTGATGGTGAAGCTGATGATGTAAGTGCAACTCACGAGGTCATTAAGTTATGTACTGATGGCAATATTGAGTTTGCTGGAATTGGGATCGAGAGCAATGCGATCCGTGGCTATGTTTCTAATTCAATTGTTATAGATTCTTGTGCTGATTTACAGCGCTATTTATTCGATTTGATGCAGGATTTATTAATAGCCTCATAACCCCAACGTAAACCGCCCAAGAATTTTGTGCGAGCTTTACTGTACTTAATGGAGCGGTCCATTAACCACCCAGTAGGATCTTATTATGACTAAGAATCAATATGGTTTTTTAGCCCTTGCTTTGCGTCAGCGTTTTATACGTCGCTGGTCAACAATGGGTTGCTCTCAAACTGAGAATGTTTTGGAGCATAGTGCAGTTGTTACGTTGTTAACGATGTTAGTTGGCCGTTTAGCAATTTCAAATGGTCGAGATATTGACCTAACTGTCATGTTAGAACATGCAATATTACATGATGTTTCAGAGGTGCTTTGCAGCGATGTAATCACCCCTGTTAAACGTGCAACTCCCCAGTTGTACGCTGAATTTCAAAAACTTGAGAAAGTGGCTGAAACTCGATTAATATCAACATTACCTAGTGTTTTGCAGGATTGTGTTGAGAACGCGCTAAACATTGATGGGCTTGAACACCAACTCGTCAAAGCGTGTGATACCTATTCTGCTTATATTAAATGCAGGATCGAGGTAAACAGTGGCAACGGTATCGAGTTTAACGATGCTTTGGCTAAAATGGAGCAAGAGGTTTTAGTGCTCCGTGAAATACCCGAAATCAACCAGATCCATAGATGGTTTGAGGGAGGTTTAAGCGAGTCAGTTGACTCATTACTAAATTAGGTTTGGAGGTTTTATGAATATTAAAGTAGTAAAAAGCTCTAAGTCTATTTTAGAGCAACTTGAAGACAACGGCGTAGAGATCGCGTCGCAATGCCGAAATGGTATTTGCGGTGCTTGTCGCTGTAAATTAGTAAGTGGTGAGGTTGCTTATGCAGACGAACCGCTTGCTTGGGTTAGCAATGGTGAAGTATTACCTTGTTGTGCCACTTCAATAACCGATGTTGAAATAGACGTCAATAGCTAACTAACGCCCTGTTGGTTAGTTTCTAATAAAAGCATTCAACGCCTGTTGAGTGTTCCTAAACCGTACCTACGATACTTATATCAATACTGATAGGTATTCCCATGGAGAAATCTAATGGAAATTCAAGTTACGCAAGTAATTGCATTAAAAGAGGCTGACTTAGGTTTTGCTTCTTATATTGTGCGAGTAAATAACTCTTATATTGATTCTAAAAAAATCAATCCTGATAAATTTTTCAGACGTGAAGCAGTCGTGATCACAAACACTGAAAATGGTGCCAGCATCCTACGTTATATCGTAGGTAACCCTGGCACTATGTCGTTGACTAAATCAGATGTTGGTTTGGATTACGATGGGATTGATAGTCTTGGTGTCGATTTTAAAGATGACGTTAGTTTGGAGGTTACTAAAGCTAACAAATGGGAAATATACCGGTGGTATATGAACCATCAAGACCTAAATATTAGGATCTCAATGCGCTTAGGCGTACTGGGAGCTGTATTAGGAATCATAGGATTTATAACGGGGTTTTTTCCGTTGTTTATTTAATCAAATGTACTAACACTACATTTTACCCACAAGGGGCGTAACAAAGCCCCTTGTGGGTAAGTTGCGCTTACTAGGAGATTTAAAATGTCTAAATTTTACTATAAAGCTGACGAAGTAAGAACCATAGTATCTGGTCACTGGTTAGATACCATTTGCGCGATTGATAGTAGTCTTTACGAAGCTGCTAACGACCGTATCCATAAGCCAGGTGGTCTAGGTCATGTGGATTGCCCTTTTCATGGCGGGAAAAATGATTTCCGATTTGATAAAGATGCTGACGAACGCGGTTCGGCTATCTGCTCTTGTGGCAGCTGGGCGGATGGATTCGCATTGCTTATGCAATCCATGAGCCTAACCTTTACAGAAACCTTAATATTGGTTGGTGATTATGTTCAAGCGCCAAAACATGAGTACAAAGCTAACAAAGAGCAAGGCAGTGAAAAGCCTAAATCGCACGTTAAGCCGAATGCTTATGCTAGTAGCAAGTATGGTGAAACAGAGCCATCAACTGTAGCTGACAAACTTCAAACGACTCGATTTAATGAGACTATTGGAGATATCAAAAAAAGACAGGAAGACCGCAAAGCCAATATTGAAAGTAGGGACTTAAAAATCCATACACGCGTTACTGAGGTTTGGGGAAATACTGTTCCAATTACCGACTCACTACAAGCGATGCAGTACATGAATCGCCGTAAGTTGAGTCTGGTCAATACGGATGTATCAAGCATTCGTGTAGCTAAGCAGTTACCGTACTATGACGATAACGGCAAGTTGGAAGGTAATTTCCCAGCAATTGTCCAAGCGATACGCAATCAAAAGGGTGAGATAGTGACATTACAACGCACTTATCTACCCCCTGAAAACGTAAAGCTAAGTGGCAGTAAAAAGAAAATGATGCCCGTACCAAGTGACAAAAAAGCATCAGGAAGCGCTATCCAATTAGGTGTGCCAAAGGATGGTGTTCTTGGTTTAGCAGAAGGTCTTGAGACATCGCTTAGTTGTCATCAATGGCTCCAAGCGCCAGTATGGTCTACTGTAAATGCAAATTTATTGGCTAACTTTGAAATTCCAGATGGTTTGGATATTCATACGATAGTTGTTTTTGCAGATAAAGATAGAACGCTAACAGGGGATATTAAAGCAGAAATGTTGCGATATCGAATGGCTCAACAAGGAATCCATATGATCTCTTTGTTACCTACCCTAGCAATACCTGACGGTAAGAAAGGTGTTGATTGGAATGATGTACTCATTGAATTAGGTATGATGGGTTTTCCATGTCACCCAATCGTAAAACCTTGCTCGGTAAATGAGAAAATAGCTGTGTAGATTTAAGGTTTACACACCTCCCCATAAGGGTACGACTCCCTTATGGGGGTCGTACTCTTTTTTTTAAGGAGAGTATTATCAAACTAAAGCAAAAGAACACATTGTATAAATACATTAGCGATTTATTAGCTAAAATTGGTACAGCGTGGTTCCTAATCGGTGTAGGTGCTATAATGTTTGAAAAGCAACTGCAAAGTATCCATCCACAAGAAGCTGCTATAGCTATAGTGCTTGGAATTGTCATTAACTTAGGTGGTTTTTATTTTGCCTATTTAAGCGGAGATGAATAAATGACTTCTTTTATAACTGCTTCAATATTAGTTTTATTGTTCGCAGTAGGTCTAGCAGGGATCGGGTTTTATGTTCGCTCGCTTCCTATTGACGATAAATAAACGTTATTATTAAGCCTCAACAGTAATGTTGAGGCTTTTTTATTCATAGCACCTCTTTTAGTTTTAATTTGAAAAACAACCCCTCGACATATTTCAATTTTATAGTCATAAAACCCCCTTTTTGGTCGATATAACAGTCAGTGAATAGACTACCCATCGTATAAAATTAACAAATTATGTTATGGGTGCGAAATGATGTTCATTAGATTCCTACTACTAATTAGCTTTTTTGTGTGTTCTACAGTTAACGCTGAAGAACAACCCAAAAAAAAGTTTTACAAAGATAAAGAGCGTGGTTGGTTCTGGTATGAAGTATTGCCTGAACAACCAAAAAAAGTAGAACCAGAAGAAATACCCCCGCAGATATCCACCAGCAAACCTCAAGAAGCTCAACCCATTGAAGCAGCAGAATTGCCCCCTGAACAAGTAACCTTTAGTGCACAGTGGGTACGGGAAAATATAAAAATTTATAAAGATATCGCATGGAGCAACCCCACTGAAGAAAATATGCGTGCCTTTCTCTATATGCAACGCTTTGCTCTAGATAGATCACAGGACTTTCAACGCATGGGGCAACAAGTGATACAGGGTGACCCCTACCTAGATGAGATAGCCAACTCCCCAACAGCTTCTGGCGGTAAACAACTACTAGCGAAAAAAGCAGACAAAGCAAAAGTTGATTTAATTAAAACAATTTCTACTCGTGCAGGATTATTCTTTTTTTATAAAGAAGATTGTTCGCTATGTGAGGAACAAGGTCAGATTGTCGATGCGTTCGTCAGACTGAAAGGATTTGATGCAAAGGCAATTTCTATGGATGGCACCGCACTAAAAAGTGGGCTATTCCCCAATTATTCTATCGATTCAGGTCAAGCAAAACTCTTAAATATTAAAACGTTTCCAGCGTTATATTTAGTGAACAAAGAAGGAACGATTGCACCTGTAGGTCAAGGCTTCATGGCTGGCTCACAAGTAATGAATAGAATTCTAGTTGCCGCCAAGCGCCATAAATGGGTAACGGATGACGAAGTGGCTAAAACGCAAATTGCATTTAATAGCGACAACAGTTTAACAAAAGCCCTTGCTGGAACAGATCAGATAGCCCATTTAAGCAATAAATATAAAGGTAAAACGATCCCCCCAAGTGAGTTAATTGAATTTATCAAAGCTTCAACCACGACAAACACTCAGGAGTAACTTATGACGTTTCCTAAAACAAAAATTTGTATATTCGTTTCAATGGTATTTTATGCTTCTAGTGGCCATTCACAGGGGTTAGAAGAAACGCTCAATAATGTCTTTGATGGAATGGTAAATGGTACTCCACCAGGAATATATAACACACAGCGCCGTGGAGTGATGTCAGGAGGGAGACTATTGGCAAAAACTCAAATAGGGTCAATACGTCTAATTGACGTTAGCCCACCTAGCCTGTCCGGCGGCTGTGGAGGAATTGACATGTATGGTGGTTCAATGTCATTTATTTCAAAAGATGAAATAGTTACTTTTTTAAGACAAGTAGCAGCAAACAGCGCAGGCTACTTGTTCCATCTTGGTTTAGAAAACGTTTCACCATCAATAGCAGCGGGAATTCAAACCTTTCAAAAAAAGGTTCAAGCGCTAAATTCAATGTTTAAAAATTCTTGTTCATTTGCTCAAGGGGCAGTTAATGATTTGTTGTCCTCAGTTGAAAACAAGCGAAAAACTACAGACAGTCTCTCTTCCATGTTTTCACATGCAAAGGACGATTTTTTCGATGCTTCTGAAACCACATCTACACCTCAAAAAGATATGCAAGTTCACGGTACACCTGAAGCGATAGCTAAAATGGAAGAAACAACAGGGAACCTATTATTTAAAGCGTTAAAACAGTCAAACACAATGTCTTGGTTCCATCACGGCGATCAACGCACTTTAGAAGTGCTAATGAGTATTACTGGTTCGATAATTATTAAAACACTAGGCACAGCCCCTGATGACACACAAAACAAAGTTACTGTACTCCCTGCAATCGTTAATATAAACACATTGATCGATGGTTCCCCTACTGTCAAAGTGTATAAGTGTGAAAGTAACTCAAAGTGTGAAGAACCAGCAGAGGGATCTGTACACACTGTCTCGCTCAAAGGCATGAAAGATAGAATTAATGAACTAATGATTGGTACTCCATCAAACCCAGGAGTAATTGACCGGTACGCTTCTAGTTCTTTAAGTCTTACAACAGAACAACAGAGATTAGCCGCTGCGTTACCGTTGTCTATTAATTCGATGCTTAAACGCTTATCGCAAACAAGCCCCGAAGCAACAAAATCATACATGAAAGTTATTTCAATGAGTGTTGCAAACACACTCGCCATTCAGCTCATTAGGGATTATACGAATGCAGCACGAGCAGCAATGACCGTTAGTGACTCTGGTTATTCAAAGCAATTTGCCGAACAGTTATATAAAACACGATTAGATAACGAAACATTATCGCGCGCCAACGTAGCTCAATACGGAAGCCTAGTTGATACAGTGGATGGTATTCGTTCGCTGCTTTCAGTTAGTACCGAAACTAAACTTTACGTCAACAGCAGAGAGTAAAAAATCATGTCAGATTTTATTGTTTATACGAGTGGCAATGTTGCATTTCTAGGTGAAGTATTCAATGCCATCGCGATGATTACGGGTCATGGTGATTTTAAACAAGTGGTTGCAATCGGACTGTTTTTAGGCGTTTTAATAATCATGTTTCAATCGTTATTTGCGGGGGCAAAAGAGATACAGTATCAGCAGATATTATTAGGGTGGATGCTCTATGCTATGTTTTTTGTGCCCACCACCACCGTCATTATAGAACATAACAATACAGGGGAAACGATGGTCGTAGATAATGTCCCTATCGGCATTGGTTTTACTGGGGGCATGATTTCACATATCGGTACTGGAATGTCAAACCTATTCGTCACGGGGTTTACAACGGTTGATGCAACGGTTCAACGGGGTCAGTTCAATGAGACACTTGATCTCATTAATCAGGTACGACGCAAGGCGTACTCACCAGAAGTATTTGAAGCTGTAGCGCTTAATTTTGGTGGAGGGAGCGTTGACGCCTACAAATCTCTATATAATTATATCAAAGACTGTTCATTAACCAAAATAACTATCAACCAAACGTCAGTAGAAAAATTATTAGCACAGGATTTGTATGATGCAATCAAGTTTAATTCTGCATCTAACGCACATGGTACTCGTTTATTTTTAGATCCCTCACTCCCTTTAGGGCAAGATGTAGATTGTGCTACGGGATGGAGTCAGTCGTTCGGAATAAAAGAATTACTTGATAATGTAGATAGTCAGAATGTACAAAAAGCATTTGATCAAGCTATGAGTCGCAGCTCAAGTTCACCTGGGACTAGTGATCTAATAACGAAGTTAACCAGCGCTCGAGGGGCATTAGGTTTATCTGTTGCATCAGCACAACAGTTCGTTGCGACATCTATCGCAGAGGGGGTATACCAAGACGCAGCAGAAGGTAAGTATAAAGACATGCTGGACTTTAATGCCGCGTTAGCAATTAGACAGGCAGTGCAACAACGTAATATCCAATGGGCTGGCGAACAGACTCTATTCATGACTACCGTACAACCATTTATGTCGTACTTTGAGGGATTTATTTATGGGATTTTGCCGTTTATGGCGTTTCTCATAGTACTAGGCCAAATGGGTATTAAACTTGGAATAAAGTATTTCCAAATTCTGTTATGGATTCAATTATGGACACCCGTACTAGCAATTACCAATATGTATATCAATCTAGCGACAAAAGCCGCATTAAAAGATATAGATGGTACATCATTTTATGCGCTCAATGACGTGTTAACGAGGATTGAAACCTATCTTGCTGTGGGCGGAAAAATGGCATCAGCAACACCCGTTATATCGTTTTTCATAATATCCGGTTCAGCATACGCATTTACATCCATAGCGAGTAAAATAGGTGGAGCTGACCACTTCAATGAAAAACAAATGACACCTGACGTCAGAGATGCAAACCCTTACCTTGCTGGCGGTTCAACTGCGTCGTATAGCCCAAATCTTGGAGGGAGCTATACAGACATGGCTAGTTCATTACCTAGTATTAGTGCAGCATCAGGTCTTGGTTCGGCAATATCATCAAAAAACACTCACCAACAACAAGCAATCGCTTCCCAAGAAGTCGGCGCGATGAAAATGCTAAACAGCACAGGTAGCGCATCTCAAACGTCAAATCGCGCACAAACGGTTGGCTCGATGATCATGGCAGGAACGGATTCTGCGAGTCAGAAAATTCAGGGGCAAGTTAAACAACTAGCTGAAAGACATGATTTATCAAGATCACAACAAAATGCCGTTGCGTCGAAACTTGGGGGAGGATTGGGGCTCAGTATACCAGGTACAAAAATTGGGTTTGGCGGAGAGTTATCGAGAAACGGGACAAACCAACAAACCTCATTATTATCGGACGTGGAACAGTTTTCAAAAGAGAATAAATTTAGCAAATCCGAGTCGAATTCGTTTAAGAAAAGCATGTCTGAGGCAATCGCCAAAACAAATGCTTCTGGCTTTGAAAACTCGGTGTCGGCTTCAGAAATGGACAGCCAAAGAAAGCTAATTTCAGATAGAGATACGGCTACCGAACAATTTGAAACAGCACAATCATTTCAGAACACCGCTGGAATGAATGCTCAATGGACAGGGCAACAATGGTCAACTCAAGTGAATGAAAATTACAGTGCAAAGCGAGCACTCAACGACTACTTTGCTGCAAACTCTGGTCTTAATAGTTCAGTTAACGACCTATCCGAGAAATATCAAAAAGTTCACGGAATAGACGAGGGGCGCGCCAATACACTAGCTCAAGGGGTAATACTACAAGACCAAATGGGCGAACCAGACCGTTCATTCGGGGCAGTTTCAGCGTTCCACGATGTCATGCGTGGCCTTGGCGTACAAAGTCCAACAGATGATCAGTCTGCATTTAACAACCAAGAAATTGTTGAGCAAGTAGAGGGGAACGGAGCGCTAATTGATGCTGCAAGAGGACAAATAAACGATGGAGTGGCGATGGAATTCGAACAAGTACGAAAAGACGCTAAATCGCAAACAGCAGTAGTTATACCCGAGCCCGCAGTAATGTCAGCAGAAGCTAGAGTTCAAGCTGGAGACCCGACTGACAATACAATACCAGAATTAAAACCTGCACCAAGAAGCAACGCAGACGCGGCAGCACAATCACTCCTTAGCGCCCCGATGCTATCTGTTAGCGCTATAGCGGGAGATCCAAATCTAGATAGTAATGCTGTAGATTTACCCAATACTTTAGTTCCAAATATAATGGACCCCACAGGTTTCGCTTCTACATTTGATGTAGAGACTTCGCCTCCCGCCAACTACGACTCTGATTACGCATCGTATGAAAACGGTATTACCAAGAAAAGCGCGAAAGTACAAAGCGAATTTGGCTTAACGGCCGCGCAAGGTGAATATTATGGTGCATTAATGTCAAGCGCGGGCTATCAAGGGTCAGAACATCAAGCAGAAGACCTAAATGCAATTAGAATGGAGATATCAGGTGGTAATGAACAGTTAACCCCACAGCAAGAAGATGTTTATGAAAACATCACAGAGAGAATACGAGACGCTTCTTTAACAAGCTTTGCAGGTAATATGGGGATGACACTTATTGGAAGGTATAATAAAGATACAGGCTTACAATAGAAAAAACAGTGGGAACTAAGTAAGCGGTCAATTAACCCCACGTACCAATAAACGTGGGCTTATAGAACAAGTCTGAGCTACTACAAATAATCTCAATATTTATCTAACTGAGACGTGAGCTTACGGCAGCATAGCGTGACTTTTTTAAATTGTGGATTTAGCCATACAGCACAAGGCCTAGGCGCTTAGCCCAAGTCTTGTAATCTTTTCGTTTATTGCTTGAAGATTACTTAGTTTCCAAGTAATTCCACGGCAGGTAACTTTCTGGATTGCTTTTGACGTGCTGCGATTCTCGTTGCAATGTGGTGAAATAATCAAATCATTTATCCCAGCCTCACTGCTTGTTGCGATTAATGACGTGATGACATCACCGATATTAGCGCCCAGCAAGGTTTTGTGGAACATGGCGTTTTTTCTGTCTCGCACCACGATTTTATCTCACTCATTATCGGCATCGATTCTGTTTCGTGATAATTAAGGCGCTGTGCTGGCGTGTGTTTCTCGTCAACCCTACGTGCATCGTTTTCCCAGATTTTTGCGTATTGCGTGAGTACATGCTCAACTTCTTGTGGGAAGTGAGAAATGACATCAACGAACTGACGACGGGCGTGACTACTACACAATGATAACGTAGCGTCACAGCGCGAAGGTCGATTGCCTGGCAGGGCATCGCTCATGATAATTGGCGTAGCACAGCCTTGGCTTCGTTTATGCAAAATGCTGTCGATGAATTCACCCGCGTGACCAATATTGGTTTCAAACAATACAATTGAGCGATCATCTTTGAGCGTTGCGATTACGCCTGATGTATACACTCCGCTACGTAGGCGTGTTTGGTTGCCACCACGCACCGTTTTTCAATCGGCTTAGCGTCTAAAATACGGTTGGTTGTATCATCAAGGTAGTAATGTTCGCGTTGGCGGCCAAATTAAACAACGCTTGATATACCGGATAGAGGTCATTACACACCAATCGACTTGATCAAACACTGTCGATGCGCCAATTTTAACACCGAACATTTTTTGAATGCTGCATTGGCGATAAAACGGTAGCCCTGCAAAGTACTTGTAAATGGCCATTAATGAGCGTGCACTGTAGCCGTATTTTTGATGGCTATCGCCGTCATCAATGACCGTTTCAGGCAGCTTAGCGGTCACATAGGCACCGCATGTATTACAACGATAACGCTCCATAACATGCTGCTCTGGCGTAAATGGGCTGTGGCCGGTTATACGTAAAAAACTACCAGGATCAGTTTTGTACATTTTTCCGTTATCACACTCATCACACGACGAGCCTTTGCTCACTGTTGCTAACGGATGAATGATCACCTCAGGTTTTACTGGCGTAAAGGCTTCCTCATCACTCGATATATTCTTACGACGATTAGCTTTAGGCTTTTTCTTTTTAAGTAGCTTACTTAACTGTTCAGATGATTTTTCTATGCCCAAAAATTTTCGCGATCTTGCATGCTAGCCAGCGTCACTAATGATTTTATCGCCAGCGTAAGGTGAATGATTTGCTCAATCGAGAGCTCACCAGCGAGCGATAGCTGATCACCATTAGCTAGCTTGACTTCAAGCGCTAATGATTTATTGGGCGTAATATCGGTTAGCATTGCCAAGGGAATAAACTCGGCTTGTGGCTCAGTCGGTTGATATTCGAGTCGCCAACGTTTGAATTGCGTGCCACTAATACGCAGCGCCGTTGATGTTGAATTTTTGAATAGTGAGTTAATAGCGCAACAGCCTGCTTGCGTAAATTGACTGGTGTAGAGGAGCTTTTACCGGTTTTTTCAAGTCGCCATTGTTCAAACGCTGTAACGGTTTGGGCTAATTTATCAGACATCATTGAGACCTAAGTAGTTTGGTGACACTGATTAAATCAGATTAAGAATAGTAAGTTGAGCTAAGAAGTGGCATAGTTAATTTGGCCATCTAAATTGGATTAGTCTGCATTAGCTCTTACGAACTAAAAAGTAGAGTTCGATATAAACTGACAATTCATAAACCATTACATTAAGGCTACTATCAGTAACCTTAATGATCACTTTTAGCCAAAAGCCGACATTAAGTTTGAGTTTTGTTTAGTCTCTTCTGTGCTAAAAGCGTATGCGTCTCGCTAACGACACCTGCCCTTAGTATTTGATTTCACTTATAGCGTCTCCTAATTTAAGAAGTCACCTTGAGAGTTACACGCAATCAAGAACAATGGCAGGTCCTTTCTTCCCAATAGCGTAGGTTAATTAAATTAGTCTTCCTCCTAAGAGCATAGCTTTGTCAGTTATAATGTTGTAAAAACTACAAAATGAATAATGTTATCATGTGTTTATTGTGGTATTTTTTAGGTGTTTTTTTATGTAGGAGAAGCTTGGGAATGGCAGAACAATTTATAAATTTAGACAGGAAGTTTAATCGAGTCCCAACACTGGAAGGTGACGATAAAGATCTGTCAGATTTTTCACGATTATCAGGTAGTCAAAATAAAACATGGTGTCAATTATTAGACTACCCACGAGTTATTATATTGGCTGAGGCTGGGGCTGGTAAAACAGAAGAAATTCGGCACCAAGCTCAAAAATTAAAGAATTTCGGCAAGTATTCATTCTTCCTTCGTATTGAATATATACATAATAATTTTGAACTAGCGTTTGAGCCAGAAGGTTGTGATAAAGAGCAATTAAAAGAGTGGCTAGCTAGTGAAGATAAAGCATATTTCTTTTTAGATTCAGTCGATGAATCGAAACTGAAAAGTGAACGTGATTTTACATCTGCAATAAAGTCATTTAAGAACGTAATAGGCAACGCGCTAGAAAGAACGCAGGTATTTATTACTTCAAGAGCGTCTGCTTGGAGAGCAACTACAGACCTAAACTTCGTTAACCGAGAGCTATGTAATAAGAGTGAGTCGGATTCGAAAGAAGAATTAGAAAAACAGTTCAAAGTCTATTCACTTGAAAACTTTTCTACAGATGAAATCAAAATCTTTTCAAATAAGTTTGGAATCAAAGATCCAGATGAGTTTGTAGTTCAGTTAAGAGAAAGGGAGGTAGAAGGCTTTGCTAATAGGCCTCTTGATCTAATTGACCTTGTTAAATTCCGAAATACTCATCATAGAATTGGTAGTCGCTTAGAACTTGTTCAATATTCCATTACTACCAAACTTAGTATTGATAAAGTTGATCGGGAATTAACGAATTTATCTCCGGCAAAACTCATGGAAGGTGCAGAGGAAATTGCCGCAGCGATGGTATTTTGTAAGCAGTCTAATGTAGCAAATATGGGATGCGAACAAAGTGAAGATGTCCTGAATGTTGAAGAGATATTAAAGGATTGGACTCCAAAAGAAGTAGAGACGTTATTAAGTAGACCCATATTTGAGCTTTCAAAATATGGTACTTCAAGGTTTAATCATAGAATCATCCGTGAATATTTAGCAGCTCAATGGATTAAGAAAAGAGTAGATAAAAAATCAATAAGTCATGCTCAACTGTTTGAGCTTTTTTACAAAAATATTTATTACGTCGAAGTACTGATACCTTCCTTAAAGCCCATACTTGCATGGTATGTATTATTAGATAGAGATTTTGAAAATACAGTAATTAGTAGGTCACCGGAAGTATTTATCGATGGAGGGGATTCATCACAACTTCCTGTTGAAACTCGTAAACAGTTAATTTCAAAATTCTGTCAGTTATATAGCAGAAAAGAGCAGTGCTATATATCTTTTGATTCTGCCGCCATTAAAAGGTTTAGCTCACCAGAAATGGGGGATTTGATTCGTCACTTATTAACTGAATACTATTCATATAAAGACCTGAGGCAAATATTACTTCAGATAGCCGAATCTAGCTCGATGAAGGAGTGTTTAGAGATAGCTTTAGAAATGTCTTTAGATAGCTCAGTCGATCCTGTCTCTTTAACTTTTGCACTAAGAATAATTAAAGAAAATTCTGAACCTGATTTCTTTTCATCACACTCCCTTAAAGTATTAAATGCTATTCCTAAAGCAAGTGATAGATTATTTTCTGTAGTTGTGTCTGAGCTTGGTCTTGTTTTGCCACTTGAACTTTTCTTAAGAACTATTACTTCATTAGATATGTCGGAGAAAAGAAGCTCCCATGAAATAAACTACTACATTGAACGATTCACAGAAGAGCTAGACCTAGAAAACTCAATTAAGGCACTCAATTTTATTCATCCACTGGTTGATGAAACCCCATATATGAATAAGTTCAGGTGCAACATTTCTGAAAAATATGAGTGGTTAGTGGGGGTTTTTCAAAGATTACTTGTGAATATAATTTGTCACAAAAGATTGGATGATATAAGCAATCAAGTTCTTGATTCTCTTTCCAAAGCAAGCACCTATGATAAAAACAGTTACCATAGCGATGGTAAGCTCAATGACAAGCTTCGCGAACTTGTAATTTCGTGGAACGAGCTTAGTTATTCGTTATTCTGGTATGAGGTAGGAACTTCTAGAGCTAGGCTTAAGAGCGAAGAAGAAAAAACAGGTAGAGAAAGACCTTTAAATAGGTGGTTTCAGGTTGGTTGCTTTGGCAAGTTCTGGGGATTTAAATATAGTGATTTAGATTCTGTACTAGGCTGGGTAGACTCAAAGGAGCTAATGGACGATAGGTTTGTAGCACTGTCATTGGCTTGGGAAATAGTAAAAGAAGAAGGGCGTAAACCTTCAGATGAAGAGAAGCTTGATTCTGTGTCAGTTCGCCTAGATGGGGCAGTTGAATTACTAGATAACTTTAGAAATCCAAAGAGACAAGACTGGGAAGTTAAGGAAGAGATTCGTCAGAAAAAGTACATAGAAGGTCAAGCTAGGGAAGAAGAGAAGTCAAAGAAGAATGCTAAAGAATGGGTTGAATATTTAAATGAGAATTTGAACTATATAGACTCTCTTAAACTTGCTCCTACAGGTGGAATCAATAATTCTCAGCTACATTTATATTCTCGATTAAGCAACCATTCAATCGATCGTAACAGCTATTTAGTGGATGACTGCTCTCCATTAGTTGAAGAATTTGGAGAAGAAATAGCTTCTAGATTTTCAAAATTCTTGGTGAGTTATTGGAAATGTTTTGAAGACAATATATTAATTTCAGAAGGCAGCAAAAGGAACTCAACCACTTACGCAACGATAATGGCATTATGTGGGATAGAGATTGAGAATAAAATCAACCCAAACTGGGTTGATGGAATAAGCTCTAAAGAAGCCACTTCCGCAACTAGACTATCTTTATGTGAATTAAATAGTATCCCTTCATGGATGTCTAAAGTCTATGAAAAATATCCCGATGAAGTTCTTTCAGTCTATGTAGCTTGTTTAGAGTGGTGCTTTAAAGACACGTCTGATAATGATGATGCAAGTTTCATCTTAGACAAACTGGTAAGAAGTTGCGATTATTTACATAACGATATTGCTTCCCCTATTTGTCAGCTACTTGAAAAGAACAAGATCTCTAAATATAGATTGCAAAAGCAATCTTTATGGTTGCTTTCATTGTCCAATTTAAATGATACACGCTTAACGGAACTTGCTAAATTCAAGTTCAAAAGTGAACCTGAAACCAAATTGGTATATATGTGGTGGGCGTTGTATATAGCAACAGAGCAAAATGGGGCTATACGACTATTTGAAAGAAGACTAGAAGTGCTTCCCGATAACGATGCCACTGGCTTAGCGATTAATACAATAAATTGTTTGAACGATAAAAGAGGATTCGGTGCCCTAACCAATCGAGAAAAACATATGAACGTAGCTAATCTACATGCCTTGTATGTCTTGATGCATAAATATATTCGAGAGGAAGATGATATTGATAGAGTAGGTGGTGGGGTATATAGCCCTACTGCTAGAGATGATGCACAAGACGCCAGAAACTCATTGTTTTCAGCTCTAAAATATATTCCTGGTAAAGAAAGCTATAACGCACTTAGAAGCATAGCGAGGATGTGGGTTGATAAACCTTGGAAAGAGTCTTGGATTGAACATATGGCTATAGAAAGAGCCGCAACAGATGGAGATAGCAAACCAATGTCGGAAGATGATTTTGTAAATTACTCTGAGAAAACTAATAAAGAAGAAAGTCAAAAATTAGAAATTAATGTAGGCGGAAATTTGGAACTAAATAACTCTGCCATTGGAAATGAAGTTAATGGACTTAATATTACTGAAACCGTTACTGAATCGACTCTTTCAAATCCACCTGAAAAAGAATGGCATGAAACATTCTTTGGTAAAATTCTTATTGGCGTAGTCATAGGAGTTTTTTTGATGGTTATTAGTTGGATGGTTAAGAAATAAGAGCATTAGTGATGAAAGCAAAGATCAGACCCTGTAACACACTTTGTGTAACGGCTAGGTTTAAATAACATCTTTCAAACGGTCTTCGAATTCATTCATAAATCGATTAAAGGCCGTTTTCCAATTTCTTTTTGGCATAGTTCACGGTAATCCCCACGAAAAATAATTGACGTCGAAAGTGGGATTTTCTCGTAAAATATACGAAGGAGCAAATGTCGGAAACAATAACACCAAAAATGTCTGCTTCGTATATTTGACGACGTAATCAACTGTAAGGTTAGATCAAACCCCAAATTGAAAAGTGTCAGCTCAGATATAAGCTACTACATCTAAATAGAGGTGTTATGATGCATTTCATCAAACTTAGTTACCTAGCAAGCTAATTTTAGCCATCAATCACCAGTTGTTAGCCGAATACCTCTACAATCTCATTCCATTCAACAAATGATAAACGTTTACCAACCGAGCAATTATTAGTTGTATTAGACTCATTTGATACTGAACTGACACAGGCGCCAATATAGACTGCACTTATAGCATTGGCGTAACTGCTTAGTTGCTCGCTTACAAAAACAGTGGGAACTAAAGTAATAGTTCCCACGCCTCATTTGTAACAATAGCAAACTTAATTTCGTGAAGAATTTATATGTTTAATGAGATACTTCGTTCTAAATAATGATCCAGAGAAGTATAGTTTATAAAAAAGAAATGGAATTAATAAACTTAACCCCCACACGTAAAACATCCCAACCGTACCCGTAACCAAAAATGCACCCGTTTCACGAGGCGCGAATGCTATTGTTAGATGCGTAATATAAGGCACCAAAAAAGGAACGCAAGCGGCACAAAGTAGAGCAATAAATATGCGAAAATACATAACAACCTCCTGACTACTACCTAAAGCGACTATAAATCAAACAACTAGCTTAGTCAAAAATTATACTCCAAAAGGGTTATACAGAAAGGTATCCCTCCATCTTACCGATTATAATTTAGCAAAAATAGGCTATAAATGTAAACGCGCAACTAAGCAGTTACGCCAAGGCTGAGGCGTAATATAGCTGAACATTCCACGGCATTAACGCCGAGAAGTCTGATTTGTCATCCCAGTTTGGCAGAGCCTTGAACAAATGAAGGAAGTAATAATACGGATTGATGTCGTTCGCCCGGCAAGTCATCACGATACTATAAAGCAACTCGCTCGCTTCGGCGCCTTTAACTGATTGACAGAACATCCCTGTATTCCTACTGATTAAGGGTGTATATCACTGCCGTAAGCCCACAGTAAACATTGTATTGTTTATTCTATTTTCGTTACTTATAATACCTTAATATAAGCATGGATTGATCAAGCAAGGACGAAAAATGACACCGATTACAACTTTACAGAAATTAATATTTGCCACAGCCATATTTTTTTTATCGGGGTGCAAATCAGAAGATAATAAAGAAAAACTGACCGTGGATGCCGGTCCCCTTCAAATGGTTAGTGAGAATAATTATGTAACACTAGACCCAACAGTTATTGATCATAATGGTCAAATGGAAAGCATAAGTTGGGTACAGCTAACTGGGACAGAGGTTGAATTAGTAACGAATGACTTAGGAGCCTCTTTCACAGTCCCAGAGATAACTAGTGACGAGCAAGCAAGCTTTCGGATTACAGTAACGACCAAAAACAACGAAATAATTATAGATGATGTTAATATAATATTTTTTGATTCTGAACCTTTGATTTCACATAACCTACCAATAAACAACACAGTCGTGAGCAATTCCTCAATAGAAATAGACTTAACTGAATCTGCCCTTGGGACAAGTTATAAATGGGAAGTTATCAATCAAAATGGAGCTACCGCCGAAATAAACATCATTACAGAAAGTAGTATTGAAATTATTTCAACCACAGATGGCATTTTTCAGTTAAAGATTACTGCTGAAAACTATTATCGTTCAGAAAGTTCAACGATCAATTATAATGTTATAGCCCCATGGGAAAAAAATCTTAAAAGTTCAATTAGTCACCTGCAAGATTTTATTGAATCCAATGGTAGTTATGAATTCGACTTAACTCCAGATATTCCAAACATATACAATGTACGATGGTTACATAATGACGAAGATCTTTCGCAAGAAAAAGATATATCATTAACCCTAGATTCGTTAGGTAGGCATAAAATCGCACTATTAGTATACAACGGGGAGGAGGAAATCTTTTTACAGAACTGGTATGTTGATGTTTTTAAACGCCAAATAGTATCTCCTGAATCGTTGCTATACGATAGCTCATCAATCAATATTCCTGATGATGGAGCGTCATCACTATCGGGACTCAGTATTCGCTTACCTGAAGGTTCGGATTATACAAATGAAGAGATAAGTATTGCTGCCAATCATATTGGTGATAATGCATATTCCTTTTCATTATTTCCTCAAGGTGCTCACTTCTCAGACGTCATTAATGTATCTTTTCCAAAGCCTTCATTTTTAGGTGAGGAGCAAGATATTTATATTCGCCATACTGATGATAATATGACATATGGAAAGGTGATTAAAGCAGAAGTGGAAGGTGAGGTGATTACTTTCCAAACAGATCATTTTTCAAATTTTGAGCTTGTTACTGGTTCAGGCACTTTATCTGAGATAGATAGTTTATCAACCTACAATGAAGTTTTTGCAGAAGACCTGACTCAAAGTTATTTATTGTTTAACGCTATATATACTGATGTGAATAAAGCCCACTTGGCGATAAATACTAGCAGCACGACGGTAACAACCTCTAGTTTACTCATACAACTTAACAGCATTAAGGATAATGCTGAGTTATTAAAGGTCTCATTGTCAAACTCGCGTCTAAATGAGGTAATTAAAAGTATACAACGGCCTAATAGCTATTGGGTTGATCGTGGCATAAAAGGAAATTATGGATCCATACAACATGCAGCAGCTATCAGAAAAAGTCAGGACCTTATAAACGTACTTAATGATTATGACAGCGTCCTTAAAAAGTTACCAGCAGGTATAAAACTATCGGACTTAGACAGTACCAAATTAGGTCAAATTAGAACATCTTTAGATAAGGTAGGTAAAGTATTACAACCCTTATTTGTATTGATAGATACCGCTTTTGCCGTTTGGGAAATATATAAAGGCGATTTCTTAGCTGCATCAAAATCAAGTGTAAATGTAGTATCTGGCGGATTGCAAATATACTTAGGCTCTGCAGCATACTCACAAAGCTCCCTAACGTTATCAAATGGTGCTAAGGCACCTGCATTAATCGGAGCCTTAATTGCGACTCATGTTGTCCAAAGCTTCATATTAGAACCTTACATTTACGAACCTGGTACGAATTTTATTGATTTTATAACACTTGAAGCCTTCTCTGAGCTGGATCGGTTAGATGACATTACATGGCATGAATTCAAAGCTAAAATGCAAGTAATAAAATCGGGGAGCACGGATGCTGATCTCGATGACTTTACAGATTTAAATGGTTTATATGAAGAATTTAATAATACGGTCAACCAAAGTTTCGTTATTGCGAGTGAATTAAGACGTGAAGTAATTCGCCGTTACGATGAGGTATTATTTAAAAATAAGTTTGTTGATACTGCTTATATAAACTTTGAAGAATCCTATATTCGATCTCTTGAAACACACGAATGGCAACGTGAACGTATTCGAAGAATTATGAATAACGCGGAATCTCTTGTTTCTAGCGTTAAATTGACCCGTGAGGCTGTTATAAATTCGATACTTTTACAATCCGAAATAAAATTTTCTTTTACCAACACTCAAATAGAGTTATCAGGTGATATAGCAACAATATCGACCCAGACAGAGGGCAGTGCTGGAAGTTTCATTCTAGGAATTGAAAGTCAAGATGGATTTTATAAATTAGTTAATTTAGCACCCACTAACAATGAATTAAGACATGAATTTGATATTGTAGATATAGCTTCAAGATTTGGTAAACATGGAGCCTATAAATTTAAAATTACAGCGAAAGATCATAGTGGAAATGATTTAGCTGAGAGTGAAGTCGAACTCACTTTACCTGATAATTTTTGGGATGTACTAAATAATAAGCCTGAGTTTTTAAATCGTACAGATATTAATATTAATATTTCCGACTTTATTCGACACTCACTGTTACTAGAAAGTGAACCAGAAACATATTTTAGTGAGACTATTTTTGGATTTTATGCAAGGAAAGAATTAGATGGTCTAAGAGTTATTGATAAAGATGGCGATAACTTGTCTCTCGACTTTCATCTTGCACCATTACTAGATCCGTTTGGTATCGATTACGATAATTACCCTTGTAATAAAAATCCTATCAATGCCATTGATTTATCTTCACCAAGTTATGAAGAATGTAAAGCTGATACTGTCAACAATCTTCCAAGTATCGGTTTTACATTCTTCTCTAATGAAAATTATCACATCCCCCCTCAAAACCCTCATATGCCAATAGGCTTCTATGGCCACCTTTGTCAAGGGAAAAACCCTTTTAACACTAGCTACGCAGCATCAAATAGTTTAAGCGCATACGCTACTCTAATAGATTGGAGGATATCTCAAAGAACAGCCCCTAAAACATACCCGTGGGAATCTGACATTTACGCTCAAATATTGAGCGACAATAACATAAGTTATTCCCTTAATTTCGATACTGAATATAACATGCCCCTTCGTATAGGTTCTAGCGACCCAGTAATTACTGTTGGTGATTATAAGTCAGACTTGACCTTTATAGATGAGATCTCAGGTTTTGAGTTATTTGAAGAAGGGGATTACCTATTATTAACTCTAACTTTATCCTCTTGCAACCGGAACGGTGCTGTTAAGAAAGTTTCAAAAATCGAAAGAACAATGGAATTTATATCTCCCGTGCGTTCTTTATTCCTGGAACGCGCGGGAGATAGCGGCCTAGAGATTATAAAGATTATTGCAGTAAAGGTCGGCGGTAGGTATGAAATCATAGGATATTCATCTACTGAAATGTCACCAAGTTATTTTTAATACTGCAGATATCACTAGTTATGATGGCGATGATATTTAAAAACACAAGATACTGGCCCAGAGAAATAAAAATAGGTCTGATTATAAATGGAATTGGTAAGTTTAAGCTTAGCCAATCTCCATTTAAAACTGACATGTTCAACTTAATTCTGACAACCCAGTTAAGATACTTTTCCAATAATAGTCATCTTTTCTTCATAATCATTTGGGCTCACGTATCATCAAGGTAGTAATGTTCGCCGTTGGCGGCCAAATTAAACAACGCTTGATATATCGGATAAATGTCATTGCACACCAATTCGAATTGATCAAACACCGTTGATTCGCCAATTTTAACACCGAGCAGTTTTTGAATGCTGCATTGTCGATAAAACGGTAGCCCAGCAAAGTATTTGTAAATGGCCATTAACGAACGTGCACTGTAGCCGTATTTTTGATGGCTATCGCCGTCATCAATGACCGTATCAGGCAGCTTAGCGGTCACATAGGCACCGCATGTATTACAACGATAACGCTCCATAACAAGCGGCTCTGGCGTAAATGGGTGTGGCCAGTGATACGTAAAGAACTACCTGAATCAGTTTTGTACATTTTTCCGTTATCACACTCAACACACGACGAGCCTTTGCTCACAGTTGCTAATGGATGAATCATCACCTCGGGTTTCACTGGTGTAAAGGCTTCATCATCACTCGATTTACTCTTACGGCGATTAGTTTTTGGCTTCTTCTATTTAAGCAGCTTACTTAACTGCTCAGATGATTTCTCTATGCCCAACAACTTCGCAATTTATGCAGGGTAACATCGTGATTAGTTAAACGGTCTTGCATGCTAGCCAGTGTCACTAATGCATCGAGCAACAACTGATAGTCATCAGGGCTCAGCGCCAAATTAATTTCTTTGGCCTCGCTCACAGGGTGATCAGTGCTTCAAGCGCATCACCATCGATTTCAGTAAAGGGTTTGCTTACGTTATGATTCTACCAAGGCGTTATTTATGATGTCGGGCAGTATGATCCGATAAATGGAGAAATCAAGCATTAAGCGCCACCGGCTGGTAATTCCCATGCAGTAATTGGCGTAAATATTTGACGGCCATCGGACTCATTGGCGAGTTGCTGTTTGGCCAGCCACTAAATTTTCCTTTAGATAAGCGCTTAGTCATCAACCAAAATCCACGTTGTTCATATACTAATGCACGGATCATGGTTTTATCGCCAGCGTGAGGTGAATGATTTGCTCGGTGGAGAGCTTTCCACCGAGTGAGAGTTGCTCACCATTAGCCAGTTTGTCTTCAAGCGCTAATGATTTATTGGGAGTAATATCGGTTAGCATTAGCAAGGGAATAAACTCGGTTAGTGGTTCAGTCGGTTGATAATCGATTCGCCAACGTTTGAACTGCGTGCCACTAATACGCAGCGCCGTTGATATTGAGTTTTTTGAATAGTGAGTTAATAGCGCAACATCCTGCTTGCGCAAATGGACTGGTGTAGAGGTGCTTTTACCGGTTTTTTCAAGTCGCCATTGTTCAAACGCTGTAACGGTTTGGGTTAATTTATCAGATATCATTCTGACCTAAGTAGTTTGGTGACAGTGATTAAATAAGATTAAAAATAGTAAGTTGAGCTATGCTGCCGCAAGCTCACGATATACCCACGTGTAAGATTGGCTCGTTGCCGACTTGTCTGGTTCATTTAGCACCTGCACGCGAGTCTCACCTGCACATAAACTATAAAGTAAACATATAGAATTATGAGCCTGTTTTAGGTAATTAGCGCTCTTTACACGACTGAAATAGTAATAATGACGCAAATATAAAAATTTCATCTAGAATCAATAAATCGGCCTCAAAGGAGAAATATTATGCGAAATTTTGCTGCTCTTACCGACTTATATAATGACAAGCTAACTGCAATAAATATACCGTCATTTGGTCTATTTATTACAGTTAGCTTATGTAACCAGGTTATTATGTCATTAAGGTTGTCGGTTTTAATCGTAGTATTACTATCTTTAATATTAAGTTCCTATTCTTATGCAATAGACTTTACTAACACACCATTTGAACGCGCCGGTTCCAAATACGGCATTGACCCCGCATTAATCTATTCCATCGCACTTGTAGAATCCGCACGAACAAAACAAAAAATAAATGTAGCCCCGTGGCCATGGACATTAAGAACACTTAAATACGGACCTGTCTACTCGACAAACAAAACAGATTCATTAAATGAACTAAAAAAAATAATTTCACTTAATGGTAATAACGTAGATATTGGCATTATGCAGGTAAATTATATGTGGCATGGCACTAAAGTTTCTTCTCCATACGAGTTGCTAGATCCTGAAATTAACGTCCATATTGGCGCATCGATCCTTGCAGACACGTTAAAGTCATCACCCTCAGATATTGAGCTTGGGATCGGAAGATACTTCTCATGGAAGGAACCACAGGCAAGAGAATATGCCAGTAAAGTTATAACGATATATAACAATATCAAGGAGCAGGAATATGAATGGTAATCTGGCGTGGACTCAAAACTATAAAAACGTACTTGAACTGGATTTATCATTATGGAAAATCCTACAAAGCGACCTAGCTAACCAGTCAGAAATTGAGACTGTATTTAGTAATATATCCAAGTGTTCTAACCGAAAGTTAATCCAATGTGACCTTCATAAATTACAACGCCTGGCATCTGGAACAATTTGTTCATTTCAACTTGATTGTTCTGAACGCCCATTTATTGAACACCTAAACAGCAATATGGAACTATGCACCCTTAAAAAAGATGAACAGTATGATTTTTCTTCTGCCTATTGGTTGTTAGTTGGACGCCTAGCTGCACTTGATATTGAATTCACCATGGTCACATTTGGTATAAGCAAGGAACTAGCAGAAGGCATGTCATGCGCTAGTGATAATTATGTTAGACAGCTCTCTAGTTCGATAAAAAGCACGTTTAAATTACGGTTTCCACAGGAGCTCATTTCAAGAATTTTAACGTGTAATAAATCCGAAATAACCAACCTCATTCTATTGAAAAATCAGGCTTCAATTATCCAGGAGTAAATCATGAGTAGTGTTTCTACAAGATCAAAAGATTGTGTTCAACAACGAAAAATTGCATACGACATGATTGTTCGCGGTTACTCTCCCAAGATCGTACAAATAGAAACGACTCTAACCTACCGGCAAGTATCATTACTTAAAAAGAAAGCTGAAGAAAATATGTGCGTTTGTGCAAATACTAGTCGCAGTTCTCGGAGTGGAGCGAGCATAATTCACAACAGAGTAACCAAAATTGAAGCCTCTATATTGATGTTGTTATACATGAAACTGGCCATCTTAAATATTAATGAGAGTATCGATTTGCAGGCTCTTGAAAAAAGCCACGACATCTATCAGTCCATCCGCGATGAAATTATAACGCTGTACCCCGTCCAAATGGAATTTTTAACCATTACAGATGCCTGGTGCCTAGCGAAAGAGTTTAGAAGCGAAGAAGCCATGTTTGATAAATGCTCTGAATGCAACACAAGTTATTTCACATCAAGCAACCAAAGCACACTTATCGATTGTCCGTTCTGCCAAGTAAGTGGTCACTAAAACTCGACACAAATAATCACTAAAAGGTTTCAAGTGACTTATCATTCTAAGGGGATAACAATTTCTTATCCCACATTTTGTGGGATAAGAAATATAACCACATTTCACTTTTCTGGTTTGTTACCCCAGTTGAGACTATAATAAAACAAACTTTAATCCCACAAATATAGGGATTAACCTTTTTACCACCATTTTCGCGCCATGGGATTAAATTGTTTAATCCCACAAAGATATAATATGGGATAGGAGGTCTTTTATGTTTAGATTTACAAATGATGAATTAGAGGCATTGATGCAATCGGCTTCGTATGAAGAACGGTCTGCGATACCCTTTAGCGATCTTGACTCGATAACGATTACCTTAATCGAACGTATTGAAGACGACATCAATAAAGAATTGAAGTTGATCACCATTGCAGGAATGAAGCGGTGCGACTTTTATAAGACAGCTAATCGACTAATTCGCGATGCTGACTCAAGAGAAGTTTGGCACATCGACACAAGGGTCCGATTATTACGCAATAGTTTCAGTGCGGATTGGTATCGCAACTCATTCTCAAAAGACCCCTCCCCTGACACGGGTAAACATAAAGTGTATTCGACACATATAACGCGTGGTAAAAACAATCCGACCTTACCGATGTACAAGTTCAAGAAAGTCACAGACAACGAACGTGAAGCCATAGTCGAAGTTGAGTCGCATTACAAAGTATTAAGACAGCGATTTTTCGAGTTAAGCAAAATAAAGCGGTCGATTAAAATGTATAAAAAGTACATTCAAGCGGAGTAATAAATCATGGCCAATAACATATTCGATGGTTCTATATCAGCAACCGAGCTGGCTAAGATTGGTAAATGTGAGCAGTTGATTTCATCGCCCTTAATTAAGATGAAACATCGTAAGTTTAGCAGAGAGGAACGGGTCAAAATAGACAAAGGAAACGCAGAACATAACGCCTTTGAAAAACAATGCGCCCAGCACATGAAAAAGCAACCTAGAGGTTGCAGTCTTGATACTTGGGTAAAAGTGGTTTTGGCGATATTAACTGTTATCTGTATCGTTGTGTTTTTTATATTTTTCGAATAAGTTTCGCATGTGAAATTTATTCGTTGGAGGTGAAGGGATGGTTTTGTATTTAATAGGATTTCTGGTTCTTCTCATTATTGCATTAAGCTTAAAAGTCTCATTAGGACAATCTAGCGCCCGAGATGTGTGGATTAATCAAGAAGAAAAGATGCCAGAAGAGTTAGCAAAATCAGAAATATTTATGAACGAAACCGAAATAAAAAACAGTTTTCTGCACGGTAAAGTCGATCAAGTATTTAAGACAGCCAACGGTAAATTGGTCGTTGTTGATACCAAGCGCCGTAAATCTTATCGAGTGTTTAAATCGGATGTGATTCAGGTGTCAGTGTACGGTAGGATATTACGTGATACGCAACCCATAACAGTAGCCCCTTATGGTTACATACGAGTGGTTGCCAAAGGAAAAGTTAAGTACATAAAAATTGATTTGTTAAGTGATAAAAAATTAGAAAATCTAGTAAAGCGTCACTATAAAATTACGACTGGTGTAATTAAACCGACCTGTCATTGCAATGGCATTTTCCATTAGCCTCTGAAGTCTTAGTGGTACTTTTAGGGAAGTTTACTCGGTAAGAATAATCTGGAAGGTTAATCCTTCCGAAAATGAAGATCCCTAACATAAATTTGGGATTTTTTATGATTGCTTATCGATGAAGCTGGAGACATCGAGGGTACAATCTCTGCAAATTTTGTTGCCGTAGTCATGTGACTTTACCATTTTCTTTTTCTTGGCTTCCTTACCATTCCAATCGAATAGAGTGTGCTCGTGATACGATGTGGAAATTTTATAGCCTGAATTACTATGGCAGTATTGGCATTGTGGATTAGGCATAATATAACTCCTTGGTTACAGGTAAGCACAAACAGATTTATCTAACTGTAAATCTGAGTGCACTTTATTAGCCTTGATTGACTAACGCGTAAGTGGGTTTGATTGGTTAACTCGAAATAACCAATCCCAAAGTGCATCAGTTTATATTTGAGCGCACCAAGGATTGTGTCTGGTGTCTCCTAGTGTGATTTTTGAGGACGGATGATACGACCATTATGTCTATGTGTCATACGTAAATAAAACGAGATATTGATTCGTCTAGTCTTATTTAGATGTGCTACTTCAAGTTGCTCTAAGCGATTGAGCACAAAAATAACAGCCAGCGTGACAAATAAAAGCCAGTACACGTCGATGATAATGGCTAACGAAAATGTAATAAAAGGAACAACGGCAGCAAGATTGTATCTAGATATAATTTTTAAATAATTCATGATGCCCCTCCTATTTACTGAACACCATAATTACAGTATAAAAACGACCACAAAAACCAAGAACGAGGTCATTTTTAGACCGTTACGGAACTAAAACTACCCTTTATTGTGTTTTTGTACTTAAATTACTTGAACACGATTGTCTCAGGAGTCAACCATTGAAAGCGTCAAATGTTCAACTATTGCATTCAAGGTTTATACCGGCACGCCAAGGTAGTTGACGCCTGACAGTCAGCGGTCACCTTATAGAGTAAGATGGTTTGGTAGCATTGAGATAAAACTAAGGAGAAATGAGCAAGTGGCGCTATTCAATAAAAACACCTTACTCAGCGTGATTATGATGTAGCTTATCCTGAATGAAAACACTGGCCAAACACGGGAACCTGGAAGTCCGGCTCATAATGCTCGAAAGTAACCGTGTGACATTCAGAAGCTAACTTTTGTGTGAGATGAAAAGCACAGCAGGGATTCCTCCATTAACTCTAAAATGTACTACTGTCACTTTAAGAGATATTTTTATACTACTCTTAAAAGTACAAGTAAGACTTTTAAGCGAAACCGCCCTGCTTCCCTGATTAACAAAAGACAGATTTCAACTACTCCTCCGTTCTTTATCAGTTAGTTACTATTTTTTCTGCACTCATGAACCCCTGGATGAGTATTAACGAAAAGAGCAATGTACAAGTAAGGCATTAAGCAAATCTAAGGTGAGTCATCTCACTCTCAACCCTCAACCTACCAAGACACACCATGCCCAACTCGTTACACTGATATCTAAAAGTAACAATGTTACGTTCAAGCCGTTTGCATTTTTTTTAATTCCAGTCGGCCAAGCATCAAACAGGCGAATACATATAAAATATCTTACCGACGGGTTAGGTAGGGCTAATTTATGTATTCATTGGGACGGAGCGAGTGTTATCTGCTGTATCACCATGACTGCCAGTTTTAATATGCAGCAGGTGGATATAATCAACCTGCGCGTATCAAAGAACGTAAAATTTCACTTATGCACCTCTTGGTGCATAAGTACCTAGTAAATAAAAGCACGACGGATAGATGTCGTGAAAGCGAATTTTAAGCGTATGTACGCTATCAGTTATAAAAGTCACACTGTTACTTTAGAGTAAATCCCACCTCTGGAGAAAACCCAGTCACAACCACAAAAAAGTAATATTTTTTACCTTAGGGAGCCTGATTAGTAATTTATATTACTAAATTGAAGAGAAGACTAGCCCGTTTAGTAAAAGCACATTGAAAGTAACACTGCGACTTTAGAGTGCTTAGAAATGGAGCCTAAAAACCAGTTCCCATAGCATTCCGTATTCTATGACTGAGGTGGAATCAATAAAATAGCAACCTAAACGAATGATAAAACTAGCTTTATTTTTCTAACACATATTTCTGACTACTGTTTTTTCATGTTTACACACGAGGCGACCTTCAGAGTACCCCGGTATAATCACGAATAACAAATGAAAGAAACACTATGTCTTTCAAGTAAATCGGCATTTCTGAGCAACTAGGAAAAATATCATTAACCATAAATGTCTCACTCGTACATTTAAGTCAGCTAAGATATCGCGCCAGGAAAATAAAAAGACGCCGATTAAGCGTCTTACGTATACGGTTAATTTAGTTTTACTGGGCTAGGAAGATTGGTTTTCTATGAATTTTTTAGCCTTGCACGTACACGTATGTAAATGGGTAAAACATAATGGGCATTCCTCGCCATCACAATCAGGAACATGGTAATTACCTTGCGCAGCCGCGCAACTCTGACAGCTCTTTACACTGGCTTTCCAACCGTCAATTGACTCCTCACCATAACGTAGGCGATCATGTATTTCACCGCCGATTGATATTTTCCGTATACCTTGTGCTGCTCTAAAGGTTTCTAGCCATGAGGGAATGACTTTTACGCCGTTAAGAATTGCTTGGTTTGTTTCACAACTTCCCATAAATACCTCTGCTTCTACTAATAAATATTACAGTAAAAGTGTAGTACATGAAGTAAGAGACAAGTAGAACAATAAAAGGAGCCCATGAAAGGCTCAGTTGTGTGTAAATTAGTGGAGGCTACAATTGAATGACTCACCTTCTCTTTGATCCAATGAGGGTTAGGCGTCATGTTGATAGTTGGTAGCTCCTTTATCGCAACAATAGCAGTGTGATAGACTTTATGATCATCACTTGTGCCCACATTGACACAGGCACAATAGATGAAATGATGTACTGATACATTCCACCCAGTACGGTTGCATACTGATTTGTTTTGTCTAACTAAAAATCGCTGGTGGCTAAATCGCCATGACACTCACCTTGTAGGTATTTTTTACTTGCCTCGTTGATACCATTGGCATCGACTAAAGACACTGAAAGATTTTCGTATTGATCAATAATGGTTTTTACTGTCACTAAATAACACGCCATGATAAGTACTCTTTTATGCAAAAAAAAGGGGCGAACTTTTTACGGAACGCCCCAGTTACAACCCACCCACTGAGTATTTTTAAATTATTGCTGCGCGTAGAGCCGCCTTGTTGTTGGCTGTGATTGTTGAGGCTGACCTTGATGTACTGGTGCGCCTTAATTCGCCTTATCTAGCGTAATGCATTACCTAACAATTACCTTATATCGCCTTTAGGTTACTTCGTGATAGTTCAATGGATTGATAAATTAGAAAAACCAAAACTTTTCCATACGTTTTCATCTATGTGTAATGGGTTAGTCTCTCCGCTAGACAAATCAAAAAAATTGCCGTGATGCTCAATACTACCGTGACGCAATAATCGCCACAGCATTTGTGACATCAATAATGACGTTTGGTGGTTAACACCAAAGTCTTGCCGTGAAATGGACTGAGCATGGCTACACGATGGTTCTTGTTCATCAACCGTATCAAGTAACAGGTCACGGTATAAATCATAAACATTGGGAAGGCGTGTATCGGTGGTTGGGTTACCTAAGTGACCTAAAATAATTTGACCGTCCGTATTGCCATTCCCTCCATCAATCCATAATGACTCATTAAGTTTGTCATCGCTAAAGTGCTGACCGATGTGGTGTCTCATTTGACCGTTATCGACACAAGTAAATAACACTTGGTTTGTGCTATTGATACATTCAGGACTAAAACGCTCAGTTTTGGCTACCCAGTTGAGTCCAAACCCTGCATTAATACGATTAATTAATACTGCCGCTTTAGGGTGCCCAATATCCATTGGGAAAAAGTTTTGTCTACCGCAATTATACTCACTGACCGTATCATCATCATAAAGCGTGACCGCAAGCGTGGTGCTGCCACCTGATAGGCGCGTAATAATAAAATCCATTTGGGCTAGGAGCGATATTAAATATCCCCCTGTACCACCAGCTCCTACAACTGTCACGTTAACTCGGCGATTAACTAAAAATTCAGGGGTAGTAAATTTCATGCGATTTCTCCTAATAGCTGTTCGAGCGTTTTGAAGAACACCATGTCACCAGCACGGACTCGCCCGTTAGTCTTAGTGATGTGCTTCCAGTACATTACATGGGCATCGTTTGACGCTAACCCTTTCACCGTTTTAACCTGATAATTAAGGTGGGTAAAAATAGAATCATAAAGTGTGTTTTCAATGTCATTCATTGTGTCTTGAGCGATATTATCGGGCAACGTGGCACTGCCTTGGCACAAATTTCCAGTACTATTAATATTCATCAGCGGCGCTAGAAACAATCTGGTTGACGGGACAGGCCGAGTATTAGCAGTCAACGCAAATACGCGCAAATTTCTCGTTTGTTTACTCGCAACAAACAACAGCGGTGGGTATTCAACACGATAGTTAACCGCTTTTGCCCCATGCACCCTAAACCACATATCCGTCACCTTACGCTTTACATGCCATATTAATGTATGGGCATCATCGACTAGAACGTTAGCTGCTTGCAGTTGAGCGCGTGTGCCGTTAGTAGCCATGACAGTGTTAATCAACTCGTTATTATCAATGAGCGTCCCAATGGTTAACTGCTCATGCTCGTTAATGTGATGGCGCGTAACCAACACATCTTTGTTAACTTGATGGAACACCAATGCGAAATTGGGCGCAGAAACAACATCAGGAACAGGTAACTCAGTGGTGGTTTGTTGTGTGCCGAACATAAAGTACTCCCTACGATTTTAAAGTGTCTTGTAGAAATTGAAGTGTTAACCAGCCGATTTGATAGTTTTTAAAATACGATAAAAACGACAGTTCATTGGTGGGTATCTCGATGGTGATTTCTTCACCTGTTTCACAGTTATATTGATAGACTTCATTAAGTAATTGGTAATTAGCATCACTGCGTTTTTCATCGTCATAAATAGTATATTGCTGATAATGAAAGCCCTCTATATCACTGGTGTATTCAAAGTCATAAGCGGCATCAAATGGGCTAGCAAAATCAATAATACAATCAAGACAACTGATTAAGTGACCTAATGGATTCGCTTCACTGGTGTTGTGCTTCTGATATGTCTCAATGCGATTTTTTAGCACGTTAATATCGCTTAGCGGATAACAAATAGCGCTTTCAACTCGTTCATCAAGGGTGAGCTCAATCGTTTCAAGAGACTGGGTTATGCACTGCCTAATATCTTCATCATCTTCGCCGTGATAATCAGTAATGGAATGATATAAAGACTCAAATGAATCACCGCAACATTCTTTGGCCAAACGAATGTACTCTTTATCAGACAACTCCCCGTTTTGATCAATGTCCACCAGCGATTGCAGCACGGATTTATCTAAAGCGCGTAATTCATAATCAAACTCGCTCTGGTTAATAGATTCGGTCACATCACAATGACTTTCACATAAGGCGCTAAGAACTTGGCTAACCGACACGATAAGAGAAATGAGTTCATTACTGCGCCCCTCGATGTTGATGTTCCACACCTGAATAACATCACTACCAAAACTAAACTCGATGATTGATTTATCCAATGAGTGAGTAACGCTAAGTGATCCAATATTCATGTGAGAGGCATCAAAATCAGGGTTAATTGATGTTAGTCGACTGATCACATCTGATACGTTATCAAGTAATGCGCTGTTCGCGTGGCTGATCGCTAGGTTATCAATCGCATCTAGGTTGGCATCAAGATTGGTTTGAACAATAAGCCCCTCAATCTGACTTGATGTGATCATATCTAGGTCAACGAGTAGGCTCAATGCATTGTGAACGGCATCGCCGTGATATTGACAAGGTGTTGCTATCTCAAATCGGCTCTTATCAAACACATGCTCAAATGCCTTGTCATAGTACGGTTTCTGATTCACTCCGACCATATAAAAAGGTGTTAGAACAGGCAAGGTAGGTAAACGGGTACATGCGGTGCTACGCGCTTGAGCCGATTTATCGAGTTCAATTGTCTTGGTACTGTCCATTGATCTACCTCGTTTACTCTCTTGTTTAAATTACTATCAAATTGCGTTTTAGCTTGATTGGCACTCACCTGAATTTGAGCTAAGAGTTCAAGTGATTGTGCTTTATCACTACCCATTCACTTTTGGAGGGACTAATTTAAGCGTAAACACCAAACGCCCCTTATCATCAAAAACGCCATCTTCTTCATACAGGCGAGTCGTTCTAAACTGCGGATAGTTTTTTGATAGATGTCTTACACTATCTTTTAGGGCTAATTGCGGATTAGTGTCGATAACCTCTAATGCCCCAATCATAAAAACTCGCTCTACTTGTTTAACAGTTAACATACATTTCTCCTAAAGAGATTCATCATCATTAGTTGGGTCAATGGCGGTTTTTTCTGGTGCCGTCGCTTCACTGGTATCTGGTTCAGCGTCAGTCACTTTCTTAGGGGTTTGCTTTTCCTTAGAATTAGCATTAAGTTCACTGATTGCTTCCCCTGCATTAGACGCGATGTTCGCTTGAGTATATGACGCACTAAACTGATTAAAATAGGTCATAAACTCACTATCTAAATCACTGGCACTACCCTCTACACTTAACGCTTGGGCTAAGGCGGCACGTAATTTATCATCCTTAACTTCGCCTTCCCCCATTTCACTTGAAACAACGACTGATAAGCGACCATCGCTTGAGGGACGAATCATTAAATGAATACCTGATAGGTTGGCATCGATGATCAATTTACTTAATTGGATAAACATAATTTTATACTCCTGCAAGGGCTAAATAATTAAGTGGGGCGTTATGAGAAATGGTAGAACCGATACTAATAAATTCCTTAATAATGGCTTTTTTACCGGTTTTAAGTAGCTTGTTATAACTGCCTTTGTCTGCATCTTCCATGTGCGCCTTAATTCCAATTTCATCACCGACCGCTTTAAGTTGGTCGATGGTATAAATAGACAAATTTTCCTCGGTCACAGTCCATGCGTGATAAACAGCTTGTTTCACTGCATCAGGGCGTTGTGCTTCTTCAATTAATTGCTCATTGGCATGTTCAATTTGAAGCGCCTTGATCAGAATTTTTTCTACGCTTGTACCATGACAACTCATGCTTGAGCCATCGAGCATATAGTTAGCCACATTAGCCGTTTCGGTTTGAATTTGATGTATTGTTAAATGCTCAAGGGCATAATTTAATAAACTGTTAAACGCGCCTGATTGTGCGTCATCAATTGTATAGCCAACGGTACTGGCTAGGCTGGCAAATGCTACGGCGGCACTAAAATGACCACTATCTTTAAAATGATTAGTAGCGGCTACGCGCAATACTTTTTCATGCACTTCAATGCCTTTAGCTGATACCTTGGCTTTTTTAGATGCACCTTTCTTAGGGGTGGTAGGTGCAACATCGGTTGTGTCCACCGCTTCACTATCAGTCGCTTGCTCGTCTGTTTCTTCAACGGCTGGTGCAAGTTCAGGGTGTTGCTCGTGTAAACAATCGGTATAACACGGTTTGTCTACACATTGATTGGTACTGATCTTACCCTCGTTCGTCCAGCTATCGTCCATTACAGCGATCTTACTCTCACAAGTGTTACAAATTTGCATTTGCTCAAAGCCAACTTGCTCTGTAGTGACATGGTTTCTATCATCAGGGTGACTTTCAGATAAAAACAATACAGTGCCATATTGCTCTGCTGCCATTGCCTTAGTGTCCTGTAGCCACTCAGCTTGTTTTTGGCGAAAACAGGTATTAGAACCACACTTAGCTTTTGCATCGACATTATCAAATAGCCCCTGCTGGTGGATTGAGTTATGTTCGCACTCACTACATGGCTGCGTATCGAATTTGGCAAATGACAACGGGATTAATGCCTTGCCAGCACGTTCACGTAATTCTTTAACGCTCCACTGCTCGTTAATGATTTTATCTAAGGTCAAATCTTGGCGCGTGATAGGAAACGGGCTTAAAATAATAGCGTGAGCTGCGCGAATTTTATCTTCACTTAACGCGTCTAATACTTTGTTAGAGCAACGGTTTAGCTCTAGGCGTTCACGTAGCTTGGTCACGCTCATATTAAGACGGTCTGCGGTAGCGGCGTAATCCCCTTGATAAAGAGACATAAACTCGCTTGCCGCCCGTGCTTGGTCAACAATACCTAAGTCCTCTCGATCTAAATTCTCAGCTAAATGGATTTCATAGGCGCGTTGATCATCAACAACACGAAGTAAGAACGGCACATCAAGGTTAAGGGCAATGGCTATGTCTCTACGTCCAAAGCCAGCTAGTAGCTCAAGACGGTTTGGGTCTGTTGCATGAGGACGGGCAACTACAGGTTGAATGATACCGTTTTTCTTAATGCTCTCAGTGAGACTAGCCAACGATTTGGCACTGCGTTTTTGACGCTTGTTACCGTATTTAAAATCGTCAAACAAACTAGCATCACATCGACCTACATAACCATCTTCATAAACTGGTGATTGCACATCATCAATTTGAACTTGGTCAAAATCGACTGGTTGCTCTTGTGTTGAACTTTCAATAATTGAATCCATAGTAGTAACCTCTCTTCGCCACATAAACGTATACCATATGAGTTATACTATACCCTGATTAGAGTATACTCAAGTCTAACGGTAGACCAATCGATCATAAAAAAACCATTCTTATTACTAAATCGACTAATTGATTACATGAAAAAAAATTGTTGTTCTAATGAATCACTACAACATTGCTAGAACAAACAACGAATCAAGCGGTTAATTTTTTTGCAGTGATAAATTGAAGGCTATTTTAAAATTAGTTTTTATGGGCGGGAAACTGGTGCTGGTTTTTTGTTACTTCCGGTGATAGAGTTCTCAAACACCTGTTAAAACAGACACTTAAAAATGTAGCACTGTGACATTACAGCAGAGAGGAATAAACAACATGAAATTACTTGATGAAAAACTACTCGATTATTACAAAGTAGCCTTTGAGAGTGACATGGGTATGCTTAAAGTCGATGCACTTACATTAACGTTCTTTGCGAGCAAAATACTACGCGATGAAAAACTACTCGATTATTACAAAGTAGCCTTTGAGAGTGACATGGGTATGCTTAAAGTCGATGCACTTACATTAACGTTCTTTGCGAGCAAAATACTACGCGATGATGGTATTAATCACATGCTGGTGGAAGGGCTGGTAACAAACAGCCAAACTAATGAAGTGATCCCCCACCATAAATGGATTGTCCTTGGCACAGGAGACATCATTGATGCAGGTGGACAAGACTTATACAACACCCGAGAAACGTTCTATGTTGGCAAACCTAAAGCGCATCTTAATTATGCACCAGGTGTTGAGTCAGTACATTATGATAGCGAGAGTATCAATTTCTTATACGAAGAATATTCTCAGCTGTGACCGTATTATTATGTCTAAGCAATGAAATAACAGAGTGAGGTGTCGAATGAGTAATTTAATGTTGATAGCGCTAGCAGTAATAGACTGATTCAACCTCGAAGTGCATAACTCATAGCGTATTGGCATTCAAAGATGGGCTTAAAAACATGTTCAAGCGATTCATCCACGCCAAAAAATACAACCCTGACGTTATCAATCGGCACACCAAGCGCGAGTATTGCCTCTAACGTGATTAACCCTTTAGTTTGGGAGCTTCGTATGTTCGTAACAGGAATAAGGTACAAGTCGATGTATTTGTAGGTACCATCGATGCTTACTTAACTCGTCAATAAAATCTAGTGCCTTAACTTAGATACATTGATAACCGTTAAACCATTGCTGGGAAATAAAGTGCTACCGACATTACAGGCCAAATTGAAGACAGCTATATTCATGGATTCTCAATACCTTTACTTAGCAATACAACATTTTTCTTCGGTACTTTCACCGTTTCAAATGCGCAGGAAATCTCAGGTTCGCCGTAATTTCCTTGAACGGAGATATCTTCAAGTAGTACGGCAACATAGTGTTCTTCGATTGAATCGAGCACAACACACAACGATTTTTCGCCCTGCGTTATCACATTGGCCATCGCTGTAAACGAGGCATTGCGCGGTTTACTCTTTGCGCTAAATGACGTAACGTTACTTTCTTGGTTATCAAGAATACAGAGTAATTCGTCGTTGTGATTATTAAGCAACTTATCTATATTGCCATAGTAAGAAAAAGCCACACTGCAGATCACATCAAGGGTTAGAGCTTGTGCTTGTTGCTGGTCAGCTTCAAAGGTTGGGTATATCAGCTCTATGAGTTCTTCGAACAGGTTTAATTGCCCGGGATGAAATTTTGGCTTAGTGCCTAGAAATTCAATGAGTGTGTCATAGTCACAATTGAGCAGACAATCAACATCGGTAACAGTGGCAAAAAGATACTTTCCATCGGTCAGTACAATGTTATCTTCTTCGTTATAACCATACTCATGCTTAAACGTTACATCATCTGGATCTAACTGTGATGCTGTGGTCCAAAATGAGTTATGCAGCTCCATGGTATTGTCTCTAAATTATTGAAGTAACGTAATGAAAAATCGAGATATACGATATCTGATGTGTATATTGATTGCAATTTGATAAAGCTCATACATGTTCAATGTCTAGCGGTAAAAACTTCGTGTTGTGTCAATTGTCTCAATGCTACTCAAAAAACTAGTCTTATCGTTCGTGTGAACAAGCATAGTGACATCTTTTCTCATGTTGGTGCGATTGGTGATAGTGTCGTACAAGCGACTTACTTAGCACACCCCATTACTATCAAAGTAACGGTCAATCAATGGTGGATTTTTAGTTAAGAACAAATCACAAATTGTGGTCTATACTCATAACTACACCATTGTACCTCAAGACTGCGCTTACCTAAGCGAGTGCTGAAACAGTCTCCCCAACCCACAAGGGCAAATTACTTGCCTTTCGTGGCTAGTGATTTGTCTCCAACAAGAGTAAATCACTATGAATACTTCAACAATACTTCAAGAACTAACGGCTAATTTAAACGTTAGCTGTCTAACCACAGAGCAAAGGTCTAAAATTTATTCAATCGCAGAGCAAGTAGCTGTGTATGAGTTAGAGAATATTCAACAACTCAATAGCTCCACCAAAACGATGGAATTTTTGATTAACGCGAAACGAAGAACCACCCGTGAACATTTAGGGTGTTTATTTCTTAACGCCAAGCATTGCCTCATTCATCAGGAAGTTATGTTTAAAGGCACCACAACATCATCTAGTGTCTTCCCCAAAGAGATTGCTAAAAAAGCGCTGTTACATAACGCTTTTTCAGTGATCATCTATCACAATCACCCCTCTGGCGGCTGTGAACCAAGTCAATCCGATAAAAACATTACAGTGGCCATTAAATCGGCGCTGACTACCGTTGATGTTGCGTTGGTTGACCATTTTGTACTTGGCAAGGCAGCGGGTTATAGCTTTGCTGATCACGGGCTAATTTAACTAGGAAAATAACATGGTCAAGTTAGTCGCAAGAGCAATAACCGATAAAGAGTCCGATTTATTAATCGGCCATCAATTATGTCATCTAATCATCAGTGAATGTTTTAGTAATGACATTTTTACTATCATATTACCTCCGATGTCAGGTTGGACGCATGATAAGTTAGATGGAAAAGTCGATAACTTAGTATTACCTGTTAACGCCTACGATGCATATTTATATCTGCATTGGATTGGTTCAACAGAAGTCTAGTTACCCCTCCCCCACCAGGGCAAATCATTTGCCTTGCAGCGAATGGTTTGTCTCTTGTTTGGGAGTCACCATGCGCAAAATCACCAAGAAAGAAGTGAAATAAAGCGAAGATGTTTTCGACCAACTTTACTTTTTTACCTACGCACAAGCCAAAGAACAACTTGGCATCACTCAGTCCGACATTGATTTTCACGATAACCGATTGAGATATTATTACCTAGTTAAGAACAAAGAGGATTCATTATGAACATACAAGTGAATGAAAGCGATGTAACCGTTGTTGTCGCCTATTACCTTGACAGAAAAAATCTAAAACAGTTTAGCGGACAGATCCACATCAACATGCAGCAGCTCACAAAGCTCTACATGAACAGTGCGGAAAGAGAAACTAAAGCAATTTTAGAAAATATGAAATATTAACTACCAATTTTTGTGGTGATTAGTTCATTTTCACTGAAGAAGTGTATGAATAACGTGATAGAAACTGTAAAACTTGCACGTAGCAACGGCTTGATTGACATGGCCGTTTGGAATCGTGATTTTAGGTCCATTTTCAATGACACCGTTATCACAAGCAGAAGCTGATGAATTCAAGTATTTTATTTATGATCGCGCTGCTGATCAAATGGCTTACTAACCCACCAGCTGTAATGCGTAGTTAATACATTCTAACTGTGCACCTTAACCCATCTGGGCAAACTATTTGCCTTGCGGCTGATGGTTTTCCTCTTTTATTTTGGAAAACAACCATGAGTATCAATAACGCTTTAAAAGCCAAAAGGCTATTAATACTTTGCTACCGAAGCTTTAAGAGCCTTTAATAAGTATGACCTAAATTGCTTTGAGCTATACACAATCACTTAAATATATTCGTTGTAGATTTGTATCAACAAGACACCGAACAAACATATTCGTTCGATCAACAAGTAAGCACAGCTTGACAAGTATAACCTCATAAGAGTATATTATACCCTAATTAGGTTGATTGCCGGGTTATTTATGAAACGAACACTTACGTTAGTTGATGAATTAAAACAAACCAATTCAGATTTTGAATTTTACCCAACCACTGAAGAAATTTTAAATGTCATTAAAGAAGATCTTAATGATGACGATGGTGAATTAACCCGAAGAAGTATGCTCGACTGTGGTGCGGGTGATGGCCGCGTATTACATGCGCTTACGCGAGGTTCAAAGTATGCGATTGAGAAAGCCAAGACGCTATTAGACAGCCTTGATAGCGACATCTTTATCGTCGGGACTGATTTTGCCGCGCAAACGCTGATAGATAAGAAAGTGGATATTGTCTATTCCAATCCTCCATACAGTGAATTTGAGGCATGGACGGTTAAGATCATCAAAGAAAGTAACGCCAAAGCTGCTTATTTAGTCATACCCAAGCGCTGGGAAAAGAACGATGAGATAAATGATGCAATCAAATCGCGAGATGCGGCATGTGAAATCTTGGGAGAATTTGACTTTTTAGAAGCTGATCGTAAAGCTCGTGCCAAAGTTCACGTCCTAAAAATAGACTTAGTTAATAGCAAAAATCGCCATCGTGACAGCGTAAAAGTAGATCCATTTGAGCTGTGGTTTGAGGAGTCATTTCAGTTTGATGCGAACCAAAACAAAGTGTCTGACTGGGATAGAAAACAATCACAGCAAGAGTCACTACAAGGGCAATTAAGCGATAAGGAGCTAGTTAAGAACGAGGGACTTGTTAAAATCCTTGAACGCCTTTATAACCGCGATTTAAAGCGTTTGATGGATAACTACTTAAAAGTAGCCCAACTCGATTCGACTATTTTATCTGAGCTTGATGTGGATGTTGAGGGAATAAAAAAAGCCCTCAAGTTAAAGATCACCTCATTAAAAGACCTGTACTGGAAAGAGCTATTTGACAACCTAAGCACCATTACTGACAAGTTAACATCGCACTCGCGCAACCAATTACTTAAAACACTAACGGCGCATACTCACATCGACTTTGATGCACCAAACGCCCATGCTGTGGTGATTTGGGCGATCAAGAACGCCAATCAATATTTTGATATACAGTTGATCAAGCTGGTGGACGAAATGACCGAAAAATCCAATGTGAGTAGTTATAAAAGTAATGCTAAAACCTTTGGTGATGAAGAATGGCGTTACTGTAGACGTTCAACGAACGATTTAGAACGTTACAAACTAGACTATCGCATTGTACTAGCGAGAGTAGGTGGAATATCAGTAAATGACTATTGGCATAGCCGAAGTGAGCACGGGCTTTGTGATAGAGCGACAACGCTACTTAGTGACATCCTAACAGTTGCAACCAACATTGGCTTTGATTGCACCACAACATTTGGTCCTCATAGTTATCACTGGGAATCACGCACTAAGAACAAGTTTAGATATCGCGATCATAACGACAAAGGCTCAATTGTTTTGATGGAAGTTGCGGCGTTTAAAAATCAGAACATGCACATCAAATTTAACCAAGAGTTTATGTGCCGATTAAATATTGAGTTTGGCAGACTCAAAGGCTGGCTAAAAAACAGTGCTCATGCACAAGACGAGCTAACCATCAGTGAGGACGAAGCGGCGCATAGCTTTGGTAGTAATTTACAACTAAGCAATGATTGTATCGCCCTGCTCCCTGAAACTGTTGAAGTGGCCAACGATGACCACCAGCAGACAGCAAACGATGAACACGACATCACAGGTGATGCAGCTAATCAATTTACACACCTAGACGAGGTTTCACTATGAATATTCAACTTCCAGGTATGGCAAACGTCGAAGGTAAATACCGCGTCGTAACCAGCGTAATTAAAGTGGGTGATTTGGTATCCCTCTTTGAAGCTGATAACGAGTATAAACATGCTAGTGAGCGTACACAGCGCATTATTGCCCCAAGTCGATGCCGTGCTATTCGAGATTATGTAACCAATAACGAAGACTGGGTAATGCCATCGTTTATGGCGTCCATTGACGATGCAGCCACTTTTACAACACTTGATGATAGTGAGGTGTTTGGCACGTTGAGCATTCCGCTAACCAGCGAACGTAGTCTCTGGGATGGACAGCACCGCAAAGGCGGGTTTGCGCTGATTGTATCTGACGATGAACTAGCCAAGTACAAAGAGTACAGCGTAACGATTAAGTTCTATATCGGCTTAAATGTCGCGCAATTACAGCAGGCGTTTTCAGATGTTAATCAAAAAGCGGTCAAAGGTACGTCGGCATTGGGGCTGACGTTTAACCACCGTGATCCACTACCGCTATTTATCAAAGGTATTTTGGAGAACTCCCTACCCGATGTGCGGTTAAAAGTCGATTTTGAGGCAATAACACCAAACGGTAAATCAATTTGCCTATGGTCAATCAAAGGCTTTGAGAGCGCCGTTAAGAACATTATTGGCATGAGTGAAAAAGAGTTTAATAAACTTGAAGCTCCAGCCGTTGCTAAGTTGCATGAACTCGTTGTTGGGGTCTTTACACGCTTGCACAACCTACCATATTGGACAAGCGCAATCACAGATGCGGTTAGTGCTCACCACATTAGACAGTCTACTCTTATCGGGCAGGTCGTATTTTTAGAAGCATTAAGTATCTGGTTTAAGTGTGTAACCCTGCAATGGATTGAGAACAGTAAAAAGGATTGGACGCCGTTTGATAAGTTAAAAGATGTAACCGTGGAGCGCCATAGCCCAATATGGGTAGGACGTTGCGTGAATTTCAATGGCACGATGAACAAGACAAAATTTGGTATCTACACCACAGTCGCGAAGCTATGTGAGTTAACTGGCGTAGCAATGACACAAGAGCTATATGATGCTAACCAACTGTTGATAAACCAACTGAAGGATTAAATTATGTTTCAAAATAAACTCAAAGTAGAAGTACCTCTCGATGGCAAAATGCGCGTGTTATTAGCGCCACTTCATTATTTGAATGAGCAATATGACTTTCTCATTCCAATGGGTTTTAAAACTAACTACGGCAGCGTACCAATGATATTTCAATCTCTCATTAGTGCCAGTGGTCAAGCGACTTATGGCTATGTACTGCATGACTATCACTACTATACAGGCATACTCAGCCGTATAGAGTCAGATAAGATTTTACGTCAAACAATGAGTGAGCTAGGCGTTTCTAAGTGGCGAGTTCATGCCGTTTATTACGGGCTACGTATCGGCGGACGCAAGCGCTGGGATGAACTAAGAGCCAAAGAGAAAAACGACGCAGTGAAACAATCAGATAATCAATCGAAGTAGGATACTGCTCATGACTGATCGTACTTGGGCAGATGTGACCGTACTAACATCAGGTTATGAAAAACTCTCCCTCACGGTTATTGATTCGCCTTGACCATACCCTTACGAGAGTACAATGTAACGTTAATAGGTTTTAGTTGGAGTGATTATGTCTAATTTAACTGCTTCAACACTTTTCAAAATCCATAGCAGAGGTCAAATTGGTGATTGAACAATATCTACCTGTGGAATTGCGTTTTCGAGAAGATATTTAGCTGAGTAAATCAATGGGAGGCTGACATGAGTATTAAGCAATGTGATTTTACAACACTCTACTGCCCTGACTTCATGCCAGCCGTTCGCTTAATCGTTAATCAGTCAAAGCATGGCGAGTTACTGCACATAGTAACCAAAGAGCGAAGCGCACTATCAGATATACAAAAGTATTGTTTATACATTGAAAAATCACACTTAATTAAGCATAGCAAGCAAGCGTCGGTTCATCATTTTATGCTCAAAGTGATTGGAGGTAATAATGAAAGAGAGGCTAGTTAGATCAATACCGGTTCAGGATAGACACGGCAACAAGTGGCGTGTTCTTGGAAACAGTAAGTCGAGCGTATACCAAAAAAAAATGGGTAGAAGTTGGGCAACATGGGCCGGTAATCATCCCGTTCCAAGTGAGGTATTAATAGCTATTTCCGCGTTAGGTTACGATGACTACAAGGCGTTTGCGACGCGAATTCATTAGGAGAACGATTATGTTAGAACAAGACATTGAATATGACGAGCAGGGGCGCATGAAATACAACCCAATTTATCACGCCAATCAACATAAACCGTGGACGATACAAGAGCAACAATACTTAATTGAAAATCATGCCCTGCTTGGGACGAAGCAATTAAGCTATGCCCTAGAGCGTACCTATACCACTATTTCAACGCGAGTATATGAGTTACGTAAACAAGGGTTAATGCCTAAGTTTAGCGCAAAGACACGAGCTAGCATAAGAGCCAAAGCGCGAGAAGTAGCCAATGCTAAAAAGATTAAAGGAGAAACGTATGTACAAGCGTGAACAAATACCTGTTGATCAATACAAAGAATATGACCGTCAAACAAGTCAAGTGTGCTCACAGCGGCCGATAAATTCCTCTGCTGGTGGTATGAACAATCAACCATATCAGCAAGATTCAAGCTTTGATAAAGACAAAGCACCGGGTGGTAGGTTTTTCTCATTAAAAATTCACGGCGCTAAAGCAGCCATCGAATTTAAAAATGATAGAACCCGGGCGGGGTTTAATACGATCCGCATCGAAGCGGCGAATATTCTTAACCCTCATGCTAAAACGTTTGACTGGAACAATCGCATTACTATTCAAGTAACCAAAACTGATTTACTGGGTTTTATTAAGGCATTCTTGTTGTTTCCAGAGAACTTTAAACTCGCTCATTATGGCGCTCAAAATGACAAGTCGGCAGAATTTAAGTACCAATGCAATCCTAAATATGGCAAGAAAATTTTTGCTCAAATAAGCCAAAAAGGACATCCGTTAGTAGGTATTCCTATTCCGATTGATGATGCAACGATGGTTGCTCACATGGCGCTTGCTCAGTACATCAACAACTTTCCAAACCTAACACCTGATAGCGTGATTAAAACGCTTGAAATGCAGTACATGAGATAGGCTGAGTTTGATATATTGTCTGTTCAAGCTAAAAGTTTCATCAGTAAATGACCTAACGGGCTGCATCATGGCAGGCAGCGATATCTGTGTTAACACCGTCGATTTGTCGCTAAATGGTACAGATAAACTTACCGCGCTCTATACCGAGTTTGATGCATAAGCTCCCCTTATCACGATACAACCAAAAGCAACTGATCGATTTACGCGACACATTAACGCCCGACCTTAGCGATATGCACCCTACCCCAACCAGGCTAAGAACCATCTATTCTTGAGTCTCAGGCGGCAGGGAGCCTAAATTAAGTAAAATAATACCTAATAGCTATCTTGTCTCGTTTGATATATTGATAGCCAAAAGCGAGGTATACAAAACACCGCCCGTAGAAACTACCAATATCAACTTGTAAATGGTCGATAGAATTGAGACTAAAATGTTTACAGTAAAATACACCAAACAGGTTTTACCACGACACTCTCCGTACAAGAATGGTTCAACAAAATTAATTGAAACATTTGAAATGTGCTCAGGAAGCTAATACATGAACGATACAGAGCTGCATATCATTACCTTAAAGAGCAACTGCAAATGTTATAAACTGGTAAATGTCGTATTGTTAGACTAACATTTCTTATAAATGTATAAAAAGCGACCATTTAGTACCTTAATAAACCATCTGGGGAAGTATTATGTCTAGGCATGAAAGGCTCTGTAAGTTACTAATTAGCTTCTCAATAGCATTAGTTGTAACAACTATACTTGCAACAGTCATTGTGATTCATTTTGTTGAGCAAGATTTCAACATAAATCTTTTGTATTCTTTTGTGCTATGGGGTGCAGGATTAACCTGGCTGCAAGTTCAAACCAACCGCTTATTAGCTGTTATGCGAGAGATTACAGAGTGATCATCTTTGAACAATTGTAAGTAAGGAACCTAACATGAGTAGATATATGGAAGGAATTTTTACTAGCAATAGGTTTGGGCTAATCAAATGGTTCTGACATTAGTAAACGGTGTTATGTCAGTTAGATTTAATCAAGTATTAAAAGAGGACATTAAAATATGACTGGTTATGAGTTTGAGTTGCTAATGAAGGCCGAAGGATTTTCTCAAGCCAGCTTATGTAAGCGCTGGGGAATTAACCGCCATACTGTGTCTCGTATCTGTAACCTTGATGAAGTTGACCGGCGAGACGTCGATGCACTGATGGGAGCAATATTCCAAGTGAACGCAGATAAACTAAAAGCTTCTATTGTGTCAATCGAACAAGATGCACGTAAGGCGGCAGATACCCTCACTGCAATGTACTAGTACAACATCCACTATTCTTTTCCTATCTTTTGCATAAAAAGTATAATGGTTCTAACCTCAAGCCAAAATCTGATAGCATTACCTCCACTAAAGCCAAAATATTGTAACACTCCCTCTCGAAAAGCCAAATATTAATAGTAGTTCCCTTTAAAAGCCAAAATATTGTAATAGTTCGTATCATAAACAACATGATTTGAGTCAAATTATGGGTGTTTTTAAATTAATCTGACTTTAATGGTGCTCATAGCATGAAAATAATTGGTTTTTCTGCCAAAAAAAACCAAATAAACTACAACTATATTTCGGGTGAGAGCCAAAATTTTATAGTACATCTTAAGATATTGAGATTCCCCTCCAATTAATTAACGATTAATCAACACGAAAGCCAAAATATAGTAACAGTCGAGGTAATGGACTATATAAAAAGCCAAAAATTAGTAGCACTAAGTAGCGAACTCGGTAAGGAAGCCAAAAAATAGTAGCAGAAAGCCCCCCTTGTAAAGATGAGGTCTAAATAAAATATATATTATGACCGTAAATCAGTAACTTAGTGGTGAAGGATACGGACTACAATACTATTTTGGCAAAAAATATTACCAGTATTTAATCTTGCTGAATCGGAATAGATACTATAAGTATAAAAATCAGAGGGTTAGCGTAAATGTTCATTTTTTTACAATGCACTTGCCAAAAAAGCATGGTAGAAGTGCTTTAACACACGTTAAACAAAATTAATTTTCATTAAATAACAGTAAGTTAACGAATCCACCAGTAAAGAAGTACCATTACATTTTGGCACTTTCCGTTAGAAGTGTTATTCTTTTTTGGTATTAGAGGTGTTAGAGGTGTTATTATTTTGGGTAAATATCTCTATAATTAAGTTTCATATTCAAGGTTAATTTTTATGTCTAGTATTCAACCAGAAACACCACCATCGTTAATGACTGACGTAGAAGTAGCATTACCTACCAAGGCGATTAATCGTGGGTTGGTAGTGGGTGGTGATGTAAAGAAATCCCACGAATTAGTATTTTCAAGACAAAAGTTATCTGCGCGTGAGCAAGATATTTTAACCCTTATGTTAGGGACGATGAAAATATCTGACTGGGGAACTGAAGAAAACCCCACTATTCCAACTTACAGAATTCCCACAAGTGAAATTGCAGAGCAACTAGACGTTCGACCAACTGATATGTATGCGACGTTGAAGTTACCTTGTGCAAAATTAGCAAATCGCAGTATGGGCTTCTTTATAGAAGAAAAGCAAAAATTTATATATCGCGGTTTATTTAAAGAAATTTCATACACAAACGGCATATTAACGCTGATTCCAAACGATCGACTAAGAGCTGCATATATTGGTGGGGCTAAGGGGTATGCACTGGTAGATTCTCGTGCATATCATTCATTAAATAGAGAGCCTAGTAAGCGTTTATACGATTTAATGAGTCGATTTAAAAAGAAGCAGTTTGGTAAGCTAAACAAAATGAGACTGGAAGAGCTTAAAGGTATGTTTGGTTTGTTCGCAGAAGACGGACAATACAGACCACGGTGTAAATCGTTTAAAAATAACTCGACATTTATTAATCGTTACATCGTTGATTCAATCAAAGAGTTTCAAAGTAACGCACATATCAGATCTTCGCTAATTTTCCATGAATCTGACGATAAAGTGCCTACGGTTGGGTACAAACTGTATAAAACAGGCAATAAGTATACAGACATCGAGTTTTTATATTCGTGGACTGACAGTAGTGACGAGCCATTGAGGGCGAGTAATTTCGATGAAGCTATTGCTAAAGTAAATGAAATTGAGACATTTAGAGCTCATTTAAAGAAATCAAACAAGAAGCTTAGTATCCATAAGCTAACAGAACTTTTAGATAATTATAAAGTGGCCCACCTCTCGGCTCCAGATGAACTTAGTGAAGAAATTGGAAAAAGAACAAATGTAATAGCCCAGGCTCTAGCTAAACGTATAGCAGAGGATGAAGCGTTAGCTCAAAAAGCTCAGGAACAAAAAAATAGAAATTTCAGTAACCTTGTTCAGTACGATAAAGACGAAGGAATAGATGACTTTTAAGGAAAGTGTGGGTAAGTGCAACTGATCCTTTATTTTGGTTTAGATCTAAAAAACAAAATATAAGATCAGCAATCGGAAGAATATGATCAACAATCGGAAGAATAAGATCATTAATCAGAAAAATTGTTATAGTAATCCAAAGAAAAGGATCAACCATGCGAACATTAGTTGCAGTAAACTCTGTAACTAACTGTTTAATAAGCGTTATATAGCTACCATATATGTTATAGATCTTTAGATTACTTCAGATTACTTAATAGAACTTATAGGTCTGTGTATAAGTTCTTGTTTAATAAGCCTGGGGGAATTACTAGCTAAACAATAGAATCATATGATAGCTCTACCCCCCAATATACCTGTCTTTTACTAGCTACCCTAAAGAATAAACGACTCGTATATGGCTTAAAATCCTTGTTGATAAAGTGGTTGTGTATAACACTTAACTATTCTGATCGTTTGTTAATAACTTTCTTTTAATAAGATCGAGGATACAGAGGATTCTAATGAACTATCTTGGAATATAGATATGTAAACATCGAAAACACTACAAACTAACTCAAAAGCCTTTAGGGTCGACTGTAGGGGTATTGCATGTAACTGTTTCATCATGGGAAAACAACCAAGCACTCCAAATTATGATGTTAACAAAGGAGCTTAAATGGAGTGTTGATGATTTCAACACTCCAAAGAAACCGTTTAACAACTAAAGACATTTTTTGATCGAAAGATGAGTTTCATACCTATTTAGGATCACCGCTATTCTTTCAAGTAAATCCATTTTGAGAGACATTACTCCGTAATTATCAAATATGATTGTTAAGTAGAATATCCTTGTTTTACTAGATTACTTGCAATTTTAGGATACATGTATAATAATCGGATTATCAATAATAATAGGGATTCGTTGGTTTTGTTATGATGTTAAAAAAACACGAACAGTTAAAAAAAAGAGCGCAACGGGCGTTAGAAGCCCACAGTGATTCTGTCGTTAATGCCAAAAGCACCATCAAGAAAGGATATTACAAACGTTTTAAGCGAACAGCACTATATAACTTACCTCATTTAACTGAAGCTATTGTTAAGCAGACGGTTACTCAAATGGAAGCCGACGGTTATAGTTTTGAACGTGTTGGGGTTAAAACTTACAGTCTCACGGTAGAAGATATTCGAGAAATTTACCGTTGGCGTGATGTACAAACGCTTAGAGAAAAACACCCTAACGCAACAACAATCCTAATTGGCAACTTAAAAGGTGGAGTAAGTAAAACAGTCACTACCGTTAATGTTGCTCATTGTCTACGCACTCTCCCTTCCCTGCTTCATCTTGATATTAGGGTATTGGTAATTGATTTAGATACCCAGGCATCAGGTTCATTGTTTTTAGATCATACCAGCTCTATTAAGCGCAACGACTTCACTGCTGCACAAGCGATGCTTACGGATCTAACGAGAGAAGAACTACTTAATGAATATGTCATTCCATCTTCAATTGATGGTGTAGATCTGATACCAGCCTCTATTGATGATGCGTTTATTGCCTCAGAATGGGAAAAACTATGTAAAGAACATCAACCGGGCAAGAACCTTAACGATATTTTAAAAGAAAATATCATTAATAAGCTCTCTGGTGACTATGATTTTATCTTTATTGATTCTGGTCCACACTTAGATTATTTCTTAAAAAACAGTTTAAGTGCCGCAGATATATTGTTTACACCAGTTCCACCAGCAACGGTAGATTTTAGCTCCACAATGAAATATCTCACTCGATTACCATCAATGTTAAGTGAGATTGCTGAATCAGGAAGTAACATAGGCGACTTACCGCATGTTGGCTTCATGACAAAAATGCAAAAGGGTAAAGCGGATCATGCTACAGCTCATAACTTAACAAAAGGCGTATTTGGGGGGGATATGTTAGATGTAACTATTCCAAAACTTGATGGGTTTGAGCGTACAGGTGAAACATTTGATACGGTTATCTCTGCTGATCCTAAACTATACGGTGGAGGTGCAGATGCGTTAAATAATGCTAAATCGAGTATTGAAGAGTTTACACGAGCAATGTATGAACGCATTGAGTTTATTCGATTGGAGAGTGAGTTATGAGTCGAGTACGTAAATCAAGGCGACCTGTGATTGGTCGTTCGTCAGTGGAAGTTGATGATTTAGATCAAAATACATTATCACAAAGCATTATATTAGTAGCCTCAAATGGTATTAATGTAGAGTTTAAAGAAGAATTAATTCCACACGATAAGCTCACACACCTTTGTATTGTTGACGAAACGGAAAATGGGCGCTATCAAGCGGATATTACGCCAGCGTCGATTAAAAGTATTGTTGAGACAATCAAGATCCAGCAGTTCTACCCCTGCTACGCCAAACGTGTCGACGGTAAAATATATTTACTTGATGGCTCACTAAGGTTGGCAGCTGCTATTGAAGCATGTGTCGGCCTTCGGGTATTAATTACTGATTATGATTTGTCTGTGGTTGAGGGGAAACGCTTTGCTACACAAATGCAGTCAGCAACACCGCACTCACACCGCGATTTTGGAATGCCATTACTTAAAATGCAAAATGATGGCATGAGTATTCGTGATATCGCCTCAAAAACAGGTATCAATAAGAACATAGTAGAACGCACTATCATTTCTGCCAGCGTTCCAGATCAACTAGTCAGGTTATTCCCAAAGGTTTATCTGCTATCACATCCAAATTTTAAATTGTTAAGTCAGGTATCAAAGAAACTGTCAAAACAATCAGTTCTTACAGTTGATGATTTCATAAACTCAGTCAACGAACAACTTGGCCACAGTGATTTAATTGATGATAACGAGTTGGACAAAGATACTGTGTTAGCAGCAATAAAGTCTGTTCTCGATACAATAACACCAGTAGTTGAACCCGAAGAACCGTTCTTTGAGCAAGGTGATATTAAAGTAGATAAGAAAGTAGGAAAAAATAGTGTTTCATATAAATTGAATAATTTACCTCAAGAAATACAATCTGAAATTGATGCCTTTATTGCTCAAAAGTTAAAGCAGTTATAACAAAAAAAAATGACTGTCTCAGGGGTGAGACAGTATAAATATCGACGCAATATTGACTGTCTCAGGGGGGAGACAGTATAAATCTCGACGCAATATGACTGTCTCAGGGGTGAGACAAGGTTAGTTCCCTATACTTTAACTGGTAAGAAAAAAGAATCCATTTATTTGACTGCCTTCATCAGAAAATATTAATGCAATGTTTGTTTTCAGCACTACTAGATATCTTGTTACTTCCAACGGTAATAACTTTATATATTGACGAAATTGAATTTTAGATAGAATGACAACCATGATGTTTTTCTTTCCATTAAAATTTACCGCCCTACCCCGATGAATCTAAATTTCTGAGCAGAAAATAATGCTTGGTGTATTTACCTCAATATTTAAGTTTGTATCAATCCTAGAATCAATATCAATTTCATAGGCTTTAGTTTGGCCTCATACCTCCATGCAGTTCGTATCGTTTTATCATCGACCTGGTTGTTTATATTGATAGATACCGCACTAGATTTTTCTTATATACCGGTGTAGTTATCAATTACTAACGTCATTTTCTTGAGCATGTAAATATTTACTAGTGAATAAATGCATACTTCTAATGAAGAATAATATTTTACTATTTGAGCGTCAATATACTCACTAACAAGAACAGACTGTTTGCTGGTGGACTGCCCACAAGCAGAACAACAAGGTAGTTGACGCCTGACAAACAACATTAGGATTAATGTAACAATGAGCTTATTCATCATGTGAAAAGATAAAAGTATAGACTGTCTCAGGGGTGAGACAAGGTAACTGCCCTACTCAATATTAGCTATCACAAACCATGATTATATTTACACCGCCTGTTTCATTCTAAATCTGGTGAGATGTTTTCGATGATAATGACGAAGTGAATGTTCGTGTTGTCTTGCATTACTAAAGGCCGCAGATAATAGTTAAAATCAAAAGACAGGTAAGTTCTTCACTACGGCATATCGTGTTTTAAAGTTTATTTGTGCGTATATAGTGTATTTCAATGTAAAAATAAATTTGAAAATGATGAAGGAGAGTAACTTAAAACGTCAATTTCGTAAGCAGTGGTTTAGGGTGGCTTTGCTTATAATCTACAAAGTCACTCGTGGGGGAGTAGGTTATGAAAGATGACCTTACAAATAAAATACTAGCAAGTTGTAGCGACAAGCGACAAATGCTTGAGGCAATCACAAGACAAACGTTTTACATTATTGTATTTGATTGCGTGGACTATAAGATAACATTTCAAGACAATGGGTTACCTTGTATCTATTCAAGTTTGGCTGAGGCATATACAACCAAATCTATATTAAATTCATTAATAGGCAATAAAAATTCTGGAGAGGTAGTAAAGTGTGCATGGAATGGTGGTTCTACCATGGATTTATTTGAATTAGGTTCCGAAAAGAAACACATATTTAGAGGGTACTTATACCAAATGAACTAGCACTTTGTTACGCGAACTCCCATTGTTAATGAAACTTACCGAAAAAAGCCATTAAATTACCGAAAACGGTATTTTAGCTAACCCTGTTGATATCACACCTCGTTTTATACTAAATATCGAAATTAAAGTGAGATATTAATATGAGCGATCAAAAAGCTGAATTAGAATTTATTGGTGAATATCTTGGTAAGGTATTAGCTGAACAAACAAGCGAGCGCAGATGGAGAAGGGGCATACAATTACTTCGCACATTAGCGTACACAATAATGGGTTCTTTTGTTGTTTTCCTAACAATTACCAAAGGGGAAATGCCATGGGACGACAATAAAATGAAAATGCCTCATATCGCCAATATACAAATCAATGGTGAAATAGCAGCAGGGATGTTGACTGAGTCAAGGTTAATCAATAAGGCCCTGACCAAAGCATTTGAGAACGAACACGTAAAACACGTCATGTTATCTATCAATTCCCCAGGCGGTAGCCCAGTTCAGGCAGGACGTATCAATGATAAAATCCGCGAATTAAAAGCACGTTTCCCCAATAAAAAAGTGACCGCCGTAATTGATGATTTGTGCGCTTCGGGTGGATATTACATTGCAATAGCAGCAGATAATATTTATGCAGATAAAGCGAGCTTGGTTGGTTCTATCGGGGTCATAAGTACGAGCTTTGGCTTTGATAAGTTAATGAGTTACGTTGGCGTTGAACGGCGATCATTTACAGCTGGTGAGCATAAAGGTTTTCTAGATCCTTACAGCCCCTTAGAACCTACAGTCCGAGTGTTTTGGGAGGGTGTTCTTGCGACTACTCACGAGCAATTTAAAACCGTAGTCAAAGAGGGCAGGAAAGATAAGCTAGATACAAACGCTGATTTATTCTCGGGGTTAATCTGGAACGGTGAGCAAGCTATTAAGTTAGGGCTAATCGATAAACTAGGTGGAGAGACCGCACTAAAGAAAGATATTGGAATAGATAATGTAATAGATTACTCACCAAAAGCCAATCTATCTCATATCCTGGCATCAAAAACCAAATCAGAAATAATGGCAATATTTAGCGACTTATCAAAAGTGAAACTGCAGTAATCAGAGGTGCTTATGCGTAATTTTATAGTTAATGTAATCGGGTTAATCATTTTGGCGGGGCTTGCATTTGGGGGATACCAACTCTATAAATCTCAGCAAGAATTAACCGAAAGGATAGCAATGATTGAGTCGAGTGAACGTATGGAGATTAAGGACGTTACACAGTTTAATTCGTTAGTAAAAGAAGCGGTGGAACATTTAGTCGATGAAAAAAACAAGCAACTTGTAAAAAATAAATTCGCAAAGCAAGCTCTAGCATCGTTGGATTCAGGGGAACAGCATATTTATGGTAGTGCGGATGCAAGAATTACCGTAATTGAATTTTCAGACTTAGAATGTCCATACTGTAAGGGGTTTCATAACACTCTCAGGACGGTAGTTGCTAAATCTAAAAAGAATATAAATTGGCAATGGATGAATTATCCGCTAAAATTTCATAACCCTAGCGCGCTTCAACAAGCGATTATTGGCGAGTGCGTAGCTGAATATAAAGATAATAAAACGTTTTGGGTCTACCTTGATGAAATATTTGCTAAGTCTCGTGGTAACGGAAAAGGGGTCGTTAATTTACGGGAATTGACAATTAATGTAACCGGCATGACAAATATAGAATACGAGTCGTGTTTGGACAATGTAGAGATGGCTCAACGTGTTCAAGTTCAAATGGAAGTAGCTAAACAGTATGGAATTACAAGTACACCGAGCAGTATTATTATGGATAACAAAACAAAAAAGGTTTCTGTGGTATCAGGAGCTTTAGGCGTAGAAGCGTTGTATTCAGCAATTGGGAAATTAATGAAAGAGTAATGTAATTTCCGATAAAAAAGGGTGGAGGCGATATGCAAAAACTAATTACCACAGTAGAAACGTCGCTTGTAGTGCCTAAAGAACAGGTAAGAAAAGATTTTTCAAATATTGAGGGGTTAGCTCAAAGCATTGTTGTATCGGGCCAGATATCCCCCATTATAGTGTCACCAGCAGATGAAAATGGACTTTATGAAATTCAAAAGGGAGAGAGGCGTTGGAGAGCTTGTAAGTCGATAGGTAGAACTATCGACATTATCATTAACTTAAGTAGCCAAACGCATGTAGAGTCTCTTGTAGGAGAACTAGTGGAAAACATACAGCGTGAAAGCCTATCTATGATAGAGATATCAAATGCGATAAAGGAATTATCAGATAAGGGATTAAAGGGAGAAGAAATAGCTCAAATGCTTGGCAAAAGTAAATCATACGTATCAAATCACCTATCACTGATTCATTTACCTAAACTTGTATTGGAGTTAGTTGAGTGTGGTGTAACTAAAGATGTAGAACTACTAAATAACCTCAGAAAACTCCATTCAATAAATGCCCGTCAAGCTGAGGATATATGTCTTTATGCACTCAAGAACGGTATTACTCGTAAAATTTCGCAAGATCTCTTAAAAGCTACAAAGGCGGTTACCGTAGGGGTGGTTATAAACGATAAACAAAGTCCTGTGAAGTCCACCAGCGAGAAACTAGAGGAAGAGGTACCTCATGACCTACCTATTCATATAAAACGACCAGAAGTGCTTGTTGTGGATATCGAGTCGGATAGAATAGGTGTTTTAGTGACCAATGAATGTCCATTTAGTGAAGGTTTTGCATTTGTGGTTTTTTTTGGTGCTTCCCACCGAACAGAAGTGCTAAAGGAAAATTTGGTGGTTCAGGGTATACGGGAAAAAATAGTATGAGTGGTAATGAAACGATCAGAAAATTCAAAATTATTAGTGCTATTGCCAATTCTAAGAAACCTAGCTTACAAGATATAAGTGAGCTATCTAAAGTGCCAACATCAACCTTGAAACGGCAAATTTCATCAATCCAAGAGCTTTATGGGATGGAGATTCGTTTTGTTAGAGAAGCGAATGGGCAGAGAGGGCAGAGGGGTTTTTATTATATTGCTGACTGGGGGATATTTGATGTTGAAGCTTATATATTAAAGTACGGATTAATTATCTAACTATTGCTATCAATCTTTCGTGTAGTTTTGCACGAAGGGTACGATTTGCACCCCCAAAAATACCTATCCTGTATATTAGTCGCCTTACTATTTGTTCTTAATATCATAACGCCGCCGCATCCGGGACATTTAGGGGGTGATATGGGTTGTGACAGGAGATTAATAAATAACTTTGCACAACGGTTGTTGGTACATTTCCACGCTGCCAATTGATGGTTTTGAAGTAGATAACCACATGCGCTGCAATGGTGAAAAATGTTTGCGAAACGAAGTTGGCCTAACGAAGATAAGGTGTTAATGCTTGGATCATCTTTGATCGCATGACTTAACCACTCACTGACTTTTTCTACATGCTTAGAGCACGATATTTCATTCTTGTATAATTGCTCAAGCGATTTATCCCACTGCTTAGGAAATACCTCAATAGGTAACATCGACAATAATAATTTGGTCCTCAATGTTCTATCTAATGTTTGGCCTTGCACTGTGATGTACCGTTTATTAATCGCAAAAGCCAGTAGTTGCATAACATCCGTTTTATCTTCAAGAGGGTTTTGACGAGATTTAAACGCGTTACTTAATGACGAGACAGTATATCTTGCCGGAGCCCTATATTTTTTTTGCTGTGTTTTCACCTCAGTGATAGATACTGGGGTAGAGGCATGGCAATCAATAATGGTATTTTTAATAGTGTATAGCGAGGGGTAAGCGCTAAAAGCAGATCGCCAACCGACAGATAACACTTTTATTGCCTTCACTTCATAATGATTTATGCCATTGGTAAAGCGTACATTATGACGTTCAAATTTATAGTGGGTTAAGAATTGAGCTAGATAATGGTCGCGTATCAACTTGTAGATTTTTAGTTCATTATCAGATAGCAATGAGTAGTCAGTCAGCTGGTGGCTAGGAATGATCGCATATTCGCTATCAACTTTTTTAACGCTACGAGGTTTAGTTTCAAAATCCGTGAAAACTAATGCTTCCCCAGTTGTTTTGTCACAGAGAAACAGTTCATTGAGTCTTATTGATGCTTCTTTCCATTGGTTAATACTTATGTGGCGACTTGTTGTGTTTATTTCAGTAATTGCTTTGTACTTATAAAACAGCGCATTGGCAATTTTTCTAAAATCGACTTTGTTGATTGAAAAAATTGAGTTAGCCAACTTCTGCAACGCCTCATAGTTCAATGGTAATGGGGCCTTTTCCGCGTGTGAGGTTTTAGTTACTTCAGTAAAAACCATTGGATTATATTTAGACGAATTGCAGACGTTATTCACATAATCTAGGCTGTCAAAGCATGTGCTACCTGTTTGGGGATCTATCAGGATTGCATTATGATGTGACTTACCTATGTTGATTTTAGCAATCACTTCCCAGTAGGTGCGAGGAATAAACTGGTCAATGTTATCGCCACGTATATTGATTAATTCGAGCATCTTGACCAGATGGGTTGTAACATGAATGTCATCATAAAAACCCACATCTTTTCCCCATACTGTGTATAAAGCCGATAGATTGACTTTGATTAACCATCGGCTTTTCAGTACGGCCAGGTGTTTTTTATACATCAAGTCGCTATCTTCGATTGGCATCAATGTATGAGCGCTGTTCTTGATTGAGGCTTGAGTGGTGTAATCAATTTTAAGGCGGAAAATATTATCATGATACTTGCACCTATCGAGCAATGGGCGCACCTTAAATTCACCTGTACCGTCATACGACGTTGCGATGTAAATGGTTGAGGCTTTACTAATAAGCTTCTTGAAGGCAAAAAATAGAGAGGTAAACTGCGGAACAGTTTTAAATTGCCAGAAAGTAGGAACTATCGGGATATGTTCTACAGATAGATTATCCCAGTTGACGTTATAGTCTTTAGGCTCGTATAACGTCATTACAGGGTTTGAAAGCCATGCTATGTAGGTGGTTAGGGTGCTATTTGTATAATAAAAAGCTTCCAGCGTGTCTAATTCTAACCTGTGAGCAAGTAGCTTAGCGGCAGGTTGAGTATCGACAATGTAGAGTTCCACTACTGACAACCATCAATAATATCGCTTGGGTTCACGCCAAGTTCTAATTGTTTTTTAACAAATTTTCTATCCGATTTGGTTGTGTCATTACTAGAACAATAACGTTCCCATCGTTGAAGTTCGTACTGAGAAAGCGAAACAGAACCATCTGCTAAATTCGAAAATATATGCTCATTTGATTTATTCAATGCAGTAGTAGATTTTCCAACAGAAATAGACTTAGCTAACTCAGGCATACTTTGAACAACAGCCTCATTAGAGTTAGTTGTATTCATTTCCTTAAAGGACTGGAGTGATGATTTTAAGACATCCGTTACTGTTTCAGTGCGATGTATTGCTTCTAAAATATGAACATAGCCAGTTTGACGATAAGCCATCCCACCAAATCCAAACGACTCATTAGTTAGTGAACGTTCTCTAGATATGCGTTGTGTTCTTAATATGCCAAGTTTATTGTTGCTAGTGCGTCGCTGCCAAATTTCTTCAAGAACTAAGTATCGCGCTATTTTATCATCGAGCTTGTAGTCTTTATGTTGCATGTAGATGTCTTCAATACTACCTACAGAACCAGAACCAGAACCAGAACCAGAACCATCCATTGCTGCACTATGAAATAAAGGTAAATTGTCTTTTACCCACTGATTAGAAGGTTGAGTTGGGATGCCATATATCGCATTTAAAGTTTGTAGAGGGTAAGTGAGTTTTTTAGTGATCTCAGGTTGCGATGAAGAACAACCTCCCATCATTAGAAATGTAAGCAACGATAACATCATTGCCAAAGTCCAATATAAACGCCCAATAATGAAATTACGCATAGCAAGTACCACCTAAATAATTGAAGTTATCTCAATGTTACCGCTGAAACTATTTTAGATTGATCTGCTAATTCAACACAAAATGTCAGTTAAACGCTCATAGTATATTTATTATTTTTGATTTAATGGGATAAGAAATTTCTACAGGCGGAAATATGAAGTTAATTAATTCTATTCTTGCTTTCTTCTCTACAAATCAAATCGAAGAAGAGGCTAGTCACCCACCAAAGGTGGACTTACAAAGTGTACCTAGATACCCACCGTTTGCTGAGGGATTACCATCTGTATCTATAGAAGATCTTGTTGCGTCCCAGGACAAGCTATTAAAAAAGATTTTTGTCACAGTTGGCTTTAATAAAGTTGAATTTGATTCAATGGTATTGCCTGTAATTGAGAACTATGCTCGATATGTCCATCTATTGCCAGCATCAGACTCGCATCATCATTCAGGAGTAGGGGGGTTATTTCGTCACGGCCTAGAAGTTGGATATTGGGCAGCTAAGACTTCAGAAGCCATAATATTTACCAAAGATGACACCCCCGAAAATAAACGAAAAAACGAACCTAAATGGCGTCTAGCGTGTTTTATCGCAGGACTACTACATGATGTAGGAAAGCCTTTATCCGATGTATCTATTGTTGATGATACCGGTCATAAAGACTGGAACCCTTATGGTGAAAGCCTATTTGATTGGACAAGAACAAATAATATCCCCCGATACTTCATACGCTGGAATTGCCAAAAGCATAAGAACCACGACAAATATTCACTCTTAATCGTTAACAAGCTCATGACAGAAAGTTCATTGTCGTTTTTAACCGAAACGGGAAAAGAGATTTTAGAGAGCATGCTGCAATCAATATCAGGGGTCAAAATAGACGAATCCATTAGCAAAATAGTAAGCAATGCTGATAAGGAAAGTGTAACAAGGGATTTAAAACGAAACCGCATTGATATGGATGAATATTCTCAGGGCGTTCCAGTTGAGAGATATGTGCTTGACGCTATCAGTCGATTAATACGAGAAAAGGAATGGACTGTTAATCAGTTTGGTTCAAAAGTTTGGGTTCTTGATTGTGGTGTGTTCTTGGTTTGGAAGCTTTGCACCAAAGAAATATGCCAGTTATTAAAAAAAGATAATGTGCCGGGTATTCCTCAAGAGTCTGATGTATTGGCTGATATATTGTTAGAGCGTGATTTTGCAGTGTGCAATGCCGTATCGGACAAAATTTATCGATACTGGAATGTCATCCCTAAGCCAGAGCAAACAGATAAGGAAAAATTTAACTATATTCCAACGCTAATGTTGCGAATTGATAAGCCAGAAACAATATTTAGAGGGAAATCACCGACACCTATCTGCGGTGAGATTATCAATGAGAACGAAGAAACCTCACAGCCAATCGAAGCGCAACCAGTAGAAAGTGATATAGACTTTATTGACCAGCAGAAAGCGTTTGACGATAAATTAGACGCGATGCAAGCGCACCTTCCACCAATAGAATACGAATCAAATCTGCAATACGATGCACAAAATATAGCAACGGGCGCAGGTATACCGCAAACGATAGAGCAATGCGACGACAAACACGAATCAAATCATGACGAGGTTAACTTCATGAATAAAGAGGTTGAGCGCTTATTAGTTGAAATTTTTGCTTCTACAAATGCACAACACATCATTCATAAAGATAATCAAATATATTGTGCCTACCCCGACGGTCTTAGTGCTTTTGGCGAGCCTGTTAATGTAGTGGAGAAATTATTTGAAGTCGACTTGATCACCAGTAACCCAATGTATCCAACGAAGCGATTACATAACGTCGATGGAAACAACGTGATTGCATTTAGTAGCGATCTTTGTGAGTTTATAGCCAATGGTGAAAGTAAATCAGCCGCTAACGAGACCCCTATGCCCCAAACAGCTGTGCCACCAGCTAACGAGACTTCTATACCTCAAACAGCTATACCGCCAACCAATTCAGGTAATTCAGAGTTTGACCCTCAAAATGTTTCACCTAGTCAAGTGAACAAAGAAGAAGATAGTAAAAACACTAAGAGCGAAAGTGACATCTTAAATGATTGCGTTACGCGATTAATCGAAATGATGAAAAACCAACAAGGTAGTTGGGTTAACGGGATTATGAAAAAACATGAGGGACGAATTATGGTTAATGTGTCGTGCTTAAACCGTATATCAAGCGACGTTAACGGTCTATCTCAAGTAAAGCTCTTAGGAGCTTGTCAGCGAAACCCGCAAATAGAAGTCACCCGCGACTTTCTTATAACCGGAGCCGATAATGAAACATAACTTAGACATAAGAAAGTATGAAATGCCATGGAGAACGAACTACGAGTTACGTTCAGTTATAGGCTGGTCATTATGTTTGGTCCTATCAATTGCATTGATAAACACAACAATAGATGTGCCTCCTGAACCGTTTAAATGGATGTTTTTTATTTCTCTTGCGATGGTGATTAAGCGTACGCCGGCAGCGTATAGATTATCCTACATTCAAAAATGCCTAAGAGGAAAAAAACTGGAGTTTATTACTATCCCAAAGCTAAATAAAAAAGTGGATAAAAACCAAGAAAACTTGTGGGTAGGTGCAGGTTTTACGTGGGAAAGCTCACATGCACAATTAGCATTTGAGTTATTTCGTCTTGATCATCACTCGTTAACCAATAAAGAGTCATTTTTAAAATATGTTATTAGAAAATCCAAAGGCAAAGAGAAAGCCAATGAGATGGGTGTGCGTTGGATTCATGGGCTGGGCGTATACGAAGAACCCTTAAACATTCCATTGGAGCATTTAGAAGGTCACTCACTTATTGGAGGTACCACAGGTTCGGGCAAAAGTCGCATGTTTGACTTGTTTATCGCTCAAGCAATCATAAGAAATGAGGCAGTAATTATCATTGACCCTAAAGGTGATAAAGGTTTGAAAAATAATGCAAAAGCTGTTTGTGAAAGTCTGGGGGAACCTGAACGATTTGTCTATTTTCATCCAGGATTTCCAGAAGAGAGCATTAGAATTGATCCGTTACGAAACTTTAGCCGTGCGACAGAATTAGCAAGTCGGATAGCAGAGTTGATTCCTTCAGAGGCGGGAGCTGATCCGTTCAAATCATTTGGTTGGCAAGCACTTAACAATATCGTGCAAGGGTTAATCATAACCTATGAGCGTCCATCAATAGTAAACCTCAAACGATTTTTGGAGGGGGGAGCAGCAAACCTTGTTTATAAAGCAGTTGAGGCGTATGGCGAATCCAAACTAGAGAACTATGATGATGCCATATCAGAGTATAAAGGAAAAATGGGCGGGACAAACATCAAAAAGAAAGCGTCTATGATGATGACATTCTATGAAAATGCAATTGCACCAGTGCATCCAAGTTCTGACTTAGAAGGGCTACTATCGATGTTCAAGCATGACAGTGCACATTTTGGAAAAATGGTGGCATCGCTATTGCCTATTATGAATATGCTGACATCGGGGGAATTAGCAGAATTGCTCTCACCAGATCGCACTAATTTAGATGATGAACGCTCAATCTATGACACAGCTAAAATCATTAATAATGGCATGGTAGCCTACATCGGCCTAGATAATCTTACAGATTCAATGGTTGGTAGTGCAATTGGTAGCTTATGGTTATCAGATCTAACGTCTGTGGCAGGTGATAGGTATAACTATGGTGTTGATAATCGACCAGTCAATGTATTTATAGATGAAGCGGCAGAAGTTATGAATGAGAGTTTTATTCAGTTGCTCAACAAAGGTCGTGGTGCGAATTTGCGCTTATACATTGCAACGCAGACATACGCCGACTTTACCGCCAAGTTGGGTAGCAAAGATCAGGCAATAAAAGTTATTGGTAACATCAACAATACCTTTATGCTCAGGACAATTGATACCGATACGCAGACCGCGTTCACAGATTCAATCCCCAAAACCCGTATTAAATTCTTAGAACTCATGCAAGGGCAAAACGCCGATACGAATGATTTTTTAACTCATGGTGGTAGTGCAGGAGAAAAATTAAAAGACGAAGAAACTGACTTGTGTGTACCAGGGATGCTCGGCATGTTGCCTAATCTTGAATACATAGCAAAAGTCTCTGGAGGGCAAATTATAAAGGGTCGCTTACCTATTTTAACCTTGGATGATAAATAAAGTGATGCGTATAAATGAGGTCGAAATTCTCACAAATAAGAGGGGAAATGACTATGTGCGTGTATTTAAAACATCGAATAAAAATAATGAACAAACCCTAAAGTTGTTGTTATTTGATTGGTCACAAGTTGAGTTCATGGTTGATAGATTGTTTGAAATAACGCAGTACATGGAATGTCCGTATGAGGCATTCGAGACTATTTTAAACAATGCCCTGAATCATTATTTGGTGGGTTTAGAGATTAAGTATTCAAACTGTTCCGGAGACACGCTTAGACTGGCCATGTTTGTTTGTTCAATGCTCAACCAAGTTATTGATACGTATTTGTTTGAGATTGAAAGTGATGCGCGAAATCATCGCCAGCAATTATTGGATTTTTTTATTAACGAAAAGCTACAAAGAGTATTACAACGAGGTGATCATGAAAACTCCATTTTGGATAATAGTATTTATCTTTCTTCTTGAGTTGGTGGTAATTCTAATTTTAGCGCCTGGGGATTGGCCTAGGCAAACTATCGACAGAGAGAATGAATTAAATAAAGCCTACTTGTCACAAGAGGCTTACACCATGGTCAAAGAGAAAAGCGACAAGTGGCATAAAGCCACAATGATAGATTCTGGTTTTAATAAGTCTGTGCATTTTATATTGATCCCCACAGAAGAACAAACTGAACATTCAACCGGCATGGAAGAGTTAGGTGAGGACTGGTTTATATGGGTTGATAGCCGATTAAACTTACTTTCAGATGTTGTTCACCAGTTCTATACTCGGATTGCCCTAACACTTGTATGGCTGCCGTTTATGGCAGTCATTCTTATACCGTCACTTCATGACGGTTATTGTGAATGGCAAATCAGAAGAGCAAGTTTTGGTTACGTCAGTCCATTTGTTTATCGTTATGCAATTAAGACGTGTGGTTTCTTAATAGCACTATTGCTCATGCTTTTTTTCGCCCCATTTGTACTCTCCCCACTCTTAATTCCATCAATGCTAATGGTCATCACTTGTTTAATTGGACTTGCGTTTAGTAATTTGCAAAAACGCGTTTAACTACCCAAAAGTCTATTTTTTGTGATTTTAACCATTAAATAGACTTTTTAGGTTGTGCTGACATGGGCACGTTATTAATTGGGTATGCAAAAATGTGTATTACATTGCAACTAGGTAAGAGGTGAATTATGAAACCAGTGAGAATTCCACGTCGTATTGATGAACCACCGCACCTTTTGCTATGGAGCGCAGATGAACTACTTCCCATTTTAGTAGCGCTAGTGTTTGGGGTTGTTATTGGAAAGGCGTTTCTATTTTGCTTTATTGGATTTTTAATTAAAGGGCAATACCAAAAGTACCGCGACAATCATCCTGACGGCTTTATGCTTCACATCTTATATGGCAAAGGCTTCTTACCGTTCAAGTCAAATACGTTCGTTAACGTGTTTATTAAGAGGTTTTTCCCATGAAATTTAAAGACTATATAAAGTCCCGTGATGGGTATTTGTCCGAAAACAAAATAGGGCGAATGGTGGTTGGAGTGCTGGCGTTGTTGGTCTTGCTGCAAACAGGCATGTTAATGAACAAAACTTCAATTGTTGTAATTCAACCATGGACGTTAACGCAGGAAGGATGGGTTGCTAAGGAAGACGCATCTGTTGGTTACAAAGAGGCTTGGGGTTGGGCTTTGGCTATGTTTTTAGGTAACACAACACCTGGCAATATTGAATTCATTAAAGAACGAATCAAACCTATGCTCAGTCCAGCTATATATCAAGAAGTTGTTGATGAAATGGAGAAGCAGGCTCTTGAGATAAAAGAAGAACGCATTACCATCCGGTTTGAACCAAGAGAAGTTATCTATGAGAGGGAAAGCGGCAAAGTTTTTGTTTATGGTTATTCTCACGTAAAGACAGCTTCATTTAATGCCAAGGGGACAACAATGCCAAGGACCTACGAGTTTGACTTACAAATTTCTAATTATCTACCCATATTAGAGTATATGAATTTTTATGATGGCCACCCTAAAACAATCAAAAAGATCGAGTTGTTAGAGAGTAAAGAGAAGCGGAGAAAAGAAAATGAAAGCAAGTAAATTTATAGTCTCATTTGTTATCGCAACCATTTCCCCGTGGGCTCTAGCAAACAACGGGGAGGTTGAAGGTAAATCATCGGCAAAAGCGGTTATACCCGTTGCCCCTATTTCGGTGCTTAAAAAACAGCAAAAACCAAAAGCGCGAGTTCAAACAATGAATTCTCGTGATCAAATACGGATTAACAGTGCTTCCGTCATTGTAATGAAAGAGGGTCACAATCAAATTGTCCCAATTGCTGTAGATCATCTCAATCGTATTGTTACGCCATTCGTAGCGCCTAGCATTATGTCAACGTCATTATCTGGTGGTGAGGGAGATGGTTGTGGGGAAATTTGCATAAAAGATAACGTTATATATGTAGCAACAGATAAAACATTCCCAGTGACTATGTTTATTACAGATGGTCAAAACGAATCGAACGCGTTGAGTTTAACGATGGTTCCTAAAGAGATCCCTCCCCGAGAAATTACGCTTAAATTAGCTGGAGAATCGGCTTCAAAGGATTTTGGATATATGAAGAATGAGCAAGCTAAAAACTGGGAGCAAAGTCAACCATATATCAAAACCATTAGGGATAGTTTTCGGGCTATAGCGCTTAATGAAGTGCCATCAGGTTATGTTATCAAACCAATTGTCAGTAAATCTAAATTACCCGATTGTAAGCAATTGGGGATATCAACAAATTTCGTTGGTGGACAAGTGTTGCTAGGTCACAACATAAACATCTATGTCGGTGTTGCTAGTAACGTGACCGATAAAATCATCGAATTTAAAGAGCAAAACTGTGGAAACTGGAATGTAGCTGCGGTAACTACATGGCCTCACAAAATGCTTGAGCCTAACCAAAAAACAGAAGTTTATGTCGCTGTAAAAAGTAATAAACGTGTAACTAACGCCAAACAACGCCGTTCATTGGTTAACTAGGAGTGTGTTATGAATTTTCCAAACTGGACAACCCTGAATCCAAAAGTAAAGCAGGGCATTATGATAGGTGGTGGCGTTATTGGAATGATTGCGCTTGTATCCATCATTTCTTCACCTCCAGAAAAAACAGAGCGTAATACTCAAAAGGATGTAATCAAGAATATCCTCACCGATGGTAGTGCACGCGAGACATCAATGGATGCGCTTGTTAGTAATGTTAAATCCTCTCTTAAAACAAACCAAATACAGGCAAGGGATATTGCACAGCTGAAAAAAGAAGTGCGCTTTGCTCGTGAAGTGACAGGGACAACGCAAAATTTTACCAAGACATTAGATGCTTTACGCGCCGATTTGCGTAAGCAAGATGAAGTGAACAAAGAGCTTCGTAAAATGCTAGAAAACCAAGGGGTAAAACTGAGCACTAGATTAAATGATCTTACGTCTACAACGACGTCGCAATATAAAGAACTAGAGAATCGAGAGATTAAAAAAGCTAAGGCGTTGAATACATCTGATAACAATTCGGACTTGAAAATTATCAGTAAGCACGATAATGAAAATCCGTTCAAAAAGAAAAACCTCGTGGTATATGAACCCACAAAGCGTGAAACAGACAAAGCTAGCCCAAAACCAAAATCCAGAAAGAAAAACAAAGTGAGAGGCGTTCAAATAGTCAATATCAAGAGTCAACCTGATGTAGCCATTATAGAGAAGCAACCTGATGAACCTGTTTTTTTACCAATGGGAACGATTATGACTGGACGATTATTAAACGGAATGGATGCGCCAACTGGTGCTGGTGCACGTAAGGACCCATTTCCATCAACAATTCGTATAGATCATGAGGCTATATTACCAAATCGATATACAGCTGACATTCGTGAATGCTTTCTGCAGTTAGGTGGTTATGGTGATATGAGTTCAGAACGAGCTTATCTACGTAGCGAAGCTATTTCATGTGTGCGTGACGATGGAAAGGTCATTGAGACGCGTATTGACGGTTATGCCGTAGGAGAGGACGGTAAGGTAGGGGTTCGAGGTCGATTAGTATCAAAGCAAGGTACATTAATCGCAAGATCCTTAGTTGCTGGTTTCTTTTCAGGATTTGCAGAGGCTATGGATAAAGCCAAAATTCCAGCGCTTAGTACCAACGGTTCAAGCGGGTACGAAAACGTTCTGAATACAAACACACTGCAAAGTGGCGTTTCATCAGGTGCTTCAAGTGCTATGGAGCGAATTTCAGACTTTTACTTAGAAATGGCTGAGGGTATGTTTCCAGTCATTGAAATTGATGCAGACAGAAGCGTAGACATCATCTTAACTCGCGGCCAACACTTAGAAATTGTTAGTAAAGGGGTGAAATAATGAATTTAGTAACTAAAAAAAGCATTTTAGCACCCAGTGCGAAGTGGGTTAATCCACTAAAATTAACACTGTTGGCAACCGGCATTATTACAACATTGACAGGATGTGCATCAATTGGAAGTGACGACTTTGCATGTCCTGGAATACCAAGTGGTGTTAAGTGTATGTCAACAAGAGATGTCTATGAACAAGGCTCAAAACAATCGGTGTCATTACTGTCATCACAAACAAGTAACGCACATGTAAGTTCTGAGGGTACGAACAGAGTTTTGGAAAATTATGTAACAGCAAGACTTGAAGATAGACCTATACCGGTGAGAACTCCTGCATTAGTTATGCGAATTTGGATAGCTACTTGGCAAGATAATAATGGTGATTTGATTGCCCCAGGGTATCTCTACACAGAAGTTGAGTCTAGAAAATGGGTAACAGGAGGAGAAACTACTAACGTAAATCTCAATTTCAATCCTTTAAAAGTCAGTAATTAATTAATCAATAATTGGAGTTCTTATGAACATCTTAAACCTAAATAAAGACCAAACCAAGCAACTCGCTTTGTTACTCGCTTTTACCGCAGTAGTGATTTTATTCAGAGTTAACGCTGGTACAGGTGGTACGGAATTCGATGATGTTTGGGATAAGTTGACCGAATGGACACAAGGTACATTAGGTCGGATTGTTGCAGGAGCAATGATTTTCGTTGGTGTTGTCGGCGGGATTGTACGTCAAAGCTTGATGGCATTTGCTATCGGCATCGGCGGCGGTATCGGTCTATACAATACCCCAACTATCATTAACTCAATTATGACTACTACAGTAACAGAAGCGTTACCTGTAGCTGCTCAAATTAGTAATGGTCTCGGCGGGTAGCAATCCACTTACATTCCAGCTAATAGAACCATCTAGAAATAGATGGTTTTTTTTTCGAGTTTAATTGACGTTTTAGGGGGTATTACCCTGCCTTTTCTGAGTAGAGCAATTGATACCATATCAATACTTGGAAACCGTAAGGTGAAACAGAATGAAAAAATCAATGTTAATTCTCTCAACACTTATGTTAGCGCAGTTTGGTGTTAACGCTGAGATTTCGGAGAAACAACTAAAGGATGCGACCAAAGCCGTGTCTACTATGTTGACTCTACCGATAAGCGGGTTAAAGGCGGTAGAGACGAATGGGCAGATTGTATTTATTTCCAAAAGTGGTCGTTTTGTTTTTAGGGGGCAACTATATGATGTGTGGTATCGCAAGCCGGTAAATACAATGCGAGAAATTCGAGATACGGCTAAATATCTAAAGCTTGATCAAATGCCAATCGACATGGATAACCTCAATATTGCCCGTTTTGGCACTGGAAATCGCAAAGTGACTGTTTTTACCGATCCGTTATGTGGAAGTTGCGCCGAGGTTTACAAAGAGATCGAGAGTAACCCATCACTTAAATCAGATTACACATTCGATTTTATAGTCGTTCCAATGTTGGGTGACGAGTCTAATCGATTATCTAGGAGTTTGTCGTGTATTAATGATCCGCGAGAAGCCTATATCCGTTTAGTAGAACGTACCTTAGATGAAATAAAACCTGACTGTGATAGTAAGCAGCATGATTTAACACTGCTAACAGCTCAGGTTCTTGATGTAAAAGGAGCACCATATTTCATATTGGATAACGGTAGACATAAATTGGGAAAACCAACTGATTTAGGAAAATGGCTCAAGGAGAGTAAGTAATGAACTTAATAAAAATTAGAGAACGCATCAAAGATAAGATGATTCCTGACTACCTTAGAGCGCCAAAACTTGTACCTGTAATGGCATATTCAGAAGATGAAAACGTGTTTTTGATGGATGATAACACGATAGGTGTTGGGTTCCATTGCCAGCCATTATCTGGTGCTGATGAACGTATCCAGGAGCGAATGAATGGGCTAATTACCACTGAAGTTCCAGCCGATACGATGCTTCAATTTATTTTGTTTCGTTCGCCAGATATTAGCGATCAAATGATGTCAATGATTTCACAACGAGAGGGTTATAGGGATAAGTTGTTTCAAGAAATAATTAAGAGCAAAAAGGGATTTTTTGAACATTACACGTCTGAACCAATTAGAACCACATGCTTGAAAGGTGGTGAATATGAACTATCACAAGTTCAAGATTTAAAATCTATTGTCATTATAAAAATGCCTATTAAAAATGAGCTACCAAGTGAGAGTGAGTCTGAAAAGATAACCTTGCTAGCCACGACATTTAAGTCATCACTTGAGTCAATAGGATTACACCCAGTAAAAATGACTGCAGACTCATATATTCGACTTATGAGTTCCATGCTTAATTGGGACGAGAACGCGGCATGGAAAAATTCATCAATGAAATGGGAGAAAGATAAGCCAATATGCGAACAGGTTTTTGACTTTAATACTGCGATTGATGTTTCTTCAGAAGGAATACAACTAGGTAAGAAGCACGTAAAAGTGTTATCAGCGAAAAAGCTCCCTGAAAGTTTCTATTTTGGGGATGCTATCTCTTATGTAGGAGACCTATCGGCGGCTGGTGCAGCCATCAAGTCAAACTTTATGGTGGTAACGAATATCCTGTTGCCAAACCCCGAAAGCTTGAAAAGTAAGATTGAGACAAAGAGACAGTTCACTATTAAGCAAGCGCACGGGCCTTTATTGAAATTTGTCCCGATTTTAGCAGACAAAAAAAATGATTTCGACTTGATGTATGAGTCGCTTAAAGAAGGCGCTAAACCAGTTAAGTTAAGCTACAGCATAATACTGTTTAATAACTCAGCAGAAGAAGTCCTAGCTGACTCTTCACGATGCACGGCGATGTGGAGGGATCTTCATTTTCAGATGATGGAAGATAAATACGTTGCTTTGCCCATGTTCATCAACTGTTTGCCTCTATGTTGTGACAAAAAAGCAGTTACTGATCTATTTAGATACAAAACGGTAGCAACCAATCATGCGGCGGTGCTCGTGCCAGTATTTGGCGAATGGAAAGGCACAGGCACGTTTGATACCCCACTCATGTCTCGCAATGGTCAAGTGATGTCGCTATCTGTATTTGATTCCCACACCAATAAGAATTTTTTTATTGCCGCTGAATCGGGATCAGGAAAAAGCTTCTTAACAAATGAGCTAATTCAGTCTTATTTATCTGAGGGAGCGCAGGTTTGGGTGATTGACGCTGGTAAGTCATATAAAGGGCTATGTGAGATCTTGAATGGCGATTTTATGACCTTTGATTCAAACGCTAATATCTGTATCAATCCGTTTAGCATGATAGATGATTGGGAAGATGATGAAGATACGGTATTTGCAATCATAGTTGCAATGGCTTCTGAGAAAGGGAGCCTGAGTGAGATCCAAACATCGAGTTTAAAGCAAATAGTCAACGAAGCATGGATGGATAAGGGTAAAGAAGTAACCGTCGATGATTTATCTAAGATGTGCTTGTGTTCCTCTGATCAACGGGTGAAAGATTTAGGACAACAAATGTATTCGTTCACATCACAGGGTAGCTACGGTAAATATTTCATGGGCGCTAATAATATCGATTTTACTAACCGCTTCACTGTACTAGAGCTCGATGAACTGCAAGGTCGTAGACACTTGCGTCAGGTCGTATTACTTCAAATGATTTCCCAAATTCAACATGCCATGTTTTTAGGCGATAAAGGGCGTAAAAAAGTGGTGGTAATTGATGAAGCGTGGGATTTACTCAAAGATGGTGAGGTTGGGGCATTTATGGAGTCTCAGTATCGCAAGGCGCGTAAATACGGTGGAAGTATTGGGATCTGTACTCAGTCGATAAATGACCTGTATGCCAACCCAGTGGGTCAAGCTATTGCTGAAAACTCAGCTTCAATGTTTTTACTTGGTCAAAAAGCCGAAACGATTGATTCTGTCAAGCGCGATGGTCATTTGTGTATGCCGCCTTGGGCATTTAATCAGTTACACACAGTACATACAGTTATCGGTGCCTATTCAGAAATTTTCATCAAAAATCATGGGCAGATGGGTATTGGACGTCTCGTTGTTAATGAGTTTCAAAAGCTACTGTTTTCAACTTCCCCGGAAGATACCGCTGATATAGCAATGTATCAATCGCAAGGCCAAGGCATTGTAGAAGCAATTCATAACGTATTGAATGACCGCAATATCGCGTATTAAATTAACACAAAGGAAAAATCATGACGAATTCAAATAATATACGAATAGCTGGAATAGGAGCAGCATTACTCCTTTTAAATTTAATGTTCACGTATGTACTTTCTAATTCTCTCATTTCATCAAGCATGATGGAGGTGAGTGAGAAAATGGATAGATTTGCGCCAATTGTTATCGTGGATTTTGTCGCATTAGCTGAGACTTACCCCGTAGGTGCATCCCAAGATGAATTAAATACATTAATGTTAAAGACGAGTCAATCCGTGTCAAAACTCGCCAAAGAGGGATATGTCGTTATTGATCGCTCCAATATAGTTAGGGCTCCTGAAAAACTCAATTTCCCAACAGAGTTGCTAATCCAGTGAGCCTTATAAATAAGAAATACAGCTGGAAATATTTCGGCTTAAAAACAGCTGTAGTCGCTTCGGTGACTATTGTTGCTTTGACCCTTTTTAATTCTCGATATGAAATTGGTATTGATTTTCAGTCTGAGCGATGCCTACCAGATCATCAGGTATATATCATCGATTTAAAAGATAAAATGGTAGAAAAGGGTGGCATCTTTGCGTTTAAAGCAAAAGGTCTGCAACCGTTGTTTGACGATGGTGAAACAATGGTGAAGATTTTATCCGCAGTTCCAGGCGATAAGGTTGAGGTTAATGAGCAACGGGAAGTGCTTATTAATGGTGAAGTAGTTCGTAGTGGGTTGCACTTAGCTCAATTGTTAAAACAACCCTACAGTCATTTTATTGGCAAAGGTGAACTTAAAGAAAATCAATATTGGTTTTTAGGAAAAGGCTTATTCACTTTTGATTCTCGATATTGGGGGGCGGTTTCTAATGAACAGATTATTGGTCGGGTGTATCCTATTTTTTAGTGCAGTAAATATCTGGGCCACAGAGAAAAACACTAAAGATACAACAAAAAGTAAAAGCGAAAAGGTAACGGCAGTTAAAGTCGGTGACGCGGTGTATAACTATGATGAAATTTTAAAGAAAGCCAAAGAAACATTAGCGAATTCCAATTCGATTTCACTTCCTAAAAGCAATCACTCAGAGGCAACCAAAGACCTCATAAGCCAACATATTGAGAAAGTAATCTCGACCAACCCATTGCTTGCGAAAGCGAAAGTGGTCAAAGAAGAAATGATGGTAAAAGACCAATATGGAAGCTTTACTAAGTTTGTGTTTGCATCATTCTCATTAGGTAAAGAAGGTCTTTACGATTTATTGCAAGATGCTTCAAACAATCCAGGTACCCAAGTAGTCTTTCGTGGAATTAGAGAGGGGCAGGCATTCTCTAAAGGCATTTTTGAGATTCAAAATATAGCAAAGCAATTTGACCCCATTCCGCATGTTGTTATCAACCCCACTTTGTTTACAAAACACAATGTAACCTACGTTCCAACGGTAATACTTATTGATACCGATGCGCCCAGTGATTTCACTCAAGCGCTTGGTGCAAGAGAAGTATCTCGTGTAAGTGGTTTATCTAACTCTGACTGGCTGATCCGCGAACAAGGTAATGGCAGAGTGGGAAACTTCGGAATAAAAGGACCCATTGAAGAAATTAGTGAACGTTCGCTTATTGATGTGGCTAAAGAGCGATTTGCAGCAATTGATTGGGACGAGAAAAAAGCAAAAGCAGTTAAAAATTTCTGGAAAAAACAACCATTCACTGAAATGCCAGTAGTATCAAAGTCTGCAACTAAAAAGGTCGATCCCTCCATCTTTCTTACCGACAACATTATGGATGGACGTGGAAAGGTGCTGGTGGCCAAAGGAACGGTGATTAATCCACTTCATATAAAAGAGTTTAAAAAGGCAATGTTCATTTTCAACCCGCTTGATAAGAGGCAGGTAGATTCTATAAGGAATGAAATTGCTCAATTGCCATCGCCTCAGCGCAACAACTTACTATTTATTGCAACGCAATTTGATAGAAGCGATGGGTGGGATTCGTATACCAAGATAACAGATACATTTGATGCCCCAGTTTATCTATTAACAACTGAACTACGAGATCGATTTCAAATTACCAATGTACCCTCTTTAGTTACTGCTGATAGCGAAGTTTTTTACGTTAAGCATCTAAATTTACCTGATCTAACTGAGCCAACAGGGTTCACCACTGAGGGAGTTATAAAATGAATTTTAACGTACCAAACTTATTATTCTCTATTGCACTTGCAAGTTCGTTAGTGATGACAACCAACGAGGCTAAGGCGGAAGCAGGGTGCGTTGACTCAGGGGTTATTGGCGCAAAACTTATCACCGATATTTGTTGGGATTGTTTGTTTCCAATCGTTGTAGCGGGGGTGGAAATAAGCGATGGGGGCGTAAAACCCGCCGAAGCAGCCGCTGGTGGTGTATGTGCTTGTGCTGATGACTTGGGCGTACCAAGGCCCGGAGTGACAACTTCCTTTTGGGAGCCTAGTAGAATGATAGAGTTTCAGCGCATACCTGGGTGCTTGTCAGCGCTAAATGGAGCAATGGCTCCTGTAGACCGGTTGATGCAAGGAAAGCATAGGCAAGATGATATGGATGGATCTGATGTGTTTTTTTTACACTATCATTACTACGCATTTCCCCTGTTAACTATGCTTGAAATGTTTACAAAAATGGAGTGTAACAATGGTGGCTACATGGATTTTGACATTATGTTCATCTCAGAATTGGACGCTACATGGAACGATCCTGATTTAGCGTTTTTCGGAAGCCCCGAAGCGGCAGCAGTAATAACACCAGCAGCAAATCTTGCCTGTGTTACAGATGCAATCGCATCAAATATTGGAGAACCGATAGATTCAATGTTTTGGTGTGCTGGAAGTTGGGGAAATATGTACCCATTAGGTGGTTATGAGGGTGATTTAGAAAATGTAATCGCACAAAGCAGTTTAATGACAGCGCGTGTTCTTTCCAAGTTACATCGCCGTGGTCAAGCGATGATGACAATGGGAGAGGAAGCGATGTGCGGCGGGGTCATTGAGCCCATCTTGCCTAAAAGTATGTACAAGCTAACCCTTTTATATCCTATACCTGAAAAAGAAGAAGGGCACGTAATAGGCGAAAGCATCTTAAATTGGGGGAATGCCAAAACTATCCCTGCTATCGGTCAAGATCCAATTTATACCATTTGGCAGTGGAATGATTGCTGTAATTCCTCGGCAAATTAAGATTAGTAAAACGGGAGTGTTGTATGCGTAATTTAGAAATGTTTATGAAGATTATTGCTTGTTTGCTTGTTCTCCCGATCATGGTTATGCCGGTAAGTTCCTACGCTTATCCTGTTAGGGAGTTAACTGCAGAACAAAAGAAAGAAATTGTAAATAACGCTCAATACAGCACGACCGCAGATGCGTCCTTGTTAAATATGGATTCGATTTCAGTCAATTCGGGTGTATTGTCATTGCCAGGTCAAGACGGAACAACCATCACGATAAACTTGACTGAATTGTATAGCGATGCAGGCGCTTTACCAGCAAGTTATTCAGTCTCGGAACTACAAGATAGCTATACCGACATTAATGTCCTAGAGGGTAACGGTAGGGCGGCAAAACAGGTGATGTTTGCCGACGCAAATCAAGATGATCCATCTACAGTTACTGGTGCGGCATACAAAATATTATTGGACGCCACTAATGAGCCAGATATTGATATAACGGCAGATCCCATTTTTGAAAACTCATACAAGGTATTTGAGGAATTAAATGAGGCATACGATGCGGTAGGAGGCGGTGCGGCGGGTATGTTCGAGAGTTTCACTGACTGTACAAATGAATCCACTTTTACCCCCATAGATTTTGAGTCACATGTACCAGAGTACGAAGCATGTGATGATGTGTACAAACCGGAGGGAGGGTGCCGAATACTTCATGAAGTGACGGTGGACAACGAGCCAGCCGATATCGTTTTTTTGATTGATAATTCAAGATCAATGAGAGGCATTATTGATGATTTAATTAATAACATTGCTGGATTTGCGAATATAGCCAGTGGAGGTACGTTAGGCGAATTACGAATAGGCGGAGCGGTCATTCGCAAAAATAAATGGCAAGGCAACAATACTCCATTAACCAATCCAGCAGCATTCAAGACTTGGGTTCAAGGGATCAATATAGATAGAGGAAGTACACGGCCTATCAGAGCAACACAATGGGCTGCAGGCCATTTTGATTGGAGAGATGATGTAAAACGCATCATTGTGGTAATTGGCAATGATGAGAGTGATGGAGATCCATACTTAGCGCGAAACGCATTATCACGTCATGATGTTGATGCTTTCATTTACCATGATCACCATGAGGTTAAATCTATTGGCACAGTGCTAGATGAAACGTTTAACGGCACGAGCTTATTAGCCTTTGCTCAAACCTTTGTCATTTTAAATGATGTCTGGACACCTGAGTCTTGTATAAGAGAGGCGGAGCAAGCGACATTTGAGGAATTTTGTTCGGGAGACTATGAGGCTTTTCCTCAGTCGCTTACAACGACAGGTTGTTCAGAGTTTGCAGGGTTTAGGATATGTGAGGGAGATTACCTTTACAATCAGTTAGCTCCAGCCCCACTGCCGGAGGTTCTTAATAATGCAACGCATATTGATTTAGAAGAACTCGATTGTTCATTTAACCATGGTGAAGGAACTTGTTGGACAGATACGACCGGTGCACAACAATGCCTATCTTCCTATGAAGATGTTGATGGTTGTGAGCCTCTTATAGATGACCCAAGTTGTTCGTTCGTTTCTACTAGTTGTATCGAGGGTGCCACAGGAGTCAATGGTACGTGTTATGCCCAAGAGCAAATATGGGATTGTGGTTACCCAGTTACGGTAGAGAGCTTATCCAGTGAAACATCCATTGCATGTGGTGGTCCCATTAGCTGTATGGGAACTGATTGTTTAAATGTTGACCCCACAGATGGTAGCGACTTTGCTAGAGCAAATGCATTATTAAATGCAGCTCAATTTATGACGCAAGATATGAACTGTGATGGGAGTAGCGGGTGTACGGTGTTTGCTGGTGAGGACATGGAATGTAAAACCGCTGTGGGGGGAGCGCAAGATTGTTGCGAAAAACCCAGTGGCGTCAGCGTAGCTGATTATTTAACTTTGATAATGCAAGTGCCAAAAATTCATGCTGGGATCATGGCAATCGAAAACGGCAATACCGTAGTAAGCGCGTATCAATCAATGGCACAAGGAGTATCGAATACCGCAAATCCTTTCACTTCTTATATCGATTCAATAAGCAATACTGTTGATACGTTTGTAGATAATATCAGTGACAAGATTGTTGAAATGATAGATGCACTAAAACAAAAAATAGCCGAAATTACCGGTGAAACACTTGGAAGCGCATCGGCATCAACAGGAACCACTGCTACAGCAGCAGGAACAACCGCCGCAGAAGATGGTGCGGCTGATGCCGCGTCTGACGGAATGTTGGAACAGGTCTTCGGTGAAAGTGTGGGAGGCATGATAGGTTCGGTGATGTATGCCTACACAATATACGTCATAGCTATGTTGGTAATTCAATTAGTATGGGCGTGTGAAGAAGAAGAATTTGATCTTAATTACAAGCGCGCTTTAGGTAATTGTTCACTTTTGGGATCTTATTGTAAGGGGGTGTTATGCCTAGAAAAGCGCCGCGTCTTCTGCTGTTTTAATTCACCGTTGTCACGAATGATCAATGAGCAAATGAGAGTTCAACTGGGTATCACCACACCCGATCTTGAAAACCCAACGTGTGAAGGTGTCCCAATAGATAGGTTATCGGATATTGATTGGTCAACAATTGATTTGACTGAATGGACCGCAATTCTCGCTGAACATGGAAACCTAGACTTCGATACGATGGATATGGAGACACTAACGGGTCTTGGAAACGTATTTGATACAGATGGAACGCGCAAAACTGCTGATGTAAGAAATGCAGAACGAGCAGCGATGGTGGATTTCAAAGACATGCTCAAAAAAGCCAAAGAGAATGTTGCTGTAGAGAGAGGCGATGATGACGGTGAACCTTAGTGGAGTAAGATAATGTCTATATTACGTATGGCTATAGTAATAACAGTGTTTAGCTCGGGCGCTATTCTAGCTGGTGGAAATGAAAAATATATTACCATTGATCAAGCGACAACAAATATGTTTGAGGTATATAAAGACCATCAAAGAACTTTGTATTGTGATGCCCAATTTAATGAGGATAAAAAAGTAACCTACCAGAATGGGTTTATTGTCGTTAAGTACATTGATCGAGCATCTATCGCTGAGGCAGAACATATTTTTCCATTGGAGTCTGTGTCGCACAAGTTCGAACAATGGCATAACTCAAGCCCTGAATGTGTAAACTCAAAAAAAAAGCAGTACAAAGGACAAGAGTGCGTCATTAGAACGAGCTATGAGTTTGGTCTTATAGCATCTGACTTACATAACATGGCACCTGTGATTGGTTCAGTTAACGCCGCAAGGCGGCATTTTCCATATACAAGGTTATCAGGAGCCTTTAGTAGTTTTGGTACGTGCGATATTAAAATTGCAAAACGATTGGTGCAACCTCCAGAAAAAAACAGAGGATTGATAGCCCGAGCTATGTTGTACATGGAGCAAGCTTATCCTCAAATAACGCTGCGAGATACCAGGCGTAATCTAATGAATAAGTGGAGCGAACAATTTCATGTCACTCGATGGGAATGCGAACGTAACATTAAAATAAGCAAAATCCAGGGGAACACTAACCCTATCGTAGATGAAAAATGCAAAGAGGAACGGTACTAGCCATTTGGTTGTATGTAATGTACTACGAGTATAAGTAAAGGTTTTATTCTGACCTTTGTAAAAAACAAGTGCGACACTAGATAGTAAAAGTACGGGTGTACTTACTAAAGTATAAACAGAGGTATGATATGAATTTCAAAATAATTTCACTATTACTCGTTAGTTCAAGCTTACCTATTAGTGCAACCGCGCTAGAGGAAAATACATCAATAGCTTCGTTTAATAAAGCAAAGAAACTGATGATGAAAAAAGTATATTTTGATCATCGCGAAACGCTATATTGTGGCGCGACATTTGATACCAGAAAAAATATTACATACCCTCGTGGCTACGAGTCTGACAAATACGTGAAGCGCTCTCAACGTGTTGAATTTGAGCATATTGTTCCTGCGAGTTTTATGGGGGCAACTTTTAAAGAATGGCGGGATGGACACCCTGATTGTGTGAAGAATAATGGTAAACCATTTAAAGGCAGAGCATGTGCTTCAAAGATAAGCATGGAGTATCGCTACATACAAAGTGATGGGTACAATTTGAGCGCCAGTATGGGATCCACCAACGCAATGAGAAGCAATTATAATTTTGCCATGCTTCCTAATGATGCAAGTGATTTTGGTGCCTGTGATATGCGTGTAGAAAATAGAAAGGTTCAACCGCCAGAGCGAGCTAGGGGGCAAATCGCTAGAGCCTATTTATATATGGATCTTGTCTATGAGCGTTTTAACATGAGCCGTGCGCAAACCCAGTTAATGAATGCCTGGGACAAACAATATCCAACAACCGCGTGGGAGTGTACTCGCGCTAAACGCATCGAAAAATACCAAGGAAATAGCAACCCAATTATGGATAGTCGTTGTCACTGATTACACCACACACCACCGGTTCTAAAAGTCTGTATCCATTGGGGGTGCAGCAGTAGTAGAGGTAAATGCTCATGTATAAAGTAATTCACGTCCCTGCCTATTATGCCCCAGTGCTTAAAGAGTTCACCGAGAACGTTCCAACAGGTGAAACAAAGAAAGGTTTACTTGGTTGGGAGAGTGATATAACGGTTAAAGAGACTCATTATAAGAAAGTGGGGGATTCTGATTGTTGTATTGATGGAGCGCGATTAGCGACTGACTTGGAGAAGGTGGCCAACAAACTTGTAAAGATGAACTATGAAGTAACAAGTGTTACCCCTGTTATCTCTGGTGAGTACAAGTTTGATAAAAACAAAGATTCAGGTTACGGGTTTGGTTACAGCTATACCGATAGTTTGATTGTGTTGGCTGTAAAGGTTGATTAGCGGATATAAGTTGAGGTATTTATCATGAATCTATTACGCAGTATGTTAATACTTTGTATGGCACTAATAGCGCTGCATACTCAAGCATTTGATGTGGTAACAAGTCAGTTCACTGCAGAGTATATTTTTGGTGAAAAAGACTCTCGATTTGATGCGCGAAATAACGCAATAGCCAAGATAAAAGCTAAGGCGTTAGCTGCATCAGGTAGTTACGTGACAACTGAAAAAGTTCTTTCTGGTGATAAATACACAAAGAAAGTGAGCATGATATCTGAGTCAGTTATTAAGTTGACCGACATTAAAGAAAAATATTCATCATATGGCGAGTCCCTTGTATTAAAAATGACAGCAACAGCCCATATAGATACATCAATCTTAGATAAACGTATAAAAATGCTAAGTGACCACAAAGCAAAAGATCAGGCAATTGAACGCTTACTTAAATCCAATGATGACCTCTATGCCCAGTTAGATAAACTCAATAAAAAACTGAAGCTTAAATACCTTAGTCAGACAGAGCTAGCCAAACTAGGTCTGGAGCAGACCAGAATAAAGAATTATTTATTCAATAATAAATCTTCAGTCAGTGCGGTGTTTAGCAAACAAATATTAGTACAAAAAGAGGCAGAGTCGAGAACACGATATCAACAACTGGTGGATAAGGCGAATAAGGAGTTTTTTGAACCGTTAACAACAGTTATTCCCGAAGTGGTACTTCAAGGCGCGGTAAAGCGACTTGACGGAGATTATAATGTATTGGTATCGGTTGCATGGGATTTAAACCAAACAATCAAAACTAATGCGATATTTGACGCGTTTCTTACACCAGGAGAAATCAGTAAAATTCAAAAGCAAAAGAAACGTGAAACAATCACCACATTAACTATTCCTCAACCAGTAAAGGGTAAAGCCATAGACCATCATAGCGCGCTAGGTAAATATTATAATTATTTAACGAAACAAACTGTCGATATTGAAATTACACTGGGTGGCGCTGTGGTGAGACTTCCTATTTATTGGTTAACGGCGGGTAAGACACACTTTATTCCGACAATAAAGGAAACAAATCAGTGTTCGCGTATGGTTCGTTTGGGCTTACTAAAACAGTTGGATAAAAGGCGTTATATCTGCGTGAAAATGGTTCAAAGTGCCAACAAACGTGTTAGAACGCATAGAAAATTCTTAGATAAATACAAACAAAACGGTCAGTCAAGAGACCGATTAGCTAATCCTATCCCGTTCGTATTTACAAAAGAGGAGTACGAACGTTTATCGGACATTAGTGTAAGAGTTGTTCGGACAGACTCAACCAAATAAAAGAGGTATAAATTATGTCAAAACTGCTATTAACAATTGGTATCACCATGACACTTATTGGTTGTTCATCATCACCAAACGAAGAACTGCTAGAAGAACAATTAGCCATCGAGGAACAACGCCAAGAAATTGAAATCGAGCGCATGGAGCTAAAACAAGACATGCGGGAAGAAGAAGTTGATAACGTGCCCAAATGGGCGCTAAACCCACCCAAAAGTGATGAACAGGGCTTTTATGGCGTAGGAATAGCAACAAGTAATGATTTGTCACTGGCAATGAAAAAAGCGAAATTGATGGCAGAGTTTGAACTGGCCAAGCAATATAAACAATCGCTTTCAGGTTCTGAACGCTCATTTGTTAAAGAGACTAACAATGGTCAAATTCAGCAGCAGACAGAGATCTTAATCGACAAACTCATAGATAGTGTACCAATCATTGGGTATGACATTGTTAAGCAGGCCATTGAGCCTGCTTTTGGTAAGCACGTTTCATATATATTGCTTAAAATGCCACATGATCAATTTAATAAAGTGCTGCACTCTAAGGTCTTATCAACGTCAGACAAAGCTTCAAAATTAGCATTTATCGATCTTGAACGTCGGTTAAATCTGTTGCGAACAACATCTGAGTAAGCTTAATTATGCTCACTACGGCGTTAATGATTGGATTGACAGTTGCACAAGGCTTGCCGAAAGAGTCTTGTGCTTCTTTGGATTTGTATGATGAGCCAACGGCAACACAAGTCGCCATGCTAGAAGCAAGTTCTAGCGTGATTGAATCAGAACATGGTCGTTTAATTTCAGGAAAAGAATCATTAAGAATAACCGAAGGGTTGGATAGATTGACGCATCATATCAAAAGCGCTAGTCAAGGTAAGTTAGTGGGGGCGGTCATGTTTTCTAAAGAGATAAAAATAGTCGAAGATGCGCGTTATGTATGTGTCACCGTTGAATCCCACATACCCAAAAACATTAGTAAACTATACAGATAATAGTAATTAAGTAGAGGTCTATATGCACTTCTATCTATTGGATGTATATATCAACAGCTTCACTTTTATTCATTAAAATTACCTCGTGTTTGGGCGGTGATGAAATATCAAACGTGCTTGATTTAACATTAATCACAGCTGTTATTACAACAGAAATAGGTTTTTCACTGTACATGTCAGGGCGAATAAATAATAGAACCCCATCGATTGTTCTACTCAGTAACTATTACTCTAGCAACCAATTAAGCTTTACAGTATAACCTAGTTAGGTTATATTATAATCTAGTTGGAGGGGTTTGTGATGATTACACTTGGTGAAGAAGGGCGGTTTGGGCTTGCTAATCTCGATGTGCTCAATTGCGCCATTCCACCAGAACACACGCCTCAACCCCTTACTGTTAATATTAAGGCTGCTCAAGCCCTAACAACTAAACAAATCGTTATCGAGATAGGCGGCTTTGAATTTGTACGAGTAACCCAATGGACTAAACCACTGCCCAAAGATGCTGATATTTGGATTCAGATTAAAGATTCTGTAGAGGGGAGTTGAGCATGTTTGATATCCCTAATTCATTCACCCAATACTACGATGCTGATAATACTATCAGTGATGTGATCAGTGGTCCCGATGCTAACGCTGATAAAGACAAGGCGATCTATGACTTGTTTTACCAATCTGTAGACGAGTTAAAGGACATTAGACGTCAGTATATTTCAATATTTGCATATAGTGCAGGCAAGGATTCAACGGTAACATTGTTAGCCGGACTTGAAGCACATAAGCAGCTCATGATCAGCGGTGAACTCGATAGCGATGATCCGTTTGTCGTATCAAACATCGACACTGGTGTAGAAAACCCATTTATTACGTCGTTGGTCTATTATGAGCGCGATAGACTGCAAGAACACTGCAAAGTACATGACATTAAACTTGAGTTCCTTATCTACAACCCCCCAGTAAACAAGCAATGGACGTCATTATTTGCCAGCGGTCATAAGTTGCTTAGTACAGCACGTTTGAACAATGACTGTAGCCACATACTTAAAATAGATAGCTCAATACACCTAGCGCGACATATCAAAGAAAAATTTGGGCAACATACTTGCAATATATTGGGTACATACATTGCTGAATCAGCCAAGCGCGGGGCAACTATCCGCAAACATGGTAACGATAAAGCAACCCCGCAAAGCGTACCACGTCACGGGGGAGGGCGAGGATTTACGTACTTGCCAATAAAACATTGGAATGTTGATTTGGTGTGGGATTGCCTACGCAGGGCAGGGGATGATAGCGAAGCACCAACCACATTTCCTATACCAAGTTATGCGCCTAACCATCGTTTACTTAGATTAATTTATGGCAACGCAGAAGATAGAGGGGCTTGCCCCATTACAGCTGATCGCGTCCGTGCCGGTAACACAACAACGAACTCTGTAGGTGGCTGTGGTAAATCACGCTTTGGTTGTTATGTTTGTCTTAAAAGTACCAAGGATAAGTCGGGCGAGAATCTGTCTAAATTGCCGCGTTACGCAACCATTGCCGGTAACGCATTAAAGTTTCGCAACTGGTTAAGCTCAATTGCTCATGATGTGCGTTTTAGAACATATCATGCACGAGCTGTTGAGCCTGTGACAGGCGCGATCACACTGCAGCCGAATGTCCTCAAATCATCAATACTAGAAAAGATCATCTGGTATGCCGCAATGCTTACTTATGATGATATTAAACGAGCTAAACAGTTTAATAAGCTACTAGAAGCGGGTACGCCTGAGCTTGATGCTGGCTATAAGGACATATTGGACGACAAAGCATTAAGTGATGATGACCGAGTGTCATATTTGACTTTTTATTGTTCGATGGCGACACAAAATGTTATCAATATGTTCACACTCGACCATGCGCTAATCATTAGTGCTATCCATGCCCGTGATGGCATACGACTACCGCCATATCGTGCGCTGTGGATTTATGATCAGGTTTTTTGTCAGGAGAAGCGCATTCCCTATCCGGCGGTTGAGTTGTCATATACCCATAATGATGAAATAGGTGATGCACGAATGATCTTACCTGAGCAACGTCACTTAATGGAGCGCGTCAACAGCGGATATGATCTCACAATGCAGCTTGAAGAATTTGAAGACTGCACCTGGAGTAACAACGACGCATCTATAAAAGTAACAACGCAATATGGTAATGAGTTTCACCGGTACAAACAACTGGTGGCCATGACCGATAAAATACGCCAAACACCATTAGCTAAAGCAGTAAATAATCAGTTCACGATAAGAAAATCAAAACTAAAACGTAAGCAGGGTAGGGTGGTTGGCGCTATCCGTGGTAGAACGAGTGTGAATTGGTATCGCCCAAGAGACAAATCACGTTATGAGCAAGCTAATTTACTAGCGCAGACGGATTGGGTGCCAAGCCATCAGCAATTTAAAACGCCTATCACACAGGTTCACGTTGACACATCGCTCGATGGTTACGTAGTGAACTATGAAGCGATGGATGATTGGATACTCGTTGAAAGCTACCAACGCTGCCTAACAAAGCACGATAATTATGTTGAAGCGATGCGCCGTAAAAAAGGGAGTCGATATCAGTTTTTTACCACAGAGCCATTTGAGCATTTCAGGCTTAATGGAGTTATCTCGTTTAGCCCAGTAGCACAAAAGAATTCTCAAGTTATATTAAACAGAACGAAGCACTTTTTAAATAATGGCTTATACGATGTACCTGATAACCACACTATTATGAGCCATGGTTTATCGATGGCTGAATTTAGAACCTATTTAGCATCAGCGTTGGTTAACGTAAGAAATGAGCGTAACCTTGCACGTTCACGAACTAAAGCAATGGTGCTTGCAGCGCATAGCGATCCATTGGCATCTGAGTTAAACCGTCTTGAGAAAGACTTCTCAATTCATATGAGCTATATAATCAGCTCAATTTGGCAGGAAATAGGAACACAAGCGGCTTGTATGGTTGGTTTTCAGTGTTTTGACGGTATATGTATGCAAAGCTTTGGCAAAGTAAATAATGAATACCAAAAGCAATTTAAGGCACGTTTTCTGGATATCGATGGTGTGATCAACCAACTGCAGAGTCATGTAAGATCATCTGTGAAACAATCAGCATTCTCCCGGGCGCTGGTGGCCAAGGTAGTAGATTCGTTTAATAACCAATTTCATCAATGCACTACTGCGATATTTAATGAAGTGATTGTCAATATTCAAACGAGCACAGAGATTAACGTCAATAACCTGTGGCTAACCATGTTCTGTCCAAAACTTGAAAATCCATCTGAATTAATTAGTAGAGTTAAGAGTCGAATAGTTGCACCAAATCAAACAGTTAAGTCCTCGTTGATATCTACAACGGGTAACAACATACTCGACCTTCTTTAACACACACTTCATAACGAATTGACCAAGGATAAACTAAAATAATGTAGGCAGATGGATATATGTCTTTATCACATAATGAACTCGCAAATAGCCTGGCACTTCACTTAATGCGTGAGGATAGGATGGAATTACATGGGAAGATTTAACCGCCGGTAAGAGTTGGTTCGCCCCGAGCTTACTAGACACTTTCTAGATTCTCATAATACTGTTTTTCGAACTTCAATGGCCCGTGTGATTTATTCAGCTCACAGTACTTTTCTAATGCATCCCGACCAGAATGGATTGCTTATGATTTAGAAACGGAATTAAAAATTGAAGTTAAATGATGTGCTTATTTACAATAACTGGGTTTTTACTTTTAAAAACTAAATTTAGCAGATATATTTTATTTTCGAATTAATATAATTCTTTAACCATTAATTTAAAGGTGAATCGGATGTCAAATAAATTAGCAGGACTGGAACAAGTTTTACTTTCTCAAAAAGATGCCATTGATACAGGTATGGAGGCTCTTATTTCAGTATTAGATAGACTTGCTGAAGCTGAGCAAGACAGCAAAACAATACAAAAAGCAGCCGAAGTATTCAAAGTTACAAATGAGGTTGTTGAAAAAACATCACAGTATCTTGCTAATTATCACCAAAAGCATAATGAATTACCTGATGATGAAAGATTTACGACACGTATTTCCTTAATCGTTGGTGAAGTGCTAACTGACTAATTATGGATACTTTGATTGAGACTCTGACGAATTTACAAATGAAAGTAGCTTCTGTTCAACAAGAGACAATGAAACTTGATTCAAAGGTATGTAAGCTATCGGGTAAAGTAGAATCTGCCAAATCGGATCTTTCTGACTTCCGATCAACTGTTGTAGATATTAATGAGAGCTTGGATCTAGCTCAAGCTCTTGACTGCGTTAGCGAAGCCAAGAAAATACTTGGAGAAGCTGCTTCTTCTTCAATGCTTAACTTGTTAGAAGCGGCGGATTGTTAATCCGCTTACTAAAAAATATAGGCGATCTTTGGTGATAGATTAAATTGATTAGATATGTTTTAATACTTTATCTATTTGTAAGTAGAGGGGTTTTTAATGACCGAAAGCACAACTCCCGTAGAGGATAAAGGAAGTGAGGCTCTAGGAGTTCTTAATTTTTTTGGTAAACCATTTGTGTTTGCTATTCTAATTTTTGTAGGTGTATTGACTGCTTATGCGATGTATCTAGCAGAACCCGGGACAAAAGTAAGCTGGTTTAAAATTATTGAAATTGAAAAGGCGTTGACGCCAGAGGTAGAAATGAAACAAGCCACCTCTAAATTAATAGATGCATTTTCTCACCAACGATTATCTATTAGTGTAATATCACCTTGCGCTAAATATAGAATGACTGGTAGCGGAGCTCAGGAAGAATTTAATATATTAGAGCAAGATTTTTCTTTAATTGGTTTTAGCGTGTTTGTAACAAAAGGAAATGAGGGTTTCAAAATTCCTATCCCTGATTTGGACGACACTAAATCAAATGAGATGACATCAGCTTATTCACACTTGAAAGAAGTTTGTAGAAAGCATGTTCAAGTTAATTAATATATTAAATAAATCATTGAGCTTTTAATCAGCTTACCTTAATCAATGAGGTTAAGGTTTACCAGCGCACGACTGAACATTACCAAAAAGCCGATTTCGAGGGGATGGGCACAAAACCCCAATTAGTGGAAAGGAACGTAAAACCCAACGACCAGTGATAGCTAGTAGATACTTTGAACAACACCTACATCATGAAGCGCTGCGAAAGAAGCTTGAGCAAAATATCGCTCAAAAACTGTCACTCATTGAAACGTTGCCTGAAAATGTCAAGGAAGTACGTGGTTTTCGTAAGGAGTTAGGCGAGCTATTAGGAGTAAGAGAGGAACTGTGGGCCTTTAAAGATAATGTTGCCTATAAAATAGAACAACTAAAAGAAATGGCAAACGAGAATGCTCGTAAAACAAAATTGCAAAGGAGTTAGAGTAAGTGAAACGCAACCTAGAAGGAACGACAGATCGTATAGTGTCGCGCTACACAAAATAATTCGCTTGCAACCAACAAAACTATTTAAAAGAGCGACTAAACATACTTACGCACAGTTTATGTGGATAATTTGAAGAGCTAGAAAGTAATAAGTCTAGTTGAAGGGATTATATTTAGTCTTCTTTGCTCATGTCGTGGATTTCGTCCATGATTGGCTTTGTAGCTCGAAAGTTGAAATAACAGCCGATACCAACAATGATCGAAACGATTAACAGTAGTGTCTCAAATGACATAATATTCTCCTAAACACTAAACTTCATAAGTTAAATATAGCACAAATCAGGGTTAGTTTTTTTTTGGCATTATCTGTTGGGCTTAGCCGTCTGTTTCAGCATTTCCTTTTCTGCTTTTTTTTCTGCAGCGATAGCAGATTTCTTTTTGCCAATCATACTGATAACATCGATAGTTTTCAGATACCAAGCTGCGCTAAATCCACCTTTACAAACCTGGTTGCGAATACTCTGAGGTTCAACGGCATCTTCTACTGTCTTGCGATAGTTAGCTAGATCGACATAGGTTACTCTATGTTTAGTCATTAGCAATTTGATATTCATTCGAGCTAGTTCGACATAATCACGATCTTCAATATGAACAGTTTTTTGTTCTTCATCAATAATATTCATCGGGTATCTCCTTTTATATGGGGAAGTATAACCTTGTTAGGTTATACGATACCAGTTTAATGAGATAAAAATAACAGTGCTTCATCGAAAGAATCACTTCACCCTTTCTTCTTTGTTTTACTGAGTCATTATAAGAATTACCGTTGTTGGCGTTCTAGGCATATCGATGCCACGTAATAGCAGACGTAACCCACCCCCCCCCAACTTATTAGACCTACATGATTGGTGTGATGTTTAGTTAAGTCCCTCAACTAAACCAGCATCGTTAGTAGCTTTTTTTTATTTTTTTTTCAATCATCTTTTTGCCGGGCCTTAGTGAGAGACAGGGGTAATATGGTAAAGCAAGTGAGATTGGATTTGATATGTTTGGCCAACATAAACAGTGATTAAATCATTCATGTAGGTCTAATTTACATGCTTGATTTATTGATGTAGGATGGATTTACGATGTATTGCTTCAATACATTAAGCAGTCGGGGGCGAACAATGGACATCAGCGAAACAATCAACACCATTATTGCGGGTCTCAACAGGGTAGGGCAGTTAATGAGGAGTCAATCAGCTACAGCGATTGCCATGGTCTCCTTTATTGAGCCAACCACGGTGGAGCAAGAGCATGAGCCCATCAGCTTGATTTCGCCACAACTTCACACCGGGCAACAAGCCCTTGAATTAGCAGCGCAAGCTTATAGCGACTTAACTTACATGCAAATGTATTCCAAGAAAGCCGTTCGCCGTACTATTGGCGTTGTCACGCTACCGAACAATAACATTTCTAAAGAAATCGCGGTGCTTATAAGGGAGACCAACACCCTCAAAAAACAGCTTCAGGAACATATCACACAAGAGTACACCGGCCGCAAGGCTCGATATAATGCTCTCCATTATAGTTATGATGGGATCTTTACAAACCATCTTTATCGCTCAATCAATTTAATTCACAACCTTGAGGCAAAAAAAGTAACTTTTACTTGGAAAAGAAAAGAGATTGTTGCACGTATCGATAAGAAGGCATTACTTGATGAACTTAAAGAAATTATCGGTAACAGTAACCAAACGAGCAAACAAATAACGTTATCTTCTTTTCATAACGCCATTGAGGAGCTGCCAACTGAGTTAATACGCTGTAAGCGCGTTGTTAAAGTGATTCCCTGGGCTCGAATTACGACTACAACAAACGCCATTAATGTAGTGGCCTCTCTACCAATTATTATCATTAATGATGAAAAAGTATCGGTTAAGCCAATTAAAACGTTCGACGCCAGCATAAAAAATAAGGTACGTAGAGACTCACAATCATCTGCATTGATTGGTCATTATAAAGGGAGCTCCTACGTTAAGTTGGCTAAACAGAGTGGTCATGATACCGCTGTTTCTATTCAACCAACTGACGACGAAATACAAAGCAACTCACTGTACAGCTAAAGGCCCTGATAAACCTACCATTGCGCTGCTCCCAGTAAATTATGCCATGCATTTGAGCCAAGATACTCTCTAGGTAGTGAATACCATCCTGCCGGCATGTATTAGGTGAGCATCATCAGAACACACTGAGCTCGCAAGTGACAAGTTCATTCCACCTGAAGATATGAAAAATAGCCACTGATGAACTAAAGTTAATATCGTCATAAAAAGGTGAGTTGCCGGTGAGGTGTGGTTAATGAAAGATGCGTATTTAAACCCCAACATTAAAGTCTATGGTTACATTAGCTTGAGTAATAGCTTTATTATTTCGCTTTTTAATCAAGATATGTCTGAAAAGCAATATCCTTCTCATTTTAAAGATGCCAACCAAATTGGTCACATGATTCATTATCTGGTTAAGCGAGAAACGACAAATACATTGGCGCAAGAGAGCTTGATACAAATTGAAGATGCCATTGTAAATGCAAGGGATGTGATGTTTCTGCACAGCGATACTATCGACAAACTCGTCGCTGGCATCGCGACAAATGAGAGTACACATCCCAACACAACAGTGGAGTGTCCAATTACATGGACCCATCATAGTTACAAAGAGATCGTTGCGTTGCTGGTCTTAGCTGATGAATTATCTACGCATTCAAACAGGCTCCGTGAACATGATTTAATCGGTAAACGAGATTACTATAAACAACTAAAGTTAGGTGTTAGGCCCATTCGGGGCTTGTTTAATATAATTACAGCATTAAAAAGAGACTATGATCTTGCCTATCCAGAATGATGTAAGATTGTTGGTATTTCCACGAGTCATAATAAAATTGCTATGGTCGCTTGCACCGACTTGCCACAAACGACAGTTATATTGCTACATTTTAGAAGCGGATCCCTTTTGCCATTCTTCGACGCTCTGTTTCGAACGTTTTATCAATAATGCGTAAATACTTAAAACTGCCATGCGGTAAGAGCTTTGTAAATTCCTTCGCTATAGCTTTGTTAATAAAACCGGTTACGCCGACATCGCGTAACGCTGAAATTGCAGATTGTGCTTCGACTATAAATGGCGAGCTGCTCCCAATTCGAATCTCCTCGTTTCCACTAACAAACGTGTGCTCTGTTTTCCAATCAATTTTAACATCACTATGTGCTGCTAATGTTTTATCAATGCGATAGAAACTAGGGTGATTGTGCATTGTTGTAATAAACCACATTTTATAAAGACCTACTTAACAAGTTTAATGATTAATGGAATTAACGCTTATTAGCACTACAATGTAGCGGAGGTTAACCACAACATTTTTTGTATTTTTTTCCGGATTGACAGTAGCAAAAATCGTTTCGCCCAATCTTATTGCCTAACCTCGAATCGCTCCGTCTCAATTGTAAATTAGGTGTATAAGTATATCGTTTGATATCAGAAATATTGTCTGTGATTATCTCTACGTTATGTTTTATAACATCAATGTTATCTATGACTCGACCATTAATATCAAATAACATAAAGAGCTTAGTATGGCGGAGTAAATCATTTGAATTAAACAGTGTTGCTGGGGATAGTTGACTGTACCTGTCTAACCATTTAGGGCTTATATTTTTAGCTTCATCAATCAACCCCGCTGGGCAATTCTGTTCAATACACGCACTCGATAATGATATAAGTGCTTTTCTTATTCGCTCTTTGCTCTGGTTTTCTTGTTTGTACAAGTAGTACGCGTATTCAAATTGTGCTTCATAATCATTGCTGCATAATTCAAAATATCTATCAAACCATTCCTCAGCATTGTGTGAATCCCCTTCAGTTACGCATCGTCGCGCTACATACAATAATGCAGATGATAAATGATTATTGGCCGCTTTGCTGACATAATAGCCCCCTTTTATTATCAATAATTGACCTGCATCGGGTTCGCCAGATTCTATTTTAAGGTCACCTGCCTTAATTAATTGTTTCCCATACTGAAATATTGCATGGGAATTTTCGGCTTTTACAGCGCTCAGTAGAAGTGCTTCTGATTTCGCGTTGTTTATTTCGATGCCTTCACCATCTTTATAGCGTTCACTTAAAACAAACTGCGCATGTGCATCCCCTTTTTTAGAGGCGTGGAGTAAAAACTTAATCGCATTTTCGACCATTGTTGGGTCAGTTTTCTTATGCGTAAAGACTGAAATAGCATGATGTGCAGCTGCCTTGTTAAACCCATTCTTACATGCGCTATGAAGGAACCCAATCCCCCTTTTAAGATCTTGTTTGACGGCTATCCCTTGTACTAGTAAACAACCGTATTCGAACATGGCTTCAGCATGTTGATTGATTGCGGCTTCCTCAACAAATGCTATGGCTTTTTTTAGTAAATGATCATTGTTGATTTCTGTTGAGTCGCAAGCTGATTTGTCCTGATGCTTATCAAACATAGCTATACCAATCACAAACTTAGCGTCGGGATCGTTTTCAAATAATGCTTGGTAAGAAAGTTTATAAAACTGATTGTTAACAACTTCCACAAAGGTATATTCTTTTTTTTCGGCATTGCAAGATAACCAAATATCCTGAATCAAATCACAAAATATGATGAGGCTGTCTAATGCTAATTTCGAGAACTGAGTATGTGTTAGATCATGTTGATTCTTATGGCATGCTGTATTACCGTTATCGCGCAGGGTGTGCATGTGAGTGATAATATGCGGAGAGAATTCCTTAGCGCCCTCTAAAGCCCGCGTCATGTCATGTAGGCTTTTTCCTTTACACTCGATTGAGTATTCCTCTAAAAGTTGAGGCACCAATTCCTCTAAAATACTTCGCAGTAAAACTAATGTTTGGATAGGGGCATCTTTGTAGAAGTTTTTGGCATTGGAGTATAATCGGCCAATGTTTTGGTCATACGTGTGGATGAGTTCAATATCGGTTACTACGGGGTTCACTTTGTTTCCTTGTGAAATTATCTTGAGATAAAAAAAGCCACCGTAAGAGGTAGCTATTTTTATTTGTGAGCAAAATAATATCCTATAAAATAGAGATATCCAATATCAAAATTCACTATTTTATCAAGGCTTTTAATCGCACTAACTCTTGTTCTAAACGCTCAATTTGTTCTAAGATTTTTTGATGAGGAATGCTTCGGTTAAGATTGCATTGGTTTCCCCAAATTGACTGAGCATATATAGGCCGGTCAATGAACGGGTTACGATTACCTTGCCATGATTCAATAACATTATTTCGCGCGAGCTCTTCAGGGGAAACCTGATCATTAATATGCCATTGCATTAATGTACACAAACGCCCGAACTCTGACACTCGCTCCGTATCTCGGTCAACCAAAATAAGATCTGGCGTCTTACTCATGTCATTCCCATCATAACGAATGGACATATAGAACATCATACGCGCAATATCACCTTTGACGGCAGTTGGTGGTTCCCAAGTACCTTTCCCTTCAAAACAGCCAACGCATTCTTCGTCTTCAGTTCCGCCGTTAGCGAAATCGTTATCGCTTCTGTCAGAATTTACTGAACGATCTGCAGCACGTAGATGATGACCGTCTGTGTACGCATGCTGTTTTTGTTGTGGAAAGCCATGAGACTTCGCCCAGATGTGCTCTCTATTCCAGCTGTTTGAGTCGTTGCTACCGTTATCCTGGCGTGATTTCGCGATAGAGCGATTCGTATAGATTGTGATTACATTATTAGCATTCAAAGGGTCTTCATCTGCTTCTTTAAGCATTGCCCATACACAAGGTGTGTAGCTATATTTCTTATGGCCTTTGACCAAATCATTTAACGCAATATGAAGCTCTTGACCACTTAATCCTTCTACATGTGAATAATAGGAATTTGGGGCTGTGATGGGATGTGTTTCCTTATGGCAGGCGCTAAATACACTAAATGACATTGCCGTTAGTAACAATATCAGGCTCAGTTTTATCTTGAACATAATGACTCTTCCGTAAATCGATAGATAGTAACGACGCATAATAGCATGTATAAATATTAATCAATATAATTCTGAAACAACATACAGAACATAAAACATTGTTTTATTAGCAAGATTTATTTAGATAAACTCGGTACCAATACCTAACAATGGAATGTTATTAAATGAATTATATAGCCCTTGAAACTGTACTAAAGAACCATTTGGAACAGACTTCAACAGATTACGCAATGATGATTAACGGTAAGTGTGTGGAAAAAAACAATTTATCAAGGATTATTTTAAGTCACTCACAACCAGTGTAATCATCACGACTTTCTTTAACCGCTTTAAGTGAAAGAATTTTATGAGTTTTACTTGAACTTGCGTAATAAATACCAAAGTCCTCTGTCGGTGTGCGATTATACGGACGTAGATTTTAAATACGTAAGATGTTTCCTAAACCAAAGAAACGAGGTAGAAAACGCAAGAATGGCAGATGATAAAACACCACAACAAAAAGCAAATACCAAGCAAGACGCAGCTCGTAAAGGTACGCCCACGTTTGCCGCTGTGCGCTTTAAGGATGGCAAGGCACTTAATGCTATCAATGAAACCATCGCGCTGCACGGCGGCACGAAAGAGGCGGCGTTAATAGATGCGTTTGCTGCATTAGAAATAGCTCTAACGAATGAGGCGTAGCCCAAACGAAGCTTAACGATTCGTTAAGAAAGCCTCTTAATTTGTGGAGTAATTCCGTTGACTACTACATTCTAGTCTCTTACGGCAAGAATACGACAGTAAAGTTATAACTCGCTATCGCGCAAAAGTGAGTTACGTCAGTCTTAATTGGCTGCTGTGATTTATTCAGTTCACGATACTTTTTCTAATGATTTTTCAACACGTATTGTTGAGAGGTTGTGTGAACAAATTTAACAACAGACTCGTTCTTGTAGTATCCATTTTGGGGTGTTAAATTACGTGGTAACATTTAGTTTGGCGCTTAAACTCATTGAATATTAATTATATTTTTGTGCGTTCCCTGAGTTTATGTTGAACTACTTATGCATAGAAATTTAAATTAAAGGATCTTAAATTGGAAATATTGCTATACAAAGATAAAGAGTTCCTTGATAAATTCACCATGGCCTATGAATCGTTAACGGCCAAGTATAAATCTCTTGATACACAAATAGATAAGGACCTATTGTATACGCAGGCATGTTGGGATGGCGATTTTGATGAAAACAGTGCACAGGATGAAGTTGAATATAGTTTGTCACCAACTGAACCACTTAGTGTTTTTTTAAACGAACTTGATGACGTGTCCTTTGAAATTAAATGTTCGGATTTTATCAAAATAGATGCAAAGCTTGATAAATCTAAAATAGAGGGACACTGCGAGCTAGTATCAGATGAAATTTATACAATTGAAGTATCGCAGACTAATTTTTATTCGGACATATATCCGGAACATTCCTATAATGCTCGAACTTCACTTAGCCAGTTAGATATCAGCGGAACATATGTAGACCAAGCAGGTGGTGAATATCAATATAACCTAATAGGGTCACCTTCTCTTTTGTACTGCATGAAAGTGTCTTTGAACGAAGGGGGGCTTGAATATTATCCAATGGATGAGCAGACTGATGGCCATATTGAAATAACAGGAACGAACATAACAGCTTCGACGTGTCGAATGTTAGTCAATGCGATAATGTTTGAAGCAAGTGCCTCAGCTAGTGTAACAATAAGCCCTAAATTATGGGATAAACAAGAATTTGATGATGAAGAGGAGGGTGTCCTCAATCAAAAAATAAAGCTACCGATTAGGAATCTAATTGATTGCATTAAAACACACGAAGTTATCGCGCTATATTTAAAAGCAACAAAATGTGAAGATTTTGAAATCGCCATATTATATTTCACTAAAGTTATAGAGTATATATCTCAAACAGTAGTTAGAGGAAAAGTAACTGATGAGGCGCAAAAAATGCTGAGGAGTGGATTAGCAATCAACCCAGATGCAAATTTTATAAAAGAATTACAGCTTTTTTTCGTAAAAAACAAAGAAAATGAAAAGGATAGTAAAGCAATATCTTTAACTATCGAAAAATGTTGTTATATCAATGAGTTTATCGATTTTTTGCCTAATTCTATTAAAAATAAGATAAAGCCTAAGGGCGATAATCATAAAAGCAATCACGAAAAAATGAGTATTATTGCTAAGGCAGTTACTTCAACTAGAAATCAGATTGCACATGCGAAAGCTAATTATACTAAGGACGGTGCTGAGGTCGGTGAGCAAGAATATGGGTTATTAGCTGAATGCTTAAAAATTATGGCTGAACAAACAATTAGATGGTACGAAAGTTCAAGTGAGTCAACGAAAGTATCATAGTAACTCGAAATTATTTATAGTCTTAAATCAAGGGCGTAAACACTAAACGCCCTGTATTGCCGTGGTTCTTCCGTGTAAAAATGTATTAGTGATAGTCGTCCGCCATTACCCATACAAAATCTAATTTAAACTCAACACTGGCACAATAAATTCTATCTCGCTTTGTGCCCCGCAACGCCTTAGGGCTATAAGCGGCACCCAAAGTCTGCATCGCTGGTCTTTATCTTAGGAAGCTCACTCCAGTCAGTTGTAGCGCCTTAGGACTGTAAACACATTCTAAATTCAAATCTATGCTCTTTTCCTTAAAGTGACATTGAGCCATTGGCTATCGCCAAATTGGTGATAGAAAATCGCGAATATAACGTTTAAAAAATGAGTTATGTGTCCAGTATATCATTGATAAAATCTTCCAAGCATGGCGCCGATTGTTTAATCAATGCCATCGAACTTGGATAATTGTCTAAGCTGTTATGTAAGCTCATTCTAAAACAAACCGTACCATCCTTTGTGACATCATCAATAGTAAATCCCAAATTCGTATAGAATTTATGGACTGGATAGTCTTCATCAGCCGTCAAGCCGAAGATAAAATCTACTTGGTGACTTGTCGCATAATTTAAGCCGGCTTTGACTAAAATAGTGCCAAAGCCCTGACCGCGAAAATTAGTAGGCTCATTGTCTATCCACAGATCACAAAACTCCAGCATGGCGTCGTCAATATTCATTTGTAAATAGCCAATCCTCATATTTGTGTCAGTACAAAACATCTCCAGCCGGCCAATGTCGCTGTCTATTGTGATTTCATAGCCTGTCGTTCGCGTATTATTGACCATCCGGATATTCCAATGTTATGCATTATTTTTTATAGGCACTTAAAGTAAGGGATTAATCATCAAAAAATCTGCATATGAATTTTTCTATTTCAATATGATTATTACCGCTCAACTCACGTAATTTGATTCGCTTTTCAATCAAAATAACAATAATACGTTCAAAACAGGTTTTTAAGTGAGTCTAATACAGAATAATTATAATTTTTTTGAGCCACAGATAGTAAATATCTCCATAAGACCAAACGAGAGTTCCATGAACCACAGAAAAATGAATAATAAATTTAATTTTTTTCATCAAATAATCTGAATTGTTATTGTTGTGTTTTTTAACTAATTGATCAACGTCAGGTAAGATTTTTAATTCACATCAATAGTGTCACGTATGGCAATCATTAAATCTGAGCGAGTTTGAAGGTCTGAGGCTTCCGCTTTATCTTCTGTAAGAACATCAAAGATGTTTAAATATTCAAGAGTCATGTTGATTAACCTTATTGATTATTTTCCAATACTACAACCGGTGCGAGAGCTAGCGCGATACTTTATAGCATCATTAAAACAGCAAAAGCTAACGGCCTGCTGGTCGATAACTACTTGCAAACATGCCTTGATGATCTGGCGAACAAGCCGGATAGTCTCATTTTAGTGTTCCTTTATTTACCAGCATTGCGGGATAGCGTAACAACACAATAAGTTAAGTGCTGTACGACCCACGACGAATCGATATAAATTCAAGCTCAATTATTACGCAGGATGTATAATAAACACGCCAATCCCTTCTTTTCGAATAGATTCGATCGCTACACTCAATGCCTCTGTATCCGTAGAAAACTCATCCTCCCATACGGTCGAATTATTAAATTTATCTACTATTTCGATGGTCCAACCACAGTTGTCTCCCTTGTAAATATCTATTTGTACTGACTTTCCGTCCATGTCAAATGATTGGCTTAGGGGCGACTCAATTACTTCAAATTCATCAGATGTTGACATATTAGATCCTGTTCAATGGTGAGCTTTTTTTATGAAATTCTAAGGTATATAGTTTACATAACTAGCGGAATTATGGCTAGTTATCACTAGCGGTGGCTGTATTTAGAGCGGTATTAACACTGAGCAATTAAGCCCAAGAATTTTGGTTTTTTGTAACTTTACTTTATTAATTGCGAATGTAATCTTCTAATTCTTTTGGCTTACTCTTCATTTCGACCATAGACCAACCAGCGCCTCTGACGTTTTCCCAACCCAAACTCGACATTAACTCTAGTGTGAATTCTTTTTCAACTTCCAAAGCATCACGCCAATAGCTAGTGTTCAATTCCAATTGGCTGATTACGCTAATTGGTCTGTGCCTCTTTGTCCATGCAGAACCTTTACCGTCAAAGTGTTTTCTTATCCTTTCACGTAGATGCTTGGTTTGACCTACATAATACTTTTCTGACTCTAATTCTAGGATATAAATCGTTATTGGTTTTGAGTTCATTTTTAATTTTTGGAATTTCCATTACGTTAGGTGTGGCATGCCGCATTACTAATCAAATGCACATATCGACATATTGTAGCGCCGATTATGGTGTTTAGTTCTAATCCAGTTTGATACGGTTTAGTGTACGGGATGAGTGGCGTGGACAATGTATGAATCCCTAGATGCAAAAAAACCTCCATTCTTATGAATACAAACGTATTCTGGAGGAGGTCATTGTTAGTGCTAATATTATAGAGTTTTGGGGGGTAGTCAATGATAATTGAGCGGCCGGATTGTTATCACGTTCAGGGTATCCATCAAGATTAACGACAATTAATCAACAATACAACATCCTCGCTCATACCGTTCCCAGGGGATTTCCCCGGTGTCGAGGTAGGTTGCTTGGTACAAGCTGGATAAATAGTGTTTCCTCTACTATGGTGTAATAACTCAGTTACTTCAAAGATGAAATTGGCGTGAAGAGCGTGGTGTCAATGAAAAGCGAAACCTGACCGCCTCGCATATCAAACGGTTGTCAGGCCGGTTTAATATCAGTCCAGCGCTGTTCTTATTATAGGGGAAATGATAATGCCCGATAACACATCACATCGAATGATCATTGGCAGCACCAGGTCGGGAATGTCTCGGCCCTCGGGTTTACCGGCTGACGAAGGCCATGAAGCTTTTAACCAAAGGATACATAAAAATCCTTATGCAGAATCAGACTGGCGCCACAAGGAATGGCAATTCAGTTGGGATTGTGAAGAACAATCAAACCCTGAGCTTTATGATCATGCTAATGACAAGTTCAATTAGGGGAAATTTGGATGATACTCAAACAACTGTATGTGGTTGGTTATAAAACCGGAGATAAAAGCGCGACGGGCCTAACTATTTGCATGTTAGAAAATCAGTGTGAGTCTAAAGAACTGGTATTCGATACGAATGGAAAAGAGTTGGTTACAAATTACGGTAACTATCCATTGCCTAACGTCGAAAATAAAGGCTATAACTATTACATTCGTCGAGATTATGTACTTGCCATAACTGATTCTGTGGTAAAGGCAGAACAAATAATGGCAGCAGTTTACAAGGTTAATGCGGAAATAACCGATATGAAATTCAATTTTCTTAAAGAGATTGAATCAATGTTGTCATAGGCGCTGACCATATGGAAAATTTGATTTAAAGGAAACTAATTGCAATTTTATCTAATGAGGTGATTTATGAGTGACCAAAATGAATTAATTAAAAACATCAGCGATTTTGAAGATAATGGCATGTTTGCCACCATGAATAAGAGGTCGATTCTTTTAATAGCTTTTTCCTATGTGGTAATTACTGCTATTGGCGTAGCTAATCTTCAGCATCCAAATGCGTTCTATTTATTGATCGCCATTGGTTTACTTATTATCTGGTTTGTACCAGTAGCTATTTATGATTCAATTCTCTCTAAGCGCAAAAACAAGAGTTACATTAACTGGCTCGAAACACTCGATGTAGTAACCTTAAAGCAACTTGTTAACGCGTCAGAAATCGACAATCCATCAACTCGGGTTATTCGTCAATATTTAAACACCAATCAACGTGGTTGGTCGTTAGGGAGTGCTCAATGAGCATCATTTTATCGATGTTATTAGCCACCTTATGCGGTTGGGCTATCTTTAGGGCTAGTTATTCGATTATGGAAGACGAGTGTTTCTCGATGCCCGGTGGCGCCGTAGCAACCGCCTTGTTTCCACCATGGTATTTAACCTTGCCATGTGGATTTATAGGCTACTTTGTCGGCGTTTGGCTAATGAAACGAAAGCTAGCATTGGCAGAGAACGATTAATTATTAAGATCAAAAACGATCAGGGGAAATTTTTGTAATGCAGAAAATTTAATCGCAACTGGTTAGCTGTGCGCTTACTTATAAGCATTTACATGCGTCTGGGATATTATGTCGTAAACTCAAACGTAATAACATTTGAACATGTTTCGTTGAAAGTTATTGAACCAAATAACACTTGGATTTACAGAGGTTTAACTAATAATTAATTGAGGTGCGGTATGAATAAGTTAAGTATATTTGCTTTAGTGCTTTTAGTTCCTATCAATGTTCAAAGTAGCGAAATATGTAATGCGTTACTAGAAAATGGTGTTAGGGATAATTTCTCCACTTATACCAATGAAGATACATTTGATGTATATAAAAGAGCCCTTTGTTCCGAGAAGTTTAGTACCTACGATAAATACGCCAGTGCGTTAAAAAATGACAACATATCTATCGGGTATGGTGATTATAGCCTTGGGCTTACTGGTAACAGCGATAAAAAAAGAAAAGAATTTTCGTCGAAATATGAAACCTATTGCGACTCAACTTTTGATTTGAGTTCGGTAAAAAAGAGGTTTATGAGAAAATCAGCTGTAATAAGTTCGAACTTAGCCTCAGCGTTTAATTCATGTGTAAGTAGCCATTTAAGCGCATATAAAGCATCCAGAGGGTTGCGCTTGTATATTGATGCAACGGTCCAAGATGATTTTGAAAATTTTACTATTAGATTGGATAGAAACACTAACAGCGACACTACCGTAAAAAACATATCTCCCTTAAATGTGTCTTGTAAGTATGGTGATAATTCTATTGTAAGTGGTTCTATAATAAGTGGGTCAAAGGTCGCCATTTCTTGCAAGAAATCAGCAAAAAAAGCAGTTACATTTAGCATAACAACCGATGGCGAGGGATACTCCAATGATGTAACCATACCGGCATCAAAGGACAGGCTCTACGAGCTAGAAGCCAGATTAATAGAACTTGAAGAACAACTATCAATCAATTCACCAGAAAAAGTAATCATCGCAGTCAAAGATAATCGTTGTCCTGCTGGGTGGAGGGATTATGCTCCGGCTTATGGCATGTTTATAAGGGGCATTGATAAAACAGGAAATACAGACACTGCTAATCGTCCACATGGTAATTTTCAAGAGCAGTCAATACAGTCCCATAGCCACCCAATAACTGTTTTTCCAAACAAGAGAGCAGGGAAAGCAACCTATGACAGGTTTAACGCAGCAAATCATGAGAAAAGAACAACGGGTAAAACAACGGCTACTGGTGGTAAAGAAACAAGACCAAAGAATGTTGCATTATTATATTGTGAAAAAGTTGACTAATTTACAGCAAAATTAATAGTGCTATCGGATACTTGAAATAGTAACAGGGGAAATTTATGAATTATAGAACCAGACGTCTGATAGGTATTGTTATGGGCATATTGGGTGCTGCGTTATTCTATATGTCATTTAATACTGTCGAACCAGTTGAAGGCATTTATAAAAGATTAAATGAGTTCATTGAAATGCAATGGATACTTGGAATAGCAACGATAAGTTATGGGTTGTATTTTTTCTTCAGCGCTAAACCGGTGAACGATAAGAGCAAGTCTTAATCTATGGCAGATTCAACTTCGAAGTGCATAACTAATACAGGTAGCGCGACTGAAATAACTTTAGAAACGTGAATCAAACTAAGCTAGTCGAACGGTAAAGAGAAAGGATCATTATGAATAAATTAACTAAATCAGGAAAACAAATAATATTGTATTTTCTGGTCATAACCTTAATTACTTCGGTATTTATGCAAACAATAATTTTTAATTATGACTCTCAGCCAATGAATACAGTGGATATATTAGGTGGGTGGGGAGTAAGTGTATTCATAGGTTTTATATTGTCGCAAGTATCAGCTTTAAAAAATGTAATATGGCAATGATACTATTTCATGCAACCAATGAATCAAACTAAGCTACTGGTAAACAATAAGTGAGGAAATGAAGGAATTTATTATAGGATTTAGCCATAAAATATTGCTTATGATTGGCGGTTTATTACTTTTGCCATATCCATTTTTTTTAATAAGAGGTGATCAAGTAACGGAATCTAGTTTTGCTAATTACTTTTTACAGCTAGGACATTTCTTACCCATCATCGCGATTAGCGTAGTGCTAATCACTCATTATATTTATATAAAAAGCATGGATCGCTTAGAACGTGAATCAAACTAAGCTATAGGGTTCCAATGTTATTATTAATGATTAACATCAAATCTACTAATCGTTTAGGTAGCTAAAAACTTTGAAGAAAAAGATGATATAATCCAACATTTATAATTATTATGTGCTTATATGGAAATTCTACAATCTAGTGATATAACTTTAAATTTGGCGACAAAAACAACAAAAAAGAACAGTTTTATTGCTAATTGTAGCGGCGTTCAATCATTTGGTACCTTCCCTAGTAATAATCATGGATTTCCTTCTGTGAGTATTTATTTAAAACTAGGTATAATTGGCTTTGGTAGTGAAAGACTGGGTGCTTTTGGACTAAGACATATTTGGGAGAAACACGGAAGTGAAATTGGAATATCTTTGCCTAGTCAAATCCCTTCATTTATAGAAAGTATTCTACAACCAGGATCGGTTGTTATAATTGACCGAAACAAATGTCCAGATAAACCACTTATAATAGAATCAAATGCAGGTATGATAATTGTAGGTTTAAATCAACCTAAGAATGCCCCAGAGTATTTTAATATAATCAGTGCATACGACCGAAGAAGCCATCCTGGTATTGTCATAGCCACAATTTAGACACAAAAAAGCCAAGTCTATAAAACTTGGCTTAGTGTTGATAGTTCGTGGCCGCCCTTTAGCACATTGGGTTCAGGGTGATAATGAGTACATTATCTAACTATCATCAATAGTTTTACTGGTAAACTATTGGTAGCTTGGAACGTATTATCAATCCAGTTTTAGAAAACACGTTGAGCCCTTCTACACCTCAAAGTATATACAATAACATATAATTATCAAGTCTTATGTTGAGTACCATGACTTGAGTTCGATTGGTAAGGTGATACCTATGAAAAACCAACTCGAAATGGTGATCTAGCCAGCTTCGTGTCATCGAGCTCATGCCCTTTCCATGATGGACGATAACACTATCCCACCAAATTAACGATAATGTCCACAATACACAATATCCGCTGACATAGCCCAGTAGGGGATTTCCCCGGTGTCGAGGTAGGTTGCTTGGTACAAGCTGGATAAATAGTGTTTCCTCTACTATGGTGTAATAACTCAGTTACTTCAAAGATGAAATTGGCGTGAAGAGCGTGGTGTCAATGAAAAGCGAAACCTGACCGCCTCGCATATCAAACGGTTGTCAGGCCGGTTTAATATCAGTCCAGCGCTGTTCTTATTATAGGGGAAATGATGGAAATTTTAACTCAAAATGCCTCTCAGAAAGGTGGTATTGGACACGTACTATTCCATTGTGTCTTTGAGCCCATCGAGGGCTCAGTAACCCATTTTATGCACGATATTGATGAACTGACATATTCATCGCTCCCTAACCTATATGCGGTCTGTATTGCAACGAAAAATAGCCAAGGGCATCAAGTCAAAGGCGGTATGTTTATCAAAACAAGCTACTCTTCCGAAGAGCCTGACTATTTGATAAGTGTACAACATGCCGCGCTCAGTATTCCTCAATTAGCCCCATTTATGGCGGGTAAGATCTCGATGCTTTCAGCCAAGCATAAGTGTGAAGGTCCTGCGCCCACTGAAAGTGAAATGCTAAATGCGATGATGCAGCAATATATAAAATTGAGTAGTAGTGGCACGGCGTAAACATGCTATGCATTAGAAACGATCGAGGGTAAACTTATGATGATTGGATGTTGAGGGGTTTATTACAGCTCATTGTCATTAAGTTGACTTGAGCAAGCTTCGAATATGGACACATAATACACGCCTGACATTAGGATTTTAGTCTATAAACCTCGCCGTACCAGTGGTTTTAGCATCTGCTTGGCGCGTATAACGTAATGGCATTGTCGCTGTTTTCCAGCCACCAGCTTGCGCTATTTCAGTAATACTCACGCCTTGTTCTGCCAAACTTACCGCACTGCCCACCCTGAAACTATGAGTGTTAATGCCTGTACTATCGGTATATAACTGTGCCCCCATTCGTTTAATGATCTTTGTTAACCCTGGATAGGAAAGTGTGTCTCCTAGCTTACCGCTTTTAAATACTCGGCGAATAAGGAACCCCGACTTGATCCCCGACTTTGCTTGATACATTTCAACCAAAGCAACCGTTTTAGATGATAAATTAGAAAATCGGCCCTCACCTTGTTGGTCGTTCTTGGCTCTTGGCACGTATAAAGTGCCTTGATTAAAATCGATATCTTCAACGCGAATAGCCAATAATTCTGATGCCCGGCACAATGAATACATACCTAAATACGCTATCATTACATCGCGTATTTCAATCAAAGTCGAGTCCTCATGCACTTGTGGTAGATGCCTTAAATCACTATGACGTATGGGAGCAACCTGAGATGGGCCTTGCATTTCACGCACACTAGCTTTGACATAATCGGTGATATTCTTACTTTCTTTTAGCGGGTTTTTAAACTCAACCAGTAGGTACATACTACTTATCGTAGAGAGTCGGCGTTTGATAGTATTTTTGGATAGTCCAGCGGCCACCATAAAGTCGATGTACTCATAGGTGACATCTTTGGCCACTTTAAAATCGGGCGAAAAATTGGGGAGTTCGGATTGTTGGCAAAAGGCATTGTAAAACTTCAGATCACTTTCTTTGGCGCGGCGCGTATTAGGTCGCATCTTATCGAGCAAGCGATGTTGAAACTCATCAATATTCTCTTTTGCTGTTTGGACCAACTGAGTATTGTCATTAATTATGGAAAGCATGTTTTTCATTCACCAATTTAATATAACGATCCTAAATATTTTTAGTATTGATAATAACACTTATCTATACTAAAACTAAAATAGCAGAGTAGGGGGGGGCATGTCACTACTTTTTAGCGGCACAGTTTATTTCTCCTGCACAGTTGCTTAATTTTTATTTAATATGGGCAAACTTTATTTTACCTACAAATGCTTCATAAGGTTTTCTTTCGGCTTGGCTAACGGGATACAAAATGTATAAAAAAAAGGTCTTATCAGCCTCTTTTGTTGTGGTTAACTGGAGAAATCAAGGGAGTTGGTGTTTAGAACAAATATAGTTTGCCCGAATATACGCTAATAGGCTGGTATACACTAAGCTTTCAGCAAATTAATGACTCGGTTTCGCGCAAAAGTGAGTTAGGGGTTGCTTGAACTGTCGGCTTTGTTTATTGAGTTCGCGATACTATTTCTGACAATTAAAGTCGTAGGTTTCCGCAACATTCCGCATCGACAAACCAACAATTTAACATCGTTGCGAGATTTGCCCTTTGGTGAAAAATTAATTCACTAAAATGAATATGGCTCTAAAATCATTGAATATCAATCAGATTTTTATGACTGTCACAAATTTATTTCCAGTCAATCTTATTCTTTGATTTTGTGACCATAACTAAAAACATTAGCATTTCTTGTGTCGCTATTTTTATTGGTGTTAGATTATTGGACAATTACGTGGGCCGATAAAAACTTTTTATTTTCAATTGCATTTTTATGCGTGTCCCATCTTTACCTTACCATCAACGCCAGTGGTAGCGTTTTTATATCTAGCATCCATTTTTTATTTCTTTTAAATTTATCCCACCCAAAGGGGTTAGGTCAAACTCAGCCCCTCCGAACGCTACGATTTTTTTACCTCTAATTAGATGGTAAAGTTAACGATGCCATATGGCTGTATATAAAACCAGCTATAATATGTTTTTACAGATAATGAATAGATTGACGTATTTATCGCGGACAATGAACGCACAACTCTCGCACTTACATTAAGGTAACCCTATGAATTTATAATGTAATGTTTTTTCTCGTTGCAGTATATGGAGCAACGCTGTGCTATGTATACCGTCATGCACTACTTTCACACTGAAAACGTGTTGATGCATTAGGCGCTAGCGCATATATCCCTTTGCGTTTTAGGGATTTATTCGCTACGCTTAGTATTATTAATTAGTACGGCTCTCCGGTATTATCGTGAATTCCGTATAATATACTGTTATAAGGCGAGGCTGACGTTGAAATTTCTGCTTTTTATTTTCGTTTCATTTTCAGCCGTAGCTGGTGTTGAATATGAGAACGTAACACCTTTTAATCAAACTCAATTGATAAAGGCAATAGAAAA